>Ga0102587_1001749_pt1 | contig 14607 bp, 10 predicted proteins | sample AraplaF_Col_mTSA_FD_76853 | JGI IMG/M metagenome (GOLD analysis project Ga0102587, IMG submission 76853) | Arabidopsis root microbial communities from the University of North Carolina, USA - plate scrape MF_Col_mTSA (SPADES assembly) (version 2) | ecosystem: Host-associated > Plants > Roots >... | reverse complement strand
GCCAGGAGGCGATCGGCTCGATGGGCACGGATACGCCGATCTCGGCCATGTCCGAGAAGTCGAAGCTGCTCTATACCTACTTCAAGCAGAACTTTGCGCAGGTGACGAACCCGCCGATCGACCCGATCCGCGAAGAACTCGTCATGAGTCTCGTCTCCTTCATCGGTCCGCGTCCGAACATTCTCGATCATGAAGGCATGGCGAACGCCAAGCGCCTCGAAGTGCGTCAGCCGATCCTGACCAATGGCGATCTCGAGAAGATCCGCTCGATCGGTCATACGGAAGACCGTTTCGACACCAAGACGCTCGACTTCACCTATGATGTGGAGCGTGGCGCCGAAGGCATGCCGGAAATGCTCGATCGCCTCTGCGAACGGGCGGAAGCGGCGGTCAAGGGCGGGTACAACATCATTGTGCTTTCCGACCGCCAGATCGGCCCTGATCGTATCGCGATCCCGGCGCTGCTCGCGACCGCTGCCGTGCACCATCACCTGATCCGCAAGGGGCTGCGCACCTCGGTCGGTCTCGTCGTTGAAACCGGCGAGCCGCGCGAAGTGCACCATTTCTGTCTGCTGGCTGGTTATGGCGCCGAAGCGATCAACCCCTATCTCGCATTCGACACGCTGCTCGACATGCATGCCAAGGGCGAATTCCCGAAGGAAGTCGACGCCAGCGAAGTGGTCTATCGCTACATCAAGGCTGTCGGCAAAGGCATCCTGAAGGTCATGTCCAAGATGGGCATTTCGACCTATCAGTCCTATTGCGGCGCGCAGATCTTCGATGCAATCGGCCTGCAGTCGGAATTCGTCGACAAGTACTTCTTCGGCACGGCGACGACCATCGAAGGCGTCGGCCTGGAGGAAATCGCCAGCGAGACGGTCATCCGCCACAAGTCAGCCTTCGGCCGCGATCCGCTGCTCGCCAGCACGCTCGATATCGGTGGCGAATATGCCTACCGCATGCGTGGCGAAAGCCATGCCTGGACGCCGGATGCCGTGGCTGCCCTGCAGCATGCGGTTCGCGGCAATGCCGAGGATCGCTACCGCGAATTCGCCGAGATGGTGAACACGTCGGCGCTCCGTATGAACACGATCCGCGGCCTCTTCAAGATCAAGAGCGCCGAGGCACTCGGCCGCAAGCCGGTGCCGGTCGACAGCGTCGAACCGGCGGTCGATATCGTCAAGCGCTTCTCCACGGGCGCTATGTCCTTCGGCTCGATCAGCCGCGAGGCGCATACGACGCTGGCGATCGCCATGAACCGGATCGGGGGAAAGTCAAACACCGGTGAGGGTGGTGAAGAGAGCGACCGCTACATGCCGTTGCCGAATGGTTCGTCGAACCCCGAGCGCTCGGCCATCAAGCAGATTGCGTCCGGCCGCTTCGGTGTGACGACGGAATATCTCGTCAATGCCGACGTGCTGCAGATCAAGGTCGCGCAGGGCGCCAAGCCCGGCGAAGGTGGTCAGCTGCCCGGCCACAAGGTCGATGCGGTCGTCGCCAAGACGCGTCACTCGACCCCGGGCGTCGGCTTGATTTCGCCGCCGCCGCACCATGACATCTATTCGATCGAGGATCTGGCGCAGCTGATCTACGACCTGAAGAACGTCAACCCGACCTCGGATGTGTCGGTCAAGCTCGTCTCGGAAGTCGGCGTCGGCACGGTTGCCGCCGGCGTTGCGAAGGCGCGCGCCGACCATATCACGGTTGCCGGTTTCGACGGCGGCACAGGCGCTTCACCGCTCACCTCGCTGAAGCATGCCGGCTCTCCCTGGGAAATCGGCCTTGCCGAAACGCAGCAGACTCTGGTGCTGAACGGTCTGCGCTCGCGCGTTGCCCTGCAGGTTGACGGTGGTCTGAAGACCGGCCGCGACGTCGTCATCGGCGCGCTGCTTGGCGCCGATGAATTCGGTTTTGCGACGGCTCCGCTGATCGCTGCCGGCTGCATCATGATGCGCAAGTGCCATCTCAATACATGTCCGGTCGGCGTGGCGACGCAGGATCCCGTCCTGCGCAAGCGCTTCAAGGGCACGCCCGAGCACGTCATCAATTACTTCTTCTTCGTCGCCAACGAAGTGCGCGAAATTCTGGCCTCCCTCGGCTTCACCAGGCTCGATGAGATCATCGGCGCTTCCGAGCTGCTCGAGAAGGATGAGATGCTGGCGCACTGGAAGGCTAGGGGACTCGATTTCGCGAAGATCTTCCACAAGGTCGATGCGCCCAAGGAAGAGACTTACTGGACGACGCGCCAGAAGCACCCGATCGACGACATTCTCGACCGCAAGATGATTGCGGCAGCCGAACCGGCGCTGGCATCGAAGACGCCCGTCGCCTTCGAGGTCGACATCAAGAACGTCGACCGCTCGGCCGGCGCGATGCTCTCGGGCGAAGTGGCCAAGCGTTATAACCATCGCGGCCTGAAGGAAGACACGATCAACGTCACCCTCAAGGGAACAGCAGGCCAGAGCTTCGGCGCTTTCCTGGCACGCGGCGTGACCTTCAACCTGATCGGCGACGGCAACGACTATGTCGGCAAGGGTCTTTCGGGCGGCAAGATCATCATCCGTCCGCCTGACAATTCGAGGATCGTGGCTGAGGACTCGATCATCGTCGGCAATACCGTGCTCTACGGCGCGACCGAAGGTGAGTGTTACTTCCGCGGTGTGGCGGGCGAGCGCTTTGCGGTTCGCAATTCCGGCGCCATCACCGTCGTCGAAGGCGTTGGCGACCACGGCTGCGAATATATGACGGGTGGCGTGGTGGTCGTGCTCGGTGCAACGGGCCGCAACTTCGCGGCCGGCATGTCCGGCGGCGTGGCCTATGTTCTCGACGAAGCCGGCGATTTCGCCAGCCGCTGCAACATGGCTATGGTCGAGCTCGAGCCGGTTCCGGAAGAGGACGATATGCTGGAGAAGCTGCACCATCACGGGGGCGACCTCATGCACAAGGGACGCGTCGACGTCTCCGGCGACATGACGCGTCACGACGAGGAGCGCCTTTACCAGCTGATCTCCAACCACCTGCACTACACGGGCTCCACCCGCGCCAAGGAAATCCTTGAGCACTGGGCCGACTACCGCCCGAAATTCCGCAAGGTCATGCCGGTCGAATATCGCCGTGCGCTTGAGGAAATGGAGCGCAGCCGGATGGGCATCGCTGCCGAGTAATTGCACCGAACAATCCGCCACGCCTCAACAGCGCGTGGCGGGTGACTGAAATATCTCAATGACTCAACGACGATCAGCCGCGAGCTTGAAGCTGGCGCGACCGCGTGGATGGAAATCAGGGGATATGTTCTGATGACGGTCAAAGCAAACAGCCTGCCTCCGCGATCGAGGCTGAACAGACAACTGGCCGCAGGCGAGGCGGTCATGACGGTAAGGGACGAAAATATGGGTAAGGTAACAGGGTTTCTGGAAATCGACCGGCAGGTAGCGAAATATCAGCCGGCGTCGGACCGCATCCGGCATTTCCGTGAATTCACGATCCCGATGTCGGACCCGGAAGTGCAGAAACAGGCAGCCCGCTGCATGGACTGTGGCATTCCCTATTGCCACGGGCCGACCGGCTGCCCTGTTCATAACCAGATTCCTGATTGGAACGACCTCGTCTACAACAACAACTGGGAAGCGGCGATCCAGAACCTGCATTCGACCAATAACTTCCCGGAATTTACCGGCCGCGTCTGCCCGGCTCCCTGCGAGGAAGCCTGCACGCTGAACCTCGAGGATGCCCCGGTCGCGATCAAGACGGTCGAACAGGCAATCGCCGACAAGGCCTACGAACTCGGCTTCATCCGTCCGCAGCCGGCGACGATCCATACCGGCAAGAAGGTGGCGATCATCGGCTCCGGTCCGGCCGGTATGGCGGCAGCCCAGCAGCTCGGCCGCGCCGGCCACGATGTACATGTCTACGAGCGTGAGACAAAGCCGGGCGGCCTGTTGCGCTACGGCATTCCGGACTTCAAGATGGAAAAGAACTTCATCGATCGCCGCGTCGAGCAGATGAAGGGCGAGGGCGTCACCTTCCATTGCGGCGTCAATGTCGGCGTCGACGTCAAGGTCGAGCAGCTTCTGGCTGATCATGATGCCGTGCTTTACTGCGGCGGTTCCGAGACACCGCGTGAAGCCGGCATTCCAGGCGCCGATCTCGCCGGCGTTCATGACGCGATGCCCTATCTGGTTCAGCAGAACAAGCGTGTCGGCCGCGAAAACATCGACAGCACCGGCTGGCCGTCCGATCCGATCCTGGCCGGCGCCAAGCATGTCGTCGTTGTCGGCGGTGGTGATACGGCTTCGGACTGCGTCGGCACGGCCTTCCGTCAGGGGGCGGTCAAGGTCACCCAGCTCGACATTCGCCCGCAGCCGCCGGAAAAGGAAGATAAGCTCGCTGTCTGGCCCTTCTGGGCAACGAAGATGCGCACCTCCTCTTCGCAGGCGGAAGGCGTCATCCGCGAGTTCCAGGTCGCGACTCTCGAATTCGTCGGAGAAGACGGCGTGCTGACGGGTGTGAAGTGCTGTGAAGTCGATGAGCGTCGTCGCCCGGTACCGGGAACGGACTTCGTTATCAAGGCGGATCTCGCCTTTATCGCGATCGGTTTCAGCGGTCCGTTCAATGACAGTGTACTGAAGGAACTCGACGGCAAACTGACGCTTAACGTCGACAAGCGCGGATCGACCAACGTTGTCGCTAATGACCGCGACTACAAAACCTCTGTCGATAAGTTCTGGACGGCGGGCGACGTGCGCCGTGGCCAGTCTCTGGTCGTCTGGGCGATCCGTGAAGGCCGCCAGGCAGCACGAGCCATCGACGAAGCGTTGATGGGCTCGACGGTTCTGCCGCGCTGATTTGCCGGAAGAATTAGTCAGGTAATAAACTCCGCCGCATCCCGGCGGAGTTTTTCGTGGTGCGACCACTTGACGCGCCGGCACCTCGGGCAAGCCTCATGCAATTCCCGAACTGCAGCTTACCTGGCCGCCGGCGACAGCCAAGTAAGTTCGAGTCACTGATGAGGGCCGCTCGGGCGGTCCTTTCTCATTTTATGGAAACTTCCGCCGTCGTCTTCAGCGTCGGCATGCGATAGTCGTCGATACGGCCTGCGGGCGCTGGTGCCATTTCTCCCTGCTCGACCAGGAGATCGCGCGGCGATTTCGTCAGCGTCACAGGCATAGCTCTACTGGCGCCGAGCAATTCGGCTCCGCCATCAAGGTTCGGGTCGGACAGGCTGATCGGCTGCGTATGTTCTATTGGATTGGTGGGCAGCGTCAGTGCCGGCAGGTTGCCGGAATCGAGGCGCACGAGGTCGGGACTCGCCTGGGTGCCGAGAATGCGGCGCGCCGGTTTTTCGACGTAGAAGGCGAGCTTGCGGCGGCCCGCCTGTGTCAGGTTGACGCCGTCAGTGGTGCGCAGGCGCACTTGCTGGCCGTTGACGTCGGAGCCGGTGACGATGAATTTACCGTTCTCATCCACGAAGCCGTCCCAGATATCGATGAATTCGCCACCGATGCTTTCCATCTGGTTGCGATAGAGCTGGTTCATCTGCACGGCGTCAGATGTCATCGAATCGGATTCGAAGGCGGGAAGTCCGACCCACAGCAACGGGATCTTGCGGCTCGTGATTTCTTTGCCAAAGGCAAGCACGCGGCGCTGGTATTCGGTAAACCAGCCGTCGGTACGGAATTTTTCCTTGCCGACATCGGTCACCATCTGCTGGCGATCATTGGCGCCGATCATGACGACGACCATCGCCGGCTTCAGCTCGTCGATCATCTTCGGTAATTCGCCGGGCCAGTTGTAATAGTCGTCGCGTACGAGACCCGATGACACATTGCTGCGGGCTTCGACCACGACACCAGGCGAGGCTTCGAAGGCTGCAGTGAGGCCGTCACCGAGGCCACCGGCGAGGAAGTCGCCGACAACAAGGATTTTCTGTGCGCTATCCAGCTTTTGAACAACCGGCTCAGCCGGCGCTACGGGCGCCGTTCGGGTCGGGGTTATGGCCTTCTGAGCCACTGGCGGGCGCCGGCGCTGCTGCTGCCGTCTCGGCTGGTCCCGCATTTCGGGCTGCGGATTCTCATCGATGTAGCGGCGCCCGAGAAAGAAATCGAGGATGGACCGGCGCTGGTAGCGAAGCTCCTGCGCTTCGGCATAGTGCACCGGCACCATCGAACCGAGGAAAAGGAAAAGCGCAGCTGCGGCAAACGCAAGCCCGCGAATCCATCTGGTCCGGTTAGTTTTTTTCGTCATGGGGCAGTTCCGCATCTGCCGGGCATCTTGCATAGGCAGCGGCTTTCCGTCCACTCCACATCGTTATTTAGGTCACGCTTTTCCCGCTTCTACAGCATCGGCCCGAAAATCGGAATCGATTTTCGGAAAGCCTGATGCGTATTCAAAGAGATAGAGCGTCCTTTGTGCGTCCGATTCGACGCACGGCGCTCTAGCGGCGCAGCGCGTGGAGAAGCGAAAGTGACGGCTCGCCATCCGGCTGCATGCCGATACGCTCCTGCACGGCGGCGATCGCAGCCTTGGAGCCGGAGCCGAAATTGCCGTCGACATCGCCGCTATAATAGCCGAGCGTCTTCAAACGCGTCTGCAGTTCGAACTTTTCGGTGATGTCGAGCGCACCCTCCGGGCGCGGCCAGCGTTGCTGCATGCCGCCATAGCCAGCGATCTGGTCTGCAAGCAGGCCGACGGCGAGTGCATAGCTGTCGGAGGCATTGTAGTTCTTAATCGTGAAGAAGTTGGCCGTCATCAGGAAACCTGGACCATCGGAACCGGCCGGCATCTTCAAGACGGCGCGGCTGTCCCCATCCTTGAAAGGCTTGCCACTCGGGCGTTTGAGACCGAGTGCTGCCCACTGGGCAAGCGTGTGCGTCTTGCCGATCTGCTTTGCCGCAGAAGTCGGTACTGCGACCTCGTAGCCCCAGGTTCTGCCGGCATCCCAGCCATTCTTCATCAGAAGATTCGCCGAGGTCGCCAGCGCATCGGGCACGGAATTCCAGATGTCGCGATGGCCATTGCCATCCGCGTCGACCGCGTAAAGAAGATAGCTCGTCGGGATGAATTGGGTGTGGCCCATGGCGCCGGCCCAGGAGCCAGTCATCTCCCTGGCGGGGACATCGCCATTCTGCAGGATCTTCAGGGCTGCGATCAACTGCTTCTTGGCGTATTTGCCGCGCTTGGGATCGGCATAGGCAAGTGTGGCCAGCGCTCGCGGCACATAGTGAAGACGCTCATCTTTTGCGAGAACGGCGCCGTAATTTGATTCCATCGACCAGATCGCCAGAAGAATCGACTTGTCGACACCGAACTGGCGTTGGATGGCATCGAGCGTCCTGGCGTGTTTGGCAGCCATCTTGCGGCCGATTTCCACAGTATAGGGGTTGACGCGGGAATCGACATAGTCCCAAATCTTCGATGTAAATTCAGGCTGATAGGTCGCTTTTTCGAGGACTGTGGGATCGGGTTCGCTAACCCCAGAAAAGGCTTTCTGGTACGTTGCCTTACTGATGCCACTCTCAGCAGCAGTTTGGTAGAAGTCCGCGATCCACTTCTGGAACCGGGCATCGGCTTTTGCGTTATTGGGGGCCAGTCCAGCCGCTGTGGCGACAACGATGGCGAGAGCAAGACCACGAAGGGAGTTTGTATATTTCTGGGTCATCGGCAGTCGTATCCGTCATCTTCAGTTTTAGCCAAGGCGGTACGTCATGTCCGCCCTACGCCGAAATTACAGGAACGGAGTCAACAAATTCTTTACCATGGGCGGCCGGGACAGTCACCATTTGCAAAACGGTAGCAATTCTATACTAGTTCAAATCGATATAGCGTTTCGTTAAAAGCGGTATAGTCAAAACAGGAGATCGGTGTGGCTCAGCATAAGAAAGTTCGTAAGGCAGTATTTCCGGTCGCGGGACTGGGAACGCGGTTCCTTCCGGCTACCAAAGCGGTTCCGAAGGAAATGCTGACTGTTGTCGACAAGCCAATTATTCAGTATGTCGTCGACGAAGCACTTGAAGCAGGCATTGAGCATCTCGTTTTTGTTACTGGCCGTAACAAGCACGTTATCGAGGATTACTTCGATATTCATTTCGAACTTGAGCAGACGCTCAAGGAGCGCGCCAAGAAGGCGGAAATCACCCTCCTGCAGCAGCAGCTTCCCAAGGCAGGCACGGTGAGCTTTACCCGTCAGCAGGAGCCGCTCGGCCTCGGCCACGCCGTCTGGTGCGCCCGCGAGATCGTCGGCGACGAGCCTTTCGCGCTGCTTCTGCCCGACATGATCATGAAGGATAAAAAGGGCTGCATGAAGGGCATGATGGAGCTCTACGAGCACAGCGGCGGTAACATTGTCGCCGTCGAGGAATGCGCTCCCGACCAGGCCCACAAATACGGCATCGTCGGCGTTGGTGATGCGATCGGCGAAGGCTTCCGCATCACCGGCATGGTGGAAAAGCCGGCCAAGGGTACCGCTCCTTCTAACTTCTTCATCAACGGCCGCTACATCCTGCAGCCGGAAGTCTTCAAGATCCTGGAAACCCAGGAACGCGGCGCCGGCAACGAAATCCAGCTCACCGACGGCATGCTGAAGCTGCTCAAGGAACAGGATTTCGCAGGCTACCACTTCAAGGGTGAGACTTACGACTGCGGTGCCAAGGATGGTTTCATCCTCGCCAACGTTGCCTTTGCTCTCGAGCGTGCGGACATTCGCCCGAGCGTCGAAGACGGCTTCAAGAACCTGCTCGCCCGTCTGAACTAAGGTTGTTCAGCGCTTCAATTTGAGACCGACGCCGGCTCGCCATTGCTGCGAGTCGTCGCCTTCCTTGCGTGCCGTCAGCTCGTAGCCAAGCGTGCTGGTGAAGTCGAGGTAACGGTTGATATTCCAGACAAGACCAGACGAGGCGGTGTAAACCGTCTCGTCACTTATGCTGCTGCCGCTCGGATAATCGCGCAGCGTCACGCCGCCGATGACCGTCGCCACCAGATTGTCGCGCAGCTGATGATCGACTGTCGTCGTCAGCTGATGCGAAACATAGCCGCTGTCGCCTGCCGAGGTGGAGGGCTGGATGCTGGTCTGGAGATTGAGATTGACATTCGTTCCGCGGATCGGCGACCAGAGCAGGCTGGCATCGAGTGTTGGCGTATCGATCGATTTCAGACGACTGTCGTCGAAATCCGCCGTTGCATAACCGACCGCAACCTCGCCCTTGAGCTTTTCGCCCATATCGACCTGCACGCCGCCCTTGGCGCCGTAGCTATCTCCCGAACGCTGGTAACCCGAGGAATCGGTGCGGTCGTCATAATTGGTTTCGCCAACTGACGCTTCGATGAACGGAATGAGTGCCGGCGACAGTTCATAGCCGATACGACCGCGAACCGTGCCTGTCGTCTGATTGCGGTCGCTCAGCGAAACCGTCGTGCCGTTCGAGAGCGTGGCGTCCGAATAGATCGAGCGGGAGAGTGCAACGGCGGCCGTTCCGCGCAAGATCCCGAAATCGTGCTCGATGGAAGCACCGCCGGTAAATTCCTGCACATCGGATTGTTGATCGGCGTTGGCGATCGCATCCGGATCATCCGTATCCTCGCGATAGAAATTATAGCCGCCGGTGATGTGGCCGACCGTGTCGCGCGTCAGGTCCAGCCGCAGATCGCCATCGATCTTGAAGGAAGGCTGCTCTTCACCCTCGCCGCTGATGTTCTTCTGCCAAGCGCCTTCTGATGTGATGGTCAACTGATGCCGGCTCCAGTCGGAGGTCAGCGTCGCGCCCATATCGGTTTCGAGGAAGCCGCGGCTCTTTTTTGTGCCGCCGTCCTTCGTGGTCTCGCTGTTGATCGTCTGGGTGACACTTGGGCGCAGCACGAAGCTGCCGAGGGGGATGCCCGGCGTTTCTTCGGTCGCGGCGCTCCCCGGCACTTTTCGCGTTGACGTTTCGTCAAAGCGCGGCTCACGAGTGTTCAGCCTGCGCATATCCTCGTCGAGGATTGCGCCGGTAATCTCGTCATCGGGTTGCGTCGCCGAGGCCGGTGCTGCGACGGAATCTGCGTCCTGGGCAGCGGCATTGGCGGGAGCGGTCGTGGTGTCGTCTGCGTCACCGAAATCCGGCGCATTGTTCGCGCCGGCGCGCTGTGTGGCGGAGGTGGCCCCGGTGCGCGAATTCGTAGTGCTTGCCGATTGCTGCTGCGATGTCGTCTGTTGCGCATAAGCGACGGGTGCAATCAGCAGGCCGATAGCCGCAACGGAAACGGCACGGCTCATGGCGCGGAGCGGCGTCACACTGCTCGTCTGTTTTCCCTGGCCCATTCAAATCCGCGCCTGAAATGCTTCGAAGTCTTACCCAAGCGTAAAGCCTTGTGGTTAACCATTCGTTGCCGTGCGGGCCGCGCGTTCATACATGGGAAACATTGTCGGGTGGACAGCCAAAGTGAAAAGGTCTAACGCATTGCCATGATCAGGAGAGCGGTGAAACTCGTCGAAAACAGCGTGCTGGAGTCGGGCAAGCGCACGATCAGCATCGAAAGACGCAGCCTCGAGGCGCTCGAACGCGCTTTCGATGATGGGCTGGCTGGACCCTTTACCCGTGCGGTCGAGATGATCGGCGAGAATTCCGGTCGCGTGATCGTGACCGGCGTCGGCAAGAGCGGCCATATCGGCACGAAGATCGCTGCCACGTTCGCTTCGACAGGCACACCTGCCTTTTTCGTGCATGCGGCGGAGGCCAATCACGGCGATCTCGGCATGATCGCCGGCGATGATCTGGTGCTGGCGATCTCCAAGGGTGGTGAAAGCGCGGAACTGAAGAGCATCATTTCCTACACGCGGCGTTTTTCCATTCCGCTGATTGCAATGACCTGCAGCCCGCAGTCCTCACTGGCGACGGCAGCAGATATCGTGCTGCTGATCCCCAACGAGGAAGAGGCCTGTCCGAATGGACTGGCGCCAACCACATCGACGATGATGCAGCTCGCGCTCGGCGATGCGCTGGCGATTGCGCTTCTTGACGCGAGAGGCTTCACGGCGACGGATTTCCATGTCTTCCATCCCGGCGGCAAGCTGGGTGCGAGCCTGATGCATGTTGCCGACATCATGCATACCGGTGACCGCCTGCCGCTTGTCGCGAAGGGCACGTCCGTGCCGGACGCGATCAAGGTCCTGTCACACAAGCATTTCGGCTGCGTCGGCGTGCTGGATGCCGAAGGCCGGCTTTGCGGCATTGTCACGGATGGTGACATGTCCCGCAACCTCAGCCGCAATCTTGCGGAGCTGACGGTCGACGACATCATGACGCATGCGCCGAAGACAGTCAGGCCGACAATCCTGGCGACGGCAGCCCTGGCGCTGCTCGAGCAATACAAGATCGGCGCCCTTATCGTCATCGATGACGAGCAGCGTCCAATCGGGCTGGTTCACTTCCATGATCTCTTGCGGATCGGTGTCGCCTGATCAGGTCGGCTCGACCGTCAGGTCGCGGCCGTTGCTTGAAACCACTTTGACTCGCGTCCCGGCCGGGAGATCCGGACCCATGACCTGCCACATCGTATCGTCGAGACGAATGCGGCCGCGGCCCTCGCGGATCGGTTCGCGCAGCGTCGCGGTGCGGCCGACGAGGCTCGCGCCGCGCTGATTGAGGAACGGTTCGTCCGTTTTGTCGTTGCGCAGCGTCAGCCGCCGGCCGATGAGCGTGGAGACAACTGCAAACACGGCGAAAAGAATCGCCTGAAGCTCCCAGATCCAGAAGGCGGCATCCCAGAAAAGCAGCGACAAGACGCCGACGGCAAGTGCTGCAAGGCCGATCCAGACCAGGAAGAAGCCCGGCGCGATCAATTCGGCGGCAAGCAGCACGAGGCCTGCCACCCACCAGCTCCACGGCCCAAGTTCGCCGACGATCTTCGCCAGCATGGCTCAGCTCTCCGGATTGGGATTGAAAGGATTGGGCGGAGCCGGGCTGACGGGTGGTGTCGAGCGCGCGGGACCGGGGCGGGGGCGCGGAGGCGGATTGCTGCCGTCGCCAAAGACCTCGCGGGCAATTGCGCCGATGCCGCCGAGCGAGCCGAGAATGGAGGAGGCCTCCATCGGCATCAGCACGACCTTGGCATTGTTCGCCTGGCCGATCGAGGTCAGTGCTTCGGTGTATTTCTGCGCCACGAAATAGTTGATCGCCTGGATGTTGCCGGCGGCGATCGCTTCCGAGACCATCTTCGTCGCCTTGGCTTCTGCTTCGGCCAAACGCTCGCGGGCTTCGGCATTGCGGAAGGCCGCTTCCCGCTGGCCTTCGGCCTGAAGGATGGCGGACTGCTTGGCGCCTTCGGCTCTCAGGATCTGCGCGTTGCGCGAACCTTCAGCTTCGAGCACCTGGGCACGTTTCTCGCGCTCGGCCTTCATCTGGCGGGCCATCGCATCGACGAGGTCGCGGGGCGGTTGGATATCCTTGATCTCGACGCGAGTGACCTTGATGCCCCAGGGCTGCACGGCCTCGTCCACGACGCGCAGCAGCCGGTCGTTGATCGCATCGCGATTGGAGAGCAGCTCATCGAGATCCATGGAGCCCATGACGGAGCGAATATTGGTCATGGTGAGGTTCAGGATCGCATTTTCCAAGTTGGAAACCTGATAGGCGGCCTGCGCGGCATTCAGCACCTGGTAGAAGGACACAGCATCGGCCGAGACCGAGGCATTGTCCTTGGTAATCACCTCCTGGGTCGGCACGTTCAGCACCTGCTCCATCACGTTCATTCTGGCGCCGACGCGCTCGATGAAAGGGGTGATCAGGTTCAGGCCGGGTTCCAGCGTGCGCGTATAGCGGCCGAAGCGCTCGATCGTGTAGCGATAACCCTGCGGAACCGTCTTGATGCCGGCAAAGAGCACCAGGATGACGAAAATCACCAGTACGATCACGACGATATCGAAGCCGCCCAGCAGCATGTATTCCTCCCTAAGCCCGCCTATCTGACGTGGTGAGTTAGCACGTTCTTTGCAAGGACGGAATGACGGCCCCGCCTGTCAAATCAGGGTGATAGGCCGGCGTCGTCCAGATCGCTCTTTGTGATGTAACCGCCCATCAGGCAATTTGTGAGGAATGACTGATCGTCCGGGCTCAGATTGCTGGCCTTGACGTTGCGCAGGCGGAGCTGGCAGGCCACCTGACCGACGATGCCTTTGGGTGGCGCGCCGCGATGCATCCGTTGATATTGCTCCCAGGCGAGATAACCGCCACCTGCAATGACAAGCACACAGGCGAAGACAATCAATTTTCTGAAACCTGCGGTCATGAAATACGTCCAGATGAATAAAGCTGCAGACCGGGAGGCTGCGCACTGCAGTCGCGGTCGCCGGCATCGGTCCTTCCGTAGATCTGGAGCGAAGGACGTCTTTATCTATCGCCGGGCGCCAGAAAATCTGCCGCTAGGCTGATCATGCCCAGCCCAGCAGCTCACGACGCACGACCTTCTCCAGCACCTGCATGCCGTCGTCGCTGTCATTCAGGCAGGGGATATGCGTGAACTGCTCGCCGCCATTGTGCTTGAAGGAATGAGCGGCCTGTTCGGCAATCTCTTCCAGCGTCTCCAGACAGTCGGAAACGAAGCCGGGATTCATGACTGCGATGCGCTTGACGCCGTCCTGCGCCAGCCTCTCGACGGTTTTGTCGGTATAGGGCTGCAGCCATTCTTCCGGTCCGAAGCGGGACTGGAAGGTGACCATGAAGCTCTCTTTCGTGAGCCCTAGACGTTCACGCAACAGGCGGCCGGTTTTCTGGCACTGACAGTAATAGGGATCGCCCTGCTGGGAATAGGAAAGCGGAATGCCGTGGAACGAGGCAAGCAGCATCTCCGGCTTCCAGTCGAGAGTGGCGAGATGCTGCTCTACGGATTTTGCGAGCGCTTCGATGTAGGTCTCGTCGTCGTGATAATCCGGCACCGTGCGCAGCGCCGGCTGCCAGCGCATGGCGAGCAGCTTCTGGAAAGCCTTGTCGTTGACGGTGGCGGTGGTGGCTGCCGCATATTGCGGATAGAGGGGGAAGAGTAGGATGCGGTCGCAGCCTTCGTCCTTCAGCGCATCGATGCGCGAGGGGATCGACGGCGTACCATAGCGCATCGCCCAATCGACCTTGACATCAGGCAGGTCCTTCAGGCGCTCGGCCATGAAGTCGGACTGGTTGCGGGTGTAGGTGCGCAGCCAGCTTTCATTCAGATCCTTGTTCCAGATCGTTTCGTAGGCCTTGCCGACCTTCTGCGGGCGCGTGTTGAGGACGATGCCGAAAAGGATCGGGTACCATTTCCAGGGCGACCATTCGATGACGCGTTTGTCGGTCAGGAATTCGCTCAGGTAGCGGCGCATGGACGTGTAATCGGTGCCGTCAGGCGTGCCGAGATTGACCAGCAGGACGCCGACCTTGCCGAATTTGACGGCGGGATGGTCCGCCGGACGGAGTGAAGTATCTGTCATTCTTGCCCCAACGCGCTTTTCGTGTCTCGCCGGCTCATACGCAGCCAGCCGATCACGGTTCACCCTATAAGAAGAAAAGCCGGCCCGGGGAACCCCGGACCGGCTCTCACGATCGGGACAAATCGTCTTACTTGGCCGGAACCTGGATTTCCTCGCCGATCCGCAGATGGCGTGGG
>Ga0102587_1001747_pt1 | contig 14615 bp, 12 predicted proteins | sample AraplaF_Col_mTSA_FD_76853 | JGI IMG/M metagenome (GOLD analysis project Ga0102587, IMG submission 76853) | Arabidopsis root microbial communities from the University of North Carolina, USA - plate scrape MF_Col_mTSA (SPADES assembly) (version 2) | ecosystem: Host-associated > Plants > Roots >... | reverse complement strand
GGTGCGCTTTGTGATGAAGGAGCCGCTGACGGCGCTGCTGCTGGACGACGCGCGGGTGATCCACGAGACCACACCCATATTGCCGGCGGACGAGCAAACCGGCGGCGGCTACCGCGACACGCTGGTGCTCACTTATCGCGCAGCGGGCTTCCAGGCTAAGTAGAGCCCCCACGCTTTTCACTCCGCCTTCGGCTCCGTGTAATACGCTGCCCCCCGAGGGGGCGCTGCGCCTGCGGCCCGGCAAAGCCGGTTCCGCGGCCCCTACTGGGTTACAGAGGCTTCGCGGACGGTCAATTTTCATCCGATCGTCCTGAGCTTGTCGAAGGATGCCTCCCGAAGAGGGCTCCACCTGCTTCCCAAAGTCACATCTGCTTTCCAGGTGGCGGTAAACCCTGCTTGACGGATTTACTTTAAACCTAAACAATTAAGGCAAGATTAATCCAGAGAGTACGCTTTCATGCACATTCTTTGCCTGGGCGGCGGCCCCGCTGGTTTGTATTTCGCCTTGTTGATGAAGCTGCAAAACCCGGCCCACCAGGTGACGGTGGTAGAGCGCAACCGGCCTTTTGACACCTTTGGCTGGGGCGTGGTGCTGTCGGACCAGACGCTGGAGAACCTGCGCGCGGCGGACCCGGTGAGCGCGCAGCTGATCGGCGATGCCTTCAACCACTGGGACGATGTGGAGGTGTTCTTCAAGGGGCGCTCGGTGCGTTCGGGCGGCCACGGCTTTTGCGGGATTGGGCGCAAGCGGCTGCTGAACATTTTGCAGGAGCGCTGCATGGCGCTGGGCGTGGACCTGGTGTTTGAAACCGACGTACAGGACGACCAGGCCATCGCGGCCAAGTACGACGCAGACCTGGTGGTGGCCAGCGACGGGCTGAACAGCCGCGTGCGCAACCGCTATGCGGAGACCTTCAAGCCCGACGTGGAGCTGCGCGCCTGCCGCTTTGTGTGGCTGGGCACACACAAGACCTTTGACGCCTTTACCTTCGCGTTTGAGCGGACGGAGCACGGCTGGTTTGCGGCGCATGCCTACAAGTTTGACGCGAACACCTCGACCTTTATCGTGGAGACGCCGGAGGCGGTGTGGAAGGCGCACGGCCTGGACCAGATGAGCCAGGAGGAAGGCATTGCATTCTGCGAGCGCCTGTTTGCCAAATACCTGGACGGCAATGCGCTGATCAACAACGCGACGCATGTGCGGGGCTCGGCGATCTGGATACGCTTTCCGCGTGTGGTGTGCGAGCGCTGGGTGCATGAGGAAACCATCAAGGGCAAGCAGGTGCCGATTGTGTTGATGGGTGACGCGGCGCATACGGCGCATTTCTCGATCGGCAGCGGGACCAAGCTGGCACTCGAAGACGCGATCGAGCTGAGCAAGCGCTTTGCGCAGCACGGCGGCGATGCCAAGGCGGCCCTGCAGGACTATGAGGCCCTGCGCTCGGTGGAGGTGCTGAAGATACAGAACGCGGCGCGCAACTCGACCGAATGGTTTGAGAACGTGGACCGCTACAGCGGCATGGAGGCCGAGCAGTTCTTTTATTCGCTGCTGACGCGCTCGCAGCGCATCAGCCATGAAAACCTGCGCGTGCGCGATGCCGCCTGGCTGCAAGGCTATGAGCAGTGGCTGGCCAAGAGCAATGCGCCGCATGCACCGCCGCCCATGCTGCTGCCGCTCAAGGTGCGTGAGTTGAATTTGAAGAACCGCATCGTGGTCTCACCCATGGCCACCTACAGCGCGGTGGACGGCGTGCCGCAGGACTTTCACCTGGTGCACCTGGGCTCGCGCGCGCTGGGCGGCGCCGCCCTGGTGTTTGTGGAGATGACGGCGCCCTGCCCCGAGGGCCGCATCACGCCGGGCTGCCCGGGGCTGTGGAATGAGGCGCAGGCCAAGGCTTTCAAGCGCATCGTGGATTTTGTGCATGGCGCGGGCGTGGATGCCAGGATAGGCATGCAGCTGGGCCACAGCGGGCCCAAGGGCTCGACACAGGTGGGCTGGGAAGCGGCCGATGAGCCGCTGCCCAGCGGCAACTGGCCGCTGCTGGCGGCCAGCGCCGTGCCCTACGGCCCCAGCAACCAGGTGCCGCAAGCCATGACGCGCGCCGACATGGATCGCGTGAAGGCGGAGTTTGTGCAGTCGACCCGCTATGCGGCCGAGGCCGGCTTTGACTGGCTGGAGCTGCATTGCGCGCACGGTTACTTGCTGTCGAGCTTTATCACGCCGCTGACGAACCAGCGCACCGACGAGTACGGCGGCAGCCTGGAAAACCGCTGCCGCTTTCCGCTGGAGGTGTTTGCCGCCATGCGCGCAGCCTGGCCAGCCGGGCGCCCCATGAGCGTGCGGATTTCGGCGCACGACTGGGCGCCGGGCGGCAACACGGCGGACGACGCGGTGGAGATTGCGCGCCTCTTCAAGGCCGCGGGCTGCGATTTCATCGACGTGTCGTCGGGCCAGACGACGCGCGCGGCCAAGCCGGTGTACGGCCGCATGTACCAGACGCCGTTTGCCGACCGCATACGCAACGAGGTGGGCATACAGACGATTGCCGTGGGCGCAATCTCGGAGGTGGACCACGTGAACAGCATCATCGCGGCGGGCCGCGCCGACCTGTGCGCGATTGCCCGCCCGCACCTGGCCGACCCGGCCTGGACGCTGCACGAGGCGGCCAAGCTGCAAAGCCGCCACGTGAGCTGGCCCAAGCCCTATTTGAGCGGGCGCGACCAGCTGTACCGCGAGGTCGCCAAGCAGCAGGCACTTGCAGCGCAACCCGCGGCCGGCAAATAACAAAGCCAAACCACAAGCAAAACAACAGCAGCACAGCAAGGAGACCCCCATGGACATGGAAGCACGAGGCCACAGCGAACACCCGGAAGCATTGCGGCTGTGGCTGCGCATGCTGACCTGCACGCAGCTGGTGGAGAAGCAGGTGCGCACCCAGCTGCGCGAGCAGTTCGACACCACGCTGCCGCGCTTTGACCTGATGGCGCAGCTGGAGCGCAGCCCCGAGGGCCTGAAGATGAACGAGCTGTCGCGCCGCATGATGGTGACGGGCGGCAACGTCACAGGCATCACCGACCAGCTGGTGGCCGAGGGCCTGGTGGAGCGGGTGGACGTGGAAGGCGACAGGCGCGCCTACCGCGTGCGCCTGACATCGCGCGGGCGCAAGCTGTTTGACGAGATGGCGGCCGAGCATGAAGCCTGGATCGTCGCGGCCTTTGAAGGCCTGTCGCCGCGCGAAGTCGAATCGCTGCACAAGCTGCTGGGCAAGGTCAAGCAGCACCACAACCAACTGGCCGACGCCAAACTGGAAACCACATGAAACACTACATAGGCCTGGCCAACCCCATGCACGCGCACTTTGATGCGATGGCCCACCACCAGGCGGAGCATTTCGCCTATTCGTTCGAGGCGGGCGTCGCGACGCTGACGCTGAACCGCCCCGAGCGCAAAAACCCGCTGACCTTTGATTCCTACGCCGAGCTGCGCGATTTGTTTCGCACACTGAACAGCGCGACCGACGTGAAGGCGGTGGTGATCACCGGCGCGGGCGGCAATTTCTGCTCGGGCGGCGACGTGCACGAGATCATCGGGCCGCTGACCAAGATGAGCATGCCCGAGCTGCTGGAGTTCACGCGCATGACGGGCGATTTGATCAAGGCGATGCGCCTGTGCCCGCAGCCCATCATCGCGGCGATTGACGGCATCTGCGCGGGCGCGGGCGCCATGATGGCGCTGGCGGCCGACATGCGCCTGGGCACGGCGCAGGCGAAGACGGCCTTCCTCTTCACGCGCGTGGGCCTGGCGGGCGCCGACATGGGCGCCTGCGCACTGCTGCCACGGCTGATTGGCCAGGGGCGTGCGTCGGAGCTGCTGTTCACCGGCCGCTCGATGAATGCGCAAGAGGGTTTGCAGTGGGGATTTTTCAACGCGCTGCATGAGCCGCAGGACCTGCTGGCACAAGCGCAGAAGCTGGCGCGCGAGCTGGCCGAGGGCCCGACCTTCGCGCACGGCATGACCAAGACCATGCTGCACCAGGAATGGGCGATGACGCTGGACCAGGCCATTGAAGCCGAGGCGCAGGCGCAGGCCATCTGCATGCAGACCAAGGACTTCACGCGCGCCTACGAGGCGTTTGCGGCGAAACAGAAGCCGGTGTTCCAGGGCGACTGAGCACGGCAGGATAACGAGGACTGAACATGCGATCGAGCACCACGCATCTGGCACTGCCTTTTTTTGACGAAGTCCACCGCGCGCTGGGCCAGCGCCTGGCCGACTGGGCGCCGCAACAGCACATCGACGAAAGCGACGACCGCAAGGCCTGCAAGGAGTGGGTGGGCCTGCTGGGCGCTGAAGGCTGGCTGCGCTATTGCGTGCCGGCGGGCAAGGATGGGGCGCTGGGCGGCGCGCTTGAAAAGCTTGATTCGCGCGCGCTGGTGATTTTGCGTGAGACCCTGGCCTTTCATTCACCGCTGGCCGACTTTGCGTTTGCAATGCAGGGCCTGGGCAGCGGCGCCATCACGCTGGCGGGCACGCCGGCGCAGCAGGCGGCGTATTTGCCGCTGGTGGCCAGCGGCAAGAAGATTGCGGCCTTCGCGCTGAGCGAACCCGACGCGGGCTCGGACGTGGGCGCCATGGCCACCACGGCCACGGACACCGGCGAGGGCTGGACGCTGAACGGCAGCAAGACCTGGATCAGCAACGGCGGCATCGCGGATTTTTATGTGACCTTCGCCAAGACCGACCCGGACGCCGGCACACGCGGCATCACGGCGTTCATCGTTGATGCGGCGAACGCCGGCCTGGACAGCAGCGAGCACATCGCCGTGATGGCGCCGCACCCGCTGGCCACGCTGAAGTTCGCGCACTGCAAGCTGCCGCGCGGCGCACAGCTGGGCGCGCTGCATGGCGGCTTCAAGCTGGCGATGCAGACGCTGGACATTTTTCGCGCCTCGGTGGCGGCCGCCGCGCTGGGCATGGCCCGCCGGGCGCTGGCCGAGGCGGTGCGCTTTTCGAAAGAACGAAAAATGTTCGGCCAGACGCTGGCGGACTTTCAACTGACGCAGGCCAAGCTTGGCGAGATGGCGGCGCTGGTGGATGCCGCCGCGCTGCTGACTTACCGCGCCGCCTGGATGCGCGACGAAAGCGAGCGCCTGGGAAGCGGTGCGCGCATCACCGCCGAGGCGGCCATGGCCAAGATGACGGCGACCGAGAACGCACAGAAGGTGATCGACATGGCGCTGCAGATGCACGGCGGCCTGGGCGTGAAGGTGGGCACCAAGGTGGAAAGCCTGTACCGCGACATACGCTCGCTGCGCATTTACGAAGGCGCGACCGAAGTGCAGCAACTCATTATTGGAAAGGCCCAATTGCAATCATGAGCACCTCCGTCTCCGACCCTATCGAAAGTGCCGCCGCGGCGCCCTCCGCGCCTTCCGCGCAGCCGGACCGTTTTGTGCACGAGCGCCTGCCGGCGCCCGAACAGCTGCCGCGCATGGAATACGCGCTGCCCGAGCTACGCATCCCGGCGCAAGCCAACCTGGTGCAGTCCCTGTTCGACAAGGCGATTCGCGAGGGCCGCGGCGACAAGCCCATGCTGCGCTCGGACAAGATCACGCTGACATATGCTGAAGCGCTGGAGCGCGTGAACCGCATCGCGCAGGTGCTGACTGAGGACTTCGGCCTCAAGCCCGGCAACCGCGTGCTGCTGCGCGGCGGCAATTCCATAGGCATGGCGCTGGCCTGGCTGGGCGTGGTGCAGGCCGGGCTGGTGGCGGTGGCGACCATGCCGCTGCTGCGCGCCAAGGAGCTCGGCGAGATCATCGAAAAAGCCCGGCCCGCGCTGGCCTTGTGCGATGCAACGCTGCTCGATGAACTGAAGGCCGCGCAGGCGCCCAGCGCCGCGCTGCCCACCATCGTGCCTTTTAATGTGATGGATGCACCTGGTTCGCTGGCCGTGCTGTCGGCGCAAAAGGACGGCAAGTTCAAGCCCTGCCCGGTATCGGCCGACGACATCGCGCTGATGGCTTTTACCTCGGGCACCACGGGCAAGCCCAAGGCCGCGGTGCACACGCATCGCGACGTGCTGGCCGCCTGCGAGGCCTGGCCGCGCCATGTGCTCAAGGCCAGACCGGACGACATCGTGGTCGGCTCGCCGCCGCTGGCCTTTACCTTCGGCCTGGGCGGCATGCTGATTTTCCCGATGTGGGCCGGCGCCTCGGTGTATTACCCCTCCATAGGCTACACACCCGAGGCCATGGTCAAGCTCATCAAACAGGTGGGCGCCACCATCTGCTACACCGCGCCCACGTTTTACCGGCAGATGGCCGCGTTTGCCAAACAGCACGGCGTGCCCGGCCTGCGCCTGTGCGTGAGCGCCGGCGAGAGCCTGCCCGACGCCACGCGCCAGCTCTGGAAAGACGCCACCGGCATTGAAATGATTGACGGCATAGGCGCGACCGAGATGTTCCACATCTTTATCTCGGCGGCCGGCGCCGACGTGCGCCGAGGCGCCATCGGCAAGGTGGTGCCCGGTTATACCGCCAAGGTGGTGGACGACAGCGGCGCCGAAGTGCCGCGCGGCACGATCGGCAAGCTGGCCGTGGTCGGGCCCACGGGCTGCCGCTACCTGGAGGACGCGCGCCAGGGCAACTATGTGAAGAACGGCTGGAACTACCCGGGCGACGCCTTCATGCAGGACGCCGACGGCTATTTCTTCTACCAGGCGCGCGCCGACGACATGATCATCACCGCCGGCTACAACGTGGCCGGCCCCGAGGTCGAAGACGCGTTGCTCAAGCACCCGGCCGTGGCCGAGTGCGGCGTGGTGGGCCTGCCCGATGAGGAGCGAGGCATGGTGGTGAAGGCCTTTATCGTGCTCAAGCCCGGTGAAGCGGGCGGCGACGCCACGGCCAAGGCCTTGCAGGACCATGTCAAGGCGACGCTGGCGCCCTTTAAATACCCGCGGCAAATCGAGTTCGTCGACAAGCTGCCGCGCACCGAGACCGGCAAGCTGCAACGCTTCAAGCTGCGCCAGCCATGAAATTCAGCGTTCCCAAGCGCGTGCGCTTTCACCACTGCGACCCGGCCGGTATTGTTTTTTACCCGCAGTTTTTTTACCTGCTGCATGAGGTGCAGGAAGACTTCCTGGAGCACATCGGCTTTCCCGAGCACCAGCTGATTGCCAGCGGCGTCGGTGTGCCCATCGTCGACCTGAAGACCGAATTCCTGGGCATGTGCCGCAACGGCGACGCGCTCACCATCACGCTGGAGCTCACGCGCCTAGGCGGCTCCAGCATCGGCATGCAGTACGAGATCCACGGCGAGGCCGGCGACGTGAGGCTCAAGGCCCACGGCGTGATCGTGTATTCCGAAGTACCCAACGGCAAGCCCCTACGCATTCCCGATGCACTGCGCGAGGCCTTGCTGCCCTATTTAAAAACATCCCCTGGAGACCCGTCCCATGATCCAAAAAATTCAACCCCCTGACTGGGCCGAACCCAAGGGCTATGCCAACGGCATGCTCGCGCGCGGCGCGCTGCTTTTTGTCGGCGGCCAGATCGGCTGGAACGCCAAACAGGAATTCGAGAGCGACGACTTCGTCGCGCAAACCAAACAGGCCCTGCAAAACATCGCAGCCGTGCTCAAAGCCGGCGGCGCCGGGCCAGAGCACATGGTGCGCATGACCTGGTACGTGGTCGACCGCGTCGAGTACGTGGCCAGGCTCAAGGAGCTGGGCGCCGCCTACCGCGAAGTCATGGGAAAAAACTTCCCGGCCATGACCTGCGTTGAAGTGGCCGGCCTGGTCGAGGACCGTGCGCAGGTGGAGATTGAGGTTACGGCGGTGGTGCCGGATTGAGGGTAAGGAAAGGTCTTTCGACCTACCCGACCGGCTAAAGACCTGGCTCCAGAGGCATGAATTACGGGAGGCAATGAGTGTGCTGCCGGAAATGGAAGGCGGGAATTCGTTGCGTATGAGGAAGCCCACGACGCCAGTGCCGAAGACGACGTTGTCCCAGGCGACGGCCTGGGCCTGGGCCTGGGCCTGGGCCAGCGCACCGTGCCCTTTATTGACATACTGCAGCGCAACCTCAAGGCTGGGCATGAGGTGGTGTGGGGTGTTTAGGCACCGCGGCCGCTGCGGCGGCCCCCCTCTATATATAGCCCTGGAAACAGGGCTTTTTCATGGGGCCGCGATCCGCGGCCGGCGGATCTCCCGTTACAGGCCGCCGCGTAGTTGGCGGCAACGCGCTGCGATTCGTTACGGCGTGCATGCCGCCAGACGCTGAAGAGCCGACCAGCCAAGGTATGGACGGGGTACTGGAGCGCACCGTGCGGGAACCCTTCACGTCGGCAGCACGGGCGCAGGAGGAAGTCGCAGGACGTGGACGATACGGCAGGAGCGCCGGACGCCTGAGTACACGACTCGTTTTGAGTATGTTCCGGTTGCAAGAGCATGAGTCTGCGGTCGATGCTCTAGTCCTGCCCTACTAACCCTGCTATCGTCTCCTGGCAACCCCCGTAAATCAAGAGGAGTCGCTCATGCCACTGCCGCCGGAAACCTCGTTGGACGACGTCAAGGTCCGCATTCGCAATGCCACAAAAAATCCGAACGTCGGGCGGACCGAACAGGTTGTGCTGAAGGAAGGGCCGCGAGCATTCCGCTTGGCAACCCTCATGGAGATTCTGAAGCCCGAAACGGGTGAGACCCATCACCATGTTTTGAAGTTGGACAGCATCGACCGTACAAAGAGTGGCTGGTTCTACAAAGCCGAGAAATCCCTCTCACTTGAGGGCAGTGAGCAGCACAACGAAATCGACCGCCTTTTCACGTTCCTTAAGGCTCACCTTGAGGGCAAGCTCAACACCACGGGTGACCTTCACATCCTCAGTTCCGGCGACTACGACAAGCTGACTGGACTTGTTGACCTGATCCCCAATCTGGCCTCTCCCGACATGGTGGAGTTGGTAAAGTTGATCGTCCCTCGAATAAAGGATTCCGCCGCTTACTTTCCCGAGTTTGTCGAAGTGTTCAAGGCCAGTGACGCGGAGACCGTTAACCATCTCGCCACGGCAGCTCGTCTTGTCCAATACACCAAGGCTTTTGAGACGCTCGAAGCCTTGGTCGAGGCGGGCAATGCTCCCGAGTCTGCCTTCCAGACGCTGTTGGCTGAGAACCCGTGGATGTTCGGAAGCGAGTACAGCGAGCTGTTGGATCGCAGGAAATGGACGCGGGACGACAACGTGGACTTCATGCTCAGGCGAACATCCGACAACTACGTCGAGCTTATCGAGATTAAGACACCCTTCAAAGAGTCGTTGTTCATACGCGACCCCTCGCACGAGTCCTACTACCCGTCCTCGAAGTTGTCGCCAGTCCTCGGGCAGGTGATGAGATACATCGGTGAAGTTGAACGCTCCCGCGACCAGATCCTCGTCAAGGACAAGGTTGACCCGCTCAAGGTCAGGGCGAGAATCATCGTCGGCCGCGACGGCAACGAAGAGCAGCAGCAGGCCTTGCGCACCTTCAATGGACATCTGCACGGCATTGAGATCATCACTTATGACCAACTCATGCGCATTGCCGGGCGTGTGCTGAACATCTTCAGTGGACCGGCATCGGAGAAGGCTTCAAAGCGCGAAAGCAACCCCTTCTAGTTCGGGCATGTGCAGCAACTACAGCCCTGTCAACGCCGCCGACCGTGTGCTGTCCTTCTTTGGTGTCGAGCGTGAGAAGCACGGCCCGCAACCCGGCGATGTGTTCCCCTCGTGCCTCGCTTCGATGAGGAGAAGCGCATGGTAGCGATCCTGGACGCCAAGGACTATGCGGAGTGGCTCACGCGCCCAGTGAGGGACGCGAACAATTCACGAAGCAGTGGCACGGGCCTCTGGAGGGGATCACGGCCCCGCTGCCCAGGAGGGCCAAGGCGTCGGTCCTTGGGGGGGGGCCAAGGATAGACACGCCGCGCACCGACGACCTGTTCGACTAACCCTTCCGAACCGCCGCGACGAGGCCCTTAAGCTCCTTCACAACCTCCTTCATATCGACTGGCGGCTGCACGTCATGAGGCTGCGACGATTTTCCGAAGTAAGCCTCAACGAGCTTTCCACGAATTTCGATCTTCTTGTCCTCTGGAAGCAACTCTATGAACGGCCCAATCGAGGCAAGCTCAAGCTCTACCCTACGGGCGTGGTCTGCCGTCGTCCGGTGACGGGCTGATTCTCTTGCCGTGTACCAAGCTGGCGCGGTTATCACGATTGCATACAGCAGTCGAAGCGCAACGGACGCCGCATTGTCCGGTGACATTGGGAGGCTCCAGAACTTCAGGAACGTGGAGAGGGCGACTGCGATACCCACTCCGAACAATCCAAGCGTGATCCAGCGCCAAGTGTTAGCAGCACGCTGCTCTCGATCCGCAATTAGCTGGTAGTTGCCCGTCGCGCCAATGTTGCCGACCACCTGGACTATCTTCGCGGCTTCGGCACGTCGCCCCTCCAGAAGTTCAATGATTGCAGCCGCCTCGGACTGAGCCTTCTGCTGAAAGGCGTTGAATTGCTCTGCAAGCCCCTTGATTCCGCCCTCGAACGCATTCGCACGGTCTCTTTCTTCTCCGGCGAACTGCTGCTCCAGCTTTGCTACCGTCGCAGCGGCCTCCGCTCGCTCGCGAGCGGCGTCAACCTTCAACCCTTCGAGATCAGCAACAGCAGCGGCGACCTGATTTTGAAGCTCAGTGATTTGACCTCGGAGGACATCTCGTTGCCCCGCCAGTTGCTCAATGGCCCGCTGCGATCTCTCCGACTGCGCCTTGAAGACATCCAGACTGACCTCCAATGATCCCGCCGGGATTCCCAAAGCCCACGAGTTCCTGATGATCGTATCCAGTGAATTCGCCGCGTTTTGAATGTGCCCCGCATTGTGGTTGGCTCGAAACGCCTCGAATTCCCCACGCATCTGATTGGCGTAGCCCTGAATTTGCTCCATTCCCTGTAGGCTCATTGCCTCTGCAGGGGTCGTATCAATCGCGGCCTTCAGGGCGGTGCTGACGGCAAACACGCGATCCCGTGCGTAGGCGTTCGCATCGGTAGAGAACACCTCCGGGTCCGAGAACTCAGCATCTCCTTGCCAGCTTAGAACCTGCGTCAGCGTGGCGCCGAGGTCGTCGATCAGCGACTTCATTTGTGTCATGGTTTCCCTCTCGATCCTTAGTAGCTGAACTGTAACAATGAGGATAGGGATACCGCCATGCTGTCAATCCCTACCCCGACATACGTGCATGGACCACTTTGAATGCGCAAAATCGCCCTTGGAGGCCAGGATGCTCGTCTACTACTTCACCAGCGCAACATATGCCATGTCGAATGTGCGCCTGCGGAGGCTAAAAATCTCCAACTTGGAGCACCTTAACGACCCCTTCGAGTGGGCGGCGCCCGCGTTACAGCGGCGAGAAGATAGGCGAGCACTTCGAGCTTTGCGCCACGAGATGAGCACGAGGAGCGGCATGATCTGCTTCAGCGAAAGCTGGCGCAACCCGGTGCAATGGGCGCACTACGCCGATCAACATCGTGGTGTCTGCATGGGTCTGGAGATCCGTGATGATCTGCTGACCAAGGTGAAGTATCGACAAGAGCGATCCGAAGGTGGAAACCTAAGCCAGATGCTCGCGGAAGGACGACTGACTCACGCTTGGATGATGGACGTTCTAAGCACCAAGTTCGTCCATTGGTCCTACGAGCAGGAACATCGCGTCTTCGTGAACCTTGACCCGCTCACCGCTGAGAACGGGCTGTACTTCAAGCCTTTGGATGACGACATGCGCTTGGTCCGGTTGATCGTGGGTCCGAGATCGACGGTGACGCGCCAAGACCTCGCAGATGCACTTGGGCCGATGGCCTCGCAGATTCGCTGTATCAAGGCGCGACTCGCTTTCAAGACCTACGAGGTGTGCGAACAGCACGACGAGAGCCTATGGAAGTAGGTCGCGGCAAGGTAGGCGTGGTAGATTCTGTGGCATTCATAAACCTCGCCACTGCGCGGGCCCGTTAGAAATCAACGACTTAGGGATGCCTGTTAGATACACGAACGCATCTCTCCAGCATCTATTAAAGGTGGTCATGGGAGGTCCGACTAGTGATCCTCTTGAACTCGCCTCGTTAAAATTTCTAGCAACTCCTCAATCCACCTTCGCCCCCGAAGCCTTCACCACCTGCGCCCACTTCTTGTGCTCGGCATTGATAAAGGCCGTGAACTGCGCCGGCGTATTGCCCGAGGGAATTGCACCTTGCGCGAGCAATTTTTCCTTCATCGCCGGCGTGCCCAGCGCTTTGGAGGCTTCCTGCTGGATGCGGTTCACGATGTCAGGCGGTGTGCCCGCGGGGGCCAGCAGGCCGAACCAGGAGCTGGCGTCGTAGCCTTTCAGGGCGGGGCCGCCGGCTTGTTCTATGGTGGGGACGTCGGGCAGGGCGGCTGAGCGTTCGGAGCTGGTCACCGCCAGGGCCTTGAGTTTGCCGGCCTTGATGAGGGCCATGGAGGAGGGCAGGTTGTCGAACATGACGTCCATGTCGCCTCCCACCAAAGCCAGCAGCGCGGGGCCGGAGCCGCTGTAGGGGAAGTGGGTCATATAGGTGCCGCTCATGGTCTTGAACAGCTCGCCGGCCAGGTGGATGGAGGTGCCGTTGCCGCTGGAGGCCATGTTGAAGGTGCCGGGTTTGGCTTTGGCCGCGCGTATGAAGTCGGTCACGTTGTTGATGCCGGCGGCCTTGGCTTTTTCGGTGTTGACGACCATGACGTTGGGCACGCCCGCGACCAGGGTGATGGGTGCGAAGTCTTTTTGCGGGTCGAAGGCCATCTTGGTGTAGAGGGACTTGTTGATGCCGTGTGTGCCCACGGTGCCCATGAGCAGGGTGTAGCCGTCGGGTGTGGACTTGGCGACGATGTCGGCGCCTATGTTACCGCCGGCGCCGGCGCGGTTCTCGACGACAAAGGGCTGGCCGAAGGCCTTGGAGAGTTCAGGCGCCATGGCGCGGGCCAGGATGTCGGTAGTGCCGCCGGGCGCAAAGGGCACGACGATCTTGACGGGCTTGGCCGGCCAGTTCGCGCTTTGCGCCCAGGCCGAGGGCGTGGCCATAAAGGTGCTGAGGGCGGCGATAGCGGTGGCGATGAAGCTGGCGCCGCGCAGAAAGGATTTGTTGTTCATCAGGAAGTCTCTCCAGGGGATGGCCGGCACGCGGCCGGGGGTCGCATGAAGATAGCGTGCACCTGCTGGGGCTTCAAGGGGGTTAAACCCGGGCGCTTGAAAAAGAAAAAGCCGCCCGGCGCGAACCGGGCGGCTTGGCAATGCAGTCAGCGTGGAATCACTCAGTCGGCAAACTTGCCGGCGGCTTCAATCACGGGTTTGAGCTTGGCGATCTGGCCGACCACAAACGCCCGGTGGGCGGCGGGGTCGACTCGGTTGTCGGTGATCACCACGGCGCCCAGGCCTTCCTGCTTCTTGATGAAGTCGGCGTCTTTGAGGGCGGCCTTCAGCGCGGTGTTGAGCTGGGTCAGTACGGCCGGAGGCGTGCCCTTGGGTGCGTAGATGCCGTGCCAGACGGTCAGGTCAAAGCCCTTGAGGCCCATTTCCTGCAGCGTGGGGTAGTCTTTGAGCAGCTTGTTGTTGCTCAGCGGCTTGGCGGTGGTCACGGCAAAAGCCTTGACGCGGCCGGCTTCGATCTGGCCGGTGGTGTTGGTGGTCTGGTCGCACATCATGTCGACCTGGCCGCCGACCAGCGCATTCATGGCCGGCGCGGTGCCGCCGAAGGGGATGGTGGTCATCGCGTCTTTGGCGTTGATGGCCGCTTGCCACATCAGGCCGCACAGGTGCGAGGCCGAACCCAGGCCGGCGTGGGCGATGTTGAGCTTGCCGGAATTGGCGCGGATGTAGTTCTCGAAGTCGCGGTAGTTGTTGGCGGGCAGCTGCGGCTTGCCGATGATGGTCATGGGCACTTCATTGATCATGCCCAGGAACTCAAAATCTTCAGGCACCTTGTAAGGCAGCTTGCGGTACAGGCCCGTCGCCGCGGCCATACCGATATGGTGGACCAGCAGGGTGTGGCCGTCGGGCGCGGCGCGTGCCACCTTGGCTGCGCCTATGGTGCCACCGGCACCGTTGACGTTTTCCACGACGAAGTTGGCGCTGCCGCCCATGGCTTTGCGCATGGCCTCGGCCAGGTCGCGCGCGACGCGGTCGGTCGGGCCGCCGGCGGCGAAGGGCACCACCAGGCTGATGGGCTTGGAGCCGGGGAAGGCGGGGGCTTGCGCATGGGCGGCAAACATGGCCGTTGCGGCGGCGGCGAGGACTAACAGGCGTTTCATGAGCGTCTCCTTGTATCTGAAGGCGCCAAGTTTACGGTCCCCTTACCGCGCGAACATCGCGGGAACTACGTAAGGGCAAGCCCCCGGTCACCCCTGTACAGGCTCACTGCGTGTAGCCTGCTCCCCCTCAAGGGGGCGGCGCCTGCGGTCTGGCAAAGCCAGTCCCGCGGCCCCCACTGGTGAATACCCCGCCGCGTTAGGCTGTCGAACTCGGGGCTGCGGAACCGGCGTTGCCGGGCCGCCTGCAGGCGTCAGGGTGCCTGAAAG
>Ga0102587_1001734_pt1 | contig 14712 bp, 16 predicted proteins | sample AraplaF_Col_mTSA_FD_76853 | JGI IMG/M metagenome (GOLD analysis project Ga0102587, IMG submission 76853) | Arabidopsis root microbial communities from the University of North Carolina, USA - plate scrape MF_Col_mTSA (SPADES assembly) (version 2) | ecosystem: Host-associated > Plants > Roots >... | reverse complement strand
ACGCCGCACATCAGCGGGCGGGCACGACGTTCGGCTTCCTCGGCAGGCAGCGTCGTCTTGACGGTGAAATCGGCAACCGCAATGTCATAGGTCCTGGAAAGGCGCATCTCCGACAGGGCGTAGACGCCGGCGACGGCGATGAGACAGATCGCGGCGACGGCCGCGAAAGTGATTTTCAAAATGCGTTTCATCGGTTCAGTCCCCCAGTGTCCCGAAGATGCAGCTTTTGCTCGAAAGATATCAGCTGCGTCGCTGACGGCTGCGGCCAGCGGCGGTGCGGCGCTTGCTGACTTGTTTGCGGGCGGGCTTAGGCTTGGCCGAGGTCGTCTTGCGCGCAACCTTCGTCGTCGCGGCGGGGCGTGTCTTACGCCTCGTGCGCTTCGTCGTGGCGCGGCCGGTGGTTTTTTTCAGGATCTCCTTCAGCACGCTGTCGACGACGCCTGATATCAATTCTTTGACTAGGTCGGCCACAAAACCCCTCCGTTCGTGATGGAAACGACATGGACGCTATTGAATTCCGGAAGAGTTCGGTTAGCAAGACGGCTTCGAGACCATAGCTGCTTTTTTGTCCCTATCAGCGGCGCAGCAGCCGGATCGCAGCAACATGCCGGCCATTCGCCGGACGGAAGAGTGGAATGAAACTGATCGAGAAGCGGGTCGTCCTGCATTTCACGGGCTTCGAGCCGCTCGACGGCGTTGCCCATAGGGCACGCTACGAGCGTTCGGCCAGGCAGAGTGCCGCCGTCTGGGGCTATTCGCTTGAAACGGGTGCGCCGGAGGCGGGAAGTGATCCCCTCAGTTTCGTGGTGACGACGGGCGGACGGGGCGCCGACAAAGCGGCTGATGGGGAAGGGACCGGTTCCCCCGGCTGGCAGACGAAGAGCCGGATCCACATGGTCGATCACGATACGCTGGTAAGCAGGCTGCGCGGCGGCAACACGCTGAGCCAGATCATGGCAGGCTTCCGAAGCTGCGCCGAGATCATGCTCGAAGGCGGGATGCGGGGATATTTTCGCCACGCCTGGCGCTTCGGTCTGTTCTTCCTCTTCCCGTTCCTGCTGACCGCGCTGGCGATCGCGCTGACGGCACAGATCGCCATCATGCCCTATGGTCTCGGCTTTTCGCCGTGGCACATGCTCTGGAGCGGACCGCTGGCGCTTTGTTTCTTCATCTTCGCCTTCCTGCCGTTTTCCGAACGTTTCCATACGCTGCATCTCTTCGCCGATTGGGTAATGGCCGTGGCGCTCGGCCGCATGGACCGGACAGATTTCAACGACTGGCTGGAAGACCGGGCCGCTGCCGTGCGTAACGCGCTTGACGAAGAGGCGGACGAATATGTGATCTCCTCGCACAGCATGGGATCGAGTGTTGCCGCCCATGTCATCGGCATATTGCTGGAACGGGAGCCGGAGATATTCAGGGGCAAGCGGGTGGTGTTTGCCACGCTCGGCAGCGCCATCCTGCAATGCGCGCTGCTATCGTCGGCGACGCAGCTGCGCGCCCGCGTCGGGTTGATCGCGCGCTGTCCCGAGATTTCCTGGCTCGACGTGCAGTGCCTGACGGATTCGATCAATTTCTACAAGGTGCCGGTCGTCGCCATTTCCGGCCATGCGGATGCACCTCCGGCGAAGATGATCCTGATCCGTGTCAAGCAGATGCTGACGCCCGAGCACTATCGCAAGATCCGCAAGGACCAGCTGCGCGTCCACCGGCAATATGTGCTGGGGCCTGATCTGCAGGCATCCTTCGATTTCACGCTTTTGACATCGGGGCCAATGCCGGCCTCGGTCTTTGCCGATCCCGACGAAAAGAGAATGCCCGGCTGAGGGCCGGGCACCGTTTATCCGGCTCGCGTCGGGCTCTATTCCGGTGCGGAGGTCTGCAGCGCCAACGCGTGCAGTATGCCGCCCATATTGCCCTTCAGCGCCTCGTAGACCATCTGGTGCTGCTGCACGCGGCTCTTGCCGCGAAAGGCTTCGGCGACGACTTCGGCGGCGTAATGATCGCCGTCGCCCGCCAGATCGCGGATCGTCACCTTGGCACCGGGAATCCCAGCCTTGATCATGTCTTCGATATCGCCGGGTTTCATGGCCATGATCGTTACTCCTTGCGCATCATTCCGCAGCCAGTTCGCCGCGGCCTTCCATGAAATCAGGGAACCACGATTCATGGGCATCGCGCAATTGCTGAATCGGCAGCGAGATGAGATCGCCGACGATGAGCGCCGTTCCTCCGACCGTGCCGAGACGGCGGAAGGGGACGCCGGCGCCTTCGGCATTGGCGCAAACGAAATTTGCGACGTCCGCAGGCACCGTCAGCACGTAGCGCGCCTGATCCTCGCCGAAGAGCAGCGCATGCGGCGCGCCCTTGGCTTCACCGAGATCGATGACGAGACCCTTGCCTGAGGCCATCGCCATTTCGGCGAGCGCCACGGCAAGACCGCCGGAAGAAATGTCGTGGCAGGCGGTCGCCTGGCCGTTGCGGATGACGGAGCGGACGAAATCGCCATTGCGGCGCTCGGCGAACAGATCCACCTCCGGCGCCGGACCTTCGCGGCTGGCAAGCACGTCTCTGACATAGACGGACTGGCCGAGATGGCTGCCGTCGACGCCGATCATGATCACCTTGTCGCCGTCGTTGGCGGTGCCGATGCGGGCCATCTGGCTCCAATCCGGCAACAGGCCGACGCCTGCGATCGTCGGGGTGGGCAGGATGGCGACGCCGTTGGTCTCGTTGTAGAGCGAGACGTTGCCGGAGACGATCGGGAAATCGAGTGCACGGCAGGCTTCGCCGATGCCCTTCACTGCCTCGACGAACTGGCCCATGATCTCGGGCTTTTCAGGATTGCCGAAATTGAGATTGTCGGTGGCGGCGAGCGGCTCGGCGCCTGTCGCGGTGATGTTGCGCCAGCATTCGGCGACCGCCTGCTTGCCGCCTTCGAAGGGATCGGCTTCGACATAACGCGGGGTGACGTCGGAGGAGAAGGCGAGCGCCTTGCTCGGATGGCCGTCGACGCGCACGACGCCGGCATCGCCGCCCGGAAGCTGCAGCGAATTGCCCTGGATGAGCGTGTCATATTGTTCATACACCCAGCGGCGGCTCGACTGGTTGGCGGAACCGACGAGCTGCAGCAGCGCCTGGCCGTAATCCTGAGGTGCCGCGACGAGATTGGCGGGCAGGGGAGCCTGCTTGCCGGATTCGCGCCAGGGGCGATCATATTCCGGCGCCTGGTCGCCGAGATCCTTGATCGGCAGGTTGGCGACTTCCTCACCCTGGTGCATGACGCGGAAGCGCAGGTCGTCGGTTGTCTTGCCGACGATGGCGAAATCGAGGCCCCACTTGACGAAGATCGCCTTGGCTTCCTCTTCCTTCTCCGGCTGCAGCACCATGAGCATGCGCTCCTGGCTTTCCGACAGCATCATTTCATAGGCCGTCATCCTTTCTTCGCGAACCGGCACCTTGTCGAGCTCGAGCAGGATGCCGAGATCGCCCTTGGCGCCCATTTCGACGGCCGAGCAGGTGAGGCCGGCCGCACCCATGTCCTGGATGGCGATGACGGCGCCGGTCTTCATCAATTCCAGGCAGGCTTCCAGCAGGCACTTTTCGGTGAAGGGGTCGCCGACCTGAACGGTCGGGCGCTTCTCCTCGATCGATTCGTCGAATTCGGCCGAGGCCATCGTCGCGCCGCCGACGCCGTCGCGGCCGGTCTTGGCGCCGAGATAGACGACAGGCAAGCCGACGCCCTTGGCTTCAGACAGGAAGATGGCGTTGGATTTCGCAATGCCGGCGGCAAAGGCGTTGACGAGGATGTTGCCGTTGTAGCGGGCGTCGAACTCAACTTCACCGCCAACCGTTGGCACGCCGAAGGAATTGCCGTAGCCGCCGACGCCGGAGACGACGCCGGAGACGAGGTGACGGGTCTTGGGATGATCCGGCTCGCCGAAGCGCAGCGCGTTCATCGCGGCGATCGGGCGTGCCCCCATGGTGAAGACATCGCGCAGGATGCCGCCGACGCCGGTCGCCGCACCTTGATAAGGCTCGATATAGGAGGGGTGGTTGTGGCTCTCCATCTTGAAGACGACGCAATCGCCGTCATCGATGTCGACGACGCCGGCGTTTTCGCCCGGACCCTGGATGACGCGCGGCCCCTTGGTCGGCAGCGTGCGCAGCCATTTCTTCGAGGATTTGTAGGAGCAGTGCTCGTTCCACATGGCCGAGAAGATGCCGAGCTCGGTGAAGGTCGGTTCGCGGCCGATCAGATCCAGAATACGCTGGTACTCGTCCGGCTTCAGGCCATGGCCTGCAATGAGTTCCGGCGTGATCGGGATGGTGTTTGGAATGGTCATGAGCGGAAAGTCCCTGGCGCGTTTTGCGCTGTCTTTAGCTTATGTAGCGGCCGCGCGCGACAGAAAAAAGCCCGCCGTCAACAGAGGGCGGGCAGGCTTTCTTCACAAAGGCGGCCACCACTCAGAACTTATAGCCGATCTGCAGGCCGGCGCGGGTCATGCCGTCGTTCGGGCCGTCGCAGAGATTGGCATGCGAGGAGTGGGCAATCTGGGCCATCACGTTCCAATTGCGGGTGAAACGGTAGCCGGCGCCCAGATATTCGTGGAAGAGGACGCGACAGCCGAGTTCCGGACCGTCACTGTCGCCCTCGAGATCGCCGGTATGGATGACGCCGCCGAATCCGGCTTCGGTAAAGAGCTTTTCGTTGAAATCGACCGTCCAGGTGAAGCCGGTGAAGAATTGGGTGGCCTCGCCTGACGTGCCGATCGACGTGCCGAGATGGATACGGGGATGCAGGAGCTGTTGCTGCCAGCCGACCGCCGCTTCGTAACCGAAGGGATCGAAGAGAGCGGTAATCTCCGGAAAGACGCCGTCTTCCCTGGAGTGGCCCGATTGTACCGAGGTCGAGACGCCGAAGCGCAATTCATCGAATATCTGCTCGCCGGCCGTTGCCGAGCCCGCAACCGAGAGGGCGGTTACCGCTGTCACTGATGCCATGTCCAAAAAACGCAACGCGATCCTGCCGAAATCGAGCCTCATTTGCTGTCCTTTGATTCGTGTCAGACGGGAACAACAAAGAGGTAACATGGAGGTCGAGTCGCTAAAGCACCTCGAAGAAGCTTCGGCGTTTTTTCCGATTTATGGCGTCTATTTGCAACACGTCATATTTCACCGTCATAGGCGGAGCCGCCATTTTCCAGCAGGCGGCGCAGGATCATCAAGCCCGAAATGAGTTCCTGCCCTGTCTTCGGCGAGGAAAAACCGATGCGGACGCGGTGATAGGTTTTCTCGCCGCGGGCTGCCTTGAACTCATCCTCGTCGTCGACGAGCACACCGTCGCGATAGGCGGCGTTCTTGAAGGTGCCGGACATCCAGGGTTCCGGCAGTTTCAGCCAGAGGAACGGCGCATGCGGGTGCGATTCGAAATCGAAGCCCTGCAACTGCTCGCGGACGAGCCGGACACGCCGGGAGAGTTCCTCGACACTTGCCTTGCGGATTTCGTGCGCCGTGCCGCTTTCGACGAGACGTGCGCAGGTCTCCGCCAGGATGAAGGGCAGGCCGCCGGTGATCATTCTGTGCGTCACCTTGATGCGCTGGGCAAAATGCGGCGGGCAGGCGACCCAGCCGCCGCGCACACCGGCGGCGACCGATTTCGACAGGCCGTTGACAAGAAAGGTGCGATCGGGCGCAATCGAGGCGAGCAGTGGCGTGTCGTCATCGGCCATGCCGCCGTAGAGATCGTCCTCGATCAGCCAGACGCCGTGCTTCCGAGCGATCGCAGCGATTGCCATCCGCCGCTCATAGGGCATGATCGCCAGCGTCGGATTGTGGACGGTCGGCATCAGGAAGGCGATCTTCGGATGCTGCTGCTGACAGAGCCGCTCGAAATCCTCGGGAATCACGCCGAGTTCATCGGAATCGACCGTCAGCGTGCGCCTGCCGAGCAGGCGAGCACTGCGGCTGACCTGCGTGTAGGTGAGGTCCTCGAAGACGATCTTGTCGCCCGGCGCCGAGACGGCCGAGATCACTGATATCGCCGCCGCATGGGCGCCGAGCGTCGGCACGACGTTCTCGACCTCTGGCGTCCAGCCGCTGCGGGCAAGCCAGAGGCGGCCGGCCTCGAACCAGTTGCGCGGGAAACTCCGGGAATAGGAGGAAATTTCGGACAGATGCTGTTCGCCGATCTCGGCGAGGATGCCCGCTATGACCTTGCCCTGGCCGAGATCGGGCGCGGCCGTCGTGTCGAAGCGGATCTTGTTGGCAGGTGCATCCTGGACGCGGGTGCCGCCGAGCGAGACGGTCAGCGGATCGATCTGCTCGCCGGGCGGCGTTTCGGAGCGGTTCAGCACATAGGTGCCGCGCCCCACTTCGCCGGCGACCAGGCCGCGCTCATGCACCAGCGCATAGGCGCGGCCGATCGTGCCGATTGTCACGCCGATATCATAGGCAAGATTGCGCTGCGGCGGCAGCTTGCTGCCGGCGGGCAGGGCGCCGCTTGATATTGCGGATTCAATGCTGTCGGCGAGCCGGAGATAGACCGGCCCGGAACCGCGGGAAATATCGGGAAGCCAATTTGTCATGGTGACAATTGTATATATTGGCACATTGTATCGGTCAAGCGTATGAGTCAATTCCAACGACAAGCCGTGAGGATTCCTGGAATGTCTGCCTTGCCCGAGATCAAAATGCCGATTGTACCGATTGTCTCCTATGAGGACAGGAGACAGATCATTCTCCCCGACGTGCCCGCTGAGGCGACGACGCGGCTCGGCCGGATCTGGGCGGCCACTCTTCTCTGGCATCAGAAGCGGGAAGGCCGGCGTGCGCTGAGAAACCTGACGGTGAACGAGCTCAAGGATATCGGCGTGTCGCAGTCCGATGCGGCGCGCGAAGTCAGCAAGTCGTTCTTCTGGGACTGAAGATGCTTTCCGAACGGATCATGCTTTCGGAACTGAACGGGGCGATCAGCTGCAGGCCTTGTTGCCTGCCGACCAGCGATTGACGTCGGCGGCGATGCGGCCGGCGACCGGCTCCTGCATCATCGGCCCGAAGGCCTGGAGACGCGAGGGGCTTCCCTCAGCCTGCACGACGAGCAGCGGCCGGCTTTCCGGGCTGCCCTTGTGGACGACCAGGATGCGCGGCCGGCCGGAAAAGGAATTGAGTTCCGGTGCGAGCTTATAGGCGGCAAAAGCCGGATCGCCCGACTTGAACCAGCAGGCATTGGCGCCGAGCGCCACGCGTTCCATCGTCGGCAGCGCGCCACGGTTCGGGCCTGTCGTCGGTGCCGGCGTCTGGCAGGCTGCGACAATGGCTGCGAGAGCGGTCAACAGGGCGGCGTTTGCGAGGCGAGGGCGCATCAATCTTGCTCCAGATCCGGACGGAAGGATTTTCGGGTGCACGCCGTTGCCCAAAACCGCTACGCGCGGGGCAACGTGCAGGTCTCAGGCGGCGATGACGTCGAGCGCCGAGGCAAAGAGGCCGCGGCCGTCCGAACCGCCATGGGCGGCTTCGATCAGGTTCTCGGGATGCGGCATCATGCCGAGCACGTTGCCCTTTTCGTTCATCACGGCGGCGATATCGTTGATCGAGCCGTTCGGATTGGTGCCCTCGGCATAACGGAATACCACCTGGCCATTGCCTTCGATCGCAGCCAGCGTCGCTTCGTCGGCGAAATAATTGCCGTCATGGTGGGCGACCGGGCAGCGGATGACTTGGCCCTGCGCATAGGCGCGGGTGAAATCCGTCTCGGCATTGACGACTTCGAGCTTGATTTCGCGGCAGACGAATTTCAGCGAGGAATTGCGCATCAGCGCGCCGGGCAGCAGGCCGGCCTCGACGAGGATCTGGAAGCCGTTGCAGACGCCGAGCACCTTCACGCCCTTCGCAGCCTTGTCGATGATTGCCTGCATGACCGGCATGCGGGCAGCGATCGCGCCGCAGCGCAGGTAATCGCCATAAGAAAAGCCGCCGGGGATGACGATCAGGTCGACATCGGGGATCTCGGTTTCCGTCTGCCAGATCGTCACCGGCTGCTGGCCGGAGATTTTGGCCAAGGCTGCGATCATGTCGCGGTCGCGGTTGAGGCCCGGAAGTTGAACGACGGCTGATTTCATGGGGTCCCTGCGTCTGGCGAAAGATATTGAACTGGAACGCTTTCGGCGAGCCATACTCCATTGTCGGAGACAAAGAAAGAATGTCCCTCTGAAAACATGCGGGCCGCGTCGACACGCAGGACGATGTATTCACCCTTGCGGCGCATTGCGACGATTTTAGCCGTGTCGACATCTGCTGAGAGATGAACGTGGTGTCGCTGCATCTTCTTCAAGCCTTCGCGCTCGATCGACTGCCAGTTCGTCAGAGACGTGCCGTGAAATAGAGCGGCAGGCGGTTCAACCGGGTTCAATGCGAGATCGACGTCGACGCTATGACCTTGGTTTGCGCGAATTCTGTTATCGGCAAGCGTGAAGCGCTTTTTCGGATTGTTTTCGACAATCTCGACAATATCGGCGCCGGAAACGCCGAATTTCGACGCCAATGCTTTTTCGAGCGCATCGAACGACACCCAACCCTCGCCATCAAGCGTCAAACCCGCGGCATCAGGCGCATGACGCAAAACATAGCTCATATATTTCGAGACTTCCGTCTCCAGCTTTGCTTTCATCATGACGCCAAATCCTCAAGGTCCGCCGGAAGACGGGTCTGTGATCGTCAGTCGATCGCGATTGCGTAGTTCTCGATCACCGTATTGGCGAGCAGCTTTTCGCACATTGCCTTGAGGTCGGCCTCGGCCTTGCCCTTGTCGGCGCCTTCCAGTTCCAGGTCGAAGACCTTGCCCTGTCTTACATGGCCGACGCCCGAGAAGCCGAGGGCGCCAAGCGCACCCTCGATAGCCTTGCCCTGCGGATCGAGAACGCCGTTTTTCAGCGTGACGGTGACACGAGCCTTGATCACTTTGTCTTTCCTGCCTTACTTGACGAGAACCGGGCCGGTGCCGCGCACAGGCTCGTTTTCATTGATGATGCCGAGACGGCGCGCAACTTCGGAATAGGCTTCGAGCAATCCGCCGAGGTCGCGGCGGAAACGATCCTTGTCCATCTTCTCGTGGGTCTCGATATCCCAGAGCCGGCAGCTGTCCGGCGAGATCTCGTCGGCGAGAATGATGCGCATCAGATCGCCTTCGAAGAGGCGGCCGCATTCGATCTTGAAGTCGACGAGCTGGATGCCGACGCCGAGGAACAGGCCGGTCATGAAGTCGTTGACCCGGATGGCAAGCGCCATGATGTCGTCGAGCTCGGCAGGATTGGCCCAGCCGAAGGCAGTGATGTGCTCTTCGGAGACCATCGGATCGTCGAGCGCGTCGGACTTGTAATAGAATTCGATGATCGAGCGCGGCAGCACGACGCCTTCGTCGATGCCGAGGCGCTTGGCGAGAGAACCGGCGGCGACGTTGCGCACGACGATCTCCAGCGGGATCATCTCCACTTCCTTGATCAGCTGCTCGCGCATGTTGAGCCGGCGGATGAAATGGGTGGGGATGCCGATCTTGTTCAGATGGCTGAAGATATATTCGGAAATGCGGTTGTTGAGGACGCCTTTGCCATCGATGACTTCGTGTTTCTTCTTGTTGAAGGCAGTGGCATCGTCTTTGAAGAACTGGATCAAAGTGCCCGGTTCCGGGCCTTCATACAGAATCTTTGCCTTGCCCTCGTAGATACGGCGGCGACGGTTCATCGTGGTCATTCTCTGTTGTTGGCGCTCTTGGGATAGCGCGAGTGGATCGATCTCGTGGCGTCCCCTTAAAGGAAAAGAGAGGGTTTCACAATCCGCCTGTCGCTCCTTCCATGGTTTCCGAATTTCCTGGCCCCGGTTTCCGATTTTACGGAATACCGCCAAGAGAATCGAATGAATTCGCAAAACGAGTCTAGCGCCTTTTCCTCTACGGTGGAATGAAGGCGAAATGGCGGGCCGCTTATGCAGGTGTTCATTTGGCGGCTCTGCTGCGCAGCGCGCGGCGAAGCTCAGTCTGCAAGGCGCGAGCGGCGATTTGCCCGTGGCGCCAGCTTCCGGCGCGGATGAAGGAGGGGATCTGCATGGCCGGCATCGGCCGGGCGAGCGCGTAGCCCTGCAGCGTGTCGCAGTCGAGTTCCTCGAGGATGCGGATGTGATCCGCCGTCTCGACGCCCTCGGCGATGACCAGGATATCAAGCGAGCGGCCGATATCGATGATCGAGCCGACGAGTTTGCGCTGCTCGGCCGATTGCGGCAGCATGCGGATCAGTTCGCGGTCGATCTTCAGCGTCTTGGGGCTTAGGCGCAACAGGCTGACGATCGAGGCATGGCCGGTGCCGAAATCGTCGATCTGGATGTCGATGCCGAGCTTGCGCAGCTTTTTCAGGTTGGCGGCTACCCCCTCGTCGCAATCGTCGAGTGAGATCGATTCCAGCAGTTCGAAGGAGATGGTGCCGGGCTCGATCTTCAGGGCCCGGAGCTTCTTGCCGAGATCGGGATCGGCGAGCCGCCTTGCGGAGACGTTGACCGATATCTTCGGAATCGACAACCCGTCCTTGATCCAGGCGCTGCGATCGGCCAGCGCGCGTTCCAGGATCAGCGCGTCGATGGTCGAGACGACGTCGAGATCCTCGGCGATATCGAGGAAGCGGTCGGGCGTCAGCAGCCCGTGCACCGGGTGCTGCCAGCGCGCTAGTGTTTCGACGCCGGTGACATCGAGCGTGCGGGCATCGAACTGCAGCTGATAGAAGGGCACGAATTCATTGCGTTCGAGGCCGATCAGTATCTCGTCGGCGAGGTGCTTGGCGGAGATGGTGTCGCGGCGGTCAGACGCCGAGAAGAATTCGAAACGGTTGCGGCCCAGGCCCTTGGCCCGATAGAGCGCGATATCGGCGTCGAGCAGCATCTGCTTGGCGTCGAGCGTCGGCCCGCTGTCGACGGTGATGCCGATGCTGGCGCCGAAACGGCAGTCGTGCCCTTCATATCTGACGGGTTTGCGCAATTCGCGGATGACACGTTCGGCAAGGCCGGCGATCTTCTTCGATGCTGGATCGACGGCGCAGAGGATGACAAACTCGTCGCCGCCGATGCGGGCGACGAAATCGGCGGTTCGGACGGAATTCCTCAGCACGTTTGCGGCATGCTGCAGCATGGCGTCGCCGGCCCGGTGGCCGAGCGTGTCGTTGATCTGCTTGAAGCGGTCGAGATCGATATGCAGGATCGCCAGTGCAAGGTCCTTGGCCCGGCATTCGGCCGAGCGCTCGCCCAGCATCTTGTCGAGGTAGCGGCGGTTCGGCAGGCCTGTAAGGTAATCGTGCAGCGCCAGATGCTCGATGCTCTCCTTGGCGGCTTCGAGCTCGCGGTTGCGCGCTTCCGCCAGATCCTTGGCGCGCTGCAGCTCGTTGCGGAGCGCGGCCTCTTCGGTAACATCCCAGTTGGCGCCGATCAGTTTGCGGTTGCCATTGCCGTCGATGAAGAAGGCCGAGCGGGCGCGGATGACGCGTTCGGCGCCGTCGCCGCGGATGATGCGGTATTCCTGCTGGAAATCACTTCCGCTTTCGACGCTGCGGTCGGACAAGCCAAGCACGCGTTCCCGGTCGTCGGGATGCAGGCTTTTCGCCCAGGCGTCGCCGCCGATCTGACGCGGGGCGCCCTGCAGACCGTAAATGGCAATGAGGCGCTCGTCCCATTCGACGGTATCATGTTCGATATCGGCTTCGAAGACGCCGATGCGGGAAACCTCCAGCGCCAGATCGAGCCGGCGCGACAAACGCGCCAGCGTCTCCTCGGCCTGCTTGCGGGCGGTGATATCGGTATCCGTGCCGACGATGCGCGTCGGCACGCCGCTCTCGTCCCATTCCACGCAGGCACCGCGGCACTCGATCCAGATCCAGTGGCCGTCCCTGTGGCGCTCGCGATATTCGAAGATCTGGTAGTTGGGATCGCCGGCGTTCTGCCGGTCGATGGCATGGATGACGAAATCGCGATCGTCGGGATGAACGAGCTGCAGCCAGGCGTCGTAATCGCCGGCGGCTTCCTCGTCGGGCGCCATGCCGCGCATGGTTTTCCACGTCTGCGAGTAATATTTCCGGTCGAGACGGTAGTTATGATCCCATACGCCAAGGCCCGAGCCGACGAGTGCGTGGTTCCAGCGGCTTTCCCGCTCCGCCAGGTCGGAATCGTCGGCCGCCCCATTGCCTATGCCTGCCTCAGCCGCTGCGGCTTCGCCATGCGGATCATCAGCCTCTGGAAGGGCTTTCTTCACGGGCATTCTCGCTTATTTCACCTCGGTGCAGTCTGCTGTCATTCCATTAAGAAAGACTTAGAAAGCACTTGCTCAACCAGCGAGAAGGCGGGTTTTCCTCACTCAGCGGAGAGCCGGCTGAGGAACTGGGCAAAGACCATGGTGCCTTCGGGCCAGGGACCGTGACCGGAATCGGCATTGATGTGACCGGACTCGCCGGCATCGACGAGGAAGGAGCCCCAGCTGCTGGCGATATCGTCGGCATGGTCGTAACTGCCGAACGGGTCGTTGCGGCTGGCGACCGTGATCGACGGGAAGGGCAGCGGATCGCGCGGATAGGGGCCGAAGGTCATCAGATGCTTCGGGCGGATGTCGGGATTGGCGACATCGGGCGGAGCAACGAGGAACGCGCCCGCCACCCGGTTGCGGAAATGCGGGATGGCGTGGATCACCGAGGGCACGCCCAGCGAATGGGCGACGAGAATGACCGGGCGGGTCGAGGCGTTCACCTCCTCGGCGATGCGGGCGATCCAGTCCTCGCGAACCGGCTTCGTCCATTCGGCCTGTTCGACACGGCGCGCCGTGCTGAGCTTTGCCTCCCAGCGGCTCTGCCAGTGGCTCGGGCCCGAGTTGGTGTAGCCGGGGATGATGAGGATATCTGCGTCTGAGGCTTTCATAGTGCCGCCGATGTGAGAAAGCTTGGCCGAGATGTCAAGAGGGGATGCCAAGGGAGAGAGCGACAGGGGGCTTGAAACTTGTTATATTGCTCCAGTGCCGGTTGCGGATTTCGTGTCGGCTTGCCCGCCGATGCTGTCCGCCGCCGATCAGGTCTCGGCTGAGGAGGAGAAAGCCATGGCGGCATTTCATGTCATGACGGGTTCAAGTGAAAACTTTGTGCGCCCCGTCGTCAATCGCATCGGTATCGCCGACGTCTTCGACGCGCTGAAGCGCGGGTACGATGATTTCATGGAGAAACCGTCCCACTATGTGTTCCTATGCCTGATGTACCCGATCGCCGGCGTCTTCCTGACGCTGTGGACCTCGGGCGCCAACCTTTTGCCGATGGTCTTCCCTCTGATGGCGGGTTTCGCGCTGATCGGCCCGATCGCGGCGATCGGCCTCTACGAAATCAGCCGCCGGCGCGAGGCCGGTCTTGACACGTCCTGGACGCACGCGCTCGAGGTGCGCCATTCGCCGGCTCTGCCGTCGATCGTGGCGGTCGGGCTGATGCTCTGCGCTTTCTTTGTCGTCTGGCTGGTGACGGCGCAGACGCTCTACAGCAATCTGCTCGGTGAAGTGTTCCCGCGCAGCATGGCGGATTTCTTCCGCCAGGTCTTCGGCACGTCCCAGGGCATGCAGCTGATCATCTGGGGCAATCTCATCGGCTTCGTCTTCGCGCTCGTCGTGCTGGCGATGACCGTCATCACTTTTCCGCTGCTGCTCGACCGCGATGTCGGGGCGGTGGCCGCCGTCACGGCGTCGATCCGTGCGATGGTTCTCAATCCGGTGCCGGTGCTGCTCTGGGGCCTGATCGTCGCCGCACTGCTCGTCATCGGCACGATCCCGGTCTTTGCCGGGCTTGCGCTGGTTATCCCGATCCTCGGCCATGCGACCTGGCATCTCTATCGCAAGCTGATTGCGCGGGAAGCCGCCGCGTAACCACGCCTCGCCCCCAGGGAAATCTCGAATCCCTGGGGGAACCTCAAACCTGCCTCGGAGTTTTTTGCCAGAGCATGATGTCGTCGAGACGATGCTCCGGAGACGTCGAGGGAGGATTTCAGAGGTGGCGATAAAGCATCTGTTTGCCCGCTTCGCAACCAAGACATCGGAATGGGCGGGCAAGCCCGTTATCTTCATCCTGGCGCTCATCGCCGTTATCATCTGGGCCTGCCTTGGCCCGTTCTTCGATTATTCGGAAACCTGGCAGCTGGTGATCAATACCGGCACGACGATCATCACCTTCCTGATGGTCTTCGTATTGCAGAACGCCCAGACGCGCGACACGCGGGCGATCCAGGCCAAACTCAACGAAATCATCCTGACGAGCCACGCCGAGAACCGTTTCATCGGTATCGAGAACCTCGACGAGGAGGAGCTGAAGCGCCTCGACGAGTTGGTCGCCAAGGCCGCCAAGGGCAGGGGTGAGACGGAGGTTTGCAGGACAGAGGAGGCGGCGAAAGCGGCACCTTTGAAAAAGGCCGCGGCGCGCAAGCGCCCTGTTGCCGCCAAAGGAAACAAGCAGAAACAACGGCCGCTTGAGAAAAGCTAAACCATCATCCGATCTGCCATCGCAGAAAGACAAAGGCAGAAATAAAGCGGCGCCCGCAAGGGCGCCGCCATATCGTTGATTGCAGATCGCTCAGGCGTTGCCGAAGACGCGACGGAAGATCGTATCCACATGCTTGGTATGATAGCCAAGGTCGAACTTCTCCCGAATATCCTCTTCGGAAAGG
>Ga0102587_1001732_pt1 | contig 14748 bp, 9 predicted proteins | sample AraplaF_Col_mTSA_FD_76853 | JGI IMG/M metagenome (GOLD analysis project Ga0102587, IMG submission 76853) | Arabidopsis root microbial communities from the University of North Carolina, USA - plate scrape MF_Col_mTSA (SPADES assembly) (version 2) | ecosystem: Host-associated > Plants > Roots >... | reverse complement strand
CGCGCAGCAGCTTCCATTCGCCGGTGAGCGTGTCCACGATCACCTCGCTCACCGCCGCGCCGTAGGCGTAGTAGTAGAACGGGCGGCCCTGCATCTTGTCCTTGTCCCAGCTCAGGCCGGGCGTGGCATAGAAGCCGTCGGACCACAGCTGCTTGCGGTCGAGGTAGGCCTCGCCCACCACCGTGCTGAAGGCCAGCGAGCGGCCGTTGACCTCGACCATGTCGTTGGCGAAGCGCACTTCGCTCGCCTTGCCGCCGTGGCGCTCGGCCGCGCATTCGGCCAGGCGCGCGCGGATCTGGCGCGCCGCGTCCTGCGCCGCCTTGCCGTTCAGGTCGGCGCCGGTCGACGCGGCCGTGGCCGAGGTGTTCGCCACCTTGGTCGTGTCGGTGGCCGTGACGCGCACGCGCTCGAAGCTCACGCCCAGCTCGTGCGCCACCACCTGGGCCACCTTGGTGTTCAGGCCCTGCCCCATCTCGGTGCCGCCATGGTTCACCAGGATCGAGCCGTCGGTGTACACATGCACCAGTGCGCCGGCCTGGTTGAAGTGCTTCACGTTGAAGGAGATGCCGAACTTCAGCGGCGCCAGCGCCAGCCCGCGCTTGAGCACCGGGCTCTTCGCGTTGAAGGCGGCGATGTCCTCGCGACGCGCGCGGTAGTCGCTGCTGGCCTCCAGATCGGCCACGAGTTCGTGGACGATGTTGTCGGTCACGGTCTGGCGGTACGGCGTGACGTTGTTTTCGGTCTTGCCGTAGAAGTTGATGCGCCGCACATCGAGCGGATCGCGCTTCAGCGCACGGGCCACCGAGTCCAGGATGTTTTCGATGGCGATCGCTCCCTGCGGGCCGCCGAAGCCGCGGAAGGCCGTGTTGCTCTGCGTGTTGGTCTTGCCCGAGAAGCCGTGCATGGCCACGTTGGGCAGCCAGTAGGCGTTGTCGAAGTGGCACAGCGCGCGAGTCATCACCGGGCCCGAGAGGTCGGCCGAGTGGCCGGCGCGCGAGACCATCGCGACCTCCGCGCCGAGGATGCGGCCCTCGCCGTCGTAGCCCACTTCGTACTCGTACCAGAAGCAATGGCGCCGGCCGGTGACCATGAAGTCGTCGTCGCGGTCCAGCCGCAGCTTCACCGGGCGCTGCAGCTGGCGCGCCGCGATGGCGGCCACGCAGGCGAAGAGCGCCGATTGCGACTCCTTGCCGCCGAAGCCGCCGCCCATGCGCCGGCATTCGACGTGCACTTCGTTCGACTGCAGGTGCAGCGCGTGCGCCACCAGGTGCTGCATCTCACTCGGATGCTGCGTGGAACAGTGGATGTGCAGCGCGCCGCCTTCCTTCGGAATTGCGTAGCTGATCTGGCCTTCCAGGTAGAACTGCTCCTGCCCACCCACGTCGAAGGTGGCCTTGTGGCGGTGCGGCGCCGCGGCGATGGCGGCGCGCACGGCGGCCTCGTCGCCCTCGTTGGCGGCACCGCCGCTGCGCACGATGTGCATCGGCGGCACCACGTACTGGCCGCGCTCGTGCGCGGCCTGCGGCGTGAGCACGGGCGGCTGCGCCTCGATGGTCAGCGCGTCCCTGGCCTTCGCGGCGGCGCGGCGAGCGGCGTCGCGGGTCTCGGCGATCACCGCGAACACCGGCTGGCCGAGGTAGCGGATCTCGCCGCCGTCGTTCACCGGCAGCAGGATCGGGTCGTCATGGATGATCGAGCCGCAGTCGTTGGTGCCGGGAATGTCGTCGGCCGTGATGACCGCGACCACGCCCGGCATCGCGCGGATGGCGTCCAGCGAGATCGCCGTGACGCGCCCGTTGGCCGCCGGCGAAAGCCCCAGCGCGCAGTGCAGCGTGCCGGCGAGCTCGGGAATGTCGTCGATATAGGTGGCCTCGCCGGCCACGTGCAGGTGGGCCGACTCGTGCGGGCGGCTGATGCCCACGCGCATGCCGCGCTCGTGCGCCAGCGCTTCGGCGCCCACGTCGATGCGGGCGGCGGTGTTGGCCAGGTAGTCGGCGAAGGCCTCGGCGGGCTGCAGCAGGCGGGCGTCGATGGGTTTGTTCATGTTCAGACTCCTTGCGCCGCCGCACTGACGGCGTGGGGCATCACGCTCCAGACGCTGGTTTCCTCGATCGGCAGCGCGTCTTCGGCGCGCGTTTCGAGCCAGAGGCGCTGGATCAGGTTCTGCGCCACCAGCAGCCGGTAGTCGGCCGATGCGCGCATGTCCGACAGCGGCTTGAAGTCCTGCGCCAGCGCGAGCTTGGCGGTGGCGACGCTGGCCTGCGTCCATGGCTTGCCGACCAGCGCGGCCTCGGCGTTCGCCGCGCGCTTCACGGTGGCGGCCATGCCGCCGAAGGCCAGGCGCACGGCTTTCACCGTGTCGCTGCCGGGCTCGAGCTCGATGGCGAAGCCCGCGCAAAGCGCCGAGATGTCGCAGTCGAAGCGCTTGCTGATCTTGTAGGCGCGCACCTGCCGCTTCATCGCGGCATGCGGAATGGCCAGCCCCTGGACGAACTCGCCCGGCTGCAGCTGGTTCTTCATGTAGTCCAGGTAGAAATCGGGCAGCGGCATCCGGCGCACGGCGTCGCCGCGGCGCAGCTCGATCTGCGCGTCGAGCGACATCAGCACCGGCGGCGAATCGCCGATGGGCGAGCCGTTGGCCACGTTGCCGCCCATGGTGCCGGCATGGCGGATCGGCGGCGAGGCGAAGCGCAGCCACACCTCGGCCAGGCTGGGCACGCGCTCGACCAGCGCCGCGAAGGCGGATTCGAGCGAGGCGCCGGCGCCGATGTAGAGCTCATCCTCACGATCTTCGATCGTCTTCAGCTCGGCCACGTCGCCCACGTAGATGATGTCGCCCAGGTCGCGGAACTGCTTGTTGACCCACAGGCCCACGTCGGTGGAACCGGCCAGCAGCTGCGCGCGCGGCTTCTGTTCGCGCAGGGCGGCGAGCTGGGCCAGCGTCTTCGGGGCGTGGAAATGGTCGATGCGCGCGCCCAGCGGCGCGGCGTAGTCGAAGCCCTCGTTCTTCAGCGCGGTGAGCGCGGCGACCACGGGTTTGGTGTCCAGGCGCACGGAGGGCAGGTCGAACATGCGCTGGCCGGCGTCGAGGATGGGGCGGTAGCCGGTGCAGCGGCACAGGTTGCCCGAGAGCTCGTCGGCCAGCTGCTGGCGGGTGGGCTGGGTGCCTTCGGCCTGGTGGTGCTCGTAGCTGGCCCACAGCGACATCACGAAGCCGGGCGTGCAGAAGCCGCACTGGGAGCCGTGGCAGTCGACCATGGCCTGCTGCACGGGGTGCAGCGTGTGCACCGGGTGCTTGCCGTTGCTGCCGCTCTGCGTCTTCGGCAGGCACTGCGCCTGCGCCTTGAGGTCTTCGACCGTGAACAGGGCCTTGCCATGCAGCGTGGGCAGGAACTGGATGCAGGCGTTGACGGTCTGCAGGCTCAGGCCGTCGATGGTGCCGGGAGCCTGGGGGTCGGCGGCCAGCTCGCCGATGACGACGGTGCAGGCGCCGCAGTCGCCTTCGTTGCAGCCTTCCTTGGTGCCGGTGCAGCGGGCGTCCTCGCGCAGCCAGTCGAGCACGGAACGGGTCGGATGGACGCCGGTGACGTCGACGATCTTTCCGCGATGGAAGAAGCGGATCGGTTGAATCTTGCTGCTGTCGGTGCTCATGCTTTTAGGGCTCGTGGGCGACCCTTCGTGGGTCAGTCATGGACGTTAGCGGCTTGTCCGGCCTCTTGCATACGCGGGTGCCCATAACGCGTATGTGGGGGCCGGTATGCCACGTACGGGGAAACCCTTGCGTGGGGGTTGCAATTCCCGGGCCACTCGGCGATCTTGGGTGGCACCGGGGTGGGGTTCAGCGCTGCGCGATGGCCACCCAGGCGGTGGCCACCAGCGTCGAGCCCGCCACGCCGAGCAGCCCGCCGACCAGCCACTTGAGCGTGCGCGGCTGCAGCTTGTTGGGCAGGCGGTGGTGCAGCCGCGTCACGCCGTAGACCACCGGCATCGCGCAGCCGGCCAGCAGCGCCGAGCGCAGCGAGAAATGCCCCGTGGGCACCACGATCACCAGCCGCACCAGCGAGTTGAAGGCGAACATCAGCAGCAGCGCGCGCCGCACCAGCTCGCGGTCCAGCGGCTGGCGGTACATGTGGAAGACGATGGGCGGCCCCGAGCTGGAGAACAGCCCGCCCAGCACGCCCGACAGCCCGCCGATGACGGCGAAGCTCCTGCTTCCCGACACCACCGGCAGCGGCTTCGCCTGCAGCACCAGCAGCACCGCGCAACCCAGGATCGACACGCCCAGCAGCCCGCGCAGCCAGTCGACCGCGCTGCCGCTGAGCCAGGTCAGCAGCATCAGGCCGACGATCACACCCACCGTGCTGCCGTTGAGCGCCGGCTTCATCAGCTGCCAGGGCACCACGCCCGGCCGGGCGCGGAAATACGTCCAGGCGTTGATCAGGCTCAGCACGGTGGCCGCATTGGCGGTGTCGCTCACGCTGGCGACGTGCAGCACCGACACCAGCCCGAGCAGGATCAGGCTGAACGCGAAGCCGGTGAGGTTCTGCGCATAGGTGGCCAGCGCCACGCAGGCCATGAAGACCAGCACGGGGCCGGCCTGGGAAAGGATCGCTTGCACCGCAGGAGGCCTCAGGGTGCGGCGGAAGGAAGCGCAGGGTGTGAGAGGCGCGCGCGGAAAACGCGCAGCGCTACGGACGGAACGGACATTCGGGAGCGGGGAAGGCGGCGGGAGCGGGGACCGGGAAGCGAAAAAACGCCAGAAAGCGGGCTCCGAGAATACCGCGCCGCGTCCGGGGCCCTCTTCAGCGCACCAGGTCCCACCCCATCATCAGCGCCGCGAAGCCCATCAGCGCGGTGCCGCCCCAGCCCAGCCAGCGGGTGCGGCGGCCCGAGGTGAAGACGCCCATGACCTTCTCGCGGGTCACGAGGATCATCATGGCCGCCATGATCGGCACGGCCACGACGCCGTTGATGACGGCGCTCCAGTAGAGCGCCTTCATGGGGTCGATGGGCGTGAAGTCGAGCGCCGTGCCCACCAGCGTGGCCACGGCGATGATCGCGTAGAACTCCTTGGCCTCGCGCCAGTGCCGCTCCAGCCCCTCTTCCCAGCCGAAGGCCTCGGCCACCGCATAGGCGGCGGAGGACGCGAGCACCGGAACGGCCAGCAGCCCGGTGGCGATGATGCCGCCGGCGAACAGCAGGAACGCGAAGTCGCCGGCCAGCGGGCGCAGCGCCTCGGCGGCCTGGGCGGCGGAGGTCACGTCGTGCACTCCGGCCGCGTACAGCACCGCCGCTCCCACCACCATCACGAAGAAGGCGATCAGGTTGGAGAAGGTCATGCCCATCCAGGTGTCCAGCCGCACGCGCTTCAGGTCGTGCCGCACTTCCTGGTCGGAGCCCTTGCGGCCGCCCTTGAGCCGCAGCTCCTCCACCTCCTGCGACGCCTGCCAGAAGAAGAGGTACGGCGAGATGGTGGTGCCCAGCAGCGCCACGATCATCATCCAGTAGTCCCCGCGCCACTGGAGCCGTGGCACCACCAGGTCGTGCAGCACCTGCGCCCAGGGCACCTGCACCGAGAACACCGCCGCCACGTAGGCGAACAGCGTGAGCGTGAGCCACTTGAGGATGTGGGCCAGCCTGCGGTAGGGAACGAACACCTGCAGCAGCACCGTCACCACGCCGAACACCAGCGAATGGAAGTGCGCCCCGCCGCCCACCACCAGCTGCAGCGCCTCGCCCATGGCGGCGATGTCGGCCGCGATGTTGATGGTGTTGGCCACCACCAGCAGCGACACCAGCGCGATCAGCAAGCCGCGCGGCATGTGCTCGCGCAGGTTGGCCGCCACGCCCTTGCCCGTGACTCGCCCGATGCGCGCCGACACCAGCTGGATCGCCACCATGAAGGGCAGCGACAGGAACACCGTCCACAGCAGCCCCGTGCCGAACTGGGCACCGGCCTGGGTGTAGGTGGCGATACCCGAGGGGTCGTCGTCGGCCGCACCGGTGACGACGCCGGGGCCCACGTGTCGCAGGAATGAGGGGATGAGTTTCTTCATGTCGGGCGGATGGTGGCACGGCGAGCCTGACCAGGGAATGAACGCTCAACGTCCATTCCCGGAAAAACGTTGGCCGGTCGCCCGCTTCTTTCTCGCCGGCCCGCGGCAGGCGGGGCGCCGGCTACGCCCGCTCGGAGAACAGCTCCGTGATGACCTGCCGGAGCCAGCGGTTGCCCGGGTCGGCCTCGAAGCGCTTGCTCCAGTGCAGCGACACGGTGAAGTCGCGCAGCGGAAAGGGCGGCTCCACGATGGCGTAGCCGCCCTCCTCGGCAAAGCCGCGCGCGATGTTGCGCGGCATCACCACCGCCAGGTCGGTCGCGCGCACGATGGCCGGCAGCACCATGAAGTGCTCCGTCGTCAGCCGCAGCCGGTCTTCCAGGTTGAGCAGCTGCAGGATGCGCAGCGTCTCGGCATGCGTGCGCACCGCCACGTAGTCGAGCTCCTGCAGGGCCTCCAGCAGCGCCTGCCCGCTGCGCCTGCGCCTGACGAAGGGGTGGTCCTTGCGCAGCAGCACGATGTAGCGGTCCTTCAGCAACTGGGCACGCTGGGTGTCCTTCACCCCGGGCAGGAAGCCGAAGGCGAAATCGACCTTGCCGCTGTCGAGGCCGGCGGCGATGTCGCCGGGCGCCAGCGGCATGGTCTCGACCCGCACCCCGGGCGACAGCTCGCGCAGCCGGGCCATCAGCGCGGGCAGGAAGCGCCCTTCGCCGATGTCGCTCATGTGGATGCGGAAGGTCTTGCGCGACACCTGCGGCTCGAACCGGTCGGGCTCGTGCAGCGCCTCCTCCAGCGTGGCCAGCGCCGCCTGCACGGCCACCGCCAAGCGGTCGGCGCGCGGCGTGGGCGCCACGCCGCCGGGGGTGCGGGTGAAGAGCGCATTGCCCAGCAGCAGGCGCAGCCGGGTCAGGCCGTGGCTGGCAGCCGGCTGCGTCAGGCCGAGCGCCTCGGCTGCGCGGCTCACGCTGCGCGCGCGGTAGACCGCGTCGAAGAGCCGCAGCAGGTTGAGGTCGACCGTGTCGATATGCACCGTGTTCATATTGGATAGCTGCCTCATTTTATTGAGGTATGGCGCACCGCCGACCACACTCCCCACACTCCCGTGTCCCCACCGGGCCCCAGAACAAAGAAGAGACAGAGACAAGATGGAAGTTTCATTCAGCAAGGAAGTGGAAATGCTGCGGCTCGGCGCGGGCGACACCTTCCACGGCGAGGGCATCCTCGCGATCACCAAGGGCCTGCTGCAGTCGGGCGTGGCCTACGTCGGCGGCTACCAGGGCGCGCCCGTCTCGCACCTGCTCGACGTGATGGTCCAGGGCAAGGCCTACATGGACGAGCTGGGCGTTCACGTCGAGGCCTGCTCCAACGAGGCCTCTGCCGCGGCGATGCTCGGCGCCTCCATCCACTACCCGCTGCGCGGCGCCGTGACGTGGAAGTCCATCGTCGGCACCAACGTGGCGGCCGACGCGCTGTCGAACCTGTCGTCGCCGGGCGTGACCGGCGGCGTGCTCGTCGTGGTGGGCGAGGACTACGGCGAGGGCGCCAGCGTGATCCAGGAGCGCACGCACGCCTACGCCCTCAAGTCGAGCATGTGCCTGCTCGACCCGAGGCCCGACCTCGGCGTGATGGTGCGCATGGTGGAAGAAGGCTTCCGCCTCTCGGAAAGCTCGAACATGCCCTGCCTGATGGAGCTGCGCATCCGCACCTGCCACGTGCGCGGCAGCTTCGACTGCAAGGACAACGTGCGGCCCGCCATCTCTACCCGCGCGCTCATGGAGGAGCCCGCCGGCTTCGACTACATGCGCCTCGCACACCCGCCCGTCACCTTCAGGCACGAGAAGCTCAAGGGCGACGCGCGCATCCCGGCCGCGCGCAGCTACATCGCCGAACACGGCCTCAACGAGCTGATGCCCGGCGGCCGCCATGCCGACCTGGGCATCGTGGTGCAGGGCGGGCTCTACAACGCGCTGATCCGCAGCCTCCAGCAGCATGGGCTGGCCGATGCCTTCGGCGAGACGGAGATCCCGATCCTCGTGCTCAACGTGACCTACCCGCTGGTGCCCGAACAGGTCGCCGACTTCTGCGTGGGCAAGCGCGCGGTGCTGGTGGTGGAGGAAGGCCAGCCCGAGTACATCGAGCAGGACATCGCCACGCTGCTGCGCCGGCGCGACATCCAGACGCCGCTGCACGGCAAGGACATGCTGCCCTCCGCGGGCGAGTACGGCGTGGAGGTGCTCTCCGGCGGCATCGGCGCCTTCGCCGCGAAGTACATCGAGGCGGACGAGGCATCCTCCTCTGCCCAGGCCTGGCTCGCGGGCAACCGCGAGCGCCGCGAGGCCGTGGCGCGCCGGCTGAGCTCGCCGCTGCCCAACCGGCCGCCGAGCTTCTGCGTCGGCTGCCCGGAGCGGCCGGTGTTCTCCGCCCTCAAGCTCGCGCAGCAGGAGACCGGGCCGGTGCACGTGGCCGCCGACATCGGCTGCCACGCCTTCGGCACCTTCGAGCCCTTCTCGATGGGCCACTCCATCCTCGGCTACGGCATGAGCCTCGCGAGCCGCGCGGGCGTGGCGCCGATGATGAACCGGCGCACGCTCTCGATCATGGGCGACGGCGGCTTCTGGCACAACGGGCTGCTCACGGGCGTGCAGAGCGCGCTCTTCAACGGCGACGACGCGGTGCTGCTGATCTTCAAGAACGGCTACACCTCCGCCACCGGCACGCAGGACATCATCTCCACGCCCGACGACGAGATCAAGGAACGCGCCGAGGACAAGCAGCAGAGCCTGGTCGACAAGAACCAGACCATCGAGGCCACGCTGAAGGGCCTGGGCGTGCAGTGGATGCGCACCGTGACCACCTACGACGTGGAGCGCATGCGCAAGACCCTCACCGAGGCGCTCACCAGCGACTTCGACGGACTGAAGGTGGTGATCGCCGAGGGCGAATGCCAGCTGGAGCGCCAGCGCCGCATCAAGCCGTGGATCGCCAGCCTGCTCAAGAAAGGCGAGCGCGTGGTGCGCGTGAAGTACGGCGTCGACGAGGACGTGTGCAACGGCGACCACGCCTGCATCCGCCTGTCGGGCTGCCCCACGCTCACGCTGCGCGACAACCCCGATCCGCTGAAGGTGGACCCCGTGGCCACCGTGATCGACGGGTGCGTGGGCTGCGGCCTGTGCGGCGCGAATGCGCATGCGGCCACGCTGTGCCCGAGCTTCTACCGGGCGGAGGTGGTGCAGAACCCGAAGTGGCACGAACGGCTCTTGCATGGCCTGCGCGGCGCGTTCGTTCGTGCGCTGCAGCCGACATGACGCCCCCTTCTTTCTCCCTCTCCCCAAGGGGAGAGGGAGCAACAGCCGACTGGAAATAACAAGAACACAAGCGACTCGATGAACCGAACCATGGACCACACCCGCCCCATCACCCTGCTCGTCTGCGCCCTGGGCGGCGAAGGCGGCGGCGTGCTCACCGAATGGCTGGTCGACACCGCGCGCCATGCGGGCTATGCGGCGCAGAGCACCTCGATTCCCGGCGTGGCGCAGCGCACCGGCGCCACCACCTACTACATCGAAGTCTTTCCGGTGCCGCTCGCGCAGCTCGGCGGCAGGCGCCCCGTGTTCAGCCTGAGCCCGGTGCCGGGCGCGCTGGATGCCATCGTCTCCTCGGAGCTGCTGGAGACCGCGCGCCAGATCGGCAACGGCATGAGCGCGCCGCAGCGCACGCTGGTCATCAGTTCCTCGGCGCGCATCTTCACGACGGCCGAGCGCATGCAGCTCGGCGACGGCCGCGCCGACGCGCAGCAGCTGCTCGACGTGGTCAAGGCCTTCAGCCGCGAGCACCATGTGTTCGACATGAACGCCATCGCACGCGAGAGCGGCACGGTGGTCAGCGCGGTGATGCTGGGCGCCATCGCTGGCAGCGGGCTGTTCCCGTTCCCGCGCGAAGCCTACGAGCACGTGGTGCGCGGCGGCGACGCCAGCGCGCCAGAAAAGCTGAGCAAGATGGCCGCAGCCAGCCTGCGCGGCTTCGCCTCGGCCTTCGAGGCTGTGAATGCGCCGCGCGCGCAGGCCGCCTTCGTCAGCAGCGTACTGGCCGGCGACGGCAACGACGCACCGCCACCGGCTGCCGCCCTGCCCGCCGACCTGACACGGCGCTTTCCGCCGGCCGTGCACGACATGCTCGCGCTGGGCCACGCCCGCGTGCTCGACTACCAGGACGCCGACTATGCCTCGCTCTACGCCGAGCGGCTGGGCCGCGTGCTCGATGCCGAGCGCGCCTCCGATCCGGCCGGCGCGCGGGGCTTCGCCGTCACCCGCGAGGCCGCGCGCTGGCTCGCGCTGTGGATGGCCTTCGACGACATCGTGCGCGTGGCCACGCTCAAGGGCCGCGCGAGCCGTGCGCAACGCGTGCGTCGCGAAGTACGTGCCGGCGAGGAAGACATCGTGAAGGTCTACGACCACTTCAAGCCCGGCGCTGCCGAATTCGCGGCGCTGCTGCCACCGTCGCTCGCCAGGCGCGTCACGGCGTGGGACCGCGGCCGCCAGTCGCGCGGCCTTGCGCAGTGGGCGCTGCCGCTGAAGGTGGGCAGCCATTCGGTGCTCGGCATGGCCTCGCTGCGGCTGCTGGCTTCGCTGCGCTGGCTGCGTCGGCGCGGCAGCCGCTTCGCTGAGGAGCAGGCCCTCATCGAGCGCTGGCTGGGCGCCGTGGAAGCCGGTACGCGCGAGACCTGGACGCTGGGCCATGAGCTCGCGCTCTGCGGCAGGCTCATCAAGGGCTACGGCAGCACCAACGAGCGCGGCAAGGAAAACCTGCTGCACCTGATCGGCCACCTTGCCGTGCAGCCCGGCGTCGCGCCGGCCGAACGCGCGCTGGCCGTGGCCGCCGCCCGCACGGCCGCGCTCGCCGACGATGCGGGCACGGCGCTCGATGCCACGCTGCGCGAGCACGGCGCGCCCGCGCGCCCCATCAAGGCCCAGCCCATCCGCTGGATGAAGCGCAAGCCCACCGGCGGCGCCTGAGACGAGGCCCATCGCGATGACGCTGCTGCTCAACGTCGAGGACTACCGCCGCCGCGCCCGGCGTGCTCTGCCGCGGCTGGTGTTCGACTACATCGACGGCGGCGCAGAAGACGAGCGCTGCCTTCGGCGCAACCGCGACGCGCTCGAGGCGCTGCCGCTCATTCCCGAATGCCTGCGCGACACCAGCAAGGTGGACATCGGCACCGAACTCTTCGGCCGCCGCTGGCGCGCCCCTTTCGCCATCGCGCCCATCGGGCTGGCCGGCCTCGTGCGCCCGCGCGCCGATGCCCTGCTTGCCGCTGCCGCGCAGGCGGCGGGCGTGCCCTTCGTTCTTTCCACCGCCTCCAACACGCGCATCGAGGACGTGCGCAGCGCCGCGCCCGACGCCGCGCTGTGGATGCAGCTCTACGTGATGGGCGAGCGCGCCATTGCGGAGCGCATCGTGCGCCGCGCGCGCAATGCGGGCTTCGAGGCGCTCGTGCTCACAGTGGACGTGCCCGTCAGCGGCCTTCGCGAGCGCGACCTGCGTCACGGCTTTCGCGTGCCGATGCGACTCACGCCCGGCACCGTGCTCGACATGGCGCGGCATCCCGCGTGGCTGTTGCGGCTGGCCGGCGGCGGCATGCCGCAGTTCGCGAACCTGCTGCCGGATGAAGACGACGGAGCACCGGTCTCCGCGCAGACGCAGGCCGCGCTGCTCTCGCGCGCCATGGACCGCACGCTCACCTGGGACAGCCTGGCCTGGCTGCGCAAGCTCTGGGACGGGCCGCTGCTCGTGAAGGGCCTGCTGGGTGCCGGGGACGCACGGCGTGCGCTGCGCCACGGCGCGGACGGCATCGTGGTCTCCAACCACGGCGGCCGCCAGCTCGATGCGGCGCCGGCCACCATCTCCGCGCTGCCAGCCATGCTCGATGCGGTCGGCGGGCGCATCCCCGTACTGGTGGACAGCGGCATGCGGCGCGGCAGCGACATCGTCAAGGCGCTCGCGCTCGGCGCCAGCGCGGCGCTGGTGGGTCGCGCACCGGTCTACGGGCTGGCCTGCGCCGGCGAGCCGGGCGCGCTCTCGGTCCTTCAGATGCTTGCGCAGGAGACCGAACGCACGATGACCCTGCTCGGCGCCTCGAGCGTCGGCGAACTCGGGCGCAGGCACGTCGAGATGCATGCATCGCGTTCGCAGATCGAACAAGTCGGGCACGCGACGCACGCATCCGTGCCGACGCACGGGAAAGCCTCCATTTACCCCGCGCACGCGGCTGCCTAGATTGCGGATTCGCTCGCAGAGACACACAACACAACGAAGGAGACCATGAAAGCCACTCGCCAACCCCTCCCGTCCCGCCGCTTGGCCTTGAGCCTTGCAGCGGCCACCGCAGCCCTGGCGCTGGTTGCACCATCCGCGCAGGCGCAGGACAAGCCGGTGCAGCTCAAGCTGTCGAGCTGGGTGCCCGCGCAGCACCCGCTCAACCCCGCGCTGCAGGCGTGGGCCGACGACATCAAGAAGGAGTCGGGCGGCACCATCACCGCGATCCTTTTCCCGTCGGAGCAGCTGGGCAAAGCCTTCGACCACTACGACATGGCGCGCGACGGCATCGCCGACTTCTCGTACGTGAACCCGGGCTACCAGCCGGGCCGCTTCCCGGTGATGGCGGGTGCCTCGCTGCCCTTCCTGTTCGCCAACGGCAAGGAAGGCTCGGCAGCCATCGACGCCTGGTACCGCAACTACGCGGCCAAGGAAATGAAGGACGTGAAGTACTGCTTCGCCTTCGTGCACGACCCGGGCACCTTCCACTCGCGCAAGAAGATCACGGTGCCCGGCGACATCAAGGGCATGAAGGTGCGCCCGGCCACCAGCACCGTAGGCCAGCTCATCACTTCGCTGGGCGGCACCAACGTGCAGGCCTCCGCGCCCGAGTCGCGCGACATGCTCGAGCGCGGCGTGGCCGACGCCATCACCTTCCCGTGGGGCTCCATCGGCCTGTTCGGCATCGACAAGGTGGTGAAGTACCACATGGACGTGCCGCTGTACGTCACGCCCTTCGTCTGGGTGATGAACAAGGGCAAGTACGACGCGATGTCCGCCCCGCAGAAGAAGGTGATCGACGACCATTGCACCAGCGAATGGGCGCAGAAGGTGGCGGGGCCGTGGGCCGACTTCGAGTTCGGCGGCCGCGCCAAGATGGCGGCGCTCTCGGGGCACGAGATCTACAAGCTCACGCCCGAGCAGCTCGATGCATGGCGCAAGGCGGCGGCTCCTTCCGAAGCGCAGTGGGCCGAGGGCGTGAAGAAGGTCGGCGAAGACCCGAAGGCGGTCATGGATGCGCTGAAGGCCAGCCTTAGCAAATACAAGTCCGCTCTCTGATGACCCACGCCCCGCCAAGTGCGGGGCTTTTTGCAAGAAAGACGCAGCCCCATGGCGACACGCTCTGCCAGTTACATGGACCGTGCGATCAATACGATTGAATGGCTCGCCGCCATCTTCGTGGGGATCGTCGCGCTCAACATCTTCGTGGCCGTGGTGCTGCGCAAGTTCTTCGACACCTCGATCCCCGACGCCTACGACTTCGGCCGCATGCTGCTCGGGATCCTGATCTTCTGGAGCATCGCGGCCACCAGCTACCGCGGCGGCCACATCACGGTCGACCTGGTCTGGACCGCGGCCGGCCCACGCATGCGCCGCGCGATCGACATCTTCGCCACCCTGGTGCTGCTGCTGGTGGTGGCGGTGCAGACCGCGATGCTGTTCGACAAGGTGCGGCTCACCTACACCGACAACGTGCTGACCTACGACATGAACATCCCCACCTGGCCGTTCTATGCCGTGGCCTGGGCCGGCGACGTGTCGGCCGTGATCCTGATCGCCGTGCGCACCTGGCGCCTGATCTTCCATCCCGAGCTGCTGCACGACGAGCACGTCGAAGAGGAGGTGAGCGAATGAGCACCGATGCAGTCGCCCTGCTGGGCTTCGTCGCCCTGTTCGTGCTGATGCTGCTGCGCGTGCCCGTGGGCATGGCGATGGGGCTGGTCGGCGTCACCGGCTACAGCTACCTCGTGGGGCCCGGCCCCGCGCTCAAGCTGGTGGGCCAGACCTCGATGCGCACCGTGACCGACTACACCTTCGGCGTGATCCCCATGTTCATGCTGATGGGCGCGCTGGTCTCGGTGTCGGGCGTGAGCCGCGAGCTGTTCCGCGCCGCCAACTCGATGATCGGCCACCTGCGCGGCGGCCTCGGCGTGGCCACGGTGGTGGCCTGCGGCGGCTTCGCGGCGATCTGCGGCTCCTCGGTCGCCACGGCCGCCACCTTCTCGTCGGTGGCCTATCCCGAGATGCGGCGCTTCGGCTACCCGCAGTCCTTCGCCACCGGCGTGATCGCCGCGAGCGGCACGCTGGGCGCGATGCTGCCGCCGTCGACCGTGCTCGCGGTCTACGCCATCCTCACGCAGCAGGACATCGGCAAGCTGTTCATGGCCGGCATCGTGCCGGGGCTGCTCGCGATGCTGATGTACGTGCTGACCATCGTGGTCATCGTGCGCGTGAAGCCCGGCTGGTTGCCGCGCGGCGAGGCGCGGGCGTGGAGCGAGCGCGCGGCCGAGCTCAAGAACGTGTGGGCGCCGATCGTGCTGTTCCTGTTCGTGATCGGCGGGCTGTACGGCGGCTTCTTCACGCCCACCGAGGCCGGCGGCGG
>Ga0102587_1001731_pt1 | contig 14754 bp, 21 predicted proteins | sample AraplaF_Col_mTSA_FD_76853 | JGI IMG/M metagenome (GOLD analysis project Ga0102587, IMG submission 76853) | Arabidopsis root microbial communities from the University of North Carolina, USA - plate scrape MF_Col_mTSA (SPADES assembly) (version 2) | ecosystem: Host-associated > Plants > Roots >... | reverse complement strand
TCCGCTAACGGCCAGAAGCGGACGGTCAGATATCAGCCCCATCGTCGGCGAGCAGCGGATGATCTAAATCGTTCGGCCAAATGGACAGTCCTGGCGCCAACCCTAGCCATAGTCCCAGCTGCGCGTGTCGCAAATATCCAACAGCGGGCAAGGCGTGGGGCGGGCGCCGAGTCGTCCAAACGAAGAACGGCGGGCAAGCCCGCCGTTCTAACGCTCAGTCCGACGAAGTTACTGCTTGGTTGGAATGTTGACCTTGTCGATGCCGTGAATGACCCCGTTGCTGGAGGCGATGTCGGCAGAGGTGACCTGAGCGCCGTCGATGCTGACCTTGTCGTTGGCCAGCGTGATCGGGGCGGACTGGCCGTTCACCGTCCTGGCAGCCTCCCACTTGCCGATATCTGCCACTGACTTGCGACCGCTGACCACGTGGTAATTCAACAGCGAGACGAGTTCTTCCTTGTTCTCGGGTTTGAAGAGATTGTCCAGCTTGCCGGACGGAAGCTTTTCGAATGCTGCATCGGTCGGTGCAAAGACCGTGAACGGGCCGTCGCCACGGAGGGTTTCGCTCATCCCAGCGCGTTCGATGGCCTTGCCGAAGGTCTTGAAGGACCCGTTGGCCGCAGCCGTGTCGACGAGGTTCTTGGCGTTGTTGTTGGTCATGGTGCTCATTTAGACGATTGCCTTTTATGTGGATCCGAAGTGCACGGAATCGAGGGTGGCCGAAGCCAGGCTCCTGCCGTCGGCAGGGGCTATAGGACTCAGTGCGGGTGGGGAGTGGGTAGTACTGCGCGGCTGAGTGGCCGTTACGACATTGCGCCGTAGTGCCAGTGGAGAGTGCGCTAACGAGTGTTACTTGTTCGTGATGCGAAGCTGGACGATCGCGATTGCGTTCATAAGACATCGTGCGCCGCCTTCCGGGCGCCGTTCGCATGCAGCATTCACGGATAGATGCGCAAACGGCTGCGAACGGATCGAAGGTACTGCATTCAACTTGCACCGCGACCTCGGACGCGCCTTCAAGCCTGCCTGGACAGACTTTTCGTGGACATTGTGAGCGAAATCCGACATCGAACTGCGCAGTCCGAGGGGGAAGGTCACCGGAAGATGCTTGAACTCTGTTGAGCGTTGCGTTCTCAGCTCGAGCATTTGCAATCTTTCCTGACCTGTCGCCCAACGACTACAGCTATGTTGAGGCGATAAATGCCTTTCTGCTTAGGGCTCGCGGCGTGGCTGTGTGCCTGGTGCGCCAGTGGGTGTCCCTGATCTGCGTCCACATCAGCCATCAACATCGGGAGTGCCAGGCGTTGCCGGGCCAGGTCGGGCTAATGTGCCCCCACTTTGTTGACCAGAGCAAGTAGTGCCTCAACCGTGAACGGCTTTTTCAGGATCAGATGACATCCAAATCGGGGTGGGAGTTCCGTCCGGTCGGAGCCGGTGGAAAAGAAGAAGGGAACGCTTCGCTTCGTCAGGAGGTCCGCAATTTCTGCGGTGTCCTCGTGCCCGAGCCTGAAATCGAGAGTGGCACAATCGAAGTGGCCTTCGCACACCCACTGTAGGGCACGCCTCGCATGTCCGGTGTACCAGACGGCGTGGCCGTCATGTGTCAATGCTTCTGCCATGGCCTCGGCCAATGGCAGTGAGTCTTCTACAACGAGGACCTGCATGACCATGACTCCTGCTCGATACACAGCCGAGCAGGACTATGCCCCTCCGCAGGGAAAGATCGTGCCTGCCGGGTAGTGACCTGCGTGTGAGCCACTCATACTCACGCGCCCTGACACTGGGCTGGCGTATAAGTTGTGATGCCTTAGTCATAGCTGGAGTGCGAGATTGATTGCCAAGGTTTCACATCCGGCGTGCGCGTATAAGACCCTGCTCCAGGCGATCGGGGAAGGTGCACACGATCTATACGGCTCGGACTGGGAAATGGCGGAGGCCTCGACGATCGAATTGTGGCCCTCCTACGCACTGAGCACCGGCCTGTCCTGGGTGGACGTTCGCACTCAGATTCGATCCGCGTGGGAGCGTTCCTGTTCGAACCCTGAAGCGTAAGCGTCGCCAACCATGGTTGAGAGGTTGAGTCCAATCCGAACCCAACTTCGTAACCGCCTGCTAACGGGGAAGAGGTCACACTCTCGTTGCTGTAGAACGCAAACTCCTGACCGAATCACTCAGAGCACAGCGCGTCAGAGCTATAAGGTCAATTGAACCTGACCAAGCCCACGATTCGAGTCCACTGGAGTCATTGGCGAAGCTCACTGAGCTTCGCCAATGTCGTTCTGGCATTCCTTTCGCCCAGTGACAGAAGCCTTCTCACTCGCGTCGGGAGCGCAATCCTGGACAAGAGAAGCTGATGCATTTGTCCTTAAGCACTAAAACTCGCCATCGCGACAGGTCGTGATCTTACGGTAGTCCGGTCCGCAGCCCTGCCGTGGAAGCGGCGAACAACGTCGGATCTTCGCGCGGCCACTGAGACCATACTCATTGCCGGCATTCAAGCCATCTACGCAGGAACTCATAGTGTTCTGCTCCTCAATTGATCGCTCATGAAATGGATCACCACAATCGCGTGCGTGTCTTTCGCAGTCACAATAGCAGCGGAGACCGCAGTGTGGACAATGTTCCTGCATCGTTTAAAGAACCGATATCCTCAGCAGTGGCTGCATGCTGCGCAACCGCTTATGTGGCAGGACAGAACCCCACTAAGCGCGCGCAGCACGATGATGTACCTGTCCAACCGCGACTACCTCGAAAGCCTCGATCTGGACGGGGCGCACTACTGCGGTCGTTATCGCAGTTTGCTGCTTGCGACCTACTGGTTGACGGTCGCAGCAGGTATGGCGGCGCTCACGGCATTGGCGTTCCACGGCCGGTGATCTGCGGACGTGCTGACTCGCCGCGCGCTCGAGGAGTAGGCTTGGTGGGCTCACCGGGATGGATCGGCCTGGCGGTCAATCTCTTGTTTCGCTTCTTCGACGACCTGCGCATATGCACCATCCGCGCCTGTGACAGTGCTGGCGATTCCCTCGAAGAACATCCGCGCCATGACTTTGATCTCGTGCCGCGTGGATATCGTCACCTGTGCCGCCGAAGGCATTCCTTGCGCTTCTCTGCGAGCTCGACACGAATTTCGCGGTCGCGGTCAATTCACGGAACGCTATTCCAGACTACGCCGTCCTTGGGAAGGCCGCCCGCTAGTCAACGGCAGTGGGGCGGTCGCGGACTGAACCAGACAATGACGGCTTCGGGTCGGAAGCGGACATTAGCATCTGAACCGACCTCCGCCCTGCCCCAATATCCGCTAACGGCCAAGAGCGGACACCGACGACGAACTAGGCGCAGCCCTGCGTTCTGTTTGGCCGGGAATGCCGCCATTCGATGCTGCGAAGTCAGACCTGCGTCACCCTTGCCGAATACATGCGGCGCCTGTTGCGGCCTCACACTCGTCTCACGTTGTGGCGCGCATGCTTCGGCGGCATCGCGACGCAATGTCGTGACGGCCACTCAGCCGCGCTGCACGACCCACTCCCCATCCGCACTGAGCCCCATCGCCCCTGCCATCGGCAGGGGTCAGGCTTCGGCCATCTTCGATTCCGTGCGCGCGGATCGCCTTAAAAGGCAACCATCATGAATACCATCAACAGTTCCCCCAACAATAAGAACCTCGTCGACACCGTCGCTGCCAATGGCTCGTTCAAGACCTTCGGAAAAGCCATCGATCGTGCAGGCATGGCGGATACGCTGCGGGGCGCAGGCCCCTTCACGGTGTTCGCACCGACTGATGCGGCATTCGAGAAGCTTCCGGCAGGTAAGCTGGACAACCTGTTCAAGCCCGAAAACAAGGAAGAGCTCGTGTCTCTGCTCAACTACCACGTCGTGAGCGGTCGCAAGACCGTGGCTGATGTCGGCAAGTGGGAAGCGGCCAGGACGGTCAACGGTCAGGCTGCCCCGATCGTGTTCGCCAACGACCAGGTCAGCATCGACGGCGCGCTGGTGACCTCCGCCGATATTGGTTCCAGCAACGGTGTCATCCACGGCATCGACAAGGTCAACATTCCGACCAAGCAATAATAGCGTCGGATTGACACTGAACGGCGAGGCTTGCCTCGCTGTTCCTTATTCTCTGGAGAGGCAATGTCGTCGTTGCCGGTCGCCGACCAGCGGGAAGAGCAATCGCTCCTCCGGGTCACGAGTAAGTAACATCAATTGGCGCACTCTCTAGTATCACTACGACGCAACGTCGTATCGGCCACTCAGCCGCGCAGAAAGCCCCGCTCCCACCTACTCTGGGCAATCGCCTCTAATGTCGGTCGGAGGTCGGCCATGCCTTGCCGCTGTGGCCTCACCTCAACACAGCAGCCGATCGCCGCCGAGCTACGAGCTTCGTTCTCCTACGAGGCTACGGCAACGACTGGACGGAGATGATCATGAACGGTGCAACTGCCCCGTTGTTCACAGACGTTCTCAAATCGATACCGAGGTTCTTCGGGATTCGGCTCGACGCAAGACCCGCCTACCACATGGAAGATATTGCCGGACCAGTCGAGATCAGGCGTTACGCGCCTGCCTTGTTTGTCCATACGTCTGCGGATGGAAGCCATGACGCCGCCATCCGTGTCGCGCGCGAGAAGCTCGAGGATTACATCTACGGCGACAACGAAAGCCTGGAGAAGATGGAGATGACGTACCCGACATATCAGGCTGACGGCGAGTCCACGATGTTCCCTTGTGCGCTGCGCCTCCGCGAAATGCACGGCTGGAGAGTTGCATTCTTCCTGTCCAACAATCTCGCCGCCGGCGAGGCCCCCCTCCCCGATGATCCGACGATAAGAGTTCATGAGTCACTGGAAACTCTGGTTGCCGTCCTTGGATACCGCGGTGCCGATACGGAGCAGAGCCGATCCGCTGCCAAGCGAGAGTTGATGCACGCACTCTCAGGGTCAAAGTGGGCGGCAGACGATCAGGTGTACTGGGCGACGTATGACCAGGCGTTCTCTATTCCGTACCTCAAGAAGAATGAAGTTCACGTCCGCGTGGCGAACTCCAGGAGGGAGGTTCTGGTCTCGACCAAGGTCGATGAGGCCTGCAACAGCGACTGTACAGCCGCTAATCAATCCCAGCCTTTTAGTACGCTCCCGGAGAACTGAAATGCAAATCTTCATGAATGAAAAAACCAATTCAAGCTTCTTACGCCCCATCCCCGAGGACGATCTAGCTTTGCAGCGAGCCGAGAACGAAGGACTGCCTTTCCTGTCGCGACGTGATGAAGCGAGCCGCCTATTTGCTCGCGTGTCGATGAGCCTGAGAAAGGGGCTTGCTCCAGCCGCCAGGGGGGACTTGCTGACCCTTGAGGAGCTCCTCGCTGCGGTCAAAGCAGTGACACAAACCGACACAATTCTGCGCCAGCAATGCGCAACTCTTATTGCCCTCTTAACATCCGACATCAGGGATGCGAAGCAATTTTCGCTGGATAGCTGTCTACGTGCCAAGCCGCTGCACGATTGGCGCGAGCGCTACAACGGCTTAGAGGTGCTGCGATGACCTTCGCCTAGCCGGATCACCATTGCCGGTTGTTTGAGGGAGGTCCGGCCTCGTTCAGGGGATCTGCGAGTGGGGGGCAGCCTAAGCTCTTCAACTCATCAATGTTCGCTTAGCGTGAGCCGCTGGGGATTTGACCGACTCGGTCAACGCGATGGCGTCGAATCTGACTTCGCAGTGCGAAACATTGCCGAAGTGACCACGGCGATAGCGAAGGGCGACTTGTCGCGCAAGATCACCGGGGACTGCCGCGACAATGCCGACGTGCTCAAGGTGCGCGCTGAAGACGACATACTCGTTCTTCAGCTTCGGGGCCGCGCCGTCGATCCGCGCGACGACATTGCGCGAATGCACCGGCGTGATCTCCCAGGGGTCGCAGCATGGATGCCCGTTTCGAGTCATAAGCCGACATTAGCATCGTCCATACCGCCGAGAGGCGGCACCCATTCACCGCAATCACGCGGCGCAATTGCCTACGTTAACGTCCGGATGCGCAATGTCCGCCATCAGCTATGAGGCCGTGGTGGCGACGAATCGCTTCCGTATCGCAAGGAGGCCGCGAACGAGTCGCTGAATGATCCATCACGCGCGTCACTGCTTTCTCACTGCCGATCGTGGATGGTGCTCGCTCACCTAGCGAAGATGAGATTAAAGCCATGGCCCGCGACATCCTGAAGACCCTCAAGGACGAGCATGACGCTGTACGCGCGCTCTTCGAGAAATTGAACGACACCACAGACCGTGCGGCGCAGAAGCGCAGCACGCTCCTCGAAAGCATCGAATCGAGCCTGCTTCCCCATGCGAAGTGGGAAGAGCTGGTGTTCTATCCCGCATTCAAGGAGCGAGCGGACCGCGACGGCCTGGTCACCCACGCCGAAGCCGTAACCGAACACCATGCCGTGGAACATTCCGTTATCCCGGAAGTCCATAAATCTGACATCGACACGCCCGAGTTCGCTGGCCGCGTGAAAGTCTTCGGTGAGCTGATTGACCACCATGCCAGCGAAGAAGAAAAGACCATGTTCAAGATGGCGAAAGGCATGTTCTCCGCGCAGGAACGCGAGCAGTTCGACATCGACTACGAAGAATGGAAGAACACGCCGGAAGCGGCCGCGGCTGCAGTTCAGTTCGACCAGACTCGCGGTTCCGAACGCAAACGGGCGTAACCGAGCCGACTGCCACAGGCCGTCATGGAACCCAATCGTGGTTCGTGAAGGGACAATGGATTGTCCCTTTTTTGCGTTTCAGCCAATCGGGCCTGCCGCGTTCGACGAACGGCCAGAACGCGTACGCACCCGGAGTCTCATCGGCGCATCCGCATCGTGAATGAAGTGGTATCGGCCGAAGACCTGGCGATTACGTCGCCACCATGGGCCCTCACGATCTCGCGCACGATGAATAAACCCAGCCCAAGGCTGGCTTGCTCGCCGCTCATCGCCGCACGCGGACCTCGTTTGAGCGGATCGAACAGCGCGGCGAGCGCATCGGACGAGAGCGAGGCGCCCTTGTTTCGCACGACAACCGTCACGTCGTCCTCGCTTCCCTCCAGTGCAACCAGGATAGGGGCGTCCGCGTCACCGTACTTCGCTGCATTGGTGACAAGATTGCTCAGTGCTTCGCGCATTCGGGAGGCGTCGAACCGGCCTCGCGTCTGTCCTGCCGCATCAAACCGGATGTCCACCGAGGGCAGTGCGGCCTTGAGCAGGTCAATCTCCTCACCAAGCGGTTCCCGCAGATCACCTTCGGTGCGGACGACCCGAATTCCCATGCCCAGCGTCGCGCGGCTGTAGTCCAGAAGATCGTCGAGCAGCTTGCTCATTCGCTGGCCGCTTCGAATGATTCGATCGGTGTGCTCGGAGAAGGGGATGTCCTGCGTCATACGCGACATGAGCTCGGATGTGATGACAATGACGCTAAGAGGGCCACGCAGGTCGTGACCCAGCACCCCGAGGAACACCTGCCGCCACAACTCCGATTCCTTCGAAAAGTCGGCGACCGATTCAGCCACTGCCTGATCGATCGCTTCGTTGAACCGCGTGATGTCCTCAATGGCGTTGTGAGTCACCGGATGATCGGCCGCCCACAGGCGGAGCACGGCAGCACGAAGCGCACGGTACTCGGCCACCATCTGATCCACATTGAAGCCGCCCTTGGCCCTGAGACGCCCATGGGATCTGGCGGCGGACGGGAACCCGTCCGGCGGGATCGCGCGTCCCTCTGATTTGGCCTGTTGCGCCTGGGCATTCTGCGACGTTCGCAGGTCCAGCACGATGGCCGCGAGTATCTCGGGAATGTGGTCTCGCAGCGCGACAGCATCCAGGTGTACCCCGTCCGGCGCCTGTGTCGCAGCGAACACCACAGCGCCGTCCACGATGAGCGATGCGTTGATTTCAATGTAATCGGCAAGCCGCATGGGGTATCCGTCGGGTCAGGTGCGGACTTCGTGCCGCGAGTTCGCATCGGTCCGTCGCACTAGGCCCTCAGTTCATGCAGCGCACGAAACAGGTGCGCAAGGTCGTAAGGCTTTCGCAGGTACGGCGCTTCCGAGAACACCGGGGGCATCAGGTCCGGATCGCGGGCACTGGTGAACATGAACCTGAGTCCGATCTTTCCAAGATGGTGTGCCAGGTCAAAGGACAGCTCGTCGCCAATCTCCACGTCAAGCAATGCGGCGTCGAACGCGGTGTCGTCCCCGAGCGCGATGAAGGCCTCGGCGACCGTCAGCACATGGACGGTGTCGTGGCCTTCGGAATCCAGAGCCATCACGACGGTGGCGGCCATCATCGGGCTGTCTTCAAGCAAGAGTATGCGCACAGTATCCCCATGCAGCGTCGCAGCCGACGCCTCGTCTGCCTAGTGGAAAGCGAGTTTTCTACGCGCCAGTGGCGACAGACGGGCGAGCATGTCGGCCACGCCATCCAGCGTGTAGGGCTTGGAAAGGAAAAGGGCGTCACTCGGATAGCCCGTCACCGACTGTGGATCAATGCTGGACGCGAAGCAGACCAGATGGCCGGCAACGCGCAGCTGTTCACCGACCTCCAGCGTGGAGGCGCCACCCACATTCAAATCCAGGATGAAGGCGTCGTAGGGGATGCGTGCGATCAGCTCTGCGGTGGATTCTATCGAGCAGGCAACATCGGCTTCATGACCCAGCGAGGTCAGCGCCTCGCTGACCTGCTCCGCGGTGGCAGCACAGTCTTCAACCAGAAGGATTCGCATGTCGGGCCTCATCTCGCAGCGGGAGCTGCACGGAGGCTCGGGGGACAGGACCAGGGTGAGTCCGATGCATCAAGCAAGGTACACGCTCGGCCACGCAAAGAGGTGATGGGTCGTTCATGACGTTGAACGCCGCGGCCTGTGCGTCGGCGATTCGACAAGCAACACGGGTAGCGCGCGTCTTGTGCGACTGGCTTTGCTCCCTCGTTCAACGGGAGCGTCGACTTCGGACGCGGTCCGCAGTGGGTTGCCAGTTGTGCCGCTTGAAGCGGTTCGGCGTGTCCGAAGGAACGTTGTGCCGGAATGCCGGCCGGCCTACTGTCCGGCCAATGCAGTGGGCTCATCGCCCAGCGAATGCCGGGGAAGGTCGATGGTGAATACGCAGCCAGTGTCGGGAACGTTACGCACACTCAGCAGCCCAGCGTTGGCCTCGATGCTCCTGCGGGAGATAGAGAGCCCCAAGCCCAGGCCGCTTCTGTCTTGGGCCTGCTGAGTGAACGGCAGGAACATCTTCTCCGCGTCACCCGATGGAAGGCCGCCACAACGGTCCTCCACATCAATGAGGATGCGATCCGCCACGGCGTAAGCGTTGACGCTGATCTCGGTGTGCGGGTGCGAGAACTTGAAGGCGTTCTGCAGCAGGTTCCCGGCGGCCGCCAGGAGCAGGTCACGATCCACGTCGACGGCCAGCGACCGGTCCACGTTGGATACCTTCAGTGTGAAACCACGTATGTCCGCTTCCAGCGACGCGGACAGCCTGAGCTCGGCGAGGAAATCGTGGGCGGAGAACAACCGGCTCTGGAGTGGCAGACCGGCGGTCATCCGAACCTCGGCGAGAGACCGGTCGATCAGGTTGCCCAGGTTTACCAGCGAACGCTCGAGGATGCCGCCGGTGGCACCGGTGACACCCACGCCTCCATTCCGGATGGCGGAAAGCGCCAGCGTCGCCGTCGCCAGCTGGTTGCGCAGCTCGTGGGCAAGGAATCCCAGCCGTGCGTTCAGATCATGCACGTGCTGGTCCGCGACCACGATGTCGCGCTGATATCCGAACTCGGTGACGGCATTGGCTATCGCGTTGTCGAGACAGCGATTGAGGATCCGGAACTCGTCCACTTCGATCTGCGCATAGAGCTCGAACGCGAGATCAGTGATCGCCTGGCAGAGGTCGCCGTAGTCGTGGACCACTTCTTCGACAGTAAACCCGTGCTGCATCAGTTCCTTGCCATGCCGGGCCGCCGTATCGCCTATCTCGGACAGCGCCGGCTTGCCGCCACCGGCACGCCCCGAGACGCGTCGGCTCTGCAGCGGATCGGCGGTCTGCTCGAGTTCAAGTGTCTTGATTACCTGTTCGAGGAACACGGAAATGCCGTGTTCCAGCTCAGCGCCCGGAACGCCATAGGCGGATCTGGCCTGGACCTTCACCATGCATCGGGCGGCCAGTTCGTCCCGGTTCGCGATGAGAAAGCGATGCATCATCACAACACCCTACGCCCAATGCCCGAGCACGCCATGCGCGCGGCCTGCGCTCATCGGCCGCACGCCTGTGTCGCTGACGATGTCCGCTATCGGTTTTCCATGTCCCGAAGACGCTCGTCTTGAGGTCGATAGCACCATTGCGCTATCGCTCGTGATAGACCGAGTAAGGGGTCGAGTAGAGTCGCCAAAGCCTCAATGCGCCGCCTGCGGCAACGGCGAACCCAATCACGAACAGACCAACCGGCAGCCAGGCGAGAACCTCGATGATCGGTCGCAGGAAGCTACCCGCCCTCTGGTCTATCGCTGCGAGCACGCCCGAAACCATGAGCGCCACGAGGGCGACAGCCGCGCCCCTCCATACACGAACACTCGCCTTTCGCTCCGTCTTCCGATGCCACCGGTTAAAGTCCACTGGGTCACCTCTGTGAGTGCCCGCAGTAGGCCTGACGAAGATAAACGAGCGCGTGACGAGACGAGACGGTCACGCACGTCTTCCCGACGCGCTTGCGGGCGCCCAGTGACTACTTCTGCTCACCGTTTTCGGCGTCCTCGCCGTCGTGCTCTTCATCCAGCTGCCCGCGGACGCCAGTGGGCCGGTCTTCGTTGTGTCCGGCTACAGGTCCTGCTGGCTCTTCCGGACGCTGCGACTGTTGCTGGTTGCCTGGACCTATGCGCTGCTTATCGCGTTCATTGACGCTACCCATCTCGCTCTTCCAGGTGTGTCGGCGAAGCGCCGAGCATCAACACTGCGCGCGTGGCCGTCAGCATGCAGTGACGCGGCTGTGCACAGCCAACTCAGCGGACAAGATGGGCCGGGGTGGTTTCGGCAGAGCCTGCTCCCCGTGTCGGTTGCTACGTTCGATCAACTCACCGGTACGCGAGATGAACCGAGTTCGGCGGTTTCGCGATGGCACGGGAAATGGGGCCATAGTGTCAGTGCCCACGACCCACAGTCGTCAAAGCCGCAGGTGCGCCCCCCCTCGCGCGACTGTGACCTCCCATGGAGGCTCACCCAGGGGTGGAACAACAACAATGAAAACCATCATCGAGATGTTCTGGTCCGCGCTTGCTGAAGCAGTCAGGTCCCTAGCAGCGCCCCGCCCATCGTGCTCGCCTGCCCCGATTCGGGAGGGATGGCCGGCGTTGCCCCCGACACGAACAGAGGCTAGGGCACCAGCGCGCCTCAGGTCATCAGGAAACCGTCGCAAGACGCTCCGGTGATGTCCTCCATGGCTACTTGCCGGGATGGCCGCTTTGGGTCCGGAAGCGGACACTAGCATCGCCGGGGCCACTTCAATCGGCCGCTATCGGCCAGAAGCGGACGTTGGCGCCGTCATCGCCCTCGACCTGGCTAACCGACATCGCGCCGCCACAGCTCGGCCAACTACGACGGCCGCAACGTATGCGCTGAAGTCGCTGAATCGGATATCCGAGAGGCGTCCCAAGACGCGGCGATAGTCGCTCTTTGAACCATCGATAGCCCCGCAGTAGCAGTCCCGATTACCTTGGATCGTGCTGGACCACACGGAAGCGGCCCTACACCTCCACCATCCGGCGCCGACGGACGGTAGCGGGCACGACACTTTACCTACGCGTTAGAGCGTACGGTGCAATGATGATGCATCGCTTCCTAATCGCTAATCGGGATGAACTGGCAGCTCGATGCAGGGTGAAGGTGGAGGCGAGATCAGTACGTGGCGTGTCAGGCGCGGAGCTGGAACACGGCATCTCCGTATTTCTCGATCAGGTGGTCCGGACGCTGGAACTTGAGCGGACCGCAGATCCGCTGCAAAGCCGACGCATTTCGGGCCGCGCCGGCGGCGGCAAGCCGACCCTGTCGGAGATTGGCGACACCGCGGCCCAGCATGGCAAGGAATTGATGCAGCACGGCTTCACTGTCGAGGAGGTGGTCCACGACTACGGCGACCTGTGCCAAGCCATCACCGATCTGGCCTTCGACCTGGATGTGCAGATCGAAGTGGACGAGTTCCGGATTCTCAATCGCTGCCTGGACAATGCGATCGCCAATGCAGTCACCGAGTTTGGGTATCAACGCGATATCGTGGTCGCGGACCAGCACGCTCATGATCTGAATGCGCGGCTCGGCTTTCTCGCCCACGAACTGCGTAACCAGCTGTCGACGGCGACGCTGGCACTTTCTGTGATCAGGAATGGGAGCGTGGGCATCTCCGGTGCGACCGGTGGCGTACTTGAGCGATCCCTGGTCAATTTGGGCAACCTGATCGATCGCTCCCTGGCCGAGGTCAGGATGACCGCTGGCCTGCCACTTCAGAGCCGACTGTTCTCCGTCCACGACTTCCTGGCGGAGCTCAAGCTTTCCGCCTCCCTGGAGGCCAATGTGCGCGGGTTCACTCTGAAGGTATCTGACGTGGATCCCTTGCTAGCCGTCGAGGTGGATCGCGACCTGCTGCTCTCGGCAGCCGGGAACCTGCTGCAGAATGCCTTCAAATTCTCGCACCCACACGGCGAGATCAGCGTCAATGCCTATGCTGTGGCTGATCGAATCCTCATCGATGTTGAAGACCAATGTGGCGGTCTGCCTTCGGGTGATGCGGAGAAGATGTTCCTGCCCTTCACCCAGGCAGGCCAGGACAGAACTGGCTTGGGCCTGGGACTGTCCATCTCACGCAGCAGCATCGAGGCCAACTCGGGTGTGCTGAGCGTACGTAACGTGCCTGGCACCGGATGTGTGTTCACCATCGACCTTCCCCGGCATGCGCTGGGCGATGAGCCCGCCACGAACGCGGAGCGGTAGAATCGCATCGCAATATGCGGCTCAAGACGTTCCGGACCGGCCGATAGCGGAAATTGCTGCGAATCTGGGGCTAGTCACTCGAATTGGGGGCGTGCGACACCGCGTAGTCGACTAGCTCAGCCGTCCAATCCTCCGCAAAGGCCTGGCATCGATCAGCAATGTAGTCGCTGCCTCGAGCATACGAAGGCACCATCGGTTTGCTTATCGACGCGTCGTCCAACACCGCCTTCCAAGATGCGAGTGCGACGCTCGGATCAGGATGGGTGCGAAGCGTCGCGCGCAACGCCTGTCGCAGAATGTAGACCTGCGCCTGCAGGTCACACAGGGCCTCTTCCGTTACTCGATCCATAGGCACCTCGAGCAAGACGCGGCTGCCCGTCAAACGATGGGCAGCCGCACAAAGGTTACTGACTAATGACCGATCCGACTTGAATTCGCCGCGGCGTTGTCTCGGGCCGCTTCGGAATTACGATCTTTAGGACGCCGTTATCGCCCGAGGCGGAGATCCCTTCCGGATCCGCGCTTTCAGGCAACGCAAAGCGGCGGTGAAAGCTACCTTGACGCCTCTCAATACGGGAGAAGCTCTCGGTATCCGACGTGGCTTCGCTGCGCCGTTCGCCCTTGATCGTCAGAATTCCTTTGTCCATCTGCACCTCGATGTCCTGAGGCGGCACCCCGGGAAGATCCGCATACAGGACGAACTGGCCGGCCTCCTCCTTGATGTCAACGAGGGGTATCCATTGGCTGGTGACAATCGACGACTCATCGGAAGATCCGTTCTCGAACATGCCCCGTTCGATGAGACGGTCGAACATTTGCCGGAGCGGATCCTGAGACAGGCCTTGGTTGGGCCACTGGGGGATGCGAACCATCGTGTTCATGGCTAGGTCTCCAATTGGCAGTGTGGACGGTCGCCCGTCCGAAACGCAAATAGGAGCGCGGTGAGGCGATTCAAGGGCCCAAAGGCAGCATAAGGCGCCACTCAGCGTTCGTTTAGAGAGGATGAGCGCCCACTGCGCTAGAAGATTGCGCGAGCCGCCGGACCGGGCAAAATTCGGCGACATCACCGCTGGGGATTGGTGAATGCAGCTAGGTCGTGACGAGCGGACCGGCGCTTGCCGCGTTGGACGAGGCCATGGTTATGTTGCGCGCCGAGTATCCCGGCCAGGAAGAACTCAGGGCGGCGCACCGGCAATAGGTGCCAAGGGAGAGCCCGTCACTCTCCCTTTGCACCCCTCCCCCACCTAACCTTGGAACTAGAGACCCGGGGTTGGCACACCGTAGCGGTGCAGTATTTCGTCCACCGCGATCCGGACCTCGTTCGGGGCCTCCGCGCTACTAATCATTGGCCCGATATAACACGTGAACGCCGACAGGATGTCCTCCTGGGGCACCGCCTCGATGATCACCGGCACCATTGCTTCGAACGCTTCGAGATCGTGGCTATGCGCGTCAGTCATGACCCTCATCTCCCATTGAAGGTTGATCTTGAGGCAGTAAATTTTCCGCAGGGATCGTTAATCGAGCGTCAAATCGCGGCGGATTCCGCGTGCTGCGAATCGGCCAGCAGCGCTAGTATTTGAGGCGCCCTCACGGACCTATTCCAATGTGCTACTCCGCTTAGATCTGGGCAGACTGCTAGTAGTTCTGCGTCACCGCCGAACCCCAAAGGCCCCGATGTGTCGCGCGTCGGCCCGGAAGTCCGTCAGGCCATGTCCGACAGCTTCCAGGCGCAATTGGAAGCGCTG
>Ga0102587_1001730_pt1 | contig 14762 bp, 10 predicted proteins | sample AraplaF_Col_mTSA_FD_76853 | JGI IMG/M metagenome (GOLD analysis project Ga0102587, IMG submission 76853) | Arabidopsis root microbial communities from the University of North Carolina, USA - plate scrape MF_Col_mTSA (SPADES assembly) (version 2) | ecosystem: Host-associated > Plants > Roots >... | reverse complement strand
TTCGCGACGCCAGGCTGCGCGCATGGGTCGAATCGCAGGACTGACGCGCGCGGCGCCAGCGCGCGCTTGCGGCATCCGCATGGCGGGACACGCCGTATCGGGCGGCATGCCATGCGGCGTACTAGCCCGTACTAGACTGGGATTCCCAGCCTTCGCCAGGATTCCGCATGTCGTCCGTGACCTCACCCGCCGCCATCGCCGCGACCCTCACCGAACTGTGGTCGCCGCGGGTGATCGCCGAAGTCGACGACGCCTATATCAAGGTCGCGCGCGTGCACGGCACCCTGGCCTGGCACAGCCATGCCGACGAGGACGAGTTGTTCATGGTGCTCAAGGGCCGGCTCTCGATCGAGATGGAGGACCGCACGGTCGAGCTGGGCGCGGGCGAGTTGTTCGTGGTGCCCAAAGGCGTGCGCCACAACCCGGTCGCCAGCGAGGAATGCCACATCCTGCTGATCGAACGCAAAAGCACCCGGCACACCGGGGACGTGGTCACCGACAAGACCCGTTCGCTCGACGAACAGTTGCGGCCGCTGGCCTGAGCGCGCGGCCGCCGGCCGGCCCGCGCGCGGTTGCGACGGCCCGCGCGGCACACAAAAAGAAAGAGCGCGTCCCGTGGAACGCGCTCTTTGGTACGGAGATGGCCGTCCTACGCATGGCGCAATCCAGCGCCCGTCCCCCGAACCGACCTCGTGTCCAGCCGAAGTCCATATCAGCGTGTGAGCATCTTGCGAAGTCCTTGCGACGGTTGCCACACGTCGGCCGGCCGGGCGCCGCCACTTTCGGTATCAACACGACTTGTCCTGCCACCTAACTTGCTGTATTTGTTGGAAGCGACCGCGCACACCGCTAGCTAAAACGCACTAGGTACGGCGTCTATTGCTCACCAGGTGACCTTAGGTAGCATTTGCCTGTTTTTCCGCTATAAAAGTGCCAAATCCATCCCATGACACCTCAACAGCGCATTCGACTCGCACGCCGCCACGCCGGCCTGTCCCAGGCCGCCCTGGGCGCGGCGGTGGGCGTACAACGCAGCGCGGTCGGGCACTGGGAAGCGGCCCAGGGCAAGTTCCCGAGCATGGCCCACCTGCGCGAACTGGCCCTGGTCACCGGCGTGCAGTTCGAATGGCTGGCGACCGGGCGCGGCAAGATGGGCCTGTCGCCGGACACGGCGATGGACTCGGTCGCCGCCGCCGACGCGTTGCTGATCGACGACCCGCTGGAGCTGCGCCTGATCGCGGCGTTCCGCGAGGCGCCGACCCGCTCCAAGGCGCCGCTGGTGGAAGTCGCCGAGCAACTCGCGGAGCTGCGGACCGGCAAGGCCCGCGGCGGCGGCAAGGCGCAGGGCGCGGGCTGAGTGCCGGGGCCAGCCGATGCTTCCGGCTGAGCCGAGCCGGACGCCTCGGGCCGACGCCGCCCGCGAATCCCGCTGTCACGACAGCCCCATTTCAGAAGCCGCCTGCACCCGCGACCGACGGCCCAATGCCGCCTCTCGTGGCACCCAACGCAGCCGATCTACGGCGATACGCCGCATAACCGCGACCAACGTCTCTGTTTGGCCGCTCCATTCGCCGGCGCATGCCCGGCTCGGTCACAAACCGCGTCTAGACTCGACCGGTGCGCCCGGGGAGGGCGCCTGAGCTGCGCCGGCCTCGCGCTTTCATGCGGCCGGACGCCACGCCACTCACAAGGAGTCGTTTCGATGCGCAAGTCAGTCACTGACTGTTCCGCCATGCTGTTCGCAAGCACGCCCCGCGTGCGCCGCGCCGCCGTTCTCTCGCTCGCCATCGCCGCGCTGTTGCCGTCGATGGCCTCGGCCGCGGTGTTCATCAACGAATTCCATTACGACGACGCCACCTCGGCCGGCGACACCGGCGAGCGGATCGAAGTCGTCGCCACCGCCGGCGAAACCCTCAGCAACTACCGCATCTATCTGTACAACGGCAGCTCGCCGTCGTCGGCGGTGAGCTACGACAACGACCTGGTCCCGGCCGGCAGCGTGGTCACCTGCGGCAGCGGCAGCGCGCGCATCGCCACCCTGAGCTATCCCACCAACGGCATCCAGAACGGTTCCAACGACGGCTTCGCCCTGGTCGACGGCAGCGGCAACGTGGTCCAGTTCCTGAGCTACGAAGGCCAGATCACCGCCAGCGGCGGCCCGGCCGCGGGCAAGACCAGCATCAACCTGCCGGTGTCCGAATCGGGTTCGGCTCCGGCCGGTACCTCGTTGCAACTGTCGGGCAGCGGCAGCGCGTATTCGCAGTTCACCTGGCAGAACTCGGCGACCCAGACCTTCGGCGCCTGCAACAACGGCCAGACCTTCACCGGCTCGTCGCCGAACACCCCGCCGAGCGTGAGCTCGACCACCCCGGCCAACGGTTCGAGCACCTTCCCGGCCGCGGGCGATCTGGTCGCGAACTTCAGCGAGGCGGTCACCCTGGCCAGCGGCGCGCTGACCCTGCAATGCGCCACCTCGGGCACGGTCGCGCTGAGCTACCCGTCCAGCGGCACCGCGATCACCGCCTCGACCGGCACCGCGCTGCACGCCGGCGAAAGCTGCACCTTCACCGTCGTCGCCAGCAAGGTCGCCGACGCCGGCGGCGCGACCCCGGCCGCCAACACCGTGGTCAACTTCAACGTCGCCAGCGGCGGCGGCACGCCGACCGGTTACTACTCGCACGTCAACACCAGCAGCGCCAGCCAGCTGCGTTGCTCGCTGCACTCCACGATCAAGGGCCACACCGCGTACCCGTACAGCGGCGGCACCACCAACACCTGGACGATCCTGGAAATCGCCGACGAGGATCCGAACAACTCCGGCCGCATCCTCGACGCGTACAAGAACCGCAGCTACCTCAAGGTCACCGACCGCGCCGGCAGCGGCAGCGGCGTGAAGTACAACCGCGAGCACACTTGGCCGAATTCGCTGGGCTTCGGCAGCGCGACCGGCAACCTCGGCCTGCCGTACGCGCCGTACACCGACACGCACATGCTGTATCTCACCGACTCGGCCTACAACGCAGATCGCGGCAACAAGCCGTTCGCCGACTGCTCGCTGTCGAGCGGTTGCGGCGAGCGCGTCACCGAGGTCAACAACGGCCAGGGCGGCGGCAGCGGCGTGTACCCGGGCAATTCGAACTGGTTCAAGACGCCCGACGGCAACGCCGGTTCGTTCCAGGTCTGGGGCAAGCGCAAGGGCGACATGGCGCGCGCGGTGCTGTACATGGCGATCCGCTACGAAGGCGGCACCGATGCGAACACCGGACAGAGCGAACCGGACCTGGAACTGACCGACGACCGCAGCAAGATCGTCATCACCTCGTCCTCGCCGGCCTACATGGGCCTGCTGACCACGCTGCTGTCGTGGCACCAGGCCGACCCGCCGGATGCGGCCGAGAAGGCGCGCAACGAAGTGATCTACAGCTTCCAGGGCAACCGCAACCCGTTCATCGATCATCCGGAATGGGCGACGGCGTCGTTGTTCAATTCGGCCAAGCCGGCCAGTTGCCAGTTGATTCCGTAAGCGCTGGTTGATTTCGGTTTAGTGTTTCGAGACGAAGGCCCGCGAATGCGGGCCTTTGTTTTTCTGTGGTGTGGCGATGGTGATTTGAGAGGCGTGATGGCGTTGCGCGGTGGCTGCGGGTAACCGCGATTCGGTGCTGTGGTGTGAGGCGCTGCTTTGGCTTTGGCTTTGGCTTTGGCTTTGGCTGCGGCTGCGGCTGCGGCTGCGGCTGCGGCTCGATTCGATTCGATTCGATTCGATTCGATTCGATTCGATTCGATGTGGCGTGGTGACGTGCTTGCGATTCGATGTGGCGCGGCGGCGCGCTGCGATTCGATGCAGCGCGGCGCGGCGACATGGCCCGCCTTCTCCTGAAATGAAGATCCGGGCGATCCGGACGAAAGTCGCTGGATTCCCGCGTTCGCGGGAATGACGAGCAAAACGCTGAAGCCTCTGGATCCCCGCCTTCGCGGGGATGACGGTAGGACGGTTTCGCGGCGACTCAATCAGATGGCCGAGCACCTGCTCTGTTTTTGCTCGTCATTCCCGCGAACGCGGGAATCCAGCGACTTTGAGCGAAAGACGTGCAACCAGCGCGAGACCTCACACACATCCACGCCATCCTCCTACCGTCATCCCCGCGAAGGCGGGGATCCAGGGCTCCACCGAGGCAGGACTCTGAAGTCTCTGGATCCCCGCCTTCGCGGGGATGACGTCTTGAAAGCGCATGGCGATCCTGACAAATCGCAATGTCGACGCTACCCAACGTCTACAACTCACATCACGACGCCCCCCGCCGCCGCGCCGCAGCGCCCCCGCACCCCCGCACCCCCGCACCCCCGCGCCCCCACACCGCTAATCGAACACCACCACCGGCTTCCCCACCTCCCGCCGCTGCGCGATCGACGCAATCGCCTGCGCGCCCTGTTCGAACGAAAACCGCGCGCCCACGATCGGCACGATGCGCCGCGTTTCCACTTCGGCCAGGAACGCCTGCAGATCGCGCAGGCTGCCGACGCTGACGCCGTGTATGTTGAGCTGGCGCGCCATGATCGGGCCGATCAGGTTGCCGTCGACCTGCATGCTGTGCAGGAAGCCGATCACCGCGATATGCGCGTTGTCGGCGGCGGCATCGAGCAGATCGAGAAACCGCGGGCCGCCGACCACGTCGACGATGCCGTCCACGCCGCGGCCATCGGTCAGTTCGCGCACCGCCGCCGACAGATCGGGGCGTTGCGTGTAATCGATGACGGCGCGCGCGCCCAGGCTGCGCAGCCATTCGGCCTTGCCGGCATCGCCGGTGGTCGCGATCACGTCCAGGCCGCGCGCGACCGCCAGTTGCAAGGCCATCAAGGACACGCTGCCGGTGCCCTGCACCAGCACGCTCGCGCCGGCCGGCAGGTCCATGCACTGCAACGCCGCCCACGCGGTCAGGCCCGACACCGGCAAGGTCGAGGCGGCGGCATCGTCGAGGAATTCAGGCGCGCGCGCGATCGCGCGGGCCGGCAACACGATCCGCCGCGCCAGCCAGCCGTCGAGCGGGCCGCCGAGCTTGCTCGCATGGTTGGCCGAGCGGAACGGGCCGTCGATCCATGCCGTCGTGTAATGCCCGATCACCCGTTCGCCGAGCGCGTAGCCATCGACGCCCTCGCCGAGCGCGTCGATCCGGCCGACGCCGTCGGACAGCGGCACGAACGGGCGCGGCAACTCGGGCTGGTAGCGGCCGGTGGCCAGGGCGTAATCGCGGTAGTTGACCGACGCCGCGGCGACGCGGATGCGCACTTCGCCGGGACCGGGGTGAGGTTCGGGCAATTCGACCCGGCGCAGGCTGTCCAGGTCGTGGCCTTGCAGTTGGAAGGCGTCCATCGGGGCTCCTCGGGTCCGCGGCGCGGACCGGCTGGTTCGAGGAGCCCAGACTATTGTTGCGCCATTCATTGATATAGGATCGGCCCGGCAACTCATCATTGAGGATGGCTCAATAATGATCGGTGGACTCTATTCCGAACTCGAAGCCTTCGAGGCCATCCTGCAGCACGGCAGTTTCACCGCCGCGGCGCGCCAGCTGCAGGTCACGCCGGGGGCGATCACGCGCCGGCTGAACACCCTGGAGGCGCGGCTCGGGGCCAAGCTGCTGAACCGCTCGACCCGACGCCTGAGCCTGACCGAACCCGGCCGCCACTACTACGCCGAGGTCGCGCCGGCCTTGGCGCAGATCCTGGCCGCGGGCGAACGGGTCCACGACCTGTCGCTGCAGCCGCGCGGCGAACTGCGGGTGTCGCTGCCGATGAATTTCGGCCGCCTGTACGTGATGCCGCGGGTGTCGGCGTTTCTCGAACGCCACCCCGGCATCGACCTGGACCTGCAGTTCGACGATCGCTTCGTCGACCTGATCGGCGACGGCTTCGACGCGGCGATCCGGATCGGCGCGCTGACCGATTCGCGGCTGGTGGCGCGGCGCATCGCCCAGACCCGGCGCATCCTGGTCGCCTCGCCCGACTACCTCGCCCGCCGCGGCGCGCCGTCGACGCCGGCCGAGCTGATCGAGCACGACTGCCTGCACTACACCTTGTTCCGCGACACCCCGACCTGGGAATTCCAGCGCGAGCGCGAGCCGCTGCGGGTGCCGGTGCGCGGCCGCTTGAAGGCGAATTACGGCGTGCCGCTGGTCGAAGCGGCGGTGGCCGGCGGCGGCATCGTGCAGAGCGCGACCTTCGCGGTGGCGCAGGAACTGGCCTCGGGGCAACTGGTGGAAGTGCTGCCGGACTGGAGTCTGGTGCCGATCGGGATCTACGCGGTGTACCCGGGACGCGAGTACCGGCCGCGCAAGGTCGAGGCCTTCATCGATTTCATCGAGGAGACGATCGGGCAGCCGGCGGTGTGGGATCGGGTGATCGGGGCGGGGGAGGGGTGAAGGGTTCGCGGTGAATTCAACGCAACAGCGAATCCCCCGCGCTGCGGGATGCACATGCTTCGGGCTTGCGCCGGGCGCTCGCCCCCTCTTCAAAATGGGCATGGGGTTCGATCGGTTTAACCGGGTCGGGTTGGCTACGGTGGAAGCCCGATCAATGCCGTTGAGCAGCAGGCACTGCCATGCATGCCGCTGCATTGGCTTGCAGAGACTTCGTTTTCCAGAAGCATCGTTTCCGCGAGCCCAGCTCGCAATCGCGCGCCGAAAAGCACCCGCTGCCCCACCGAAACCATCGCGCCCCCCAACTTTCGCACCATCAACCCGCAGACGTCCCCCCTTTGAAAAAGGGGGGCCAGGGGGGATTTGCTCTTACCCACACCCCCCCGACGCCTACACCAGCGCCCGTCGCCTAAAATGCCGCCACCCTCATTCCGCTTTCGCATCGTTTGCTGAAAGCTTCCCCATCCCCCACCCGCAGCGCCGCATGACCACCCCGACGTCCGCCCCATCGTCCGCCGCCGAGCGTGCGTCGCCGTCCTGGCGCCGCGCCTTGTCGATGCTCGCCAGTCTGGCGATTCTCGCGCTGGCGCTGCATGCGCTCGCCGGGGAGTTCAGCGAGCAGGGGTATCGCTCGATCAAGCATGCCTTCGCGCAGATCGACTCTGTTCGTATCGCCTTGGCGTTTCTGCTTGCCCTCGCGAGCTATGCCTGTTTGGTTGGCTTCGACGCCATCGGCCTGCGCCGCAACGCGAGCAAGGTCAAACCGCTGCGCTTGATCGTCACCGCCTTCCTCGCCAACGCGGTCGGCCACACCCTGGGCTTCGCCGCGCTGACCGGCGGCGCGGTGCGGCTGCGCGGTTACGGCGCGGCCGGGCTGTCGCTGGCCGACATCGGCCAGGTCGTGTTGATGAGCACGCTGGGCTTCGTGTTCGGCGCCTGGGTGTTGCTGGCCTGCGCCTTGATGTTCGAACCGACGCCCGCGACCTTGCTGCTGCCGCTGGACGCGAGCGCGATCCGCGCGATCGGCGCGGCGATCGCGCTCGCGTTCTTCGGCCTGCTGTTCGCGGTCGGCCGCGAAGGCCGCACACTGCGCCTGCGCGGCCATGCGCTGTGGCTGCCCGATCGCCGCACCGTGCTCAGCGTGACCGCGTTGAGCGTGGTCGAACTGGCCCTGGCGGGCGGCGCCCTGTACGTGCTGCTGGCGCCGTCCATTCCGCCGCAGTCGGGCACCGGTTTCATCGGCTTCGTCGGTTTGTATCTGGTGGCGGTGCTGGCGGGTCTGGTGTCGAGCGTGCCGGCCGGCATCGGCGTGTTCGAATGGAGCCTGCTCAAGCTGTTGCCGGGGGTCGCGCCGGCCAGCCTGCTCGCGGCTGCGGTCGCCTATCGCATCACCTACTACGCGCTGCCGCTGGTGCTGGCGACGGTGCTGGGCCTGTTCGGCGCGGTGCGCGGGCCGGTGGCGCGGCGCGCGGGCGCGCTGCGCACGGCGTGGCTGGCGATCCGGCCGTGGTTGCCGCACGTGATCGCGCTGGCCGCGTTCGTGCTCGGCGCCGCGCTGATTCTCGACGGCACCTTGCCCAAGCCGAAGCATCGGCTGGTCGGCGCGCCGCTGCCGTTGATCGAAACCTCGCAACTGCTCGCCAGTCTCGGCGGCGTCGGCCTGCTGTTGATCGGCCAGGGCCTGCAGCGGCGCAGCCATGCCGCATGGGCGCTGGCGTTGGGCGTGTGCCTGCTGCTGCCGCTGCCGGCCTGGCTGCGCGGCGGGCATTGGGTGCTGTCGCTGATGCCGCCGCTGGTCGCGGTCGCGCTGTGGGCGGCGCGGCGCGAGTTCTACCGCGAAGGCGCGCTGCTCGACGAAGCCTGGTCGTGGCGCTGGCTGCGCAATCTCGGCCTGGTGTTGATCGCGGCGATCTGGCTGCTGCTCTTCGCCTACAGCCACGTCGAATACCGCAACGAACTGTGGTGGGAATTCCTGGTATCGGGCAACGCGCCGCGCGCGCTGCGGGCGATGCTGTTGGTCAGCGTCACCGTGATCGCATTCGGCCTGGCGCGCTTGCTGCACGCCGCGCGCGCGCCGCTGCCGGCGGCGGACGAAGCGCAACTGGCGGCGATCCGGCCGATCCTCGCCGGCGCCGACGACAGTCAGGCGCATCTGGCCTTGACCGGCGACAAGGCGCTGCTGCTCGACAGCGAACAGCGCGGCTTCGCGATGATGCAGCGCTACGGCGGCTCGCTGATCGCGATGGGCGATCCGGTCGGTCCGCCCGAAGTCGCGCGCGCGTTGATCTGGCGGTTCCGCGAGGAAGCCGATCGCCTCGGCATGCGCCCGGTGTTCTATCAGGTCGGCGAACAGTACTGGCAGACCTACCTCGACATGGGCCTGACCCTGGTCAAGCTCGGCGAGGAAGCGCTGGTGCCGCTGACCGATTTCAGTCTGCAAGGCCCGACCCGCGCCGACCTGCGCCAGGCCTGGAATCGCGGCAAGCGCTCGGGCCTGAGTTTCCGCATCGCGCCGAGCGAGGACATCGATGCGTTGCTGCCCGAATTGGAAGCGATCTCCGACGACTGGCTCGAACACAAGGCCGGCGAAGAGAAGAGCTTCTCGCTGGGCAATTTCGATCCCGATTACCTGCGCCGCCTGCCGGTGGCGCTGATCGAGCACGAAGGCCGCATCGTCGCCTTCGCCAACGTGTGGAACGCGACCAACGGCCGCGAGTTGTCGGTCGACCTGATGCGTCATCGCGGCGACGCGCCCAAGGGCACGATGGATTTCCTGTTCGCCGAATTGATGCTGTGGGGCCGCGCCAACGGCTTCGAACGCTTCTCGCTGGGCATGGCGCCGCTGTCGGGCATGTCGCAGCATCGTCTGGCCGGGCGCTGGAACCGCTTCGCCAATCTGATCGCGCGCCACGGCGAACGCTTCTACGGCTTCGTCGGCCTGCGCCGGTTCAAGGCCAAGTACGACCCGGTCTGGCGCACCCGTTATCTGGCCGCGCCCGGTGGCATGCATTTGCCGAGCGCGTTGATCGACGTGACCCGGTTGATTTCGCTCGACCCGCATCGCAACGACGAAGGCGAAGGCGAACGCCACATCGCCAGGTTCCCGGTATCGGCGCCGCCGACGCCGCTGCCGGCGACTCAGGGACGTGAAGCGATGCCCGCAGAAGCGATCCCCGCCGCCGACAACACTCGCGCCGCGACCCCGTCGTAATCGCCGCCGACGTGGTGATCGCCGGGCATCTTGTCGATCGCGGCGGCCTTGGCCGGCAAGTGCGGACACAGCGCATCGCCATCGTCGCTGCCGTACAGACACAGCGTGCGCGCCGGCGGCATGCGCAGCACTTCCGGCGCGATCGGCAGGCCGCGGCCGCTGCTTCCGATCCAGTTCGACAGATGGAATTCGTACTCGGCCTTCTGCCCAGCCGAAATAAGCGCGGTCAGCCGCACCGTGGCGCGGGTGGCCGGCGGCAAGCGGTTGTACGCGCCCGGCAACACGTCGGCGCCCTGCGAGAAACCGATCAACACGACGTTGTCGCGATGCCAGTGGGCGCGGTAGTAACGCACCATGCGGTCGAGGTCGGCGGCGAAACTCTGCGACGTGCGCGGCGTCCAGAAGTAACGCAGCGAATCCACTCCGGCCACCGGCACGCCGGCCTTGGCCAGACGCGCGGCGACGCTCTTGTCGAAGTCGGCCCAGCCGCCGTCGCCGGAGACGAAGATCGCGAAGCTGTCGGCGTTGCCGCCGGACGTCGCGGCGACTTCGGTGATCGGCAGGCCCTGCAGGCCCGACGGAGGTGGCGGCAGGCTCGCATGCCGTTGCGCGCCGAGCACGTTCAAGGCCGCGCGCAGGCCCGGGGTCGCGTCGCCGCGCGCATCGCGGGCGAAACCGCGCGCCTGCGGAATCGCCTTGACGAAGTCCTGCACCGCCGATGCCTCGCAACGTCGTTCGTCGGCCCGCGGCGCGGCCACCAGCCACGGCACGTTCAACGGCGCCGGTTGCAGGTGGGCGAGCTTGCCGTCGACCTTGAGTTTGAGCGAGGCCGAAGCGCACAGTTGCCGCGGCAGTTCGAGCGTCGGGCAGAACCGGTTCGAGACCGCGCCGGCGAACAGGCTCGCATCGCCCTGCGCGGCGATCGCGTAGGCCAGCGCGGCGCCTTCGCCGTCGCCGAGCAGCAGCGGCAAATGGTAGGTCGGCAGGCGGTAGTAGGCCTGCACGTAGCGCGAAAAATTCTCGACGTCGCCGGAGGAGAAATTGCATGCGCCGCCGTCCTTGCGCAGCAGCGCTTCCAGCGCCGGCACATCGACCGTGGCGACCATCGCGCCGTCGGCGACCAGCGCATCCACGCGCGCCTTGCGCTGCGCGGCGTCGAGACCGTCGGCGAACCACAGCACGAAGCGCTTCACCTCGCCTTGCGGCAGACGCACCGGGGTGCGCTGGAAGCGGCCGTGGGAGATTTCGCTGGCTAACCGAAGCGACGCATCGGAAGCGCCAGGCCCCGAAGCCGCGAACACTGGCCCACTCCCGCCCCACAAGCAGCCCGCGATCACCGCACCCGCAAGAATCAAAACGCGCATAAGGTCTCCTCGATGCGCCACCTTATACCGGGGTCGGCGTGCAAAGAATGCGTCGGGAGCTTGGTGTCGATGCGGAGGCGAAAGCGAAATCTCGCTGCGAGCCTTCTGCACAGGAGGAAGGCTTCGGGTGGAAATGTTTTAGACGAACGCGACGACGGTTCGGGAAGCGGGAACGGCGATGGATTGCGATGCTCTGCGCTTGGCGCGAGCGAGGTCCACGGCTTGATCCGGACAGGACGCTGAAGTCTCTGGATCCCCGCCTTCGCGGGGATGACGGGCAAGAGCGGAGTGCGCGGGTCATGGCGCGTACCGGATGGTCGCCAGTTTCCTGCCGTCATCGCCGCTTGCCACTTGCCACCTGCCGTCTGCCGTCTGCCGTCTGCCGCTTGCCGCTTGCAGCCTGCCGATACCGATACCGATGCTGGAGAAGGCGCATGGGCCATGCCTAGTCACCGCAGTCATCCCCGGCCCGACCGGACCCGACGCCCAAGCCGCCAGGATTAGCGACACTCCGCACAGTCCGCGACCGCCGCAACACTGCATTCCCCCAATTTGGCCTGTTCCGGGACGTTCCGGCCCGACCCGGCCGGGTCGCGGGCCATGAGCGCGCATTACACTTGCGGCGATGCCCCCGACCGACTCCGCGCCCCTGCCCCGGCTGATCTTCAGCACCTGCCCCGACGAAGCCACGGCCGACGCGATCGCGCTGGCGCTGGTCGAGGACGGCCTGGCGGCCTGCGTCAGCCGCTGGCCAGGGGTGCGTTCGACCTACCGCTGGCAGGGCCGGGTCGAACACGCGACCGAGGTCCAGCTGATGATCAAGACCCAGCCCGACCGGGTCGGCGCGGTGCTCGAACGCATTCAAGCGCTGCATCCGTATGAACTGCCGGAAGCCTTGGTGGTCGAAGTCCGCGACGGCCTCGATCCGTATCTGCACTGGATCGCCGAACAGACCCGAGAACGATGACTGACGACCTGCTTCCAGGCCGGCGCCGACGCGCCGGCCACGCCTTCGCCCTCGCCCTGGCCGCCGCCGGCTTGGCCGCCGCATTCGCCGCCGCGCCCGCGCTCGCGGTCGACGAAAAAGACCTGCTGCCGGTCGACGAGGCGTTCGCGGTCAGCGCCAGCGCGCCGAGCGCCGAGCGCGTCGCGATCGACTGGAAGATCGCCAAGGGCTACTACCTCTACAAACACCGCATCTCGGCCAAGACCGACGCCGGCTACGCCGCGCGGCCGCTGCAACTGCCCAAGGGCGAGGCGCACAAGGACGAGTTCTTCGGCGACGTGGAGACCTACCGCGACCGCCTGAGCGCCAGCCTGCCGGGCGCCGCGCAAGGCGCCAACGTCAAGCTGACCGTCAAATACCAGGGCTGCGCCGACGCCGGCATCTGCTACCCGCCGCAGACCCGCACCCTCAACGTCGCCCTGCCGGCCGCGACCGTCGCGGCCGCGACCGGACCGGCGATGGACCCGGCGCCCGCGAGCGCGCCGCTGGTCCAGTTCGGACCGCGCGGCGGCGCCAGCAATCCGCTGCTCGGCGGCAGCACCCCGCTGAGCGCGCCGGGCGCCGCCAGCGCCGGCGCCACCGACGCCCTGCCGCTGCCGCCGGAGCAGGCCTTCGGTTTCGAAGCCATCGCCCGCGACGGCGACAGCCTGCTGCTGCGCTTCACCCCGGCGCGCGGCTATTACCTGTATCGCGACAAGACCTCGCTCAAGACCGACAACCCGGCGATCGCCGCCGGCAAGCCGCAGTGGCCGCGCGGCACCGCGCACCGCGACGAGCACTTCGGCCAGGTCACGGTGTTCTTCGACCAGATCGACGTGCCGCTGCCGCTGATCCGCAAGACCGCCGACGCCGCCAAGATCACCCTGACCGCCGGGTTCCAGGGCTGCCAGACCGACGGCATCTGCTATCCGCCGATGACTCGCAAGGTCACGGTCGATCTGGCGCGCGGCACGGTGACCGCCGCCGTCGATGCGGCCAAGACCGACCCTGCCGCGGTCACGGCCGCGGGTGCCGCAGGTGCCGCGGGTACCGCGCCCGCCGCCGCTGCGACGGCCGACGCCAGCAACGCCGGTAGCGACGCCGTCACCCCGGCTTCGGGCAACGACCCGGCCAGCTCGGTCGCGAATCCCGCAACCGGCGCCGCCACCGCCGACACCGGCCCCGCCCAGGCCGGCGCCAGCCTCGCCGGATCGCCCGACACCGCCAGCCAAGCGACCGACACCGCCGCGCCGCAAGCCGAAGACAGCCTGCTCGCCGCCTCGCTGGCCGGCCCCAACCGCTACCTCGCCCTGCTGACCTACTTCGGCCAGGGCCGCCAGCTCTGCCTTGGAATACACCGCCCCGGTAGGGTTGCAGGGGCTGGAGAACATAAACAGCCTGGTGGCAGGCGTAATAGCGGCTTCCAGCTGCTCCGGCGTGATCTTATATTTATTCTCAATGCTGCAGGGTACAAATTTTACAACACCCTGGCAAAGCTTTACCAGCTCTGAATAGGTAACCCAGTAGGGAGTGGGAATGATCACTTCATCACCCGGGTCTACAATGCTCAGTACTGCATTGGCAATACTTTGTTTGGCGCCGGTAGATACCACGATCTGCTCTGGCGTATATTCAAGTCCGTTATCCCTTTTTAATTTGTGTGCTACAGCCTGGCGCAGGTCAGCATAACCTGCTACCGGTGTGTAGTGGGTAAAACCTTCGTCAATAGCCTTTTTGGCGGCATCCCTGATGTGTACAGGCGTTTCAAAATCCGGCTCTCCTATGCTCAGGTCTACAATGTCAATGCCCTGTGCCTTCAGCTCACGGCTTAATTTAGCCATTTTAATGGTTTCCGGTTCGGATATCCGGGATAATCTTTCTGCGAGTTGTGTCATAGAATAAATGATATGGATTGACCTCGACAAACCTACAGTAAAAAAGTGAAAGCAACACAATATTAGTGGAAGGGTATAAATGAAAATGGGCCGAACATTTGTTCAGCCCATTATTGCCATCAATTATTTGTCTATACTGGTTGCATTACTGCATTAGCTATGCTGTATGATACCTACGCTCAGCTTGCGTGCATCGGTAGGCGCATTTTTTTCGCCCTTCAGGTAAATAGTGTAGGGGTAACCTACGTTTAAGGGTACGTTATCTTTCTGTGCAATTACAGAATCTTTACCAGGCGCTTTTATTTTAATAGATACGTTACCGCTGCCGGTAGCATCTGTAGTGGTAAAGGCGCTGTAAAAACCGCCCTGGCCGGCGTAGTTCACATTGCTGGTCAGCTTAGTGTCGTTAATGAACAGGTCTACCGGGCCTATGCTGGGGCTCAGGTTATAAAAGCGGTAATTCACTTTAGAGGTGCTGGTGGCAGAGTAGTCATCATGAACAGCGGTCAGCTTAGCGCCGGTAGTAGCATCTCCATGCAGCACCAGGGTATAGCTTTGCAGGGAATCATACAGGTTGGTATTTTCTCTTATGATGCTATCCACACCGCTTTTCTTGAAGGTGAATACGTGCGGGCCTCCCACTGTATTGTAAGGTGCAACAAAGTCAAAAGGCAATGCTGATGAATTTAGTTTGGTGCCATTGTCATATACATCCAGGGTTAAGCTGGTGCTGTAAGCGCCAATGAACATGAAGTAGGCTTGCGGCCGCTGCGGCTGCACAGGGTCTGATTTTAAACAGGCCGTAAATCCGGTTACGGTTACAACGAGGGCGGTTATTGCCCATAAACGATACTTTTTAGTCCTCATCACACTGATTGTTTTTATTGATTTTTAAGT
>Ga0102587_1001724_pt1 | contig 14778 bp, 14 predicted proteins | sample AraplaF_Col_mTSA_FD_76853 | JGI IMG/M metagenome (GOLD analysis project Ga0102587, IMG submission 76853) | Arabidopsis root microbial communities from the University of North Carolina, USA - plate scrape MF_Col_mTSA (SPADES assembly) (version 2) | ecosystem: Host-associated > Plants > Roots >... | reverse complement strand
CACGGCGCGTCGGCGCCGAGCGACGCGCCTTTGTCGAGCCAGTCGACGAGCCGCATCAGTCCCACCCCCTCAATCGTTGATCGTGACGATCGGGTTCAGCACCAGCCCGAACTGGCGCAGCGTACCCAGTATCTCGCGATGCCCGAACGCTTGGCACGCCGAGGCGAAGCCGATGCGGCGCGGCGCCTGTTGCAGCAGGTTCGCCGCCGCCCAAGCCTGCATCAGCCCGGTCTGTTTGTAATTGCAATTTCCGTGAAGCAGCACATGCACGCGGCCGAGCGGGCCCGAGGCATAGACCGAATCGATGCTGGTGTTGAGCCGCGGATTTTCGCGCGGCGGCATGTCGCCCTGCACCGATTCCGCCATCTTCGCGAGCGCCGCTTCCTGTTCCTTGAACGGCAATGGCTTGATGTCGGTATCGATCATCTTGGTCATTGCCACGACATTGTCCATGACCTCGCGCGCAAAGACGCCGCCATAGACCTTCACGGTCGAAACGCGCGGATCCTGCTTGAACCAGATCGGGTGCGAGGTGCCGCCCCACGGCAGGGTCAGCGCGGTGGCGTGCTGGCCCGGCACATGGCATTCGGTCGCGGTCAGCGTCGGCCATTGGACATATTGGTTGTTCTCGAGATAATACCAGTCGGCCTTCAGGATCGTGAAGATCGTCTGGACCGAGGCATAGGTCGGGAAGCCCTTCCACAGCACGAGCATGTCGAGCGTATCGAGCCCAGGCGCCTGTTCGAGTGCGATATTCGCCGCAATCTCGCCGGTCGTGTACATTTGCGCAACGCAGGGGGAAAGAAGCAGCCCTTTCTTTGCAAAGGCGTCGCCCCATTTTTCCTGTGCCAGCAGCATCCAGTCCTGCTCGCCGGTGGTGTCGAGATAATGGACGCCGGCGGCAAGGCAGGCCTCGACCGTCTCGGGACCATATTTGATGAAGGGCCCGACCATGTTGCACACGACCTTTGCGCCCTTGAACAGCTTGGTCAGTGCCGCGACGCTGTGCTCGACCTCGACGACCTCATAATCGGCGGTCTCGATGCCGGGGACCTTGTCCATCACCTCCTGCACGCGTTTCTTATCGCGCCCGGCGGCGATGAAAGGGATGCCGAGTTCGCGTAGATATTCGCAGACGAGGCGGCCGGTGTAGCCCGAGGCGCCATAGACGATGACCGGTTTCTTGCTCATTTCCTAAAATCCCTCTGAATGATTGGCCCTCAAACGGCCGTGTAGCCGCCGTCGACGATCAGTTCGCTGCCACACATGTAGGCGGCGTCGTCGCTGGCGAGGAAAAGCAGCGGACGCGCAATCTCGCGCGTGGTCGCCATCGGGCCAACGGGAACCCCGGCGGCCGTTGCGGCAGCGAAGCCCGCCGCTTCGTCGCCGAGCGCGCCGACCGCGTCGGCAACCAGCTTGGTCTCGCAATAGCCCGGATGCAGCGAATTGATCCGCACCGGCCAGCCCTTGCGCGCGCAATCGACTGCGACCGCCTTGGTCAGCATCGCGACGCCGGCCTTGCTGGCGTTGTAAGCGGGGAAGAGCGGCTCGGCGACGTTCGCGGCGATCGAGGCGACGTTGACGATCACGCCGCCCTTATCCTTCATCGCCTCGATGCCGGCGCGAACGCCGAGGAAGGCACTCTCCAGATTGACGGCCATCAGCCGCTGCCAACGAGACCGGCGCGATCGTGACGGCGGAAGAGCATTCGATCTTCGGTGGACTGGGATCCGCCATCGCCGAAGTGGTCGTCGACAACGCCCCTGTGCCGATGAAACGTCTCGGCGTACCCGGCGTTTACGCTCCGACGGGTTCTGCCGAATCCCTGCTCGATGAATTCGGCATGGCGCCTGCAGCGATCGCCGATGCCGCCGCCGCGCTTATCAAGCGCAAATAATCTGATAGCAGGGCTTTTGAGCCGGGGCGCGCATCCGCCCCGGCCATTCGTTTGAGGAGAAGATGATGCGGGCAATTCTGGCGATCGACCAGGGCACCACCAATTCGAAGGCCGTTCTGGTTTCCGAGACAGGCGACGTCGTTGCCAGAGGGTCGGCCGCCGTCGGCATTTCCTATCCGCAGCCGGGCTGGGTCGAGCAGGATCCCCGCCGCATCTTTGCCTCCGTCTGCGAAGCGATCGAGGCATGCCTGAAAAATGCTTCCGGCGTCACGGTCTTGGCGGTAGCGGTGTCCAATCAGCGCGAGTCCGTAACCGTCTGGGATGCCGAGACCGGCGAAGCGCTCGGACCAGTGCTCAGCTGGCAGTGCCGCCGCACCGCACCGGACTGCGAGCGCCTCATCGCCGAAGGGCATCTGGACCGTGTGGAGGCGCTGACCGGCCTGCCCCTCGACCCGATGTTTCCCGGATCGAAGTTCCGCTGGCTGCTCGATCGCGTTCCGGCCGGTCGCCGCGTGCGTCTCGGCACGATCGACAGCTGGCTTATTCATTGCCTGACGGGCGGCAGCCGCCACGTCTGCGATGCCTCCAATGCCGCCCGCAGCCAGTTGTTCGACCTCAATGGCCAGGTGTGGAGCGAGGAACTCGGCCAAATTTTCGGCGTCGATATCGCCCTGTTGCCCGAAGTGCTCGACAGTTCTGCCGATTTCGGCACAACATGGGGGCTTCCCGGCATTGCCGATGGCACGCCGATCCGCTCCGCCATCGGTGACAGCCATGCGGCCCTCTTCGGTCATGGCGCCTTCAAGCCAGGCGACGGAAAGGTGACTTTCGGCACCGGGTCGTCCGTCATGACGACGCTGCCGCGTTTCATTGCGCCGCGCAACGGTATTACCACGACGATTGCATGGCGGATCGCCGGCATGCCGACCTTCGCCTTCGAGGGTAACATCCTCGTTTCAGCCGCGAGCCTTCCCTGGATGGCAGACATTCTCGGCCTTGCCGATGTGGCCGCCCTCGTCGATCTCGCGGCGACCGCCGAGCCGGGCGGACCGGGTTTCGTGCCGGCTTTCGTTGGTCTGGGCGCACCCTACTGGAACTCCGACGCCCGCGCCCTCTTCTCCCAGATCAACTTTTCCACGACCCGCGCGCAGATGGCCCGCTCGGTAACGGATTCAATCGCCCTCCAGGTGCACGACGTGATCGCCGCCATGCGCGCCCAGAGCGGCGGACAACTCGGCGCCCTCTACGTCGATGGCGGCCCGAGCCAGAACCACTTCCTCATGCAATGCGTGTCGAACCTGATCGAGCATGCTGTGATCCAGTGCGAAGCTCCCGAAGCCTCTGCCCTCGGAGCTGCCTATCTCGCCGGGCTTTCGCTTGGCCTGTGGAAAGAACTCGAAACGATCGAGGCGCTACCGAGAAGCACGCAAGTCCTCCGACCCGAAGAGATCGATCGGACCGGTCTCCTGAATACGTGGAATGACGCGGTGGCCCGCTCGACGTCGCGACCGACACCGGCTAAATGTGAATAAAAATTCACGCCGGTATCGCTCATGTCCCGCCTCAATGAACTTCGCCTGATTTCAAGAGTTGCCCAGATGTATCACATCGAAGGGCGACGGCAGGCGGAGATCGCCGAGCATCTGCGCCTTTCCCAGGCGACCGTATCGCGAATGTTGAAACGGGCCGAGGCGGAGGACATCGTCCGCACGAGCGTGATCCCCCCTGTCGGAACCTATAGCGAACTTGAAGGCGGGCTCCGCGACAAGTTCAAGTTGCCGGAAGCGATCGTGGTCGAATGTACCGAGGACCGGGACGGCGCCATCATGGCCCGCATCGGCGAAGCGGCCGCCCACCTGCTCGAGGTCACGCTTTCACCTGGCGAGATCATCGGCGTGTCGAGCTGGAGTCAGACGATCTTCAAGATGGTCGAAAACATCCATCCGCAGAAAAGCGCCCAGGCGAAATATGTCGTCCAGACCCTCGGCGGCATGGGCGATCCTTCCGTGCAGACACATGCCACACAGCTCACCACCCGCCTGGCGCGGTTGACGGGGGCCGAACCGAAATTGCTTCCCGTACAAGGCGTAACGACATCGAGGGAAGCCAAATTGCTGATGCAGGCCGATCCGTTCGTTCGTGAGACTATGGATCTGTTCGGGAGCATCACGCTCGCCATCGTCGGCATCGGCGCGGTGGAGCCGTCCGAACTGCTCGCTCGCTCCGGCAACATCTTTTCGTCGCGCGAACTCGCCGATCTCGCAGAGGCCGGCGCCGTCGGAGACATTTCTCTGCGTTTCTTCGACAAGGACGGCAAACCGGTGAAGACGCCTCTCGACGACCGTGTCATCGGCCTGCCCCTTGAAGACCTTACCCGGGTGGAGCGTGTGATAGCGCTCGCCGGCGGCGCAAAGAAAACAGCCGCAATCGCCGGCGCTTTGCGTGTCGGTGTCATCGGTACGCTAGTAACCGATAAGTTCACCGCTCAACGATTGATCGATGCATAGATACCGGACCGCTCCGGACCAGGATCGTCGAGAACCGTCCAGCGGATCGACCGGATATCAACCGGGGGCATGATGATCATTGCGCTTCATTGTTCCTACGCCGAAAACAAGCGACCGGCGGATGGCCGGCCACTTGTGTCCAACTCTCAACGCGCATTGTATTTTGCATCAAGCTCATCGATCGCGGAGACATTGCCAGCCGAACGGCCGTTCTGGTCGAATGTCTGAGCGAGAAATGCGTCGGCGATCGACTTTGCGAGTTCAGGTCCAATGACGCGCGCGCCCATCGTGATGATCTGCGCGTTGTTGGAAAGAGCGGCACGCTCGGCCGAATAGGTGTCGTGCGTCAGGGCCGCGCGGATGCCTGGCACTTTGTTGGCCGAGATGCAGACGCCGATGCCAGTGCCGCAGACCAGAATTGCCTTGTCATAGGTGCCATCGATCACGCCCGAGGCAACGCGATCCGATAGGTTGGCATAGAACGGGTCAAGCCCGTCGTCGATGCGCGAAACCTCATGAACGTCGAAACGGTCCTTGAGGTGTTCGGCAAGTACCTTGGCGAGACCTTCGCCGGCACTATCTCCTGCAATTGCAAGCTTCATCGTTTTTCTCCTTGAAGTTTGGCGGCGCATTTCGCGAGAATGTCGAGATACCCCTCGACGTTCCAGGCGGAACGGCCGATGAAGAGTCCGTCGATATGAGGGCTCGAAATCAGTTCCTCGCAATTTTGCGGATTGACCGACCCGCCATAGAGGCAGGGGATTTTCCGCTCGAGCGCCGCTTCGGCGACCGCGATGATCTCGGCTTGGCGCGCATCGGCATAATCCGCCGTCGCTGGAATGCCTTTTTCGCCGATCGCCCAGACGGGCTCGTAGGCAAGCAGGATTTCGGCTGATTTCTGCTCGTCGGAAAGCTTCGACAGCGCCCCGCGCACCTGCACCGCCAGGATCTCTGCAGCTTTTCCACTTTCGCGGTCAGCAAGGGTCTCACCGATGCAGATGAGCGGAATCAGGCCATGGCGAACGGCGGCTTCCGTCTTCAGCCCGACTGTCTCATCCGTCTCTCCGAAAAACTCGCGCCGTTCGGAATGTCCGAGTTCGACGATGTCGAGATCGCAATCCTTCAGCATCAGCGGAGAAATCTCCCCCGTCCACGCACCCTGGTCCGCCCAATGCATGTTTTGCGCACCGACCTTGACGGAGGTCTTCGCAAGCATGCGCTTGACCTCCCGCACGGAGGTAAAGGGCGGGATTACGAAACGCTGGATGAGCGGATCGCGCGCAGCATCGGCCGCCCCGAGACCGCGGGCGAAATGCTCGGCCTCCGAAAGCGTCTTGTTCATCTTCCAGCTGGTGCCAATCCAGAAGTTCGGTTTATCGGTCATGCCTGATCCTGTGCCGGAGCGATGGTGAGCTTGATGCCCGCCCGATCGAATTCGTCGAGGACAGCGGCCGCTGGCGCGCTGTCGGTGATGACAGTGTCGAAATCGGCCAGATCGGCCATGACGTGCAGCGCCGTATGGCCGATGCGCTGGTGATTGACCAGAAGGCAGCTTTTTGTCGAGGAAGAGATCATCGCCCGCTTGGCGCGGACGACATTGTCGTCCATGTGGTAGGCGAGCCTGCCGCTGACCGCCGGCGTCGAAATGAAAGCGATATCCGCCCTCAGACGCGACAGCGCTTCTTCGGTAACGACGCCGAAATAGGCGTTGAATTTTGCAGAATAAATGCCCCCGAGTGCGATCAGGGTTATGCCGCTCTCACCCTTCAACCGCTCCATGATCGCTGCGTTGTTGGTAATCACCGTCAGCGGCCGCTTACGCAACAGCATCTCGCCGAGAACCGCGGCCATCGAACCGTCGTTGACCATGATCGTCATGCCAGGTTCGATGATGGCCAGCGCTTCTTGCGCCATGGCAACCTTGGCCTCGCCATCCTGACGCTCGCGAATGCGAAAATCACTCTCGAACTGTGTACCGGCATCGATCGTCGCACCACCGCGCACCTTACGCAGGACACCTGCCTGTTCCAAGTCGTCGAGATCGCGGTGGATCGTCATCTTGGAGACGGAAAAGCGCTCGGCAAGATCGTCCACGTCGACGGTCTTGTCCTCGACGAGCAAGTTGACAATCAGTTGCTGGCGTTCTTCCCGTTTCATCGGTCCGTTCCTAATAAGCCACAACATAACATCAAAAATGTGAAAATCAACAAAATGAAATGTGATTATGCGGTCGAATGGCTGACAACAGATCGTCAGGCCAGAAGAGCTTGCGCGGTTCGTTCGTCGGTAATGAGCCCGTGAAGGCGGCGGCTTCGCAGGATGGCCCGTATGGCGGCCACCTTGGCCTGTCCGCCTGCCAGTGCCACGAGGCGCTCCTTCTTCGTCGTCGGAAAGGATGCCGAAAGCGTGCGCGCAGTCAAAGCTGTATCGAGGATCTGGCCATCCGCATTGAAAAAATGACCGAGGATTTCGCCAATGCCGCCCGCGGCTGCGATGTCCTCGATCTCGCCTGGCTCGACTATGCCGGAGAGCACCAGCTGGGCCTCGGCGTCCACTGTCCCCAAGCCGACGAGCTTCAGGTCGGCGGCGTTGGCGAGATCGAACACTTCCTTGACACCGCGTTGCGCCCTGAGAACCTCCCGGTCCTCGGCAGTGTTGGCGAAGAAGGGAACCGGCATGACATAGGCATGCGTGCCGGTCTTTTCCGCGATGCGATGCATGACATCATAGGGATTAGCGCCGTAGTTTCGCGTGAGGCCCCCAAGCAGGGAAACGAAACGCATATGCTTGGCGTTCGTCCGCGGCATATATTGAACGGCGGCAGAAAGCGTGCGGCCATGGCCAAGACCAATGACCGAGTGATCACCATGTTCGATCTCACGCTTCAGATACCCCGCCCCTGCGTGACCGAGGGCACGCAGCGGCAGACCCTCTTCCCCAAGATCGGGCGCGACCTCGCAATATTGCAATCCAAAGCGCTCGGCGAGCCGCGTCTCCAGTTCAACGCATTCGACGATATCACCGTCGATCGTGACCTTCACGACACCATCGGCGACGGCACGCGCGATCAGCCGATGCGCCTTGACCGAGGGGATGCCGAGGCGCCGGGCGACGTCGGACTGCGTCAGTCCGCCCGCGTAATGAAGCCAGGCGGCCCGCACGGCAAGCGTATCATCGGCATCCGTCATCACCGCATCCTTCCCATTTCTTCGACGGTGATCCCGCCTGATAACAACCAGCCTTTGTAAATCGCCGGATCATATCTTCAAGTCTGCTGCGCCGGTGTCGATATGCGGCGCCCAGAAGGCGACGCTTTCGGCGATCTGCCCGATGACTTCGCGATCGTTCGGCTCGCGTTCTTTGAAGGAAAGTTCGAGGCAGATCTCATTGTCATCGGCGCCGCCTGCCGCGAATGCTTCCAACAGTGGCGCGGGTTGAATCCGCCCCTTGGCATTGAATTCCGCCGTGAACGGCCGGTGGCCGCCCTTCTCCATGAGGCTCTGCTTGATGTGGATGATCGGCGACAGCTTCGGCACGGCCCGCGCCCAGGCATAGGGATCGTAGTCGTCGGGATTGCCGGAGGTGACATCGCCATGGTCGATATCGGCCATCATCCACATCGGCACCGCCATATCGGCGGCAGTCAGTCGTGCCTGCAACGCAAGGCAGGATTCGATCGTATCGCCAAATTCCCGGCCGATGCTCATTGGCTCCCAGAAGACATAGGAAAGACCAGCGGCCCTGGCATGCTCTGCGACTTCGCACCAGCAGTCGATAGCGATCTTGATCAGTTCCTCGCGCCGGCTTGCATCATCGAAGTCCTTGTAGGTGAAGATCGCAAATTGCGTGCCGACGGAATGTCCGCCGAGGTCGGCGGTAATGTCGGCGAAGGTCTTGAACCAATCCACGTAGTAGCGGCGGACCTCGGCATCCGGATGCCCGAAGTGGTTCAGCCGTCCATAAGGCCCCGTCATGCCCGAGGTAACGCGAACGCCGGTACGCTCCAACGCTGCTTTCATCTGGCGGGTCAGGCGGCGGATGACCGGGGCCTGCCAGCTCGGATTGATGAATTCATGCGTCAGCTGGAGATCGCGGATGCGCAGATCTCGCGCCACCGTCTCGATCAGGTCGTCCGGGTCGGCAAAACGGTTCACCAGCGGATTGGTATTCAGCGAAAGCGAAAGCGGCATCAAGGCCTCCTCAGGCGGCGGCAAGATGGGATGAAGCAAACCAGTCGGCAAAGGCTGCCCGCTCTGCCTCGCTCAGATGCAGGTAGTGCTTGGTGCGGCGATAGAGGATGTCCTCGGCCGTCTCCGCCCATTCGCTGGCGGCGAGATAACGGGCTTCGGCCTCATAAAGCTGCCCGCCGAAGTGGCGGCCGAGCCCTTGCAGGTCCGTTGCCCCGGCAACCAGGTTCTTCGTGCGCGTACCATAGAGACGGCCATAGTGATGGACGAGTTTTCGCGGCATCCACGGATAGGTGTCACGCAGGCTGTTGGCGAAGGTCTCGTAGTCGGCATTGGGCATTTCCCCGCCCGGCAGCGGCGCCTCTTCCGTCCAGTCGCCGCCCATGTTCGGGAAAACGTGTTTGAGGCGCTGCATGCCACGTTCGGCAAGCTCTCTGAATGTCGTGATCTTGCCGCCGAAGACGTTGAGAAGCGGCGCTCCCCCGGTCTCGTCGAGATCGAACACGTAGTCGCGGGTCACCGCCGACGGATTGCCCTTGCCGTCGTCAAACAGCGGGCGCACGCCAGAGAAGCTGTGCAGCACGTCCTGCCGGCGCAGCTTCTCCTTGAAATAGCGGTTCACCGCCTTCAGCAGATAGTCGATTTCCGCCTCGTCGGCCGCCACGTCCTCAGCCCGGCCCTCATAGGCGATGTCGGTCGTTCCGATCAGCGCCTTGTCGCCCTCGTAGGGATTGATGAAGATGACGCGCTTGTCATGGTTCTGGACCAGATAGGCGTTGGAGCCGGACCAGAACTTCGGCACGATGATGTGGCTGCCCTTGACCAGACGCACATTGCGGCTGGAATTGGAGCCGGCGACGCGGTTGATGATGTCGGTGACCCACGGGCCGGCGCAATTGACGAGACATTTGGCACGGAAGGTCCGCGTCTCGCCGCTCATGCTGCTTTTCGTGGTGATCGTCCATTGGCCGTTTTCCCGGCGCGCTGACACTGCCGGCGACCGGGTGAGCACCAGAGCGCCCTTCTCAGCCGCGCTCACCGCATTCAAGGTGACGAGGCGGGCATCATCCACCCAGCAATCCGAATATTCGAAACCGCGGGTATATTGATCGAGAATGGGCGTGCCTTCGGGATCGCGCAGCAGATTGAGCGTGCGGGTGCCTGGCAATTTCTTGCGGCCACCGAGATGATCGTAGAGGAAGAGGCCCAGCCGGACGAGCCAGGCGGGACGATCCTCAGGACTGTGCGGCAGCACGAAACGCATCGGCCAGATGATGTGCGGTGCGGCATTGAGCAGCACCTCGCGTTCGATCAGCGCCTCCCGCACCAGGCGGAACTCGTAATATTCCAGATAGCGAAGTCCCCCATGCACGAGCTTGCCCGAGCGGGACGATGTCCCCTGTGCCAAATCGTCCTTCTCGCACAAGGCGACTTTCAAGCCACGCCCCGCCGCATCGCGGGCAATTCCCGCGCCATTGATGCCGCCGCCGATGACGAAAAGATCCAGGATTTCGGGTTCGGTCATGTCATGCTCCCTCGGATGCCTGTTGCATCAACAATCTATTTGATGGGCGGCATCGCCGCGGCTCTGGCCAGCGTTTCCCAGGCGGCGGGCATGGCCTTTCGAATATCGCCATAGGCGGAAAACAAGAGATCGAAACGCTGGGCTTCCCCCGCAACCGGCTCTTCGGCTTCGCCGAGAAGCGGCGTCACCCAGTCGGCGATGCAGTCATCCATTGTCTTGTAGGCACCGATCGCGACAGCTGCCATCATGGCTGCACCGGCCGCCCCCGTCTCCTCGCGACGAGACAGACGGATCGGCGCGTTGATGGACGCGCTGAGCGAACGGCGAAGCGCACTTGAGCGCACGGCGCCGCCAGTGATGCGCAACTCCTTGGGCATGTCGCCCATGGCGGCGTAGCAATCGCGCGTCGCCAGCGCCAAGCCTTCGACCACCGCGCGAACAAGATCCGGAAATCCGTGGCGAACCGACAAGCCGGAAAATCCGGCCCGGGCCTGCGCATTAACGAAGGGGCCACGCTCTCCGGCCTCGGAAATATAGGGATGATAGACGACCGAACCTGGCTGGCTTTCGGAAAACCAGCGGTCGATCCGTCCGACGAGTTCGGCATGGGTGGCGGGCTTTCCGGCCTCTGCCATCAGATAGGTGGCCATATCCAGCAGCCAGTCGATATTGATCGTCGAGCCCATATTGGTCTGTACCTGCGTGACGGTGCCTGGGATCGGCAGGGCAATGACATAGCCTGTGCCTTCCTGATTGAGATGAACATCGGCCACCGGCTTTGCGCGCAGATGCACGCCGGTAGACCCGATCGTCGAGCAGGCCGCATTGCGTCCGCCACTGCGAACGCCGGCACCGAGCGCGGTCATCACCATGTCGACATAGCCGAGACTGACCGGCGTGCCGGCGAGAAGTCCGCAGGCACGCGCGGCCTCCTCCGTCAGCGGATGGGTGATTTCCGTCCCGTCGAGGATATTGGGCAAGAGCGCGCGGCGATGCGTCAGTCCGAGCGCCTCAATCGCAACAGGTGAATAGCGCCGCGTCCTGAAATCGCCGAAGGTAAAGCTTGCCTCTGAAGGGTCGGTCGCTCGCATGCCGGTAAAATTGAGATAGAGCCAATCCTTGCAATGCAGCGCGGTCTCCGCCTGATCCAGGAGTTCCGGCACCACCCGATCCATGTGAGCAAGCTGCGCACCCTGCTGGCACGTGTTCAGCCCCGTGCCTGTCTGTTCAAAACGAGCCCGGTTCGACACTTCGCCCGCAAGCGAAACCACTGTCGGTGCAGCGCGAGCATCGAGCCAGAGCCAAGCATCGGCGACAGGTCGATTTCCCGAACCGACCAGCCATGTTCCGTCGCCCTGCCCCGTCACCGCGATGGCGGCCGTGCGTGAAGCAAGATTCTCGACCTTCTCGCCAAGGCCACGAAGGGCTGCCACGCAATCCTGCCAGGTTTGGGCAAGCGGCTGCGTAGCCGAGCCGTCGCTGCCGCTCACATATTTGTTGCGGACAGATGCGGTCGCGATCTGGCGGCCGGAAAGGTCGAAGGCGACGGCCTTGATAACCGAAGTACCGGCATCGATACCGATGATGAGCTGGCGGCTGGTGGTCATCTGAGATTATCCGCCTGCCAGGTCGAACGTCGCGAGGGGCAAAGCGCGCGTCGATGTCATGTCTCATATCCTCCTGGTCGCCAGAGGCTGCAAATAGCGTACACGACCACACTTCGAATCTAGGAGCAAAGCCGGCAGCGTACCTTGGCGGCATGCGGACTTGATGCTCTTCGAAACCTCCCAACGCCTCATCAAAAATATAACACAAAGATATCATTGTTCCAGTAAGATTTTTCTGGCTGTGAAATTTTTTTCAGGTAGAATACTATTTATGATAGGGGCGAGGGGTGACTCCCCCCTCGACGCCTTCCGCCAGCCATCGAATGCGCGGAGCGCCGGATTGGATTAATTTTACGCTTTTTAATCAGATATATAGCGCCGAACTACACGACGGCTTTGACTGCCTTGGCAACAGCGAAATGCGCGGAAGAGTCCCCTTAATCGCCACGCGCAGAAGCTGTGCATTTCATGCTGTAGGAGCTAGAGGGCCAAAAGACCTGTTGACAGACGCAAAATTTGATAACATGATTTTTGACATAAGTACCATTTACCTATCACGCGACCGTCGCTGCTGATAGAAAATCACGGTCCTGGCGGTTGGAGGAGACAAGCGCCGGTTCTGTATGGAGGAGGTTCGGATGCACATTCTTTCCGCTCATCATCGCGCTTTTCAGCTCGGCAGGTTTTCGCACGCCGATGCGGGTTTCGACACGCGCCGTCTTCGATGAAGCAGCCCCGAGGCCTTCACCAGTTCCCTCCTCTTTCGACATAGATCCGACCAACCGCAAAGGTCGCCAGCAATGAATACTCAGCCCGCTCACGCAGCATCCGCGCCAGGCAAAGGCAGCCTCAAGCTCATCGTCAGTGCCGTTGTGGCGGTCGTGGTCGTCGGCGCAATTGCGCTCGATACAACCGTCATCAAGATCGGCTCGGAGAGCGATGTGCGGCAGCAGGCCTTTTCTCCGGAAACCTTCGGCGCCGAGCAGTTTCCGAAGATCCAGGCGGATGTCGAGAAGAGAGCCGTTGCTGCGTCCGACCTCGCGACGGCGATCGCGGCCGACAAGAAGGCGGCCGGTGAGAAATACGGCGTTGCCACGAGCACCGGTCCGGTCATACCGGTGACGCTGACCGGCACCTTCGGCGCGCGCAAATCAAATACCAATGAAATGAAGATCGACGGCCTACCTCCCGAGACGGTGGTCCGTGTCCAGACCGGCCCTGCGGTCAATGGCACGGACCTCCGCGATGCCACAGGGGCGATCGAGTTCGGGCAGTTCACCAACCAGATCCAGTATCAGGATGCCGGTTCGGCGATCAATAATGAGATGAAGAAGGCCGTATTCGCCAGTCTCGATCCGGACCAGCTCGATGGCAAGGCGGCGACCGTCGTCGGCGTGTTCAAACTGATCAACCCCAAGAACTGGCTCGTAACCCCGGTCAAGGTCGACGTCAAATGAGCGAGCCGATGCCCATATCCGAGACCCTTGGCGAGGTCGTCCTGGCTGCCCGCAACATCGCCAAATCCTATGGCAGCGTGCATGCCCTCAAGGGCGTCAATTTCGATATCCATCGCGGCCAGGTTACCACGCTCTTCGGCGAGAACGGCGCAGGCAAGTCGACCCTGATGAAGATCCTTTCGGGCGTCGTCCAGCCGACGTCAGGCGAGATCATTCTCGACGGCGCGCCGATCAGCTTCAGCTCTTCCACTCATGCCCGCGAATACGGCATCTCGATCATTCACCAGGAGCTCAGCCTCGCGCCCAATCTCAGCGTGCGCGACAACATCTTCATGGGCCGCGAAATCATCAAGGGCGGCGTGGTCGACTTCGCGGAGGAAGAGCGCCAGACGCGCATTTTGATGGAAGAACTGGAAGAGGAGATCGATCCGTTGACCAAAGTGGAGGATCTGCGTCTCGGCCAGCAGCAGATCGTCGAAATCGCCCGGGCGCTGTCCGTCAATTCACGTATCCTGATCATGGATGAGCCGACCTCAGCGCTCAGCGCCACCGAAGTCGAGATGCTTTTCAAAGTCATCCACGACTTGACCGATCGCGGTGTGTCGATCGTCTATATCTCGCATCATCTTGAGGAAGCGTTGCAGATCACCAACCATGCGGTCGTGCTGCGCGATGGCACCATGACTGCCTATGCGCAACGCAGGGACATCGATCTCGAATGGATCGTGCGAAACATGGTGGGCGACAACTTCGATCTCGGCAGCCCGCCCGAAGGTTATGAGTTCGGTAAGCCTGCGCTTTCGATCGACAATCTCACCGTTCCCGGCCCCTCCGGATCAGCTTTCAATTCGGTCGACCGCCTGTCGCTGGACGTGCGGGCCGGAGAGGTCGTCTGTATCTACGGCCTGATGGGCGCCGGCCGCACCGAGCTTCTGGAATGCGTGGCCGGACGGTTGCACGCCAGCGGCGGGACCATTCGTCTTGAAGGCCAGGATGTCGGGCATTTGAGCATCGCCGGACGCATCGCAAGCGGCTTGGTGCTGGTGCCCGAGGATCGTCAGCGCGACGGCCTCGTCCAGACGATGACGGTCGGCTCCAACCTGTCGCTCGCCAGCATCGGCGCCTTCACCAAGGGGTTGTTCACATCCGGCCGTCGCGAGCGCGAGCTTGTCGATGCCTCCATTCGCAGAGTCCATGTGAAGACCGATGGAGGAGAGGCCGCCATCGGCTCGCTGTCGGGCGGCAACCAGCAGAAGGTGGTCATCGGCAAGATGCTGGCGACCAACCCGAAGGTCATTCTTCTCGACGAGCCGAGCCGCGGCATCGACATCGGCGCCAAGGCTGAAGTCTTCAAGCTGTTGGCCGAACGCGCCCGCCAGGGCCTTGCCGTCATCTATTCGACGTCCGAGGTCAACGAGTGCCTGAGCATCGCGCACCGCATCATCGTCATGCATCGCGGCCGGATCTCAGCGGAATTCGGTGCTGACGTCACCAAGGAAAAGATCATGGCCGCCTCAGGCGAAGCCGTGGTCGCGCACTAGCCCGGAATTATGGAGCACTGATTATGTCAGTCACTGATATCGCCGAAAAGAAAACAG
>Ga0102587_1001721_pt1 | contig 14807 bp, 13 predicted proteins | sample AraplaF_Col_mTSA_FD_76853 | JGI IMG/M metagenome (GOLD analysis project Ga0102587, IMG submission 76853) | Arabidopsis root microbial communities from the University of North Carolina, USA - plate scrape MF_Col_mTSA (SPADES assembly) (version 2) | ecosystem: Host-associated > Plants > Roots >... | reverse complement strand
CCCACCAGTGGGAGCGCCTGCGCCTGATCCACCGCCTTCAGGAATGGTCGCAGCGCACCGGCGGCCGCGTGACCATCCTTTCCGGCGACGTGCACGTGGGCGCCATCGGCGCCATCGAGTCGAGCCAAAAGGAGTACCAGGGCAAGCCGATCACGATCCACCAACTGACTTCTTCCGGCGTAGTGCATCCGCCACCACCTGCGATGGCGTTGTTCTACCTCGAGCACGTCGGCGACAAGGTAGAACAACTGGAGGGCGGCATTACGACTGCGATGTACAAATTCCCTGGCACAGCGCATCGCTACATCGGCGCCCGCAACTACCTGAGCCTCGAACCGGACCGCGCCGAAGACGGCCGCTCACGCAACCGGCTGTGGGCCAACTGGTACGTGGAAAACGAAGCGCAACCCTACCGCCAGGCGATCCTGCCACTCAAGTAATAGTTAATTCCCGTTGGCACTATTAACTAATGGGAACAGACGCCGAATCATGAACGCGCACTGGGAACCGAAACGGTCGCGCCGATCGTCAGTTCTGGCTGCCACAATTCCTGTAGGCTGGCAGCCGGCTTGCCGTTGATCAGGGCCAGCAGCATGTCGGCCATTTTGGCGCCGGCGGCACGGGCGTTGGGCTGGTCGATGGTGGTGACGTCGACGTCCGCCAGAGTGTCGGCCATGCTGCCCCACACGATGATGGAAATGTCCCTGCCGACCGCGATGCCAGCGTCGAGCAGCGCGCGCACTGCGCCTACGCCGGCGAGGTGGTTGTCTACCACGATGGCAGTTGGGCGCGGCGTCATCGCCAACAGCGTTTGCACAGCGGAGTAACCGGCGCGGCGGTCGATGCAGTCGTCAACCAGGTGCCGCGGGCCGACGGCCAGGCCAGCACTTTCCAGTGTAGCGAGGAAACTGGCACGGCGCTGCGCCGAGAAGTTCATCGCCAGCGGCGCGCTGATCATGGCAATGCGCTGGTGGCCAAGCGACAGCAGGCGCTCGAGCGCCATGCGAATGCCAGCCTCATTGTCGTAATCGAACCACGCGTAAGGTGCGTCAAGCTGGGTGCGGCCGTGGGCGATGAACGGGAAGCCGACCTTGGCGAGGTAGGCGATACGCTCATCGTGCACCAGCGTGCGGCTAACTACCAGGCCGTCAACGCGCCGTCCGCGCACCATCTGCTCGTAGGACGGCATTTCGTTCGCCGGCGTTACCGGTGCAATGATGAAGTTCATGCGCTTTTGCTCAAGCGCCCCCGACATGCCGCCCACCACCTCGAGGAACATGGGGTCGCCCAAGTCGGCCGGCAGCAGCGGGTAAATCGTGCCGAGCACGTTGCTGCGGCCGACGGCCAGGCTGCGTGCCATGGGATTGGCCTCATAGCCAGACTCGCGCGCGGCACGCAGCACGCGCTCGCGCGTCAGTTCGCTGACTTCAGGATAGCCATTCAGGGCGCGGCTGACGGTAGTCTTGGACATGCCGAGCTTGTCGGCGAGGCTCTTCAAATTCATGACGAAATTATAGCGGGTGCGTCCAGCCCGCCGTCCGTTCCGTCCACGGCCCGTTTGAAAAAGTATAGTGTGACCAGCACAATCGCAATCGGCACCAGTGTCAGGTAGAACGCGAAATGCCCGCTGAAGGCGCCGAACACATAGCCGGTAATCAGCGAGCCGGTGGTGCCGCCGAGCGCGGAAAAGATCACCAGCAGGCCGGTCATCGCCGAATGCTGGTGCTTGGGCAGGGAACTGAGCATGACCGAATTGATTCCCGGGTAGACCGGCGCCATGAACAGTCCAATCAGCGGGAAGACGAATGCGGCCAGCGGCGCATCGCGCCATCCGGCATCGGCAGGGACCACAACGTCATGGGTCATCGGCAATGCAACCAGCACCACGGCCCCCATGCCAAGCAGGCAGGCGTTCATCACGGGATACCAGTTCATGCGGCGCATCAGCACACCGGCCGACAAGCGGCCGGCGGCCAGGCAGGCCGCGAAGATACTGGTGACCTGCACGCTCATGGCGGCCGGCAGGTGCAGTATCTCGTTGTTGAAGGTCGGCAGCCAGGTGCCCACGCTCTGCTCTATCAGCACGTACAGGAAAGCGGTCAGGACAAATACACACACCAGCGGCTTGAAGAATAGCCTGAGCATGGCAGCGAATTCCTGCGCCAGGCTGCGCGCTTCCGGCGGTGCGGCGAGGCGTTCATCGAAAGGCGTTGCCAGCAATAGCATGAAAGTCAGCGCGCATAAGCCGGCCAGCACCCAATAGACATGCAGCCAGCTCTGCGAACGCGGGTCGGCCGAATCAATGAAGAAGCTGAACACCCAGTAGGCGCACAGCACGCCAACCATGAAGAAGCCTTCCAGCGTATTCATGATCCCAGCATGCTGGCGGCGGTCGGCGGCGATCAGGCCGAGCGTGGAATATACCGACACCTTCACCAGCGCGAACGAGATACCGACGCACAGGAACAGCATCTTGGTGGTCAGGAAGGACGGCAGCAGCGGCATCGCCAGCGCGGCGCAAGTGACGATGGCAAGCCCCGCCAGCATCGCCTTCTTGTACCCGATGCGCGGCAGGAAGCTGGCCACCAGGAAGGACACCACGGCAATCGGCAAGTCCTTGAATCCTTCCAGCACGCTGGCGGCGGATTTGCTGACGCCGTAGTTGTTGATGACCTGCAGGATCACCGTGCCAACGCTGTTCAACAGGATGGCGAACGTGAAATAGATCAGGAACAGGACCCAGGTGATGCGCCGGTTTTGCATAGTGTCTCCATTATATTTTTGAATTGTTCCAGGCCCGGGATCACCGTGTCTGCCTGCCACAGCGTGGCCGCCTGGCCTACGCCGATGGCAACCATGCCGGCCGCCTTGATGGCTGTCACGCCGGCAACGGCGTCCTCCACGCCAACGCAATCGGCCGGGTCTACGCCCAGTTCCGACGCAGCGCGCAGGAAGATTTCGGGATCGGGTTTGCCGCGCGCGATCGTCGCCGCGTCTACGACATAGTCGAACTTGTCAGTGATGCCGAGGCTTTCCAGCACCGTGAAGGCGTTCTTGCTCACCGACGCAAGGCCCACCTTCAAGCCTTGCGCGCGGCACCAGTCGAGCGCTTCCACTGCGCCGGGCAGCAAATCGTCCGGCGACATTTCCGCGATGAGCGTTTTGTAGTGCTCATTCTTGGTGTCGGCCAGCGCCAGCTTTTCCGCATCGCTGTAAGCGCGCGGCGCGCCGGCCAGGATCAGCTCCAGTGAACCCATGCGGTCGATGCCTTTCAGGTTTTCGTTGAAGGCTTCGTCAAAGTGCACCTGCTGCGACTGCGCCAGCTGTTGCCAGGCGAGGAAGTGGTAGTGGGCGGTATCGGTGATCACGCCATCCAGGTCAAAGATTACGGCTTTCATGCAAGCTCCTGTACCGGCGCTGCCGGGGTAACGGTGACGGGCGCGCCGCGGTGCTGGAAGGACAATGCCCCGCCGCGCAGCAGCGTGTATTGGGTGCCGCCAGTGCTGACGCGCACCTGCAGCAGGCTGCCGTGCAGGTGGATGCGGAACTGGTAGTGCTGCCATTGCTTCGGCAGCTTGGGCGCGAAGCGCACCTCGCCGTTCACCACGCGCATGCCGCCAAAACCATACGCCACGCCGAGCCAGGTGCCGGCCATGGCGGCGGTATGCACGCCGTAATGGGTGTTGCCGTGCGTGTTGTCCAGGTCGAGGCGCGCTGTTTCCATGAAGTAGTCGTACGCCTTGCCCTCATACCCCACTTCGGAGGCGATGATGCTGAAGATGCAGGACGACAGCGAGGAATCGTGCGTCGTCACCGCTTCGTAGTAGTCGAAGTCCCGCTTTTTGTCTTCCAGCGTGAACTGTTCGCTCAACAGCAGCAGCGCCAGCACCACGTCGGCCTGCTTGCAGACCTGGTGGCGGTAGATCACCATCGGGTGGTAATTCAACAGCAGCGGGTATTTATCGGCTGGCGTGTTCGCAAAATCCCACACTTTCTTGTCGAGGAAGCTATCGTCCTGCGGGTGGATGCCGAGTGCCGCGTCGTATGGTAGCAGCATCGCGGCGGCGGCGCGGCGCAGTTCTTCCAGCTCGCCATCTGCCAGCGCCACGACGGCCGAAATGCGTGCCCACTCGAGCGGATGCTCGCGCGCGATGCGCTCGGCGGCCGAGGCGGCAAACTGCATGTGCAGCCTGGCCATCGCGTTCGTGTAGTAGTTGTTGTTCACCAGCGCGGTGTATTCGTCCGGCCCGGTCACTTCATTGATCACGAAAGCGCCGGCACGGTTGTAGCTGCCGATGCCCAGCCAGATTCGCGCAGTCTCAAGCAGGATCTCGGCGCCGTACTGGAGCAGGTAGGCATCGTCGCCGGTGGCGTCCATGTACTGCTTGATCGAGTAAGCCACGTCGGCATTGATGTGGTACTGCGCGGTACCGGCCGGGAAATAGGCCGAGCACTCCTCGCCGGCGATGGTGCGCCATGGGTACAGCGCGCCTTTGGCATGCGACATCTGGCGTGCACGTTCGCGCGCGGCCGGCAAGCCGGCGTAGCGGTACTCCAGCAGCTTGCGCGCGATTTCAGGTTTGTTGTACAGGAAGAAGGGGAAGATGTAGATCTCCGTGTCCCAGAAATAGTGCCCTTCATAGCCCTCGCCCGTCACGCCCTTGGCCGAAATATTGGTCTTGCCGTCGCGGCCTACCGACTGCAGCAGGTGGAACTGGTTGAAGCGTATGCCTTGCTGGAGCGCGTCGTCGCCCGCCACTTCCACGTCGGCCTGCGCCCAGAAGTCCGCCAGGTAGGCCTCCTGCTGCGCAGCCAGTTTGTCGAAGCCCAGGCCACGCGCCGCTTCCAGTTCGGCGCGCGAACGCGCCATCAACTCGTCTTCAGCGTAGTCGCGCGAGCTGACATAGCATCCGTACTTCACCAGCCGCACGGCTTGCCCGTCGTGGGCGTCAACCGAGTATGACTGCACCAGGCGCGAGCCTTCGGCACGCTGCGCGAAGTCGTGCTGCGCATCGATGACCTGGGCGGCGGCCGTCACCAGCGTGAAACCGCTGTTGTGGGTGCGCTGCTGCAGGGCGGCGAAATGCGGCGCCAATTCAGTGCCTGCCAGCGCCAGCGCGGGGCCGGTTGTCGCCGAACCGACACGCGGGTCGTCGCCCGCTTCCAGGTTGCGCACCACGCCGTCGACCGTGCATTCCAGGCGCAGGGCGCCATCGAAACCCAGCGGCGTCACCGCGAACTCGATCGCAAACAGGTGCTTGCTGGCGAAGCTGACCAGGCGGCGGCTGCGTACAGCCACGCGGCGGCCGGAAGGCGCTTGCCACACGATGTCGCGCTCCAGCAGGCCGGTGCGGAAGTCGAGCCGGCGCTCGTAGCTCTCCACCCGGCCCTGCAGCAGGTCGAAACGCTCCTCGCCCACCCACAGCGCGATGCCCTTGGCGTTCGGCACGTTCAGCATGAACTGGTTGTTGCGCGCCAGGCCATAAGCGTTTTCAGGGTAGTGGATCGGCTCCGATTCGTAGAAGCCGTTCAGGTAGGTGCCGTCCAGCGAAGTGCCGGCCGCGCCGGCATAGCCTTCTTCCGGCGTGCCGCGCAGGCCGATGTAGCCATTGCCCAGCGCGAACAGGGTCTCGTCCAGGAAATTTGACGCCTCATCGAAGGATGTTTCGCGGATACGCCAGGCATCGAGGGGGTAAGTGTGCTGCATCTTCATCCTTCTTTTAATTCAAACCGGTTTGGATTCGGTATAAAAAATTTTTAAGTAGCCCGCACGATAAGCGCGGTCGGCAGGGTTTCGGAAGCCACGGGACGCCCCTCCAGCAAGTCCAGCATCTTCTTCGCCAACAGCACGCCGCCATCGCGCAGGTACTGGTGCACGCTGGACAGCGGCGGCACGAAGCTCACTGCGCCCGGCGTATCGTCGTAGCCGATGACCGAGACCTGCTCCGGCACGCGCACATCGCGCTCGGCCAGCGCTCGGATCGCGCCCATCGCCAGCAAGTCGCTGGCGGCAAACACGCCGTCGAACGACAAGCCCTTCTTCTTCAGCAGGGAATCTACGCAATCAAAGCCGGCTTCAAAGGTAAACGCCTTCGGCCGCATGATGTGCACGCTACCCTGCCCTCCCAGCGCGTCGATAAAGCCCGCGCAGCGTTCCTGCACCTCGGCGTGGTCTACGTCGCCAAGGAACAACACTTTCTTGCGCCCCAGTTCGATGAAGCGCTGGGCGACGCTGATACCGCCTTTGCGGTTGTCACTGCCGACCACCACGGTATCGGAGCCCGCATCGGGCGCGCCCCACACCACCAGCGGCTGGCTGCGCTTTTTGAGCGCGGTCACCGCTTCGCCATGCGAACCCTGGCCCAGCAGGATCAAGCCGTCGGCACCTTGCACCGGGGCGGTATCCAGCAACTGGCGCGAGGTCAGCACCACGCTGTAGCCGGCTGTCGTCAGCTCCTGCGTGATCCCGCCCAGCAGTTCTAGCGGGTAAGGGTCGGACATGGGCCGGCCCTTCTCGGGTGTCATTTCCACCACAACTGCCACCGAGTACGAACGCCCCATGCGCAGGTTGCGTGCGCTCACGTTCAGGCGGTAGCCCTGGGCCTCCGCGATCTGGCGCACTTTCTCCCGCGTTTCTTCCGTTACGAGGGGACTGCCACGCAGGGCGCGCGACACGGTGATTTTCGAAACCCCTGCCAGTTTGGCGAGGTCTTCCATAGTTTTATTGACAGCCATGCGGGGCATTATGACAGATTTCCAATCCCTGCAACAACAAAATGACATCGATAACATTTCGATTGACATCGATATCATTTCTTGTTTCAATGGTCAGGCCTTGGAAGCCGAATCACATAAAACGAAAGAAGAGACACGTATGAAAAACCATCGGAAGTTCCTGTTGTCGTCCATTTCCATCGCTGTACTGACCTTGATCGGCCAGGCCCAGGCCGCGGAACAGGAAGGCCAGCCAGCCACGGCGGAAGCCGCGCCAGCCCCGGCTGCGGCAGACGCCGCCGTCCAGAAAGAAATCCAGCAAGTGGTCGTGACCGGCGTGGCCTCGGCCCGCGGCGTGCGCAAGCTGGACTCCGCCTTCTCCATCACCACCGCGTCGGAAGAACAACTCAAGCAGGCCGCCCCGATCAGCACCGCCGACGTGATGAAGCTGGTGCCCGGCGCCTTTGCCGAATCGACCGGCGGCCAGTCTGGCGCCAATATCCAGGTGCGCGGCTTCCCGTCCGGCTCCGATTCGCCGTTCGTGTCGGTGCAAATGCAGGGCAATCCGCTCTATCCGGTGTCCACCCTGTCCTTCTTCGAAGGCTCTTCCGCCTTCCGCCTGGATGACACCATCGAACGCGTGGAAGTGCTGCGCGGCGGCCCGAGCACCATCTTCTCCAGCGGCCAGCCGGGCGCGACCATGAACTTCATCCTGAAAAAAGGCAGCGATACGCCGGAAGGCTCGGTACGTTTCACCACCGGCACTGGTGAGCTGCGCCGCATTGACGTCTTCTATGGCGGCAAGATTTCCGATGGCTGGTACGGCACCATCGGCGGCTTCTACCGCAACACCCACGGCGTGCGCGATTCCGGCTTCCCTTCCGATGACGGCGGCCAGGTCACCGCTACCCTGACCCGCAAGCTGGACCAGGGCGAAGCGACCTTCTACGTGCGCCGCACCGACGACAAGAATGCCTTCTATACCGGCGTGCCGCTGATCTCCAGCGATGAAGGCCGCACCATCACCGAATTCCCGGGCTTCGATCCGCTCAAGGGCACGCTGATGAGCAACGAAATGCGCCGCTTCACCGTGGAAGCCGCGCCGGGCAAGACCCTCAATTACGACCTGGGCGACGGCCGCGGCCTGAAATCCACCGTGCTGGGCATGGAGTTCGAACAGGACTTCAACGGCTGGAACGTCTCCAACAAGTTCAACCATTTCGACGGCGACCTGAACACCATCGCCATGTTCACCGGTAACAACCCGCTGGCGATGTCGGCTTACAACACTGCCGCGCTGGCAGCCAATGGCGGCAGCACCGCCACCGCTACCTACCTGGATGGCACGCCGGTTGCCGGCGACCAGCAGGTGGTGCAGGCCGGCCTGTGGGCGGTCGAAAAGAAACTGAAATCCTTCACCGACGAGATCCGCGTCAGCAAGGAATGGATCAAGGACAACACCCTGACCGTGGGCGGCTACTTTGCCAACTACTCGTCGGATGACGTCTGGTACCTGGGCAGCAGCCACCTGATGACGGCCGTGCCGAATGCGCGCCTGATCAACGTCAAGCTGGACAACGGCATCATCGTTTCCAACAACGGCAAGGACGGCAGCGTGTTCTACGCCCCGGTCGCCTCCTATGACGGCAGCAATACCGCGCTGTACATCGCCAACGAATGGAAGGTCAACGACAGGATCAAGATCGATGGTGGCGTGCGCCGCGAGCGCCAGAAACTGGATGCGACGATCTCCAACCTGGCTTCCGGTGACACCGACAACAATCCGCTGACCGTCTACAACAACAATACCTCGATGCCGACCGGCTCCAATACCGCGCTGAGCCGCACCGACTCCGCCAACAGCTTCACCGTCGGCGGCAACTACAAGCTGGCCAAGGACATGAGCGTGTTCGCCCGCGCCAATATGGGCCACACCTTCATCGCCTTCGACGACCTGCGCAATGCCGGCACCCAGGCCAAGGTGGACGACCGCAGCTTCCTGCCGACGCCGAAGATCAAGCAGTACGAAGTGGGCTTCAAGACGGCGGGCCAGTTGTACAGCGCCTACATCAACTACTTCCACACCGACTTCGAAGGCATCGCCTTCCAGCAGATCCTGTCGAACGGCACCATCCTGAACTCGGTGTCCGGTTCCAAGGGCGATGGCGTGGAAGTGGAATTGGCGGTGCGCCCGATCCGCGACCTGTCGCTGAGCCTGTCCGGCAACTGGCAGGATTCCAAATACAAGGACAACCCGCTGACCGAAGGCAAACTGGTGCAGCGCCAGCCGAAGCTGCAGTACCGCTTCACGCCGACCTACCGTATTCCGATGGGCGAAAACAATTCGCTCAAGCTGTACGGCACCTACACCTATGTGGGCGACCGCTGGGCCGACCAGTCCAACCTGCAATACCTGCCTTCGTACAAGACGGTCGACCTGGGCGCGCTGTACACCATCGGCGACAAGATCGAGATCCGCCTGAGCGGCAACAACATTACCAACGAGCTTGGCCTGACCGAAGGCAACTCGCGCCTGACCACGGGCGGCAGCGGCCCGATCAACGCCCGTCCATTGTTCGGCCGCAGCTGGGAACTGTCGCTGGCCTACCGCTTCTGATGTTGTAACCCTCCCTTAGCTTTCCCCTCCGGGCGTCGCAGGATTTTCCAAGGCTGCGGCGCCCTTTTTTTGCTTGCATGTCGAGCTCTAGCATTCACCCCTGTTTTGGCCTAAGCTGACGAAGGTGCCTGAGTGAAAGGTTGCTTCGAAGGGTAGACCGTGATCCCGCTGAATTCCGTCAACTCCCTGCAGACTGCCGTGGCATTTGCTGAGCGCAAGGTGCAGCAGGATCGCGACCAGGTCGCCCAAGACGAAGACCGCCTCGATCGAAGCCGCGCAACCCTTGAGCGCGACAACCAGGAACTATCCCGCAACCAGCTCGAAAGCCGGCGCGCCGAAGCCGCCGCTACGCCCGCCCGCGCCACGCCCCGCCTCGACAGCGCAATCGAGCAGCGCATCCCGGCCGGCGTGCTGCCCACGCCGCCGACCACCAATACGCTGGGCCAGGCGATCGGAAAGCTGATCAGTATTGCAGTCTGATCAGGGTTTCCCCACCGGTGGCTGCAGCCGAACCAAGGCCCGGGCCGCAGGCCCATAGCCACCCGCTGCCGAACGCTGGTATAACGCGAGCGCGCGCGCATTATCCTGAGGCAGCAGTTCCCCCTTTTCCAATGCCTCGCCCAAGGTGAACTGCGCCAACCGGTCTTGTTTGTCGGCCGCCGTCTCCAGCAGTTCCAGGCCCCGCTGCGGTTCGCCGCCTTCACGCAATAGCCAGGTGCCCAGCATGCCCATGGCCATGGTGTTTCCCTGCGCGATGGATTTTTCCAGGAGTGCACGGCCGCGCACCGGGTCTTGCTCCCTGTCCCGCCCGCTCAACAGAGAGATGCCCAGGGCCATTTGCGCCTGGGCGCGTCCTTGGGCCGCAGCTTTTTCGGTCCAGGCCCAGCCTTCATCAGGGTCTTTTGCCACGTTGTCTCCCACCACCAGCATATATCCCAGCGCTTCCTGGGCGGCGGCAGATCCCGACTCGGCGGATTGGCGCAGCCAGCGCAGGGATTCTTCTCGGTTGCGTTCAGTACCGTGGCCGCCCGCATAGGCGCCGCTCAGGCGGTACATGGCTTCCGCATCGCCTTTCTCCGCCAGCGACTTGTCCTTCACGAAATCGGCCTTGATTTGCTGCGGCGTTCTTTTCGCCTCGAGCGTCCAGACATACTGCATCCTGGTCCAGGTCGGTTCCGTGCGGCCTACGCTTTCTGGCGGCGTAAACTGGCATTTGGCCAGGCCGTCCTGTGCCGCAAGGTCCAGCTGCAGGTGTCCGCTCGACTTGTCAACGCGCGATTCCAGCACCTTGCCGTCCAGGCCGACCAGGAAGGCCAGCGTGACCGTCCCGACCTGTTGCTTGCGCAGCGCTTCCTTCGGCCATTCAGGCTTGGCGCAAGTCTTCAGGTCAGCGGAAATCTGCTTCGCGGCACTCCGGTCGATACGCCCGACTCCTTCCGCCCGGGCCGGCAGGATAAGCAGGCTGGCCAGCAGCAGCGGCAGGGTTTTCAGTGAGGTCATGATAGTCACTTATCAGGAAGTTAACATTATCCTCACTGTAACATGACTCCCCTTGTCGTGGCAGGGACCACAATTTCAAGAATTGCTGATAGGGCTTCATGGCGTCCTCCACCAGGCGCCCGTGGCCTGCGGCTGGGCGATATCAAGGGCCTCGCCGATCATCGGCGTTGCCAGGGTCTGGCCGCGCGCGGCGGCCAGTGCGGTGATCTGCTCGAAGGGATCGTCCCAGCTATGCATGGCCAGGTCGAAGGTACCGTTGTGGATCGGCAGCATGACCTTGCCGCGCAGGTCGATGTGGGCCTGCATGGTTTCCCTCGGCTGCATGTGGATGTCCGGCCAGTTGGGATCGTAGGCTCCGGTTTCCATCAGGGTCAGGTCGAACGGGCCGAAGCGCTCGCCGATTTCCTTGAAGCCCTTGAAATAGCCGGTATCGCCGCTGAAGAAGACCTTCAGGTTGCCGCTCTCGATCACCCACGAAGCCCACAGCGTCTTGTTGCTGTCCCACAGGGTCCGGCCGGAGAAATGTTGCGCCGGCGTGGCGGTCAGTTTCAGGCTGCCGGCCGCGGCCGATTGCCACCAGCCGAGTTGCTGCACCTTGGCCGGCGGCACGCCCCAGGACACCAGGGTGTCGCCAACGCCCAACGGCGCGAGGAAATGTTCGGTCTTGGCTTCCAGTTCGCGGATGGCAGCGTAATCGAGGTGGTCGTAATGGTTGTGCGACAGGATCACGCCCTTGATCGGCGGCAGGTCGGCAATGCTGACCGGCGGCGCATGGAAGCGTGCCGGACCGGCCCACTGCACCGGCGAAGCGCGCTTGGAAAACACCGGGTCGGTCAGCCAGAACTCGCCATTGAGTTTCAGCAGGATCGTCGAATGGCCCAGGCGGAACAGGCTGTTGTCCGGCGCAGCCAGCAACTGCTCGCGAGTGAGTGCTTGCACCGGCAGCGCCCGGTTGGGTACTGTGTCGGAAGGTTTGTTGAAGGTGAAGTCCCACAGCACCTGCACCATTTTCAGGAAACCGGGCTGCTGGCGCGGCGCATCGTTCTGGTACGCAGGGCGGGAATCGGCGGCGTTGTATGCAAGGCAAGTCATGATGATGATCGCTCCAGTCAGCAGGGTTCGTTTCATGTTCGGTCCGGATGAATTACACTACACAGTGTAGTTTCTACTTTGGGAAAAGTAAACTACCCGGTGTAAAATATTCTTTATGAACCAACCCGACAAACTCACCGACCGCAAGCGCGCCGCCATCATCACGGCCGCCATTGCCGAATTCCGTGCACGCGGCTTCGAAGCCACCAGCATGGATCGCATCGCAGCTGCGGCCAACGTATCCAAGCGCACGGTGTACAACCACTTCGCCAGCAAGGACGAACTGTTCGAGCAGATCCTGCAGGAGCTATGGGATTGCAGTGCGGCCCTGAACGCGATCGGCTACCAGCAAGGCCAGCCGATCCAGCCGCAGTTGATGGAACTGATGCGCCAGAAAATGGCCATGCTGCGCGACGACTACTTCCTGGACCTGGTGCGCGTGGCCATTGCTGAAGCCATCCATGCGCCGCAGCGCGCCGGCGACATGATGACCAAACTGGGCAAGAAGGAAGAAGGCGTGGCCAGTTTCCTGCGCGCGGCACAGGAAGACAAGGTGCTGAAAGCGGGCGACCCCGCCTTCATGTCGCATATGCTGCAAGGCCAGTTGAAGTCGTTCGCGCTGTGGCCACAGGTGGCCATGGGCAAGAAGCCGCTGACGCCGCAGGAACAGGAGGCGGTCATCACCGCCACCGTCGAAATGTTCCTGTCCTATTACGGCATTAGTTGAAGCGCACCGCGTACACCGGCGGCAGCGTGGTGGAAATGGTTTGCCAGTGTTCGCCGCCATTGGTGGAGAGCCAGGCGCCGCCGGTGGTCGAGGCCATCAGCAAGGTCTTGCCGTCATCGGCCACCGCCAGCCCGTGGCGGTACACCAGGTCGTAGCAATGTTCCTGCGGCAGGCCGCCGCGCAAGGTCGTGAAACTGGCGCCGCCATCGGCCGTGCGGTTGACGGCCAGCGCTGCCTCCACCGGCACCCGCTGCTGGTCGGCCACGGCCGGCACGAACCAGGCTGTATCGCCGTCGCGCGGGTGCACTGCCACCGCGAAGCCAAAGCTCGACAGCGGCGCCGTGACTTCCTCCCAGCTTTCCCCGTTATCGCGCGAGCGCCAGATGCCGTTATGGTGCTGGCACCACAGCACGTCCGGCTCGGCTGCGCAGCGCACGATGCGGTGCGGGTCCTGTACCGCGCCGGCGTCCTGCATCTCGGGCGGCATGTAGCGTGCCGCCATGCCCTTGGTGCGCAGTTGCCAATTGGCGCCGCCATCGCGGGTCAGCCAGGCGCCGCCGCACGAAACGCCGACCAGCACGGAATTGCTGTCGCGCGGGTCGACACAGATGCTGTGGATGCCGGGCACGTCATAGCCGCCGCCAAACCAGCCCAGTCGCTCAGGCTTGTGCCAGAGCGCGTCCACCAACTGCCAGCTCTCGCCCTGATCCGCGCTGACGAACAGCGCGCCCGGGATCGTGCCGGCCCACAAGCGGCCGTCGCCGCCGCGCTCCAGCGACCAGATCTGCTGCAGCTTCCACGCAGGGCCTTCGGCGCCCTCAGGTTGCTCGGGGAACGTCGGCGCGGGCAGCTCGCGCCAGGTCGCGCCGCCGTCATCGGACGCCTGCAGCTTGACGCCGAAATGGCCGAGATTGAGCGCCGCGAACATCCGTCCGCCGCCGGGCGGCGCCGGCAACACCATGCTGACGGGATCCCCCACGAAGCTGTGGCGGCCGATGGACCAGCCCCCCGAAGCGGGGAACGCGGGGTCATGCCGAAGTTCGAACAGGCCCTTGCGGGTCGCGGCCCAGGCGGTGGTGATCATCGGGGTCTCCTGACGAGGGGATCTGGGGGTCTGAGGGTCTGGGGGTCACCAGTCATGACGAAGGAACGGGGCGGAAATCGACACCCCGGCGTTCAGCCGCCCGACAAGGCCTGCAGCACGTAGACCTTGGACTGCGCGGTCAGCGGGTCGCTGAGCCCGACGCGGTCCCGGGCGCGATGGCCGTCGACGAACACCGCGACATGCGTCCGCAGGTGGCCCTGGTCGTCCAGGATGTAGGCGCGCAGCCGCGGATTGACCTCGAAGGCCCGGTCGAGCGCCTCCCCCAGCGTGGGGGCCTCGCAGTCCAGCTTCGGGGTGTCGACGTAGCGGTGCAGTTGGGCGGTGAATTCGACGTGGGCCATGGTCGGCGATCCTGCGACGAAGCGCGGCGTTGGAAAAGAGGGGCGACCAGACACGACGAACGACGGCACGGCCCTTCGACGGCGCGGGCCTCGCGGCTTGGGCAGAATCGCGGGCCGCTCCGGCCCACCCGCCATGACCAACGACACCTCGACCTCCCCCTCGGCCTCCGCCGTCCAGGCGCCCGCCCCCGCCGATCCCCACGCCCATGCCCGTACCGGCATGCTCTACGCCGCGCTGGCCTACATCGCCTGGGGCCTGTTCCCGCTGTACTTCAAGCGCCTGAGCGACGTGAACGCGCTGGAGGTCATCGCGCACCGGACCGTGTGGTCGCTGGTGTTCGTGGCGGTGATCCTGGCGGTGCTGCGGCGCTGGGCCTGGCTGGGACCGGTGCTGCGCTCGCCCCGGCTGCTGGCGACCTGCGCGGTGTCGGCGCTGCTGCTGTCCAGCAACTGGCTGGTCTACGTGTGGGCGGTGCAGCACGGCCATGTCGTCGAGGCCAGCCTGGGCTACTTCATCAACCCGCTGGTCAACGTGATGCTGGGCTTCGTGTTCCTGCGCGAGCGGCTGCGGCCGGTGCAGTGGCTGGCCATCGGGCTGGCCGCGGCCGGGGTGATCCGGAAAGGTTTTGTTTGCATCCGCTTTGATCCGTTGTTACCGGAGTTCTCGTAAACAGGTTTAAACCCTATCGCAATCAACGAACAGGTTTCATG
>Ga0102587_1001720_pt1 | contig 14816 bp, 13 predicted proteins | sample AraplaF_Col_mTSA_FD_76853 | JGI IMG/M metagenome (GOLD analysis project Ga0102587, IMG submission 76853) | Arabidopsis root microbial communities from the University of North Carolina, USA - plate scrape MF_Col_mTSA (SPADES assembly) (version 2) | ecosystem: Host-associated > Plants > Roots >... | reverse complement strand
ACAACGCCGGCCCTGATCCGCTTGTCTCTGCGCTCCTCGGCCCAGCCAGGACGGGGCAATCGGGATCGGGAACCGAATACCGAAATACCAAGAAGACAAATACAAACAAGGACACGCCATGGCGTGTCCTTGTGGTTTTCGGTATTTGGCTGTTTGGTATTCCTTGTCCCCCCCCTTGTGTATGCGCCGAGGAGCGGAGGTTCAGGCGGATCAGGGATCGCGTTGTTTGAGCGAAGTGAAACGTAGCGAGTTTAGCGAGACCCCGCCTGAACCGAGCACCGCAGGTTGCCCGTAGCGAAGCGGAGGGACGCAGACACCAGGGTCGCCTTTCTTTTGCTTACTTTTCTTTGGCGAAGCAAAGAAAAGTGAGTTGCCGCCGGGCAACCCCGGCCAACCGCCCTCAGCAAGAGAACCGAGGAGATAAGAGAACACAAAGCGCACCCGCCGGAGCAAGACCGGCCAAGCTCTTCAGCAGGGGGAAACGGGGGGAAGCCCCACGTTAAACTCCACCCCATGACCTGGACCGCGACCCTCGCACTCGACTACACCCACCAGGCCGGCAAAACCCTTGCCCATTTCCGCCACAGCGGGCCGCTGCGCATCCTGCAAAGCCTGTACCCTGAAGGCGACACCATCTGCCACAACGTCATCGTGCACCCACCCGGCGGCCTGGTCGGTGGCGACACGCTGGAGCTGGCCTTTAGCGCCGCCGCCGGCGCGCACGGCCTGATCACCACGCCGGGTGCCACGCGCTTTTACCGCTCCACCGGCGAGCCCGCGCTGCAAAACACCACCCTCACGCTCGAGGCCGGCGCGCGCATGGAATGGCTGCCGCTGGAGGCCATTTGCTACAGCGGCTGCCTGGCCGAGAACCGGCTCACGATGGCGCTGGCGCCCGGCGCCGAGTTGATGGGCTGGGACGTCACCGCGCTGGGCCTGCCGGCCGCCGGCCAGCCCTTTGAAGGCGGCAGCTTTCGCCAGCACATCGAAGTGCCCGGCGTCTGGCTGGAGCGCGCGCGCCTGGACGCGAGCGACAAGCTGCTGATGGACAGCCCCGTGGGCCTGGCCGGCCGGCGCTGCATGGCTTCGCTGTTTTTTGTGGCGGGCAACAAGCTGGAACGCGCCCGCCGAGAACGCGCGCTGGACTGTGCGCGCGAAATCCTGCAGGCCCACTCGCTGGCCTCCAGCGCCGGCGCCACCAGTCCCGATGCGCAGGTCGTTGTGCTGCGCGTGCTCTCGCCCGTGGTCGAGCCCGCCATGGCCTTGCTCAGGCAGGTCTGGCAGGCCTGGCGCAAGGAGCTGTGGCAGCTCGCGCCGTCCACGCCGCGGCTCTGGTCGACCTAGGCGTCGGGCGGCCTGCGGGAGCCGCCCTGCTTCAGGCGCTCCAGGCGGTCAATGATGTCTTGCGGCAAGCGTCGCTCCCGCGCGATATCGACGGCGTCTCGCCCCTTGAAATCGGCGATGGCGGGGTTGGCGCCCGCCTTCATCAAAAGCGCCAGCGTTTTGAGGCGCTGGAGCCTGGCCGCATAAAAGAGAGGCGTCTCGCCGTGCGCCCGCAGGTCAAGCCGGGGTTTTGCCTTGAGCAGGATGCGGCACATCGCCTCGTCGTCGCGCCATACTGCTGCCCATAAGGAGTAGCTGGCATCCGCCCCGCGCTTCACGAGAAAGGCCGCCAGGGGCAGGTTCTCCCCGCGCGCAACCGCATACCACAGCGGCGTCGCGCGAAAATCGCCCTCGTCCTCATCCATGGCCACCTCACCTTCCAAGTCGGCGCCCGCGCCCAGCAGCGTCGTGACCGTCCCCAGCCCATGAGGTTCCGCGAGCGGGGCGCCGCCGGGCTTGACGGCGCAGGCAAGATGCAGCGCGGTACGGCCCTTGGGGTCGCTCGCATGGACCAACTGGGGCGCAACGGCCAAAACCGCAGCAACCGAAACCTGGTCCCACGCCTTCGCCGCGGCGAACAGAGAGGTCTTGGACGGCTGGCGCATTCAGGTCTCCTTTGCGGGGTGGGGGTACCGGCTCCAAGCGCGCCACATCTGCCGGCCGCCTGGAACCGGCAGACACGGCCCGGCCCTCACTGTAATGGCCTCGGCGCACGCCTACAAGCGCGTCGGCCTCTTCCGGCAGACCGGCGCCCCGCCAGGGGTAGGATGGAAAGCCCAAGGTTTTCAGGAGACCCCAATGATCCCCAAGAACACGCTTTGCCTGTGGTACGACGGCGCCGCGCTGGAGGCCGCGACCTTTTATGCCAAAACCTTCCCCGACAGCAAAGTCGGCGCCATCATGCGCGCGCCGGGCGACTATCCCGACGGCAAGCAGGGCGACATCCTGACGGTCGAGTTCACCGTCGCGGGCATCCCCTGCATGGGGCTTAACGGCGGCCCGCTTTTTAAACACAGCGAAGCCTTCTCCTTTGTGATCGCGACCGAGGACCAGGCCGAGACCGACCGCCTGTGGAACGCGGTCGTCGGCAACGGCGGCCAGGAAAGCGAGTGCGGCTGGTGCAAGGACCGCTGGGGCCTGTCATGGCAGATCACCCCGCGCGTGCTGCTCGAAACGGTCTCAGGCCCCGACCGCGCGGCGGCCAAGCGCGCCTTCGACGCGATGATGACCATGAAAAAAATCGACGTCGCCGCGATAGAGGCGGCACGCCGGGGCTGAAGCGGGCGGGGACGGCCGGCACGCCGCGTTCCCGGTGAACATCGCCGTCTGTATGTGAATCCAGTGTTCTGGCGGGCTTGCCGGGCCCATGAAAGACCCGTCCTACATGGGAACAGGCGTAGCGCACGGGCGGCCCGCAGCTTTTCCTTTCAAGCCGCGCCGCGGCATCGGCCCAGACTGCCTTCATCGACATCCGTCGAGTTCGAAGAAGGAGTTTTGACCATGACCGCATCCCCGTATTTCCGCCTTGCCCAAGGCGCAGCGGCCTTCGGCGTAGCCGCCCTGCTCTCGCTGGGCGCCTCGGCACAAATCGCCTCCGGCACCACCGGTATCGACGCTTCCGGCGATGCACGCAGCGAGATGAACGCCTGCCTGACCGGCCGCACACAGCAGGACCGTGAAACCTGCATGACCGAGGTTCGCAATGCCAACGCCGCCAAACGCGCCGGCAAGGTCGACAACGCCAGCACCAACTTCCAGGCCAACGCCCTCAAACGCTGCGACATCTTCAAGGGCGAGGATCTGGTCGCCTGCCAGGCCCGCATCGTGGGTTACGGCAAGACCGAAGGCAGCGTCGCCGGCGGCGGCGCGATACGCCAGGTGGAAACCGTGGTCGTTCCGGCCAACGCCACCAATGTGCGCGTACAGCCGCAAACCTCGTCCGACAACATTGTGGTGATCCCGGCGCCCGCCGCCGTGCCATCGCAATAACAGTTGCCACTCGCTCCGCCGCGGTTTGATGAAAACCCCGGATGAAGCAGAAGCAAAGGTGGGCCGCTTGCGGCCCACTTCTTTTTTCATGACACGCGGCAACTTCGCCGCCACCGACGCCCTCCACGAAAGCCCTCCATGCCCGATTCCTCACACACTTCCCCGGAAAAACCCCAGCTGGCGCGCGCGCTCGAGAAAAACGACGCGGTCCAGGACGCGGTGGAGCGATCGGCCCAGGAACTCTTCGTGATCAACAACGTCCTGGAAAAAGAAATCCCGGCCTCCGTCAAGACGGGTGACGTCGCCACGGCCCTGGTCAGGACCGCGGAGCTGGAAAACAAGATCCAGGAGTCGGCCGAAGAGCTGGCCCACGTCAACGAGTTGCTGCAGAAAGAGATTTCAGAGCGCGCCGAGGTGGAGCAAAAACTGCACACCGCCGAAACCAAAATCGCCAAAAACAGCAAGGCCGGCGGCCACTAGCCTTTCAGCACGCCGTCGGCCTTGAACATGGCCTTGATGCCGCGCACCGCCTGGCGTATGCGGGCTTCGTTCTCAATGAGCGCGAAGCGCACATGGTCGTCGCCGTGGTCGCCAAAGCCAATGCCCGGCGACACACACACCTTGGCCTTGTCGAGCAGCTGTTTGGCGAACTCCAGCGAGCCCAGCTTGCGGTAGGCCTCGGGAATGCGCGCCCAGATGTACATGGACGCCTTGGGGCAATCCACCGGCCAGCCCGCTTCGGTCAAGCCTTTGTAGAGCACGTCGCGCCGCGCCTGGTACTGGGCGGCGATGTCTTTCACGCATTGCTGGTCGCCTTCGAGTGCGGCAATCGCCGCCACCTGCAGCGGGGTGAAGGTGCCGTAATCGTGGTAGCTCTTGATGCGTGCCAGCGCCGCCACCAGGTCGGGGTTGCCGACCATAAAGCCCACGCGCCAGCCCGCCATGTTGTAGCTCTTGGACAGCGTGAAGAACTCCACCGCAATATCCTTGGCGCCCGGCACCTGCATGATGGACGGCGCTTTCCAGCCGTCGAACACGATGTCGGCATAGGCTAAATCGTGCACCACAAAAATGTCGTGCTTGCGCGCCAGCGCGATCACTTTCTCAAAAAACGCCAGCTCCACGCACTGCGCCGTCGGGTTCGACGGGAAGCCCAGCACCATCATCTTGGGCTTGGGGTAGCTGCCGCGTATGGCTTTTTCGAGCTCGGCAAAAAAATCCGTGTCCGGCGTCAGCGGCACCGAGCGTATGTCGGCCCCGGCGATCACCGCGCCGTAGATGTGGATGGGGTAGCTCGGGTCGGGCACCAGCACGGTGTCGCCGCGGTCCAGCGTGGCCAGCATCAAATGGGCCAGGCCTTCTTTCGAGCCTATGGTCACGATGGCCTCGCTGTCGGGGTCTATGGCCACCTGGTAGCGGCTCTGGTACCAGTGGGCAATCGCGCGCCGCAGCCGCGGTATGCCCTTGCTGGCCGAGTAGCCGTGGGTGTCGGGCCGCTGCGCGACCTCGGTGAGCTTGGCCACGATGTGCGCCGGCGTGGCGCCATCGGGGTTGCCCATGCTCATGTCGATGATGTCTTCGCCGCGCCTGCGCGCGGCGAGTTTGAGCTCGGCCGTGATGTTGAAGACGTAGGGGGGAAGACGGTCAATGCGCGCAAAGCGGCGCTTGCCTGGGGAAGCGGACATAGGAATGACTTTCACGTAAGCGCCCGGAACCGTCCGAGCGACGTGGCCGGCAATGGGGCCGGCCCAGCGCAATCGTAACCCATGTAAGTTCTGGTCACAGGCTGTGCGACGGATGGATCGCTGACGCGCAATGAAGCCGGGCAAATCCGCCCCGGCCACCCGTGAATATTCCCCAAACGGCGGGCTGTCCACGGGTTGTCCAAACTCGGGGGGGGCAGATAGAGTTCGCCATCGCTCGTTTCCCGCAAAGCCCCCGGCGCGCTTCGCACGCGCATCCGTGTTGTTGCAAGAGACCGGCCGCCATGCATGTCCACCCGCGCAGTGGAAGGTTTTCAGGATCGCGCTCCCAGACTTTCGCCAGTGAAGAGTTGCCACCGCCGCCGTGCGCCCGCATAGCGCCGCCCACCGCTTTGAACAAGCCGACACGGGAACTTGATGATCGAGCTGACTTTGTTGACGCCGCAAAAACAAGACCTTCACCCGATGAAGGCGGAGGACTTGTTTCTGTGGCAATCCGAATCCCCGCTGCTCGAAGACGCGGCTGAGCCGGGCGAGGCCGAGGCGCAGGAGATCGTTCTCTACCCGGAGGACAAGGAAACAGCGCTGCGCTTGCTTTTTAATACCCGGGAAGCCGCCCTGCAGGACCGCGTCGCGGGTTTTTCCAATTCGCTGTATGCCCTGTACGGCACTGCCGGGCGCCAGGCCTTTGCCAACGGGATCATGGATCCCCCCGTCACGACCTGGGACCCGTCGGTGGCGCCGCGCACGCCCTTGAAGCCGCCGCTCAGGGGTGAACCGGTTTATCGCGGGGAAAGCACGCCCAAACGCCATGCGCTGCTGACGGCGTACAAAAGCCACAAAAAAATACTCGACAGCTTTATCGCCCGTGCCGAAGAACGCATACAGGCCAAGGCGGGGGAAGTGGTCAAGGCACGGCTGGAGAAGATCCACCAACAACTGCTGCAGGAGCGGGTCCGGTACCGGGTGACGCCGCAAGGCGCCACGAACCATGCGCCCGAAGTCAATGCAGACCTCGGCAGCCTGGCGCAGGCCATGTGGGAAATCGACGTACTCAGGCGCGAGCTTGAGTATTTCAACGAGCTGAACCTCACTGCGGCACAACACATACCGGGCACGGGCTATTACGGCCCGAGCTACGCGGCCTTCATAAAACGGACGGAACTGGCCGAAAAAGACCGGGCACGCACCCAGGAAATCCTGGCCGAAAAGCTGGCCGGGCACTGCAGGCACCACCCCATCCTGTACAGGCTGTGGAACCATGAGGTGGTGTCCGAAGTGGCCGATGCCTGGGGCAACGCCCTGCCAAAGGACAAGCAAGACAAAGTCGCCTACGGCACCAGGCTCTTCACGGTCATCGATGAAACACTGGACGAGGTCCAGCGGGCCGGGGGCCTGATGGAAACGGAATTGAACGAAACGCCGGAAGTGGTCTGGCGCTATTCCCCCGTGATCAACGACGCCCTGAAACTGCTGCACCTGGGCCAGGGCGACATGGCCTGGATGGCGGCGCAGGAAAAGCTCGCCGCGTTCAAGGGCGCGATGGGGCCGTTTGCAAAGCTGAGCGTCGGCATCGACATCGTGGAAAGCCTTGCGGCACTCGCGGCAAGTACGCCGCCCGCCGCCGCGCTGCTGGCGGCCGCCAGCCTGGCGTCGGCCCTTGGAAGCGTCATTGAGTCGGCCGTGGAAGAAGGAAAAAAAGACCAGGCGTTTGCCGCATGCCTGAATCCCGCCGACAGTTTCGCCGCCGAACAGGGCAGCTACATCGGCTCGGTCGTCGGGGCCTTGTTTCTCATCCTCCAGTTGCGCGGCACCGCCAGGATCGGGGGGGCGCCATGAACGGGCCCAGGATCAACCTGCTTCCCGCCAAAAATCCGGTCGCCACGAAACAGGCCATCGAGATGCTGGAGAGCACCGTCTCCGGCTTGAAGAGCGGGCACTTCCGCAGCACACGAATCGGCGACCCGCTGCTTCCGGCATTCATGGCCTTCGTGAGATCCAGCGCGGAAGCCGCCGCCGCGTGGCACAGGCTTTCCAGCGCGGCCAAATGCCACTGGAAACGCCTGGACCAGGTCTCCCATTTCACCCTCACCGCCCAGCTTGTGCGCGTCACGGAGATGCTGGATGCGGCCGCCGGCGTCACCGCGGCGGACCGGCTGGCCCTGCGCCGGGAACTGGGCCAGTACCTGGTGTCCCTGGGCACGGTGATGGATGAAGAGGCCCAGGCCTTGGCCAGGGCCCAGGGTAGCCGGGCCGCGCCCCGCCTCGCCCGCGGGAGCTATGACAACCTCGAAAAGCGGGCAGTCCAGGCTTTTGCGGACATCCAGAAGGAGATGGGTCTTGCCATGGCCCGCAAGGAAGCCGCACGGGTGCAGAAGGCCTTCATGAGGCACATGCGAAAACTGGAAACCTCGGGGACGGCGCTGTCGGGCACCGACCACATGCTGCTGACCGCCTACAAGAAGTTTTCCAGCCAGATCGACGCTTCGAGGCAAGCCGAATGGACGCGCGTCTGGGACTTTCTGGCCGGCAACGCCAAAGGCGCCCCCTCCCCCGAGGCCATCAAGGCGGAAATGCGCGAATTTGAGCGCCTGGCGCAAGCGTTCGAGAAGACGCGAGATCCCGAGACCCAGATGAACCTGTTCAAAGCCATGGAAGCCGCCAAAAAAAGCCCCATCCACAGCAGCCTCAAGGGCAAGGTCCTGGGCGAGATGTTCGCGCAGCACTGGGACGACTGGATCCTCCACATGGATGCCTACGAGGACCTCGCCAACGAAGCCGCCAGGGCGCTGGGCCCCGGATGGAAGGCACGCAAGGTCTACGGAAACATGCGGCTGGGCGGCAAGGAGTACCTGGACCAGGCGATCCTGCTGGTCAACGAAAGCCTGCCGGCCACGACAAGCCCCTCCGCGCCCCTGTCCAAACTCTTCCTGGGCGTGCAGATCAAGGTGGAAAGCATCAACACCTCGCTGGAGCAGACCCTGGCCGATATGGTCCGCGAAACCGGAAGCAGCATCCTGGAAATTGAGAGCAAGGACGGGAGCCGCACACTGTTTCGCCTGCTGCCCTCATTGCCCGGCGAAAAGGCCCATCGCTGGGTGCTCAATGCCGCGGAAAGCGACTTTCCCGACAGCGCCTTGAAAAAGGCCATCGAATCGCGGGTCACCCTGCGCCAACAGGCCATGCCCATGACGCTTGAAGAGTTCAACCTGCTGGCGCATGCCTTGATGCGCGCGGCCGCCGATGCACTTTAACCAGAAGGAGAAAAATCATGATGGATCTCGCCGATTTCACGCTCACCCGCCCGCTGCGCCGCGTCGAACCCACCGCGGAGGAGAACCTGTTGCTGATGTCGCCGCTGGTTCGAACGGTGGCCCAGTTCCTGGGCCAGGGCGCCCTGCCCGGGGATGCCGCCATCACCGAAGCGCTGACGGCTTTCAAGGAGGATTCCAACCACTCGGTGGAAAGGGTGGCGAACCCGGACACCGGGCCGCAGTATTTGATCGCGCTGGTGTACGGCATCGAGATATGGCTTGCCCAGAACGAGGACCTGGTCAGCGGCGCGGACCTCGCGGAGCAGGTGCGCCTTGCGGCCGCCGATTACCTGGACCACTACACCAACCCGGGCTGGAACGAGGCCCTCGCGACCTATGCCCAGGACCTGGCGGGATGGACCGTGGCCTGGCTCTTCGAAACGCCCAAGAAGCACGCCCAGCTGGCCTGGGCGGCGCGTTATGCCCTGGTGGTCTCCCTGATCCAGCAAGACCCGCAAGCGCTGTCGGCGCTCAAACCCGGCCAGGTCCACGCCAAACTGAACCGCCGCTTTGTGACCTTGCCGGCATCGCTGGCGCACGCCTTTCCCGAAGCCCGCATCAAGCTGATCCGGGAAGCCTCCGTCGCCGACATGCATGTGGTCAGGAGCGAATGGCGAGGCTACCTGCCCGGCGAGATCGCCATGATCCGCAACGTCATGGCCGGCGAGACCTACCAGGAGAACGAGAAAAACTTTTCGGAAACCGAAAACATCTCCCTGTCCGAAACCGCCACCTCCAGCAGCCAGCAAAAGCAGGACGAGAGCCAGAACGAATCCGACATGAGCCGCGACCTGCAGACCCAGTTGTCCCTGGCCGTCAGGGGCCATGTGCAAACCGACTATGAGCAGAACATGCCGGGAAGCCGCTACTCGGTCAACGCGGGCGGGGAGGCCAGCGTGCAGCTGGGACGGTCCGACCGCGTCGCGTCGCGGATCGCGCGCAAGGCCGTCTCCAAGGCCGTCGCCGCGATAGAGTCGCAGACCAAGGAATCCCGCCAGCGGCGCGAACTCATCCGCAAGGAAACCTCGCAACGACACGCCTTCAGCTCCGACGACGCCAACCGCAGCGGCATCTACCGATGGGTGGACCGGGTGGACCGCTACCAGGTCTTCACCTACCCCGACCGCCTGCAGCTGGAATTCGAGCTGCCCGAGCCGGCCGAGTACGTCAGGTGGCGGACGGCGGCCAAAGTCCGGGCCAGTGAAGCCAAGGCGCCGCCCGCCTGGACTGTCACCAGGGAAGCGCTGACCCCCGAGGGCGTGCTGGCGCTGGCCTCCACCTACCGGGCCTCCAACCTGCCCGTGCTGCCCGATGCCGAGGTCTCGGTCGTGCTGGCAAAAACCGCGGTCGCGGCCGAGCTGCCCGACGCGGCGGGAACGCAATGGGCGCCGCCTACCGTTGCAATTTCGGCGGAGGTCGCGGTGCCGGCCGGCTACGCGGCCCATGCGGTGGAGTACTCGGGGTTCGCAACGCCCCTGCACGGCAAATGGATGCGCCAAAGCGTGGCAGCGAACAACTACGACAGCGGGCCGGTGGACTGCTACCACGGGATCGTGGCCAACGTGTACGTGGGCAGCTCCAACGCCGGCTACGCCCAGCTCGTCGACGGGCAAAGCGTCCAGGTGAGAGGCGCCTCCGAAGTACCGCCCAAGTACAGCGAAGCCATGCTGAACATCACCGACAGCGCGCAGGCCGCCGTCACCGTGGCCCTGTCCCCTCCCGCGATTGAGAAATTGAGCCTGACCGCCCAGGCCACCGGCTGCCATTCCTTCGGGATGACCTTCACCGTCAAATGCCAAAGAACGACGGAGGCTTTCGAGACCTGGCAGCATGCCGTCTACGACGCCCTGTTCAGCGCCTGGAACGACTGGAACCAGGCATGGCAAAACGCCCAGGACAGGCACGCGCTCGTCAGCGCGCTGCCGGTCGGCGAGTCCTCACCCGCAAGAAACCTGCAGACCATCCGCGACGAGCTCAAGCGGCAGGTCATTGCCTGGCTGCTCGATGAGTCCCCCTTCAACGGCCGCGACGGCCTGCAAGCGGCGGCAGCCACCACCGGCGGCGTGGCCCCCTGGAGGGAAACCGACTTTGCCAAAGCCCGGCTGGACGCCCCGACGGTCCAGTTTTTTGAGCAGGCCTTCGAATGGGGAAACATGGCCTATGTGTTCTACCCCTACTACTGGGCGGGACGGGGAAACTGGGATGAGCTGGCCACCCTGGAGGGCGTGGACCCCGAGTTCGAGCGCTTCCTGAAAGCCGGCGCCTGCCGCGTGGTGCTGCCTGCGCGGCCGGGCATGGAAGCCGCCGTCCATCACTGGCTTTTGTACCAGCAACCCTTCCTGGGACGGCCCATGCCCCTGCCCGGAGACGCGCTGTTTGTTTCGGTCGCGGCGGAGATCCGCGATTTGACGCAACCGCCCGAAGGCGGCATCCCCGGCGAGTCCTGGGATTCCCGAAGCGGCACCACGCTGGTGTGGCTGGACAGCGCGATGACCCTGCCCAGGAACTCCAGCGTCAAGCTGGGGACCGCACCGAACGAGCCCAGGGAGCCCATCGTGCTGAGCTGAGCAGCAAGGCCCTCACCCCTGCCCTCTCCCAAGGGGAGGGGGCGTCAAGAGAAACCGCAACCGGGCAAAGAAACGATTCCAGCGCCAGCACCCCCAAAAACCCGCCGGCATAAGCCAGCACATCCATCCAGTCGGCCACCGAGCCCAACACAATCCGCAGCACCCGGTTCTCGACATGCCAGCCGTTCGCGGCCGCCGCATACTGGCCAAGCTCGACCCCGCAACCCACGGCAAACGCCAGCAGTGCAAGGCTTAAGGTATTGGCCTTGAGCACGGTCTTTAACAAAAAGTACACCCACACCACCGCCAGCACGTCGCCGACAAAGCCGCGCAGCCAGCGGTGCTGCGACCACACGGTCGCGATCAGCACTTCAACGATGAAAATAAGGACGGCCCACAGCGCCGCTTCGCGGTCAAAACGCAGCTTCATGCGAAGGGCCCAACCCCACCCGATCCACTTGACCCACCCGCTTCACTCGGGCACATGGATGCGCGCCTTCACATGCTTGAGGTTGGCCACAATGGTGAAGGTCATCACCACCAGCAGCGACCAGGAACTCCATTTGCCCACATGCACGATGGACCAAGCGCCCAGCTGGTTGGGGTAGTGCCAGAGGCTGAAGAAGGTGCTGATGTTCTCCGCCACCCAGATAAAAAAGCCGATCAGCAAAAAGCCCAGCAGCAAGGGCATGCTGCGGTCCCGGTCATAGGGCCGGAAAATCACCGAAGACCTGGCGTACAAACCCGCCAGGCAGGCCGCGATGTACCAGCGGTAGTCGACCCAGTAATGGTGGGTGAAAAAATTGGCGTAAATCAGCACCGCAATCACCACCGCCATCCAGTACGGCGGGTGATGCCGGATACGCAGGTCAAACAAACGCCAGGCCTGGATGATGTAGCTGCCCACCGCCGCATACATAAACCCCGAAAACAGCGGCACGCCAAACAGCTTGGTATAGGCAAAGTCCGGATAGCTCCAGGACTGGATAGCCCCCGAGGTCTTGAAAACCTCCAGCGCAAAACCCACCCCATGAAACAGGCAGATGGCCTTGAGCTCATCCAGCGTTTCCAGTCTGGCCAGCACCATCCAGCCTTGAATGAGCAATGCGATCACCAGCAACAGGTCATAGCGCGGGATACCGGCCAGGCCGGCTCGCGGCACCAGGAACACCGCCGCAAAGAACAGCCCGGCAAACAGGCAGGCCCTGGCCTCCTTCAAGCCAAAGCAGCCAAACTCCACCAGAAAGCGGCGAAACCCCGACAGGCCCTCATGCGATTTTTCCCGGATCAGCCAGTTGTCCAAGGCGAGCAAAGCCATCGGTATCTACCTTTTATTTTTGATTGATTGCCACAGCCGGTTTGTTGTGCCTCTGGGCTGTGGCTCCCTCGCGGCCGCCAGCCGGCGACCGATGCGATTCTGGCACACAGAAAAAAGCCCGGACGAACCGGGCTTTGACACGAGGCAATGCGGCCTGCCAGTTAAATCGCCACCAGCTGGCGCACGCCGTTGGCTTCCATGTCCTTGCCCTGCCCGCGCGCGATGAACTCGCCGCGCTCCATCACCAGGTAGTCGTCGGCCAGCTCCTGCGCGAAGTCGTAGTACTGCTCCACCAGCAGGATGGCCATGTCGCCGCGGTCGGCCAGCATGCGTATCACCCGGCCTATGTCCTTGATGATGCTGGGCTGTATGCCCTCGGTCGGTTCATCCAGGATCAAGAGCTTGGGCTTGGCCGCCAGCGCGCGCGCAATCGCCAGCTGCTGCTGCTGCCCGCCCGAGAGGTCGCCGCCGCGGCGGTTCAGCATCTGCTTGAGCACCGGGAACAGCTCATACAGCTCGGCCGGGATCGGCGTCGCAGCACTCTTGTAGGCCAGGCCCATGCGCAGGTTTTCTTCCACCGTCAGGCGGGCGAAGATTTCGCGGCCTTGGGGGACAAAGCCTATGCCGGCGCGGGCGCGTTCATAGGGCGTCGCGGCCTGGATGGGCTTGCCATCGAATTCAATCGTGCCGGTCTTGATGGGCACCAAGCCCATGAGCGATTTGAGCAGCGTGGTCTTGCCCACGCCGTTGCGGCCGAGGAGTACTGTCACCTTGCCGAGGTGGGCATCCAGGCTCACATCGCGCAGGATGTGGGAGCCACCATAGTATTGGTTGATGTTTTTGACGTTCAGCATGCTTGTGTTCCTCAACGCCCGAGGTAGACCTCAATCACCCGCTCATCGGCCTGCACCTGGTCCAGTGTGCCCTGCGCCAGCACCGAGCCATCACACAAAACGGTCACGATCTCCGAAATCGTCTTGATAAAACTCATATCGTGCTCCACCACCATCAGGGAGTGCTGGCCCTTGAGCGTCAAAAACAGCTCCGCCGTGCGCGCGGTTTCTTCATCGGTCATGCCGGCAACCGGCTCGTCGAGCAGCAGCAGTTTCGGGTCCTGCATCAGCAGCATGCCGATTTCCAGCCACTGCTTTTGCCCGTGGCTCAGGTTGCCGGCCAGGCGGCCCACGCTGTCGGCCAGGTGGATGGTGACCAGCACTTCGGCCAGGCGGTCGCTCTGGGCGGAGTCCAACCTGAAGAACATCGAGTGCTTCACGCCCTTGTTGGTCTTTAAGGCCAGTTCCAGGTTTTCGAAGACCGTGAGCTGCTCGAACACTGTCGGCTTCTGGAACTTGCGGCCTATGCCGAGCTGGGCGATCTCGGCTTCCTTGTGGCGCAGCAAGTCAATCGTGCTGCCGAAAAACACCGTGCCTTCATCGGGCCGGGTCTTGCCGGTGATGATGTCCATCATGGTCGTCTTGCCTGCCCCGTTGGGGCCAATGATGCAGCGCAGCTCGCCGGGTGCGATGTCCAGGCTCAGCTTGTTGATGGCCTTGAAGCCGTCAAAACTCACGCTCACATCTTCAAGGTACAGGATGCGGCCATGGGTCACGTCGACCTCACCCGAGGGGTGGGCCACACGGCTGCCGCTGGCGCTGCGGCCGCCCGATTCGGTATTGGTTTTACCGGCGTGCAGCGCGGCCAAACGCTCTTCAACGCGGCGTGCGCCCTGCTCCAACAGATCGGGAGTCATTTCTCACCTCCCTTGCGCAGTTTCTTGACCAGGCCCACCACCCCGTCGGGCAGGAACAGCGTCACGCTGATAAACAGCAGGCCTAAAAAGTACAGCCAGAACTCGGGGTAAGCCACGGTCAGCCAGCTCTTGGCACCGTTGACGATAAAGGCGCCCACTATCGGGCCTATCAGGCTTGCACGCCCACCAACCGCCGCCCAGATCGCGATCTCAATCGAATTGGCCGGGCTCATCTCACTCGGGTTGATGATGCCGACCTGCGGCACATACAGCGCGCCGGCCACGCCACACATCACGGCCGAGATCACCCAGATCGTGAGCTTGTAGCCCAGCGGGTTGTAGCCCGAGAACATGACCCGCGTCTCCGCATCGCGTATCGCCTGCAACACCCGGCCGAACTTGCTGCCCACCAGCCATTTGGCGAACAAAAAGAAACCCAGCAGCGTCAGGCCCGTCAGCACAAACAGCGTCATGCGCATGGAAGGCGTGGCCAGCGGGATGTTCAAAATGCGCTTGAAGTCGGTAAAACCGTTGTTGCCGCCAAAGCCCGTCTCGTTGCGGAAGAACAGCAGCATGGCCGCAAACGTCATGGCCTGGGTGATGATGGAGAAATACACGCCCTTGATGCGCGAGCGGAAGGCAAAAAAGCCGAACACAAAGGCCACCAGCCCAGGCACCGCCACAATCAAAATCAAGGTCGCCACAAAGCTGTCGCTCAAGGCCCAGTGCCAGGGCAGCGCCTTCCAGTCCAGGAAGACCATGAAGTCCGGCAAATCGCTTTTGTAATTGCCG
>Ga0102587_1001706_pt1 | contig 14882 bp, 17 predicted proteins | sample AraplaF_Col_mTSA_FD_76853 | JGI IMG/M metagenome (GOLD analysis project Ga0102587, IMG submission 76853) | Arabidopsis root microbial communities from the University of North Carolina, USA - plate scrape MF_Col_mTSA (SPADES assembly) (version 2) | ecosystem: Host-associated > Plants > Roots >... | reverse complement strand
AAACTTGAACTCGAGCATCGTTTCTCGCTAGCCATCAATCACAAAAGGGTAGCACCGGCCACGATCAAAATCAATACGACAGAAGCATTTTTTCCAATAGAATCAATGACTTGTGTAAGTAGTACCTGTTAAACCATTGATTCTCAGTGCACGACGGGCAACCTCAATGCTGAGCCCCACCACCACAAGAGTTCAAGTCTCATCTATATTTGACTCAACAACAATCTTCTCCTAAAGACAATATTCGGCGTACACTAATCTTTGGTTGGCCTCACCTGTTCACTACTAGTTAGGCCAAACTGGAGTTCGCGCGCGCTTTCCTACAGCCAGCACGCCCCGGCTGAACTTATGGTCTCGTCGGAGCTTCCAGTAGCACCAAGAGCCACGAAGACAGAACTGGCGGAACAACTCAATGAAAACTGAATCCGCGCGGGAACAGAGCTACATCATTCACCAAACGAAAAAAGCGTCAACAACAAGTTGACGCCTTAGTACACCGAAAGCGCACAATGCAAACTACTATTAGCTACACATTGGAATAGGAGAGAAATCGATCTCGGCCGCCTGGGGTATTCCCGACGTCCAAACTTTTTCAAAATTAGTTACAACGCTTGCGACGGCAACAGTATCGCATGAGCAATACACTGCTTCATGATTCCTCCCGCGCCAACCAAAACGGGAGAAGTTTGAACTAGTATTTATGACCAAGAATCTATCTAAAATTATGATCTTGTCATGTAGACTCTTTGATGTCCTCCACTCAATACCATTATGATCTCCGCTAATATGTTCTTCGGTTGCATCCGCCGGAGCATATGGTTCAGTGAGTAATCGTACAGGGACCCTGTGCGAACAGAATGCTAGAGCCAAGAACAAAGTGGAATCCATATAAGGAGATATTACGTCAATGCTCCTTTCAGCGACATGCATCGCGTCAAGAAGCGCACGAAATCTCGCAGCTCCTTGCCCTCTTTGGAGCACATGAGCCAGTTCCAAATACCTAGCTTGACTAAGAAAATTCGGGCTAGCGATATTCCGCAATTGATCGAAAGCACTCTCGTCAAAACACTGAGATTTAGGTACCTCAACGTTCCAACCTTTCGGCGTAATATTAATGCCGAGCTGGTCTCCTCGAATGTGGCACCAAATGGCTTTTTTCTCTACTGGGTGGTAAAGCACAAGGATCACTGGTAGCGAATGATTTTTCCAATAATTTAAATGCTTGACTTCCCCACGGAAAATGATCCCGGTGTTGGTTTTTTCTTCAAAGTACGAAACACCACTTTTTACTTGAATTGCAATTACCCTACCTGTAGGTCGACCCTCATCGCAAACCTCCGCATGGGCGTCAATTCCAAAATCTAGAATGGTCTGCTCACGAAAAACCCACTCCATATCAAGAAACTTGCTTTCAACGAAATTTATTCCTTTTCGTTCGGTAGGAGTGTATTGCTTAACCATGTCCAAGTTCCTGTTTTCGACTGGCCCTACATATGTTTTCCAACTCAGCATTTGGCCATTATCGTTTGCCGGCTAGTTCGGCAGATTAAATGGGCGCAATATAAGAGCTGGCCTGTCTATGCGAACAACGCTGAGAAGATCTCGTGGAGCTCGGTATTTCGCTGCGGTTCGAGAGCTGTACTTAATGAATTAGCGGTTGCCGTATCTCGTACCCTCTCCGTTGCCGCAAGTGCCCTTTCAGGCTTTGCACCTGATGAAGCAACCCCTGGGGGATAGTAGTCTTCGATCGCACCTTTCGACAAAACGCAAATCCCTTCTGATCGAAGCGCGTCTAACCAAGGGACCAGGCTCGACCGAGCAACGTCGTCTTCAATACAAACACGAACGCGAGCGACTTCCTGCTCCCAGGTGAAAAGTTGATCTATGAGATTTAGCTGTTCATCGGTGACGAGCTTGTTTGCCTGAACTTCACGGAGTGTAGCTTTCGCTTGGTTATAGCGGGACTTCCATGAATCACCATTCACTTTGTCCTTGATCTGGCGCGCAGCGGGTTCGAAAGAGGTACCCAATTCTACGATGCGAGAGTCAATAGTTTGAAGCGCGCGTGCACGCGCCGCTTCGCAAGCAGCGCTCGCGCCAAGATGGTGGTATCCATCGAACAGAGCGTCCAGGTCGGCCACAATTTTGACGTCGATACCGAAAGAGGAGAAGAATGAACGGAATTTCGCAAAATTGCCCTTTCCGGACACGCGAACTAATCCGATATTATGAGTATCGAAGTCCCAATTCGAATCCATTAATTTAGCGACATGCTTCGAAAACGCATCGTCGGACTCTCCTTCGAACAGTACAATGCGACGGTTGAAGAATGCGGCATCAGCATTTTCATACCGCGCGAGTCGAAAAGTCTCCGCTCGTTCATCGTCTAGCGCAAAATTCACCCGAAACAGTCGACCAATTGGCTTCGGATGTTCATCGCACTTGGCGATCCTTACAAAGGACGCGGTTACCCCAGGCGCAAAGAAGAGCGGAGAATGCGTCGTGACCACAACCTGGTGAGCGCTTGCGATCTGCGCGAGCGTGTTGAAGAGGACCTTTTGCGACTTCGGATGAAGGTACAGCTCCGGTTCTTCAAACAGGAATATCAATGGACGCTGGAGACCTTTGCCTTCTACCTCCTCTGCATGGCGCGCCGACGTTTGATGAACATACGCTTGAAGTAGCGCAAAGGTCAGCGATCGCTTGATCCCGTCGCCTTTGTTATCGATCAGATCTCGTGACCCATCATCGATAAATATTTGTGCCGAGCTGAGAATACTCTTGAGGTCTGGCGGTGGCACACTTAGCTCCACCTTTGCTGTTGGGAAGTTCTTCCCTAACAGTGACTGCACAAGCGTTTCTAAATTCCGCACCTTTGCATGTCGCCGATCAACGGCAGCACCATCTTCAACGGTTCGATTAAATAGCTGATTTAATAGAGTTAGCGAAGCGGTTACGTCGGCAAGGTCTGGAGCCATATCGTCAAGCAACAAGGCTAAGAGGCGGCCAAACGAAGTTGACTGAGTCGTTTTCAAATCGTCAGAGAGGTTCTTAACTGCCGGTATGTAAATCGCTTCGGGCACCAAAGCCGCGATTGAAGACGCGATCCCTGAAGGGAGCGGAGCAGGCGCCATCTCAAACTGGTCCTCACCCAATGCATCAATACAAGCACTCAGGTAGGCTTTGCAGGCGCCGATCGTTGCTAGGTCAGCTGGTGCGTTGGCGGAAAATTCTGGGTATGCGTTGCAAAGGGCCTCTCGAGTCGCCGCGCCTCGTCTGCCATTAAAACAAGCTTCGATCGCATCTGAGCGATATCGATGATCACGGGGCAGAAGACGCGAAGTCGTGACCTCGACCTTTTCATTTTGTCGGTAACTGATCGTCAAGTGCAAAACCCCGCCAGTCACAATAGATGCGATGCGTTCACGATGTTCATCAGCTAATCGATCAATGTGCGCCGCAGTTACCCCGTTGAAGGTCAACGTAAAGATTACCGGCCTACTCGCATCATAGAAGAGATTCGACGAGAGCTGGCTCGGCCTATTGAGTGCGATAACAATAGCTTGAAGGACTGAAGACTTGCCCGCATTATTCTCGCCGACCAAGCAGCCGAAGTCCGTTGGCGAGAATTCCTCATTACGCAGGCCCTTGAAGTTTTCGATCACAATCTTTTCTAATTTCACGAAGATAGATTCCTTAGTCGTATCAAACTGATCGCAATCCAGCAAACTCGCTTAGACCGCACCATGGCACTTCTTAAACTTCACTCCTGAGCCACATGGACATTGTTCGTTTCTCCCTACAGCAGCGTAAGTTTGCTGCGCCCTGGGAATTAAAGCGCGTAACGCAAGCCCGGCGATCTGTCTCGACTGGTTCTCGATCTCCAGGCGCTGTTTGTACTCGAGACCTTCGATATACGGTTCAAGTCTTTGCATTTCCATCACTGCGGCTTTATGTTGTCCACACAGCGCTAGGATGACCGCGTACTGGCTCCTCACTTGGATCAATCGATTCACGAGCCCGGCCACACTAACAACCGGTAAAACGTGTTGCTCCATAACTTCCTTTGCGCCAACGTACTGCTTCATCGCCACAAACTCATCCGCCAGATCCTGGCCGACCCGCACCATTGACTCTGGCGCACCTGCCATGTTGTAAAATTTCATGGCATGGATCCGTAAGAACGGCGTAGATTCCCCCTGCGCTTCTCTCGTTAAGGCATATAGTTCCAATGCGTCGGCAAGATGCTTTAAATGTTCCTGGACGTTGGCCGGACGCTTAATTACCTTCCAGAGAACGTCGGAATTCTTTCCGATCACGTCATTGGGGCGGATGCCCAAAAGCTCGTAATATCCATCTACAACTTTCTTACATAAGGCTTCTGCATCCCGGTGACGCTTAAGCTTCCACAACGCAATGGCATGGTTGTAGTCGAAGATTCGCTCCTGCTCGGCGGAAGACGCGGGCGCCGACGGTGATGATGATCGCCACCCACAGCACCTGCCAGGCGAGCGCGAGCAGATGCGGCCAGATCGCCGGCGAGCTGCCCGCCAGCCCGATCATCGCGAAGGGCGAGCTGAACGGGAAGATCTGCGCCACCGTCTCGACCCAGGTGCCGGAGCGATTCGCCGCGCCCAGCGACAGGCCGAACATCATCATCTGGAAGATGGTGATCGGCAGCGAGAGCATCTGCAGCTCGCGCTGGGTGGAGGTCAGCGCGCCGATGCTGAGGAACATCGCGCCGAGCAGCATGTAGGACATGGTGAAATAGGCGATGAACAGCAGCGCATAGGTGGGCGCGCCCATCGCCGCGACCAGGCTGGGGAAGCTGCCGGCGATCTCGGGGGGAAGCAATTTGGTCGCGTTGATGATGATCGTCGCCCAGAACAGCACGAACAGCACCGCGGCGCCGAACATGCCGATCAGCTTGCCGAAGAACACGCTTTCCAGCGGCACGGCGGCGGCGAGGATCTCGATCACCTTGTTCGAGCGCTCCTCGGCCATGGTGCCGACGGCCTGGCCCGACAGGAACAGAGTGAGGAAGAAGATCGCGAACACGCCGATCGAGGCGGCCTGGCCGCGCCCGGTGGGCGAGCCCTGGCCGCGGCGCACCACCGTCTGGGTGACGGTGGCGAGCGGCTCGGCCTTGCCCAGCTTCTGGGCGCGCAGGCTCTGCTCGGCGAGCTGGGTGAGGAACTGCGCCTCGGTCCAGCCGCGGCGGGCATAGAGGACCTCCGGCTTGTCGAGCGGGCCGTAGAGCACGGCGGCGGCATCGAACTTGTCGCTGTCGAAATAGGCGCGGGCCTGTGCCGCCGGATCGCCGGTCGGCGCTTCGATGGTGAGCGGCGGCGGCATGATCTCGCTCTTCTTGGGGAAGAGCTGGCGCAGCTGCTTGTCGGTCTCGATCAGGGTCGGTGCCTGTTCGGGCGGGGCGATCACCACCATCTTCATCTGCGAATCGTCGCCGACGATCGACTGGGCGCCGATCCCGCCGACCGCGCCGAAGCCGATCATCAGCACCGGCGCGAGCAGGAAGAGCAGGAAGGTGGGAGTGAAGACGGTGGCGGTGAAGTCGCGGCGGGCGACGGTCAGCGCCTGGCGCAGCATGCGCGCGAACTTGCTCATGCCGCTTCCTCCTCGTCCTGGTCCCGCAGGGCATCGGCGCCGACGATCTTGACGAAGGCGTCGTGCAGGCCGGGCCGCTCGATCGACAGGCCGGAGACGCCGTAGCCGCCGTCGATCAGCTTCACGAGCAGCGCCTCGATGCCGTTCGCCGGCAAGGTGAAGCGCCAGCCATCGCCTTCGCGGACGGCGTCGGCGGGAAGCAGGCTGGCGGCGCCCTCGACATTGTGGTGCGGCGTATAGTGCGCCTTCATCGGTAGCAGCGCGCGGGCCTGGTTCACCGTGCCTTCGAAGCGGACCTTGCCGCCGGCGATGATCGACAGGTGATCGCAGAGGCGTTCCGCATGCGCCATGACGTGCGTCGAGAAGAGGATGGTGGCGCCGCGATCGCGCTCGGCCCGGATCAGCTTCTCGAGCTTCTCCTGGTTGACCGGATCGAGGCCCGAAAAGGGCTCGTCGAGGACGAGCAGCTGCGGCTGGTGCACCACCGAGCCGAGCAGCTGGACGAGCTGCGCCATGCCCTTGGAGAGCTTGCGGATCTTCTCGTCCTTGGCGTGGCCGAGCCCGGCATTGTCCATCAGCGTGTCGGCGCGCTTGCGCCCGACCGACCAGGGCAGGCCGCGGAGCGCACCCATGAAGGCGATCGCCTCGCGGCACTTCATGTTGGGATAGAGGCCGCGCTCCTCGGGCAGATAGCCGACCAGGTCGCTGGCGTCGCGCGGATGGGCATGGCCGAGCATGTTCCGCTCGCCTTCGTCCGGCTCGATGATGCCGAGCAGCATGCGCAACGTCGTGGTCTTGCCGGCACCGTTGGGGCCGAGCACGCCATAGACGAGCCCCTTGGGCACGGCGATGTCGACGCCGTCGACCACCCGCCTGTCCCCGAAATATTTCACGAGACCTCGGGCGCTTACGGCCAATTCATTGGTCAAATGAGAGTCCCTCCCTGATCGCTTTGGTGGTAGCGGGTCGGCGTGGAACAGCACAAGCCACTCGAAGCACTAATAAAGGCCAAAGCCGCCGAAATCGGCTTCGGGGCCTGCGGGATCGCGCGCGCCGATGCCGCGCCGAAGACCGCCGAGCGGCTGCGGCAATGGCTGGAGGACGGCCGCCACGGCTCGATGCTGTGGATGGAGGAACGGGCGCATCACCGCGAGAGCCCGGCGGGGCTGTGGCCCGAGGTGAAGTCGGTGATCTCGCTGGGGATGAGCTATGCGCCGGCGCGCGATCCGCTGGCGCTGGCCGGGCATGGCGAGATCGGGCGGATCTCCACCTATGCCCAGGGCCAGGATTATCACGACGTGGTCAAGCGCCGGCTGAAGGAGCTGGCGCGCTGGCTGGTCGCCGAGGCGCCGGGGACCGACCTGAAGGTGTTCGTCGATACCGCGCCGGTGATGGAAAAACCCCTTGCGGAAGCGGCGGGACTGGGCTGGCAGGGCAAGCACACCAATCTGGTAAGCCGTAGCCATGGCAGCTGGCTGTTCCTCGCGGCGATCTACACGACGGCGGAGTTGGTGCCCGATGCGCGGGTGCGCACCACCTGCGGGAGTTGCGATGCATGCCAGACGGCATGCCCGACCGATGCGTTTCCGGCGCCGTACCAGCTCGATGCGCGGCGCTGCATCTCGTACCTGACGATCGAGCACAAGGGGCCGATCCCGGAGGAGTTTCGCGAAGGCATCGGCAACCGCATCTATGGCTGCGACGATTGCCTGGCGGTGTGCCCGTGGAACAAGTTCGCCCATGCGGCGCAGGCGAACCTGGCATTCGTGCCGCGCGCCGAGCTGACCGCGCCGGCGCTGGCCGACCTGCTGGCGCTGGACGATGCGGGGTTCCGCGAGGTCTTCTCCGGCTCGCCGATCAAGCGGATCGGGCGCGACCGGATGATGCGCAATTGCCTGATCGCGGCGGGGAATAGCGGGGATGCCGGGCTGGTCGAGCCGGTGCGGGCGCTGCTGGCGGATCCGGACGAGGTTGTGCGCGAGGCTGCGGGGTGGGCTTTGGGGCGGCTTCCGCAATAAATTCCTCCCCCAGCTTGTCTGGGGGAGGGGGACCGCCGGCCGCAGGCCGGTGGTGGAGGGGCTGGCGCAACGCGCCGGCTTCACCGTCGCGCCCCTCCACCATTTGCTGTGCAAATGGTCCCCCTCCCCGAGCAAGCTCGGGGAGGAATTGAGAGGCTTAACGCGCCCGCCCGCTGAGCGACGCCACGCAGCTGGCTTCGTCGATCGGGCGGCCGTCGCGCTGGCGGGCATCGACATGGGTGACCACCGCCTCGCCGCGGCTCTGCGGATAGAGATAGGTGTCGAGCACGCAGATCGGGCCGGAGAATTGCAGCTTGCGCGCGGTGCCCTCGCTCACGTCGAGCTGGGGCTTGCCGAAGCGGGCGATCAGGCGCGGGGCGGTGGCGCCCTGCACCGCGGCCAGGCCGCCGGCCAGCGGAGTGGCGGGGCCAGGGGTGGGGCGGGCGCTTGGCGTGGGCCGCGCGCTCGGCACCGGGACATAGCCGGCGCGCGGCGGCGGGATCACGCCTTCGCCGCCACAGGCGCCCAGCGCCAGGGTCGTGATCAGGATCAGTTTCTTCATTGCACCCGCCTCCCGCGGTGAAATGCGTGCGTGGCCATCGCGGCTCCCAGCACCGGGGCGACCAGGTTGAGGATCGGGACGAGCAGAAGCCCGGTGCCGACGGCGCCGAGCGCGAAGCGGCGGATGCTGGTCCGCCCGCGCCAGTCGCGCAGCTCGCCGCGCGGCATGTGGCGGGCCGCGACCATGTCGCCCAGGTCGCGGCCGAGCAGCCAGCTATTGACCAGGAAGAAGGCGAGCGCGGTGCCGACGCCGGTGACCAGCAGGATCAGGTAGAGCGGCGAGAGCAGCAGGTTGATCGCGATCAGCCGCACCGCCGAGCCGAGGCCCATCGCGATCGAGCGGCCGAGCGGTACGTCGATCGCCTGGGCATGGGCGCCGGGATAATGTTTCTTCTCCACCGCGGCGACCACCTCGTCGGCGAACACGCCGATCACCGCCACCGCGATCGCGCGGAACATCAGCCAGTGGAAGAAGATGACGAGGACGATCGTGCCGATATCGGCGAATGCGCTCGATCCGTTCCAGCCGCCCATCCAGGCCGCGATCCAGTCGGCCAGCGCGTGCATGCCGAACCACAGGCCGACACTGGCTGCGGCGAACAGCACCAGGGTGAGCAGGACGGATTTGACGAAGACGGCGAGTATCGGCCGGTCGAACAGCTGCCCCAGCGACAGGAAGAAGGCCTGAATCATTGCATCCTCTATTGCCCGTCTCTACGGCGTGCGCGCAACCTATTGGAGCTACGAATTTGACCAGCCCGACCTATGACGTCGTCGCCATCGGCAATGCGATCGTCGACATCCTCGCCCAGGCCGAGGACAGCTTCATCGAGGAGATCGGCGTGGCCAAGGGCTCGATGCAGCTCATGTTCTCGCCCGAGGAAGCCGATGCGCTCTATGCCAAGATGGGTCCGGGCCGTGAGGTTTCGGGCGGCTCGGCGAGCAACACCGTCGCCGGCCTCGCCGCGCTGGGCAGCAAGACCGCGTTCATCGGCCAGGTCGCCGACGACCAGCTCGGCGAAGTCTTCGCGCACGACCTGCGCGCCGCCGGCGTCCATTTCGACACCGCGGTTCGCCCCGGCCAGCCGACCACTGCGCGCTGCCTGATCTTCGTGACGCCGGACGGCCAGCGCACGATGAACACCTTCCTCGGCGCCTCGCAGTTCCTGCCGGCCTCGGCGCTCGACGAGACGCTGATCGCCAGCGGCGCGATCCTGTATCTCGAAGGCTATCTGTGGGATCCGGAAGAGCCGCGCGCCGCGATGCGCAAGGCGATCGAGATCGCCCGGGCCAATGGTCGCAAGGTGGCCTTCACGCTCTCCGACGTGTTCTGCATCTCGCGCCACGGCGACGATTTCCGCCAGCTGATCGCCGACGGGCTGATCGACATCCTGTTCGCCAACGAGAACGAGCTGCTTGCCCTGTGCGGCAAGGAGGATTTCGAGACGGCGGTGCAGCACGTCCACGGCCAGGTGCCGGTGCTGGTCGTCACCCGCAGCGAGCAGGGCGCGATGGCGCTGGTCGGCGACGAGCGCGTCGAGGTTCCGGCCGAGCCGATCGCCAGGCTGGTCGACACCACCGGCGCCGGCGACAGCTTCGCCGCGGGCTTCCTGCACGGCCAGGCCCAGGGCCGCTCGGTGAAGGACTCGCTGCGCCTGGGCGCGCTGTGCGCCGCCGAGATCATCCAGCATTACGGTGCGCGCGCCGAGGTCGACCTCAAGGCGCTGGCGGCAGAGAAGCTGGGCTGAGCCATCTAATTCCTCCCCCAGCAAGCTGGGGGAGGGGGGCGCTCGCGCAGCGAGGGGGGGAGGGGCCGTCGCGAAAGCGACGGTCTTTTCGTATCCGTGTTCCACCGCCGCGTTGCGGCGGCCCCTCCACCACCGGCTTCGCCGGCGGTCCCCCTCCCCGAGACGAGCTCGGGGAGGAATTGGGCACAAGAAAAGGGCCGGGGGATCGCTCCCCCGGCCCTTTCTCTTTGCCTGCAACCGGCGCCCTCAGTGGGTGCCGGGGACCGGCGGGTCCAGTTCCTCATAGGCTTGGTGCTCGGGCACATCGACGATGCCGCGGCCAACATGGCTGCGCGAGCGGCTGTAGCCGAAATAGACCAGCAGGCCGATCGCCGCCCAGATCAGGAAGAGGATGATGCTCTTGTGATCGAGGCTGACGAACAGATAGACGCAGCCCAGGATCGCGATCGGCGCGGTGATGAACACCAACGGCGTCTTGAACGGGCGCTTGCGGGTCGGGTCGGTCTTGCGGATCACCATCACCGCGATCGACACCGCGGCGAACGCGAACAGCGTGCCCGAGTTGGAGATGTTGGCGAGCTGGCCGACCGGGAAGAACGCCGCGAACAACGCGACCGCCACACCGGTGATGATCGTGATCACGTGCGGGGTGTTGTACTGCGGGTGGATCTTCGAGAAGGCGGCGGGGAGCAGGCCGTCGCGGCTCATCACGAAGAAGATGCGGGTCTGGCCGAACATCATCATCAGGATGACCGAGGGCAGCGCCAGGCCGGCGGCGAGGCCGAGCAGGCTGCCGATCTGGGGCCAGCCGATTTCACGCAGGGTGAAGGCGAGTGCTTCCTTCGAGCAGACCACGTCCTTGAAGCCTTCGGCGGCGCGGGTGGCGCACTGGGCGGCGAGTTCGCGGCTGCCCGGCTCGAGCGCGTGGCCGGCAGCGTCCATCACCGGCTGGGTGCTGAGGCCCGGGGCGCCGATCACGCCGGCGGCGACGAGCAGGTAGAAGATGGTGCAGATGGCTAGCGAGCCGATCAGGCCGATCGGCATGTTGCGCTGCGGGTTCTTGGTCTCCTCGGCCGCGGTGGAGACCGCGTCGAAGCCGACATAGGCGAAGAAGATCGACGCCGCCGCCATCGAGATGCCGACAAAGCCGGTGGGCGCGAAGGGCGAGAACTGCGCGCCGTTCATCACCGGCACGGCCAGCACGATGAACAGGGTGAGCGCGGCGATCTTGATCGTGACGAGGATCGCGTTGACCGTGGCGCTCTCCTTGGTGCCGATGACCAGCAGCCAGGTAACCAGGCCGGCGATCAGCATCGCGGGCAGGTTGATCAGGCCGCCGTCAAAGGGGCCGGCGACCAGCGTGTCCGGTATGTTGAGGCCGAAGCTGTGCTCGATCAGGCCGATCACATAGCCGGACCAGCCGACCGAGACCGCGCCCGCGGCGACCGCATATTCGAGGATGAGGGCCCAGCCGACCATCCAGGCGATCAGCTCGCCCATCACGGCATAGCTATAGGTATAGGCGGAACCCGAGACGGGGACCATCGACGCCATCTCGGCGTAGCAGAGCGCTGCGAAGGCGCAGACGACGCCGGCGATGATGAACGAGATCATCATGCCCGGCCCGGCCTTTTGCGCGGCTTCGGCGGTGAGAACGAAAATGCCGGTGCCGATCACCGCGCCGATGCCGAGCATGGTGAGCTGAAAAGCCCCCAGCGAACGGTGGAGCGATTTCTTTTCGGCGGTGGCGAGGATGGCGTCGAGTGGCTTTACGCGCCCGAAGATCATTGAAGGTCCCCTCTACGGCGGTTTTTCCCGCCGCCCCGTTTGGATGAAAGCGCGGAGCCTAGCCGCAAAACCGGGGGAGGCAATGCTTTAGTGGCCCCAAGCGTGGCTTTAGCGCATGAATGCGTCGAACCGCGGGTCTCCAGCGCGTGGAAACGTACCCGGTCGGGGCGCCGCGACCGCTTTCCTGCACGGTCCCGGAGGATCAGTGCGCGGCGGCCCTGGAGAAGAGGTTCATCACCAGCACGCCGGCGATGATCAGCGCCATGCCCAGCATGGCGGGCAGGTCGAGCTTCTGGCCCTGGAACAGCCAGGCGATCGCCGCGATCAGCACGATGCCGACGCCCGACCAGATCGCATAGGCGATGCCGGTCGGCACTTCGCGCAGGGTGAGCGAGAGGAAATAGAAGGCGATCGCATAGCCGAGGATCGTGATCGCCGAGGGGACCAGCCGGGTGAAACCCTCGGACTGCTTCATGAATGAAGTCGCGGTGACCTCGGCGACGATCGCGATAGCGAGGTTGAGATAGCGCAAGGGCTCAGCGCGCCAGCATCGGCCCGAGGGGCTTGCCGGCGAAGATATGGACGTGGAGGTGCGGCACTTCCTGGTGCGCGTCCATGCCGGTATTGGCGAGCAGGCGGTAGCCCGGCGCGACGAAGCCCGCCTCGCGCGCTACATGGCCCACGGCACGAACGAAGCCGGCGATCTCCGCCTCGCTCGCCCTGGCCGAGAAATCGTCCCACGAGACGTACGGCCCCTTGGGGATCACCAGGATATGGTGCGGCGCCTGCGGATTGATGTCGTGGAAGGCGAGGGCGAATTCGTCCTCGAACACCTTCTTCGACGGAATCTCGCCACGCAGGATCTTCGCGAAGATGTTCTGGTCGTCATAGGGCTGGGTGGCGTCGATGGGCATGTTCTTCCCCTTCCGCTTGCGGGAGGGGTTAGGGGAGGGGTTGTCCTCCGACCTGCCGCACGGTTCGGGAGGTCACATGCCCTCCCCCGACCCCTCCCGCAAGCGGAAGGGGAGTTCGCCGGATCGCTATTGGGAGCGACTCGCCTTTTCCTCGATCCCCGAAACCCCCTCGCGGCGGGCGAGTTCGGCGCGGACGTCGTCCAGCCCCAGGCCGGCATCGGCGAGCAGCACGAGCAGGTGGAAGACCAGGTCGGCGGCTTCCTTGGTCAGTTCCTCGCGATCGTCCTGGATCGCGGCGATCACCGTCTCGGTCGCTTCCTCGCCCAGCTTCTGCGCGATCTTGGCACGGCCGCGATGCGTGAGCTTGGCGACATAGGAGCTGTCCGGGCTCGCCGTGCGACGGGCGCGGATGGTCTGTTCGAGGATGTCGAGCGGATCGGCCATGGTTTCCGGCTGCAGGCGCCGGGCCCGCCTGTCAATCCTTGGGTGCGGACTTGCGGAAGCGGGCGCGCAGCTGGCGGCGGACGAACCAGATGCCGCCGGCGGCGCAGGCGGCGAGCGCCAGGTCCGAAAGCTCGGGCATCGAGCGGCTGCCGGCGCGGCCGGTATGCGGCGGCTCGTCGGCGGCGAGGGCCGGGATTGCGGCGAACAGCAGCAGAGGAAGCAGGGCGTTGCGCATGGCCCGGGAGCTTATCCGCAACGCCCCGACAAATCGTTAATTGCGGCGACGCATGCGGCGGGCCGCGATCACGCCCATCGTGCCGAGCGCGAACAGGCCGATCATGCCCGGCTCGGGGATCGAGGTGGGGCTGCCCGAGCCGCCGCCACTGCTGCTGGCGGTGCCGCCGCCACTGCTGGTGCCGCTGCCGGGCGTGCCGGGATCGGCGGGCGGCGTGTCCATCGCAAGGGCGGGGACGGCGGAGACCGCGGCAAGGCTCAGTGCCACGGGAAGGACAAAGCTACGGATCATGACAATTTCCCTCTTTATGGTGACAGAGGGTTAAGCAAGGCGCTGGCCGATATGCCGAAATCCGCGGATTTCGGTGCCTTTCGATGGTTAAGCGGGTGCGCGCAAAGGCGATGGCTGTAAAACCCGCCGACTCGTTACGGAGCCGGTGTGATCGCGTCCAGGATCGTGATCTTCCTACCCGGCGCGGCGCCGACCGAGGATTGGGTGACGAGGATGGTGGCGCCGGGCTGGAGCGCGGCCTTCACCGCATCGTAGAAGGCGCGCGGCACCTGCACGCGATTGCGCGTCGCCTCGTGAGGGTGTGTGCTGGCCGCGAGCTCGTGCCTCTCGCTCTCACCCTCATCCCGACCCTCTCCCGCAAGCGGGAGATTAGGAGCGCACCGGAATCCCCGCCGCCGCCAGCGCGGCATGCGCGTCGGCGATGCTCGCCTCGCCGAAATGGAAGATCGAGGCGGCGAGGACGGCGCTGGCATGGCCCCGGGTGATGCCGTCGACCAGATGCTGGAGATTGCCGACGCCGCCCGAGGCGACCACCGGCACGGTCACCTGGTCGGCGATCGTGCGGATCAGCTCGAGGTCATAGCCGTCCTTGGTGCCGTCACGGTCCATCGAGGTGATCAGCAGCTCGCCGGCGCCGAGATGGGCGAGGGCGATGGCATGGGTGACCGCGTCGATGCCGGTCGGCTTGCGGCCGCCATGGGTGAAGACTTCCCAGCCATTCTCGGTGCGGCGCGCATCGACCGAGGCGACGACGCACTGGCTGCCCATCTTCTCGGCGATCTCCGCCACGACTTCGGGGCGCGAGACGGCGGCGGAGTTGACCGCGACCTTGTCCGCCCCGGCGAGCAGGAGCGCGCGGGCATCCTCGACGCTGCGCACGCCGCCGCCGACGGTGAGCGGCATGAAGCAGACCTCGGCGGTGCGGCGCACCACGTCGAGGATCGTGCCGCGCGCCTCGTGGCTGGCGGTGATGTCGAGGAAACAGAGCTCGTCGGCGTCGGCGGCGTCATAGGCGCGGGCCTGTTCCACCGGATCGCCGGCATCGATCAGGTCGACGAAGTTGACGCCCTTGACGACGCGGCCATTGGCGACGTCGAGGCAGGGGATGACGCGGGCGCGGACGGTCATAAAAGCCCTCTCCCCTCCGGGGAGAGGGTTGGGAGAGGGGCATGAAGGGAGAGTGCGCCGCACTTTCCCCCCCCCCCCCCCCCCCCCCCCCCCCCCGGGGGGGGGGGGGGGGGGGGGGGCGGCCGCCCCC
>Ga0102587_1001702_pt1 | contig 14921 bp, 15 predicted proteins | sample AraplaF_Col_mTSA_FD_76853 | JGI IMG/M metagenome (GOLD analysis project Ga0102587, IMG submission 76853) | Arabidopsis root microbial communities from the University of North Carolina, USA - plate scrape MF_Col_mTSA (SPADES assembly) (version 2) | ecosystem: Host-associated > Plants > Roots >... | reverse complement strand
GAGGGTCTATACCAGCAGCGCCATCGTGCGTTTCCTGCTGCCCGTCGTCAGCGAATATATGGAGCTCTATCCGTCGATCTCACTCGTGCTGAGGGTGTTTGGCTGGAAATTGGTCGACATGATCCGGGCGTGCTGTCCGCCTCGCGAACCTGCGACGGCGGCCTCAATGGGTACTGATCGGTACCCTTGAAACGCAAGGTACCGCTTGGTACCTTATCGTGTCAATCGAGAAGGACCTTTCCGATGCCCGACCCTTCAGACGAGGGCTCGCGCCGCCGCGCGCGCCGCAGCCCGGACGATCTTCGCCAGCAGATCCTGGACGCGGCGAGCGAGCTGTTCCTGCGCGACGGCTACGCCAACACGAGCCTGGACGCGGTCATCGAGCGCGTCGGCGGTTCGAAACGCGCGATCTACAGCCATTTCGGGGGCAAGGACGACCTGCTGGTGGCGATGCTCAACGACATCTCCGGACAGGTGCTGCGCGCGGTTCCCGAAGCCGACGAGACGCTGCACGACGACGTGCGCGCCTCCCTCATCCACTTCGCCAACGCGGCAATGCGCGCGTTGATGGATCCTCGCACGGTGGCGCTGTACCGCCTGGTCGTCGCAGAAGGCGTGCGCAGGCCGGAACTCGCCGAAGCCTTCCTGGACAGCGGTCCTCGCCGTGCATCGACGGGACTGGCGCGACTGCTCGCGCGACATGCCAGGGCCGGCGCATTGGACATCGCGAACCCCGCCGCGACCGCCGAGCACTTCATCGGCATGTTGCGCGACGACACCTACCTGGAAGTGCTGCTGGGCGTGCGTCCGCCGTTGACCGAACGTGTATGGAAGCCGCGGGTGGCGCGCGCCGTGGACATCTTCCTGCACGGTACCCAGCCGCGTCAGCGCTGAACCCGCTTCCGGTCAGAGCGCATCCGTCAGGGGCACCGGCCGCCCCGGCTGCGCGGCGATGGCATGGTTCACGTCGCGATGGCCGGCTTCATCCTGCCGCACGGCGACCACGACGTCGCGAAGGCGTGCATCGCGCGCGAGGTTCCAGTACTCGATGGCGATCGCCGGCGCCGGCACGTTGTCGATGCGCCCGGCGTCGATCTCTTCCAGGTAGCGCGTGTAACTCACCACCGCTTCCTCCTCGAAATAACCCACGAGGCGATGCGCCGTGCGTGAGGACACCACGTACAGCACCAGGTAGAACGTGAAGAACAGCGCCTGCGCAACCAGCACCATCAGGCGCTCGAACGCGCTGGGTCGCGCGATCTCCATGAACGTCATCAGGTGCATGCGCTCGTTGTCGGCCTCGTCCAGCAGCGTGCGGATCCAGCCCCGGTCGTGGCGCATCCAGCGCAGGCACCGAAGATGCAGCAGCGCCCCGCCCACCATGCCCGGCACGGCGGCGACGGTCTCCAGCACGATCGCGCGGTTGCCGTAGCGTTTGGCGAACAGCACGTCGGCGAAAAAGCGAAGCGCACGCGTGATGCCGTAGGCGATGCGGTCCGACAGGTTGTGCACGGGATGATGCAGCTCATGGAACTCGTGGGTTTCAGCGTTCATCCGGGTTCTCTGGTCGCATGGGATGGCGGGAAGGCTTCACTTGCCACGCATTGCATCGCCGTCGGCGAGGTACCACTTCAGGAACATGTCCACCGCGAAGATGCACAGCAGCATCGACAGTGTCGCGACGGCCACGGAACTGAAGCGGTAGAGCGACACGCCGTACAGGTCGCCGGTCGGCGACAGTTGACCGATCAGCACCGCCAGCGCCGTCGCGCCACTCAGGCCAACCGCGGGGCCCGCGTTCTCCCTGACGTGCATCACGGCGAACAAGAGCATGCCGATGCCGTAGAGCGCGACGATGAACACGACCTGCGAGACGTGCGTGTAGAGCAGGATCTGGATGGCAAGCGCATACGCGGTGCCGAGCAGTGTGCCGGCCACGCGCGTCAACGCGGCCTGGCGTCCGCCCGCGAGCGTCATCGGAAACAGGATCAGCACCGTCGCGGCCTGCGCGGACAGCGAATCGCTCAGGTCCAGCAGCTGGAAGGCGATGAACGAAGCGCTGGCGCACACCGCGCCGAGCAGCATCTGATGGCGCGCCACGCCAACCGGCTTCTGGGCGGTCGGCCGCGGGATATTGCGTCGCTCCGGCAGCAGCGCATGCACCACCGCCGCGATGAATACCGCCAGCAGCGTCGCGATGAACTGCGACGTGAACAGGTCGTTCTTTGGCACCTGCGGATAGCTGGCCAGGTGCACGAGCACCGACGTCGCCACCATCGACAGTGCGCCGAACAGGAACAGCGGTCCGTTCGCCATCAGGCGGAAGCACAGCAGCGAGAAGGCGAAGAACGCCGTTACGGCGAGCAGCGGCGATGCATTGCCCAACAGCATCAACAGGTTGACCATCACGATGCTCACCGCACTGCTGGCGATGAACTGCAGCGCGATGGGCAGTTTGAAGACGGGAACCAGCCCCAGCAGCAACACCGGATACAGGCCGAAGAAGACGCCGAACGGCCAGTCGGCGAGCTTCACGATGGCCAGGCCCGCGGTGCTCCCGATGGCGATGCGGCATGCCTGACGCCAGGCGTCCTCGCTCAACGCGGGACGCGCACGTGCGGATGCCGGCAGCGCATCAGTAGACATAGTGCAGCAGCGTGATCAGACGGATCTGCACCCTGCCCAGCCAATGACGCAGGCCGTCCGGACGCGGATGCAACTGTACCGTCGCACGCGCGCCGGTCATGAGCGGGCGCGGCGGTGCTTCCAGCAGGCGCAGGTTCACGCGCACGCGTTCGGCATCGCGAACCCAGCGATCGTTCTGCATCGGCGCGGCCAGACGGCCATCCGGGTCGATCTGGCCCTGCGCCACGCCCGCGTCGAGCGAGGTCACTTCCGCATCGAACAATCGACCCGGCAAGGCGTCGAAGGCGACCTGCGCACGCGTGCCGTGCGTGACGTTGATCAGCGCCTTCTCGCGGAAGTCGGCCTGCAGGTTGGGCAGCTGGCTGATGAGCACCAGTTTCGGCGCGCCGGCCTGCGCGTACGCGCCGACCTGCAGGCGCATGTTGCTGACGATGCCAGGCGCCAGCGCGACCACGTCGGTGCGGCGCAGGTTCAATTGCGCGTTGTCGAGCGCGTTGCGTGCGCGGCGCAGGCGCAGGCTGCGGTCTCCATCGTTTCCGCGCTGCACGCGGACGGCGTTCAGCGCCGCCCGCGCCGATTGCAGTGCGGCCTGCGACACATCGCGGCGCGCCTGTGCCTGGTCAAGCGCCGACCGCGAAACGTAGCGCTCGCCGACCAGTTCGCGGAAGCGCTTGAGTTCGCGCTCCGCATCGTCGACCTGCGCCTGCATGCGACGCACTTCGGCACTCGCCGCCAGAATGTTCGCGTCGAGCTGCGAGTTGTCCTGCATCGCCTGCTCCACCAGCAGTTCGGCATCGTGGACCGCGGTGCGATACGTATCGGGTTCGATGCGGAACAGCGTCTGCCCCGGCACGACCTCTTCGTTGTTGCGCACCATGACATCGACCACGCGCCCGCCGACATCCGGCGCGACCTGCGTGACCTGGTAGGTCAGGCGCGCTTCGGGCGACACCGGCATGTTCACGTCCGCCACGAGGAAGTAGACGAACGTGAGCCCGGTCAACGCCAGCGAACCGAACATCCAGGCGCGGAATCGTGCGTCGGGACTCATGCGAACTCTCCTCGGATCCGGCGGGGAACCCGCGTTGCGCCATCGATGGCGGCAATCTAGGCGCGCGCGTTCAAGTGCGGAAGCCACTCCCGGGCGCACAGCATGTTGCTCGCCAGACACCAATCCGCGGCGGCGCCAGCGCCATGGACGGGCGACTGGTTCCCCCCGGTAAACGGCCTGCGTCCCGCTGCGTGGCTACACGCTCCGGCAGGCGGCTCGTAGGATCCCGCCGCTCCAGGCAACGCAGAGCAATCCCATGTCCGCCGTCGCAACCCCAACGCCCGGGGCCTCGCGCGATCTCCTTCGCGGTGAACTCATCCGCAAGGTGGCCGATGTCCTTCATTCCCGGCACGCCGACTCGTTCGCCGCCGTCGTGCGGATCGCCGCGATCCCGCCTCGTGACGTGGAGGCGATGTTCGAGCACGACGGCGCGCTGTTCATCGCGGTGGTCGGGACGATCGCCGACCGGATGCTCGCCCCGCTCATCGAGCGCCCGACCGGACCGAGCTTCCATCCGCAGCTGGTCGCCTTCGCGCGGCAGGCGACGGACGGGTTCTCCGGATTGCAGCTGCGCAACCTCTATCGCATTGCGGTGGCCAACGAATTCGGCGGGCATCCCGTCCGCGCGGAGTTCTACCGGCACGGGCCGGCACGCGTGCGCGACGAACTGGCACGGTTCATGTCCTTCGCGCAGTCGCAGGGCTTCGGCCCCGGTATGGAGTGCCGGCGTGCGGCGGTGCATTTCCTCTCGCTGCTGCGCACGTACTGGGAAATGGCGGACGTCTCGGCTGCCAGCGACCGCCCGCACGTCGACGACGACCTCGACTGGATGGTCGCGGTGTTCCTCTCCGGCATCGAAACGAAGGGCCACGATGTTTGATTCGAACCCTGACTGGCGCGCTTGTCGCGACGTGGAAGCTCCCGCGCAGGACGCATCGATGGCGGTCGATGCCAACGGCTCGCCGGTCACGGTGGACGCCGCCACGTGGCTGGTCTGCTTCGTGCCCGGCCTGCGCCGCCAGTGGTGGCACCCGTTCGCCGATTCGCGCCACAAGCACGTGTTCGCGCTGCGCCCGCTCGAGGACGGCACCTGGCTGCTGATGGAGCCCTGGTGGACGCGGATGATGGTCAACGTGCTCACGCTGGACCAGGCCATCAAGTTCCTGCGCTGGGGCGGCATGGGCGACGTGCTGAAGGTGCGCGAACGCATTCCCGGCAGCGGCAGCCAGATGCGCGGCTGGGCCAACTGCAGCGTGCTGGTGTCGTACATGCTGGGCCGTTCGTACTGGACGTGGACGCCGAACGGACTGTACCGCCGGTTGCTGGACGAGGCCGACGTCGAGCCGGTCAGCGTGGGGCAATTCGTGCGTCGGCACGTCCTGGCCGAATCGCAGCGGCACTCGCGAAACGCACTGGCCTCCATTCCGAAGCAGCGCGACGTGACGCTGCGGGACATCCTGCTGGACCTGGGATCGGGTGTGGTGGCGACGATGACCTCGCGATCCGGCATCGGCCTGCACCGTACGGTGGTTTCGGAGGTCGTCCGCGACCAGGAACTCGCCGATGCCTACCGCACCGGCGCCGCGGACCAGGCGATCGAGAAGGTCCGCAAGGTGCTGGTCGCGGCGAAATGGCGTGGCGAGATCGGCATCGACGACTGCGCGCTCGCCGCGCGCCGGTTCATCGGAATGTTGAAAGGCCATCTGCACCTGGAAATCGCGCTGGGCCTTCGGGAGCCGCCGTCGCATGGCGAGATCCGCGAGCATGTCGCCTGCGTGGTGAACGTGTTCCTTCGCGGCGCCCATGCAACGACGCCCTCCCCCGCCCCTCCCGCGCGCCGGCAGGAACCCGAGGCGGCCTATCTACCGGCGCAGGCTCTGATCCGGGAAATCGGCGAATCGGTGCGTGAAATCGTGCGCGGCGACGACTGGGACGCCGTCGCCGGCTGGGCGCAGGCGCTCTGGAGCGACTACGTCGGCTGCACCGGCCTCACCTGGGAACAGGCATCCGGGCGCATCCGCCGCGCGTGGGAATCCAGCCATGACGTGAAGCGCGCGATGCCCACTGGCGACGCCCTGGAACCTGTGCGTTTTGGAGCATGCCGGGAAACACGTTGTTGACGGGCGCGCGGCTACTGCCCCGTTCCGTGCACGCCTAGCATCGCCACAGGCCTGCGATGCCGCACTCGGCGGGCATCGCAGGCCGCGTTCATCCCCATTGCCGCAGGGACGCAAGAGGAACGCCCATGAACCGCCACGACTCCCCCGCCCCTCCACAGCAGATCCCACTGCCCGGGGCCGATGGCGACTTCTACCAGTTCGCCGGCACGCTCTCGCAGCAGGAGCATGCGCGTGTACTGGAAGTTCGCGCGTTCATGGAGCAACAGGTCCAGCCGATCATCTCCGGCTACTGGGAACGCGATGAGTTTCCCTTCGAGCTGCTGCCCGGCATCAAGGCGCTGAGGATCAGCGGCATGCCTTACCAGGGCTACGGCTGTCCCGGTGGAACGACGACCCTGCTGGGCTTCATCACGCTGGAGATCGCGCGCGTCGATTCGTCGATTGCGACCTTCTTCGGCGTGCACAGCGGACTGGCGATGGGCTCGATCTACCTGTGCGGCTCGCAAGCGCAGAAGGAGAAATGGCTGCCGCCGATGGCGAGGATGGAGAAGATCGGCTCCTTCGGGCTGACCGAACCCGAGGTCGGCTCCGGCGCGGCCGGCGGGCTGACTACCACCGCGCGGCGCGACGGCGACACCTGGATCCTCAACGGCGCCAAGCGCTGGATCGGCAACGCCACCTTCTCTGACTGGGTGGTCATCTACGCCCGCGACGTGGCCGACAACCAGGTGAAGGCGTTCCTCGTGGACACCTGCCTCCCGGGCTACTCGGCCAGCAAGATCGAAAACAAGATCTCCCTGCGCACGGTCCAGAACGCCGACATCGTCCTCGACAACGTGGTGGTGCCGGACTTCTTCAAGCTCGCCAACGGCAACAGCTTCCGTGACACCAACAAGGTCCTCAAAGTCACCCGCCTCGCCGTCGCCTGGCAGGCCGTGGGCCAGCAACTGGCGGCCTTCGACGTCGCACGCCGCTACGCCGTCGAACGGAACCAGTTCGGCCGTCCCCTCGCCTCCTTCCAGCTGGTCCAGCAGCAGCTGGTACAGATCCTCGGCAACGCCGTCAGCTCCATGGGGATGATGGTGCGCCTGGCCCAGCTCGAAGACGCCGGCCTTGCCAAGGACGAACAGTCCGCCCTGGCAAAGGCCTTCACCACAGAACGCATGCGCGAAAGCGTGGCGCTCGGCCGCAGCCTCCTCGGCGGCAACGGCATCGTCACCGACTACGAAATGGCCAAGATCTTCGCCGACGCCGAAGCCATCTACTCCTACGAGGGCACCCACGAGATCAACACCCTCGTGACAGGGCGTGCCATCACGGGAATCTCCGCGATCGTCTAGCTCGCCCGGAGCGTCTAGGGCGGTCCTTCGAGCGGCAGCAGGACCGACGGCCGCAGGTCCATGACGAAGGCCAGCGGATCGACGTACTCCTCGCCGCGCCGCACACCCCAGTGCACACACGGCAGCTGCCCGCAGTGGCCGGGCTCAAGGACGCCGATCTCCTGCCCTTTCGTCACCGGATCGCCTTGGCGGAGTGTGCTGCGCACCGGCTCGAAGCTGCTGCGCAGCCCGCCGCCGTGGTCCACCGTAATCACCGGCCGGTCCACCACCACGCCCACGAAAGCCACCACGCCGTCTGCAGGCGACGTGACAGGAACGCCGTCGGCCGCTGCCTGCAGGTCCACACCTCGGTGCCCGCTCAGCCACGGTTCCGGCGGCGGATCGAAGGGCCGCACAACGGCGGGTTGGGGCGAGAGCGGCCAGCTCCAGGACGGGCGGGCGGTGCTTTCCGAAGGTTGCGCCGCCGGGGCGGCGCCCGCAGGTCCGGCGAGGGCTGTGGCGAGCAGCAGGGCGGTCAGGAAGGAGCCGGGTTTCATGCAGTCCAGCCTCCGGTTCGGGCTCGTTCCGGGGAAGCTCCGCACCCGGCTATGTGGAAAACCGGGCCACCTCCGTGGTGCCCCGCCGGCGCGCAGAACAAGGCGGCCGCTGTAGTACACTTGTGACTGCAGTTTGTCGTGCCCTCACGCTGTTTCAGAAGCGTGGCTCATTCAGCCGCGCGGGGGCCTCAAATTGACTACGCGCATCCAGCCCTCCACATCCAGATCCTGGTGGATCCATGCTGTGGAGGATTGTGCCTCTTGCGGTCCGTTCTTCGAGCGGATGAGGGGTGCAAGGGATGCCAGGAGCAGGACCCGTCCGGGTCCACTAACAACCGTCAACTATTGGCAGGGTAAGAGCAGCCCGCGAGGCTCTCTCATGAATGACCTGCCGGAAGGAGCGTCGGCATGCCCGTCGTAACCATGCGCCAGCTGCTTGACAGCGGCGTCCACTTTGGACACCAGACCCGTCGTTGGAACCCGAAGATGAAGCGCTTCATCTTCACCGAGCGCAACGGCATCTACATCATCGACCTGCAGCAGTCGCTGTCCTACATCGACCGCGCCTTCGAGTTCGTCAAGGCCACCGTGGCCCACGGCGGCACCGTGCTGTTCGTCGGCACCAAGAAGCAGGCCCAGGAAGCAATCGCCGAGCAGGCTACCCGCGTTGGCCAGCCCTACGTCAACCAGCGTTGGCTGGGCGGTATGCTCACCAACTTCTCCACGGTTGCCAAGCGTATCCAGCGCATGAAGGAACTCGAAGAGATCAACTTCGAGGACGTCGCCGGCTCCGGTTACACCAAGAAGGAGCTCCTGCTCCTCCGTCGTGAACTGACCAAGCTCGAGGCCAACCTCGGTGGTATCCGCAATCTGACCAAGGCTCCCTCGGTCCTGTGGGTTGTCGACACCAAGAAGGAACACCTCGCGGTTGACGAAGCCAAGAAGCTGAACATCCCGGTTGTTGCCATCCTGGACACCAACTGCGACCCGGACGAAGTCGACTTCCCGATCCCGGGCAACGACGACGCCATCCGCTCCGTGAACCTGCTGACCCGCGTTGTTGCGGACGCTGTTGCCGAGGGTTTGATCGCCCGCAACCAGCGCGCAACCGGCACCACGGAAGCTCCGGAAGAGCCGCTGGCTGAGTGGGAGCGCGAGCTCCTCGAAGGCAGCAAGGCTGAAGCCGCAGCTGCCGAGGAAGCACCGGCTGCCGACGCTGCCGCAGGCGAAGAAGCAAAGTAAATCCGGACTTTCCCGCAGCCCCCATCGGCGGCGGGAGCTACTGACAGGATGGCGGCCCGCCAGGCGGGCTGCCGTCCTGTCAGTCCGTAAACTCATAAATTTCTAGACAGAGGGGTTCACATGGCGAACTACACTGCTGCAGACATCAAGGCCCTGCGCGAGCGCACCGGCGCCGGCATGATGGATGTCAAGAAGGCTCTTGACGAGGCCAACGGCGACGCCGAGAAGGCCATTGAGATCATCCGCATCAAGGGCCTCAAGGGCGCTACCAAGCGGGAAGGCCGCGCCACCGCCGAAGGCCTGGTTGCCGCCAAGGTCACCGGCAACGTCGGCGTGATGGTCGAAGTCAACTGCGAGACCGACTTCGTTGCCAAGGCCGACAAGTTCATCCAGCTGGCCGACAAGGTCCTGGCCGTGGCCGTCGAGTCCGGCGCTGCCGACCTCGAGCCCCTCCGGGCAGTCGACGTCGACGGCAAGCCGCTGTCCGAGGTCGTCATCGAAGAGGGCGCCGTTCTCGGCGAGAAGGTTGCGGTCCGCCGCATCGCCCGCATCGAAGGCGCCACGGTTGACGCTTACCTGCACAAGACCTCCAAGGACCTCCCGGCCCAGGTTGGCGTGCTGTTCGCTGTGGACGGTGAAGGCGAAGCCGCTGCCACCGCCGCACACGACGTCGCCGTCCACGTTGCCGCCATGGCTCCGAACTACCTCAGCCGCGAAGATGTTCCGGCTGAGCTGGTCGAGTCCGAGCGCCGCATCGCCGAAGAGACCGCCAAGGCCGAAGGCAAGCCGGAAGCTGCCCTGCCGAAGATCGTGGAAGGCCGCGTGACCGGCTTCTACAAGGGTGAAGTCCTCCTGGACCAGGCATTCGCCAAGGACTCCAAGAAGACCGTTGCCCAGGTCCTCGAAGAGGCCGGCGTCAAGGCAACCGCCGTCGCACGTTTCCGCGTCGGCAACTAGTCGCACGCTACAAAGGGGTGGTCACTTCGGTGGCCGCCCCTTTTGCATGCGGCCGTTAGCCCCCGCATGCGCCCGCCGGGCGTCTTTCTGCCCCGGCACCCAGCAAGATAATCTAGCCAGAGTCCACCAACGGGAAGGCACCATGGAATCCGAGAACACAGCAATCCAGCCCGAAAAGACCAAACGCCGCGTGCTCCTGAAGCTTTCCGGCGAGGTCTTCGGCGGCGGCAAGCTCGGTGTGGACCCAGAAACCGTCCGCGCCGTCGCCAAGCAGATCGCTGCGGCCGTTTCCGAGGTGGAAGTCGCGATTGTCGTCGGCGGCGGTAACTTCTTCCGTGGTGCCGAGCTCTCCCAGAGCGGCATGGACCGGTCCCGCGCCGACTACATGGGCATGCTCGGAACGGTCATGAACTGCCTGGCCCTGCAGGACTTCCTGGAACAGGCCGGCGTCGAGACCCGCGTCCAGAGCGCCATCACCATGGGGCAGGTGGCCGAGGCCTACATTCCGCGGCGCGCCATCCGCCACATGGAAAAAGGCCGCGTGGTGATCTTCGGTGCCGGTGCCGGCCTGCCCTACTTCTCCACCGACACCGTCGCTGCCCAGCGCGCCCTCGAGGTCCACGCCGACGTGGTGCTGATGGCCAAGAGCGGTGTGGACGGCGTGTACACCGCCGACCCCAAGAAGGATCCCACCGCCGAAAAGCTCGAGAACCTCAGCTACGACGACGCCCTGCGCCGCGACATCCGCGTCATGGACCAGACCGCCATGACCATGTGCAAGGACAACAAGCTCTCCATGGTGGTGTTCGGCATGGAAGGCGAAGGCAACGTCACCCGGGCGATCCTCGGCGAGAAGCTCGGTACGCTCGTCACCCCCTAGCAGCGGCTAGGATACTTCTAGGACCCTCCGCCCCGCGTGGCGGACTTTTACTGTGTGCACCAACCGCGTGCGCTGCCCTGGTGAAACGGGGCGGACTATTTCTGAGGAGAAACCGTGATCGAAGAAACCTTGCTCGAAGCCGGCGAGAAGATGGACAAGGCGGTCGAGGTAGCCAAGGAGGACTTCGCGTCGATCCGTACCGGTCGCGCCAACCCGGCCCTCTACAGCAAGGTGATCGTGGAGTACTACGGCACGCCGACGCCGCTGCAGCAGCTGGCATCCTTCGCCGTGCCGGACGCCCGTACCATCCTGATCACCCCTTACGACAAGACCGCCCTGCGCGACATCGAGAAGGCCCTCAGCGACTCCGAGGTGGGCGCCAACCCGTCCAACGACGGCAACGTGATCCGCGTGGTCATCCCCGAGCTGACCCAGGAACGCCGCAAGGAATACGTCAAGATCGTCAAGGGCAAGGGTGAGGACGCCAAGGTCTCCATCCGCAGCATCCGCCGCAAGGCCAAGGACTCCCTGGACAAGCTCGTGAAGGACGGCGAAGCCGGCGAAGACGAAGGCGCCCGCGGCGAAAAGGAACTCGACGCCCTGACCAAGGCCCACGTGGAGAGCATCGACGAGCTGCTCAAGCGCAAGGAAGCCGAGCTCCTCGAGGTCTGATGAGCCAGGCTGAGCCCGCGCCCGTGCACAGAACCACCCGAGCCAGGCGGAAAAGCGGCAACCCGACGCCGAAGGCGGGCCGGAACCTTCCGGCGGCCATCGGCGTCGGGCTTTTCCTGTTGGTGGTGGTCCTCGGCGGGCTCCTTTTCCTGCCGTTGGGCTTCGTGCTGGTCACCACCGCGTTCGCGGTTCTGGGAGTCTGGGAAATCTTCCGGGCGATGGACGCCAACGGCGGCACGCTGCTGCCGATCATTCCGGTCATGACCGGCACGGTGGCCATGCCCCTTGCCGCCTACTTCGGCGGTCTGGAGAGCCTGCTGTTCGCCTTCCTGCTCAGCTGCGGGGCGGTGCTGCTGTGGCGCTCCCTCGAGAGCGCCGCCGGGGCGCCCCGCAGCATTTTCGCCGGTGTCTTCACCCTCGCGTGGGTGCCGTTCCTGATCAGCTTCGCGATCGTTCCGCTGCACTCCACCGCAGGAGCGACGACGGCGGGCCCCTGGCCGGGCGGACAGATTCCGGCGGGTGCGTGGCAGATCGCCGTCATGCTGCTCCTGGTGGTCTCCAACGATACCTTCGGCTACCTGGTGGGCGCCCTGTTCGGCAGGCATCCGATGGCGCCGAAAATCAGCCCGAAGAAGAGCTGGGAAGGCTTCGCAGGATCAGTGGCCGGCGCCATGGTGATCGGCGTCCTGGCCAGCATCTTCCTGCTCGACCGGCCCTGGTGGGTGGGCGTTGTGCTGGCCGTCGGCATGGTCGCCGCCGCCACCGCAGGGGACCTCGCCGAGTCGATGGTCAAGCGTGAACTCGGCGTCAAGGACATGAGCAGCATCCTGCCCGGGCACGGCGGCGTCATGGACCGGCTCGATTCGATCGTTTTCGCCGCGCCGGCGGCCTTTATTCTTTTCGCGTTGCTGAGCGGCGCATGACAACACCATCCGGAGGGATAACAGTGGCAGTTGACGTTCGTCGGCAGATTCCCGCCGCCTTTGAGCGCGTGGAACGCACCAAGTATGGCTACAACGCCAAGCAGGTGGACCAGTTCTTCCAGCGGGCACGGGTGTCCTTCGAAAGCCCGGCCCATGCCGAGGTGAAGACGGGCAGCAGCGACGTGCGCTCCGTGTCTTTCGACCCGGTAAAGGGCGGCTACGATGCCGCAGTGGTGGACGCCGCCCTGGACCGGCTCGAGGACGCTTTTGCGCGCCGCGAACGCGACGAACTCATCGAAGCCGAAGGCGAGGAAGGCTGGCTGCGCCAGATCGGCAAGCTCTCCGGCGTGCTGCGCGCCAGGCTGCACCGCCCGGCGGGCCAGCGCTTCCGTCGCCCCGAGAAGAAGCGCGTCCGCAGCTACGATGTTGCCGACGTCGACGCCTTGTGTGATCAGCTGATCGGCTACCTGGAACAGGACCAGCCGTTGAGCGTGGACAGCGTCCGCCGGGCCGCGTTCCGTGCGGCCAAGGGGCCAGCCGGCTACGACGAGGCACAGGTCGATGCCTTCCTGGACCGCGTGGTCGAGCTCATGGCCGCGATCGACTGACGGCCCAAGCCCTCAGCCGGGGGCCTGCTATCCCTCTGCCTGCTCTTCGGGCGGCGTCGGAGAGAGTGGAGCGAAACCCTGCCACGCGGCGGTGTACCTCCGGTAGCCGCGCACCAGGGAGCCGATGACGAAGGCTAGCCCGCACAGCGCCGCGAGCGGCACCGCCAGCCAGACCGGGATGCCGGGCAGCACGAACAGTGTGCCGGACAGCAGCGCGATCAGGGCCGCGTTCACTGCGATGATGAAAGTCATGCTGCTTCCGGCTAAGTGGCCGCCCTGGCTCCGGGTTCCGAAGAAGTAATAGGTCTTCCGGGAACCGGGTTGGTCGTCATGGCTGCCGGCCATGAGATACGGGGCGAGGCCGGGATCCAGATCCACGTAAGCGGCGCGGAGCCGGTTCATCGCGATCACGTACATCAGGTCCTCCATGCCCACGTACATCACGCGGACCTGGGTAAGCAGGCCGATCCCGAGGTCGAGGAAGAGCACAATGATGCCGAACATCACGAAGGTGTCGGAGAATTTCGTGGCCTGGCCAACAAGGGCTGCACTGAGCAGGCTGGCCGAGGTGAAGGTCAGGAACATACTGATCCGGGTCAGCACCTCGCCCTGCGTGGTGCTCCGGGACGCGAGCAGGCTCCAGTGCTCGGTGGCGAGGAGTTGGGCGCGGACCGCGGCCGGGGCGGCCGCCACGGGTAGCTCCGGGCCGCCGTCGGGGAGTGTGCCGTCGGGGAGTGTGTTGTCCATACCGGACATGCGGCCATTGTCCACCTTCCGGCAGCCCGGCGCGATACCTTCAGCGTTCGCTGGCGAGCGGCCGTTCCGGCACGTGCAGGCGGGTCATCAACCGGGCCACCGTTCCGGGAATGCGCTGCTTGGTGGCCAGTGAAACCAGCACCATCACGGTGAAGGCGGCAGGCACGGTCCAGGCCGCCGGCTGCGCCAGCCAGCCCGGCGCCGCCGCACCGCCGAGCAGTGTCCCGGCGACCATCGCGCCGCCGCACAGCACCGCACCGGTGAGCATCCCGGCGATGGCCCCGGCGTCGCTCAGCCCGCGCCACCAGATGCCCAGGAGCAGCACCGGGCAGATGGTGGATGCCGTGAACGCGAACACCAGCCCCACGCTTCCGGCCAGTCCCAGCGAATCCGTCACCAGGGCGAATGCCAGGGGGACGACGGCGGCCAGCAGCGCCCCGATCCGGAAGCCGCGGACGCTGCCGCCCAGCAGGTCCTGGCTGATGACGCCGGCGAGTGAAACCACCAGCCCGGACGTGGTGGAGAGGAACGCAGCGAAGGCGCCTGCGACCACCAGCGCCGAGAGGATGTCGCCGGCCGTCCCGCCCACCAGCTCGCCCGGCAGCAGCAGCACGAGCGCGTCGGAGCGGCCGTCGCGGGCCAGGCCGGGTGCGTACATCCGGCCGAGGAGCCCGGCCGCGGTGGGAAAAAGATAGAAGACGGAGAGCAACCCCAGCACGATCAGGGTGGTCCGGCGGGCCGAGCGGCCGTCCGGATTCGTGTAGAAACGCACCAGCACGTGGGGCAGTCCGAGCGTGCCGAAGAGCAGCGCGACCAGGAGGGAGATCGTCTGGTAGGCCCCGGCGGCGGGCAGGCCGGTGGGGTTGACGGCCTCCGGGGCCGGCACGGCCGCGCCACCGCCTTGGTGCAGCAGTACGAAGATCACCGGAACGGCGAGGGCGGTGAGCTTGAGCCAGTACTGGAACGCCTGGACGAAGGTGATCGACCGCATGCCGCCCGCTGCGACGCTGAGGTAGACCACCAGGACCACGGCCACGGCGCCCACCCAGGACGGCAGCCCGGTGCTGATCCGGATGGTGAGCCCGGCGCCGTGAAGCTGCGGCACGATGTACAGCCAGCCGACGGCGACCACCCCCAGGCTGGTCCCCCGCCGCACCGCCGTGGAATCCAGCCGGGCTTCGGTGAAATCC
>Ga0102587_1001693_pt1 | contig 15032 bp, 14 predicted proteins | sample AraplaF_Col_mTSA_FD_76853 | JGI IMG/M metagenome (GOLD analysis project Ga0102587, IMG submission 76853) | Arabidopsis root microbial communities from the University of North Carolina, USA - plate scrape MF_Col_mTSA (SPADES assembly) (version 2) | ecosystem: Host-associated > Plants > Roots >... | reverse complement strand
CGGTCAGCCTGCTGGCCGACGACTTCATGCTGCCGCGGCTGTACTGCTTCCCCTCACGGCATGCCCACAACGCCTACCGCCTGCTCAGCGGCCAGGCCCCGGCCTGCGAACACCTGGAACTGCTCAGCCCACTGGCATCGGCACCGCGCGTGCACGATAACGACCGACCTCTTGAACATGTCATCGACCGGTTCGTCGATGCGTTGGATACGACGCCTGTATGAACAAGCTCAAGTACTACTGCCTGCGATACCAGCCTTATCTGTTGGGCATCGCGTTCTTCCTGGCGATCTTCCTGGTCTGGGCCCTGGGCCGTGCGTTGGGCTTCGCCTCGTTGCACAGTCTGCTGGCCGGGATCGCTGTGTTCCTGCTGCTGTCGGCCGGCTACGTGCTGCTGCTGTACCGCGGCGCCGGGCAGCACCACGACCTCGAAGGCCTGTTGCGCGACGACGCGGACCAGGCCGTGCTCAACGCCACCCCCGCCGACCGTGAAGAGATCAGCCTGCTGCGCGAGCGCCTGCTGCAGGGCATCGAGCGTCTGCACAGCACCTCGCCCCGTGGCACCCCGGCCAAGGATGCCCTCTACGCCCTGCCCTGGTACCTGGTGATCGGCCAGCCGGCGGCAGGCAAGAGCACCATGATCGTGCAGTCGGGCCTGAACTTCCCCTACGCCGAACGCGAAGGCGTGCGCGTGGCCGGGTTGGGCGGCACGCGCAACTGCGACTGGTTCTTCAGCTCCGAGGCGGTGCTGCTGGACACGGCCGGGCGCTACGTCAACAGCCCGGAAGAAGCCGGCAAGTGGCGCGGCTTCCTGCAACTGCTGCGCCAGCACCGTCAGCGTCGCCCGCTCAATGGCCTGATCGTCAGCGTCAGCATCGCCGACCTGCTGCACGGTTCGCTGGAAGACCAGGAGCGGGTGGCCAAGCGCCTGCGCGAGCGCATCCAGGAAAGCGGCGCCCTGCTGGAAGTGCGCCTGCCGATCTACCTGGTGTTCACCAAGTGCGACCTGATCCCCGGCTTCACCGCGTTCTACCGCCAGCTGGACGATGCGGCGCGGGGCGAAGTGGTCGGCAAGACCTTCCCGCACACCGACTACGAGCGGGCCGACTGGGGCCAGCGTTTCGGCGTGGCCATGGACGAGCTGACCAGTACTGGCAGCACGTGGCGAGCCAGCAGCTGGTCCAGCAGGACATCCAGGTCACCCGCCAGAACGACGCGGTGTACCGCTTCCCGCTGGAGCTGGCGGCGCTCAAGCCGCGCCTGCAGGCCTTCGTCGACAGCCTACTGCGCGCCAACCCGTACCAGTCCGCCGAGCTGCTGCGCGGCTTCTATTTCACCGCCGCGCTGCAAGCCGACGACGCCCAGTGGGGCAGCCATGGCCAGCAGGTGAGCGAACGCTTCGCCCTGGAGCAAGGCACCGGCGAGGCCAGCCTGGGCAGCCAGGCGGCGCCGTTGTTCATCAACAGCCTGTTCCGCAAGGTGATCATCCCCGACCAGCACCTGGTGGCGCTGTACACCAGCAACCACCGCGAACGTCGGCGCAAGGCCGCCTGGGTCGGCGCAGCGAGCCTGGCCGGGTTGCTCCTGTGCGGCCTGTGGGGCTGGTCCTACGTCAACAACCGCAGCACGCTGACGCGCATCGGTGAAGAACTGGCCCAGGCCAGGACCGAGGACGCCGCCAGCGAGGGCCAGTACACCGCCTGGCACAGCCTGGACCGCCTGCGCTTCTGGACCTCGCACTACTACCAGCAGCACCACGATCAGGGCGTGCCGCTGGGCATGCGCCTGGGGCTGTACACCGGTCACGCGGTCGAGCCGGTGCTGCGCGAGCGCTATTTCGCCACCTTGCAGAACGTGATGCTCAAGCCGACCGCCGACAACCTGACGCGCACGCTGTACCTGCTCACCACGCTCAAGGTCTACCAGCGCAACGCCCGCGAACTGCAACCGGTGACCGGCGTCGACAGCGTCCAGGCCGAGGCCCTGCCCCGCGACAACCGGGCCCAGTCGATCGCCGACTTCGGCAAGGCGACCCTGGACACCTACGTGATGCTGTCGTCCACGCCTCGCGAGAAGACCGACCCGGCGCTGCTGAACGCGCGCATCCCGGACTATTGGTACCCGGCCATCGCCCGCCAGACCGGCAAGCGCCTGGACCAGGCCAGCAGCGACGCCGAGGGCCAGCACGACTACACCTACGCCAGCCGCCAGATCACCTTCTACAGCGAGCAGCTGCGCGAGCCGGACGTGCCACGCATCCTCGACAACGCGTTCCTGACCTCCAGCTCGCGCAACTACATCGACAGCCTGCCGCGCCCAGCCGCTGGCGATCAGCGCCATCAATTGGTCGCCGTCGATCACCCGACCGGTCTCGTCGACGACGATCAGCCGGTCGGCGTCGCCATCGAGCGCGATGCCGACCTGCGCGCCTGAGGCGACGACGGTTTCGCAGAGAGTCTCAGGCGCGGTCGAGCCGACGCCGTCGTTGATGTTTTTGCCGTTGGGCGTGACGCCGATCGCGATCACTTCGGCGCCGAGCTCCCAGAGCGCCGAGGGAGCGACCTGATAAGCGGCACCATTGGCGCAATCGACCACGATCTTGAGCCCGTCGAGCGTGAGATCCTCTGGAAAGGTCGATTTGGCGGCGTGGATATAGCGTCCACGCGCATCCTCGACGCGCCGCGCCCGACCGATATTGGCTGCGGGGGCGAGCGGGACGTCGCCGTCGATCAGCGCCTCGATCGCGAGCTCGTCTTCGTCGGAAAGCTTGTAGCCATCGGGCCCGAACAGCTTGATGCCGTTATCGGCATAGGGATTGTGGCTGGCCGAGATCATCACGCCCATGTCGGCGCGCATCGACTGGGTGAGCAGCGCCACCGCCGGAGTTGGCATCGGCCCCACGAGCACCACGTCCATGCCGACGCTGGTGAACCCCGCCACCATCGCGTTCTCGAGCATATAGCCCGACAGCCTCGTGTCCTTGCCGATCACCACGCGGTGGCGATGATCGCCGCGCGCGAAGTGCGCGCCGGCCGCCATCCCGACCTTCATCGCCATCGCCGCAGTCATCGTCGAGACGTTGGTCGTCCCGCGAATTCCGTCCGTACCGAAATATTTTCTTGCCATGCCCTGCCTGTTCGCGCCCTTGTGGCGTTTCGTGCCCGCAGAGATAGCGGCGAAAACTACAAAGGGCGAGCATGTCGCAACCTACCCGCATCCTTCTGGCCCTGATCGCCGGGCTCGTCATCGGCGTGCTCGTCGCCAAATCGTCACCCGCGATCGCGATTCAGGCCGCCGACTGGGTTCAGCCGATCGGCACGATTTGGCTCCATGCGCTGCAGATGACGATCGTGCCCCTGGTCACATCGCTGCTGATCACCGGAATCGCCGCCACCGCGGAGCGCGCCAAGGCCAGCAAACTCGCCACGCGCGCCTTCGTCACCTTCATCGTCCTGCTCTGGGTTTCCTCGGCATTGGGAGGCGCGCTGACGCTCGGCTTCCTCGATCTCTGGCCGCTCGATCCGGGCGCCGCCGCCGCGCTGAAGGGCGCGCTAGCGCAGGAAGCGCCTAAGATCGGCGAAGTGCCGCCCTTCACCGACTTCCTCATCGCGATGGTGCCGTCGAATCCGGTCACGTCGGCGGCAAGCGACGCCTTCCTGCCGCTCATTCTGTTCACCACCGTCTTCGCCTTCGCGGTCACGCGCCTCCCCGCCGAGGAACGCCAACGCCTGACCGGTTTCTTCGAGGCTTTGGGCAATGCGATGCTCGTCGTGATCAATTGGGTGCTGTGGCTGGGGCCGATCGGCGTGGGGGCACTGGCCTATGTCGTCGGCGCGCGCGCAGGCACCTCGGCGTTCGGCGCGCTGCTCCATTACGTCGCGGTGATCTCGGGCGTCGGCATCGTATTGTGGCTGCTCTCGGCGCCGTTCGCGTGGATCGCCGGCCGAGTATCGCTGCTCCGCTATCTCCGGGCGATCGGTCCGTCACAGGCAGTCGCGCTCAGCACCCAATCGTCGCTGGCGAGCCTGCCGGCGATGCTCAAGGCAACCGAGAAGCTCGACGTGCCCGTCGCGCATTCGGGCGTGACGCTGCCGATCGGCGTCGCGATTTTCCGCTGGACCGGCCCGGCGATGAACTTCGCGGTGGCGATCTATGTCGCGCACTGGTTCGGCATCCCGCTCGGGCCGGGCCAAATCGCCGCAGGGCTTGCCGCGGGCGCGATCACGACGATGGGCGCGGTGGGGCTGCCGGGCACGGTGAGCTTCGTGAGCTCGATCGCGCCGATCGCCATCGCCATGGGCGTGCCGATCCTGCCGCTGGGCCTGCTCGTCGCAGTCGAGACGATCCCCGATATCTTCCGCACGCTCGGCAATGTCGCGATGCAGGTCTCCACCACCCGCGCGGTCAGCATCCGCTCCGGCGACGATGACGAGTCCGCTACCGAGGCCGACGCACTGCTGAGCGAATAGGGTTATTCCACCCAGTCGAGCCCGATCTCACGATAGAGCGAGCGGTCTTCCTCCCATTTCGGGTTGACCTTGACGTGCAGGTACAGGTGCACCGGCACGCCCATGATCCGCGAGAGCTCGGCGCGGGCGCGGGCGCCGATCTCCTTGATCCGCGTGCCGCCCTTGCCGAGCACGATCGCGCGCTGGGTCTCGCGTGCGACGAGGATCTGCTGGTGGATCTCGACCGAACCGTCCGGCCGTTCCGAATATTTCTCGGTCTCGACGGCGCTCGCATAAGGCAGCTCGGCGTGGAGTTGGAGATAGAGCTGCTCGCGGGTGACTTCGGCGGCGATCATCCGCTCGGTCGCATCGGAGACCTGGTCCTCGGGAAAGTGCCATGCGCTCTCGGGCATCGCCGCGGCGAGCGCGGCCTTCAATTCGGGGACGCCGTCGCCGGTCTGCGCGCTGACGAAATATGTCTCGTCGAACGGCAGCATCTCGTTGAGCTTCGCGGCGTGGCCGAGCAGGCGCGGCTTGTCGGCCACATCGACCTTGTTGAGGATCAGGATTTTCCGCTCGGAGCGGCCCGCGAGGCTCTCGATCACTTGCTGGACCTTGGGGCCCGTCCCGCCCTTGCCGTCGACCACCAACGCGATCAGGTCGGCGCCGTCGGTGCCTTCCCACGCCGCTGCGACCATCGCGCGATCCAGCCGGCGCTCGGGCGTGAAGATGCCCGGCGTATCGACGAGGATGAGCTGGGCATCCCCCTCGATGGCGATTCCCATCAGCCGCGCGCGCGTGGTCTGCGCCTTGGGGCTGACGATCGCGACCTTCTGGCCGACGAGCGCGTTGACGAGCGTCGATTTGCCCGCATTGGGCGCGCCGACCACGGCGATCACGCCGCAACGTTGAGTGGGGGAATCGGTCATCGTAATGCGGCTAGACCCAACTACCGCGCTTCGACAAGCTCAGCGCGAACGGACTAGAGGGGCCAGCCTCACCGACCGTTCGCCCTGAGCTTGTCGAAAGGCACTCTATTTGGAGCCAAGCTTCTCCAGCAAAGCCGCCGCCGCCGCCGTCTCCGCCTCCTGCTTGGACGTCCCCTCGCCGATCGCGTCGGCGAGCTTGCCGATGCTCACCTTCACCTTGAAGCGCGGCGAATGGTTGGGGCCCGAGCGATCGACGATCTCATATTCGGGCGGACGGCGGTTGTTCGCGGCCGCCCATTCCTGAAGCGCGGACTTGGGGTGCCTCGGTGCCTGCACCTGCAAGTCGATACGTTTCGCCCAGGTTTTCCGGATGAAGGCACGCGCGGGCTCGATACCGAATTCTAGATAGAGCGCGCCGATCAACGCCTCCATCACGTCGCCCAGCACATTGTCGCTATCGGCCGCGCCGTCCTCGCGCGCCTGTTTGCCGAGGCGGAGATACGGGGCCACGCCCACTTCGCGCGCGACATCGGCACAGACCGGTCCCGTCACCAGTGCATTGAGCCGACGCGACAAGGCACCTTCGGGCTCCTCGGGGAAGCGCTCGAACAGCCATTCGGCGATGACCAGCCCGAGCACGCGATCGCCGAGGAATTCCATCCGCTCGTAATTGGCCGCGGCCTGGCTGCCATGCGTCAGCGCGCGCTGATAGGCGGCCAGGTCGGTAGGCTTGCGGCCGAAGGTCTCGGCGATCCATCCCCCCAAAGCGGGGGCGGTCAGAAGCCCTCTCCGATGCGGCTCCAGCGTGCCGCGGTGAACCAGGTCCAGGGCAGGAACCAGTTGGCGCTGCCGTCGGTCGACCAGAAATTCACCACTGCCTTGCCCTCGAGATTCTCCAGCGGCACGAACTCGATGCCCCCATCGGCGTGGCTGAATCGGCTGTCGGTCGAATTGTCGCGGTTGTCGCCCATCAGGAAGACATGGCCCGCGGGCACGGTGTAGATGCCGGTATTGTCCTTCGGGTAGGTGCCCTGATCGAGCACTTCATAGGTCTTGCCGTTGGGCAAGGTCTCGCGATAGCGCGGGATGCTGCACACCTGATTGCCTTGCGCGTCGATATTCTGGAATTGCGGCTGGCAGCGCTGGAAATTGGGCGTGATCGGCAGCACGAACTTGGCAATCTCATCCTTGGGCACCGGCTTGCCGTTGAGGATCAGCTGGCCGCCCACCATCTGCACGGTATCGCCCGGCAGGCCGATGACGCGCTTGATCCAGTCGGTGTCGTTGCCCGGCGGCGCCTTGAACACCACCACATCGCCCCGCGTGGGAGTGCCGCCGAAGACGCGGCCCGGGATCAGCGGCAGGCTCCACGGCAGCGAATGCTTCGAATAGCCGTAATTCCATTTGGTGATGAACAGATAGTCGCCGATCAGCAGCCGCGGCAGCATCGATTCGGAAGGAATCGAAAAAGGCGAGAAGATGAAGCTGCGCACGACGAACACGATCAGCGCGAGCTTGAGCAGGAACGTGCCAAGATCGCGCCATTCGGACTTGGGCTTTTCGCTCGCGGTTCCCACCGAATAAGGCTTCGGGGCGTCGGCTGCCGGCTTTTCGGGCTCGGTAGAGGGCACATTATCCATATGACGTGCTCTGCTTGGGCTAAGCGGGGAGGTCAAGCGGCTGAATCCGGCTGGAAGCGACCGGTACGGGACGTTAGGGGCAGCCTGCATCCAAGGAGATGAACATGGCATTGCCCGACTGGTCGACGATCCGCGCCCTGAAATCCGCCCCGCTCCAGCAACTTTTCGGTGCCGATCCGGGTCGCGTCGCGGCGCTGTCCGCCGATGTCGCGGGCATTCATTTCGACTGGTCGAAGACGCATTTGACGACCGAAGCGGTGCAGGCGTTCGCGGCGCTCGCCGAATCGATGGGCCTCGCCACCAGTCGCGACGCGCTGTTCGGCGGCCATGCAATCAACGTCACCGAGGGCCGCGCCGCCGAGCACAGCGCCGAACGCGGCGAGGGCGCGCCCGAGAGCGTAGCGCGGGCACGCGGCTTCCATAGCCGGATGCGCGCGCTGATCGACGCGATCGAGGCCGAGGCGCTCGGCCCGATCCGGCACATCCTCCATATCGGCATCGGCGGATCGGCTTTGGGCCCCGATCTGCTGGTCGACGCGCTGGGCCGCGACGCCGATCGCTACGATGTCGCGGTGGTGTCGAACGTCGACGGGCTGGCGCTCGAAGAGGCATTCGACCGCTTCGATCCGCAAGCGACGCTGATCGCGGTCGCCTCCAAGACCTTCACCACCACCGAGACGATGCTCAACGCCGACAGCGCGCTCGGCTGGCTGGAGGGGAACGGCGTCGAGGATCCCTATGGCCGCGTGATCGCGCTCACTGCCGCGCCCGAAAAGGCGATCGAATGGGGCGTCGACGAGACCCGCGTGCTGCCCTTCGCCGAGAGCGTGGGGGGACGCTATTCGCTCTGGTCGTCGATTGGCTTCCCCGCGGCGCTCGCGCTCGGCTGGGAGGCGTTCGAGGAGATGCTCGAAGGGGCGGCCGAAATGGACCGGCATTTCCGCCTGACACCGCTGGAGAAGAATGCCCCCGCCCTCGCCGCCTTCGCCGACCTTTACTACACCCAGGCGCGCGGCTGCGAGACGCGTGGCGTGTTCGCCTATGACGAAAGGCTGCGGCTGTTGCCGAGCTATCTCCAGCAGCTCGAGATGGAATCGAACGGCAAGCGCGTGACCGCCGATGGCCAGCCGGTCGAATGGCCGACCGCGCCGATCACCTGGGGCGGGGTCGGTACCGACGCGCAGCACGCGGTGTTCCAGTTGCTCCACCAGGGCACGCGGCTGGTGCCGGTCGAGTTCGTCGGCGTGATCGAGCCCGGCGACAGCCAGTCCGATGCGCATCACAACCAGCTGCTGCTCAACATGTTCGCCCAAGGCGCCGCGCTGATGGCGGGCAAGGCGCATGACGAGCTGGCGCGCGCCTATCCGGGCGATCGGCCAAGCTCGACCCTGCTGCTCGAAACGCTCGATCCGCGCACCCTCGGCGCGCTGCTGGCGTTTTACGAACAGCGGACCTTCGTGAACGCAGTGCTGCTCGGCATCAATCCGTTCGACCAGTTCGGCGTCGAGCTTGGCAAGGAAATGGCCAAGGCGGCGGGTGCCGGCGGCGGCGACTTCGATCCCTCGACCAACGACCTGATCGCGCGCGCCTTCCCCTGACGGCGGTCGTCAGGCGGACACTGCCGCCTGCTCGACCAGCATGGCGATATAGTCTTCGAGGCGCACGGCCCCGCGAACCGGATCGTCGGGGATCGCAGGACCGTCGACGGTCGCCGCGGTCATTCGCGCATAGCTTTCGGCGGCCGGGCTCGAGAAGCCGATCGCCTTGAACGCGGGCGTCCACTGGCCGCGCGGAATCGTCTCGACTCGTACCGTGCGGTCGAGCGCCGCCGCGAAGGCATTGGCGACATCCCGCGGCGTATAGAGGCGCGGTCCCTCGACGAAGAAAATGCCGGTGCGGTCGTCGTTCATCAGCACGGCGGCATGCGCGCCAAGATCCTCGGGCGCGACCATCGGCAGTTCGAAATCCTGGTCGAACATCGTCCGCAGCACGCCTTCGTCGCGCGCCTCATCCAGATTTGCCGCCCAGTTGCTGAAATAATAAGCGCCACGATTTATCGCATAGGGAATCGATTGGCCCGCGAGGCCGCGCTCCAGCGCCCACAAGGTGTTGAGGTCGCCGCACCGCTCGCCCGGCTGCGCGCCATAAGTCGATTCGGCGACCACCTTCTCCAGTCCCGAGCCCTCGACCGCGGCCAGGATCGCAGCGACTGTTGCCTTTTCCTCGGCATCGGTATCGATACGGGGAGCCGCGGGTGGATTGAGCAGGAACGCGCGCCGGCCGCTGCGGAACACGAAGCGCAGCAGATCCACGTCGTGCACGTCGGCGATCGCGATCCTCGCGCCCTTCGCTTTCCACGCTTCCGCCTTGGCCGGATCATGGCTGACGATCGTGACGGGCTCGTCCGCTGCGAGCAGCGCGTCCGCGACCGCCGAACCGACATGGCCGGTGCCGCCAAGAATAATGTGCATGGGGCCTCTCCTTGTTCGCGCAATCAACCCATGGGGGGCGAAACCGGTCCGTTGGCATCGGGCTTCCGCACGCCTATCTGCGGCTCCAGCGCGACGAAGCGGGGAAGATTGCATGGCCGACTATGATTATGATCTCTTCGTGATCGGCGCGGGGTCCGGCGGGGTCCGCGCATCGCGCGTTTCTTCGGCATACGGCGCCAAGGTCGCGCTCGCCGAGGAATATCGCGTCGGCGGCACCTGCGTGATCCGCGGCTGCGTGCCCAAGAAGCTGCTCGTCTACGGCGCGCATTTCGCCGAGGATCTGAAGGACGCCAAGCGCTTCGGCTGGCAGGTGCCCGAATGCGATTTCGACTGGGCGACCTTGCGCGACAATGTCCTCGCCGATGTCGATCGGCTGAACGGGCTCTACACCCAGGGGCTGGAGAATGCCGGCGCCGAGATCATCCTCGAACGCGCGACCGTCACCGGCCCGCACGAAGTGACGCTGGCGAGCGGCAAGAAGGTCACTGCGAAGTACATATTGATCGCCACCGGCGCGCACCCGCACGTCCCCGAATTCCCGGGCAGCGAGCACGGCATCACTTCGAACGAGGCATTCCACCTCGAAACCCTGCCCCGGCGCATCCTGATCGCGGGCGGCGGCTATATCGCCAACGAGTTCGCGGGGATCTTCAACGAGTTCGGCAGCCACGTGACCGTGGTCAACCGTACCGATGTCATTCTCCGCGGCTATGATCATTCGGTCCGCGACCGGCTGCTCCAGATCTCGCTGACCAAGGGCATCGACTTCCGCTTCCACGCCGAGTTCGAGAAGATCGAGAAGCTCGACAATGGCTGCCTCAAGGTGTTCCTCGCCGGGCAGGAGCCGATCGAGGTCGATGTCGTCCTGTTCGCCACCGGGCGCGTGCCGAATTCCACCGGGCTGGGGCTCGAGGAACTCGGCGTGGAGATCGACGCCAAGGGCGCGGTCAAGGTCGACGCGCAGAACCGCTCGAACGTCGACAGCATCTATGCCGTGGGCGACGTGACCAACCGCATCCAGCTCACCCCGATCGCGATCCGCGAAGGGCAGGCGTTCGCCGATACGGTATTCGGCGGCAAGCCGAAGACGGTCGATTATACCAGCGTCCCCAGCGCGGTGTTCAGCCATCCGCCGATCGCCGCAGTAGGGATGACCGAGGGCGAGGCGCGCAACAAGCTCGGCTCGGTCAAGGTCTACACGTCGGACTTCCGGGCGATGAAGAACGTCCTCGCCAACCGCAACGAGCGCGCGCTCTACAAGATGGTGTGCGACGGAATGACCGGCCGGGTGGTCGGCATCCACATGATCGGCCCCGATGCGCCCGAAATCCTCCAGGCGGCCGCGGTGGCAGTGAAGGCCGGGCTCACCAAGGAGGCGTTCGACGATACCGTCGCATTGCATCCGAGCATGGCCGAGGAGCTGGTGCTGCTGAAGTGACCGGCTAGATCCCGAGCGAGCCGACCCAGGCCGGCACCAGTTCCCCCGCCGGACCCAGGCGGCTTTCGCCGAACCACGCGCTGCCTTCGGAGGGATCGAGGTTGAGCTCGAGCGTCTCGGCGCCGTGATAGCGCGCGGTCTGGACGAACCCCGCCGCCGGATAGACCGCACCGGACGTGCCGATCGACACGAACAGGTCGGCCTCGGCGAGCGCACGTTCGATCCGCTCCATCTGGTAGGGCATCTCGCCGAAGAAGACGATGTCGGGGCGCAGCGCGGGCGTGCCGCAATCGGGGCATTCGGTCTCGGGCGGCAGCGAATCCTCCCACGCGGTACGGTTGCCGCACGCCGCGCAGAGCGCCGACTTCAACTCGCCGTGCATGTGCACCAGCCGCCGCGATCCGGCGCGCTCGTGCAGATCGTCGACATTCTGCGTAACCAGGAGCAACTCGCCCGGCCATTCCCGGTCGAGCCGCGCCAGCGCGCGGTGCGCGGCATTGGGCTCGACGCTGGTGAGCTTCGCGCGCCGCTCATCGTAGAAGCGGTGGACCAGCTCGGGATCGCGCGCGAGCGCCCGGGGCGTGCAGACATCCTCGACGCGGTGGCCTTCCCACAGCCCACCCGGACCGCGAAACGTCGCGACGCCGCTCTCCGCCGAGACACCGGCACCGGTCAGGATTACGATGTTGCGAATGCCCGTCATCGCACGAACCTGTTCGCGCTGAGGCCCGGTGGTCAAGGCCCAGCCTTGCCGCTGCCGCAATGTTCGACTGTGTTCACACCACTAGGAACGCCCTGGCCGGATTCGCAACGCTGATGCTGTTCGCCATGGCTGCGCAGGATGGCCCTCCCCTCGTTCTGGGCGGCGGCGATCTCGATATCGCCAAAAGCGAATCACCCGGCTGCAGCACCGATCCCGACGAGATCGTGGTGTGCGGGGACAACGATCCGAATCGCTATCGGCTGCCCAAGATCGGCCCGCATTATGTCGAGCAACCGGTGCGCGCCGCCACCCGCTGGGTCCCGGCGCGCTCGGTCGAGACCGATCAGCGCGCATTACCGCGTGGCGGCGGCCCCGCCGCGATGGTGCGATTCCGGATTCCGTTGGGCAAGGGCAAGAAATAGCCCCTGTCGCGCTGCCCCCCGATTGTGCCACAGCGTGCCTTATGACGAGCATCGGTATCTTCGGGAGCATGGGCCGGATGGGGCAGGCGATCGCCGCGATCGCTCCCAGCCTCGGCGCGCAATTGGCAGGCGGTTCGGATGTCGGCGACAATCCCGCCGATCTGGCGCGCAAGGCCGATGTGCTGGTCGATTTCTCCGCGCCGGCGGCGCTCGAGGCGCATCTCGGCGCCGCGCGTGCCGCCTGGACGCCGATCGTGGTCGGCACCACCGGCCTGAGCGCGCACCAGCACGCGCTGATCGATGCCGCCGCCGCCGAAATCCCCGTGCTGCAGACCGGCAACACTTCGATGGGCATCGGCCTGCTCGCCAGGCTGGTGCGCGAGGCCGCGGCGCGGCTCGGGCCCGATTGGGACATCGAGATCGTCGAGACGCACCATCGCAACAAGGCCGATGCCCCCTCGGGCACCGCGCTGATGCTCGGCAATGCCGCCGCACACGGCCTCGGCACAACGCTCGCTGAAGCCGGCGTCACCGATCGTGCCGGGCTCACCGGTCCGCGCGCCGAGGGCACGATCGGGATGGCGTCGCTGCGCGGCGGATCGGTGGTCGGCGATCACAGCGTGATCTTCGCGACAGCAGGCGAGCGTATCGAGCTCACCCACCGCGCCGACGATCGCGCGATCTTCGCACGTGGCGCGGTCCAGGCGGCGCTCTGGCTCAAGGGCCAGCAGCCCGGCCGCTACACGATGGATCAGGTGCTCGGCATTTGAACAAGGCGGAGATCGTCGAGTTCTTCGCGCGGCTGGCGGCGGACAATCCGCACCCCGAAACCGAACTCGAATATTCGAACGCCTTCACCTTGCTCGTCGCGGTCGTGCTCTCCGCGCAGATGACCGATGTCGGGGTCAACAAGGCGACACGGACATTGTTCGCCGAGGCCGACACGCCGGAGAAGATGCTCGCGCTCGGCGAAGAGACACTCAAGCGGCATCTGCGGACGATCAATTTCTACAACACCAAGGCGAAGAACGTCCTCGCGCTCAGCCGCGCGCTGATCGAGCAACATGCTGGCGAAGTGCCCGCCGACCGTGCGGCGCTGGAGGCACTGCCGGGAGTGGGCCGCAAGACCGCCAACGTCGTGCTCAACAGTGCGTTCGGGCAGGAGACCTTCGCAGTCGATACCCACATCTTCCGCGTCGGCAACCGCACCGGGCTGGCACGCGGCAAGACCCCGCTCGAAGTCGAGCTCAAGCTCGAAAAGCGTGTGCCCGGGCCGTTCCGGATCCACGCGCACCATTGGTTGATCCTGCACGGCCGCTATACCTGCAAGGCGCGGACGCCCGAATGCTGGCGATGCGTCGTCGCCGACCTCTGCGCGTTCAAGCCCAAGGCTCCCGCGCCACCCGCGGGCAAGCCCGGCCGCGGCGCCCGGAAAGAAGGATAGGTCCATGCGCGCCCTGCTCGCCGCCTCCGCCCTGCTTTTCACCGCCGCCCCGGCGCCGCGATCCAGCATCACGGCGACGGTCCGGTCGCGATGCTCGCCGGCAAGCCGGTCAATTGTGTCCGGCTCAACCAGATCCTCCGGACCAAGGTTCGCGACGGCGCTACGATCGATTTCGTGATGCGGAGCGGGCAAGTCTATCGCAACAGCCTCGACGGCGGCAGCTGCCCCGGTCTCTCTTCAGAGAGGCGCTTTCTGTACAAGACCAGTTCGGGCGATCTCTGTTCGTACGACACGATCACCGTGCTCCGCGATACCGGCCCGTCGCGCGGCGCCAGGTGCGGGCTCGGCAGTTTCCAGCCGGTGACGCTCACAAAGCGCTGAAAAGGAAACGGCTGGCGCGCTCCCTCCGGCTTTGCTAGGCGCGGCTTTCAAGGCACCCGTAGCTCAGCTGGATAGAGCGCTGCCCTCCGAAGGCAGAGGCCACAGGTTCGAATCCTGTCGGGTGCGCCAGCTTTCACCCCCGCCCATTTGTGAATGCCCGCATTCAGCGTGAGCGAGCTTCGTCGCAGCGATGGGATTGGCGGTGGGGGGCGTGCACACTCGCCCGATCGACCGGCACCTTCGTGCGAATCTGGTCTCTCTCAAGATATCGCTCAACGGGATTTGAGCGATCTGGATGCCCCGTGAGGATTCGAACCTCAATTGACGGAGTCAGAGTCCGTAGTCTTACCTTTAGACGACGGGGCAACAGGGCCGGCCAGATAGGGCGGGGTTTGAATGCTGTCAACGCCACTTCGGCAGTGCGCCTTGCTCCGTCCGTCCCTCTGCGCTAGCCTCGTTCCCAAGCACCGGACGGTCAACATGGCCGAGACGGAACAGAACATAAGCGAGTGAACCCGATGGGGGATGGCCCAGCCAGAGTGCCCCGTGGCCGGAGCGGCAGTTCCGCCCGACCGATACCCAAAGCACCGCCCGAGCGGCCTGCCCGGGCACGCTGGCCCGAATCGCGCCATTTCGCAGCGCTGGATCTGGGCACCAACAATTGCCGATTGCTGATCGCCCGGCCGCAGGGGGCGGGCTTTACGGTGATCGACGCCTTTTCGCGAATCGTCCGGTTGGGCGAGGGCCTCGCGACCAGCGGCAAGCTGTCCGATGCCGCGATCGACCGCACGCTGGCGGCGCTGCGGATCTGCGCGGACAAACTCAAACGCCGCAACGTCGCACTGGCGCGATCGGTGGCAACCGAGGCATGCCGTCAGGCCACGAACGGATCCGAATTCATCGAGCGTGTCTATCGCGAGACGGGAATCGCGCTCGACATCATCACGGCGGAGGAAGAGGCCCGGCTGGCCGTATTGGGCTGCCACGCGCTGCTCGAACCCGGCGACGGACCCGCTCTGGTATTCGACATCGGCGGCGGCTCGACCGAGCTGGAACTCGTCGATTCGCGTGCGGAAGTGCCGCGCATCCTCGACTGGCACAGCGCGCCCTGGGGCGTGGTCTCGCTGACCGAGGC
>Ga0102587_1001690_pt1 | contig 15056 bp, 7 predicted proteins | sample AraplaF_Col_mTSA_FD_76853 | JGI IMG/M metagenome (GOLD analysis project Ga0102587, IMG submission 76853) | Arabidopsis root microbial communities from the University of North Carolina, USA - plate scrape MF_Col_mTSA (SPADES assembly) (version 2) | ecosystem: Host-associated > Plants > Roots >... | reverse complement strand
GCAGCGACAGCAAGCGCGGCGGCGCACTGCTCAATGACTTCAAGAGCAAGTGGATGCTGGTCGGCTCCTACGACTTCGGCGAAGTCCGCGCCTGGGCGGTTTACAACCGCGACAACTTCGCGGGCGGCCCGCTGTCACGCAGCAAGGTCGATGCGCAGATGATTGGCGCCTCCTGGGACCTGACGCCTACCAGCAAGATCATGGGCAATTACATCCGCAAGGATGTGCAGAGCGATCCGGCGGGCAAGCTCAAGCGCTTCCAGGCAGGCTATTCCTACAAGATGAGCAACCGCACGTCGCTCTACGCCTTTTATGACCGCCAGGACCCGAACAACCGCGTCGCCAACGACGTGATTCGCGTTTACGGCGTCGGCATTCAGCACAACTTCTGAGCACCGCAGGAACCGGCCTGAACGTCCGGTTCACAAAGCCCGCCTCCGGCGGGCTTTTGTCATCAATAACAGAAACGCCCCGGACGGGCTTCATCATTCGGGAAAGCATAGCCATGTCGATTAAACATTGGATCAGCACAGGCATTCTGGCGACAGCCTGTGCAATCGCCTCATCAGCTCCGCAAGACATCGTGATAGGCCAGGTCGGCCAGCTCAAGGACCCGGCCTCCGCTGCGAGCCAGGTCAAGGTGGGCGTGCAGTTGTATTTCGATGCGGTCAACGACCGGGGCGGCATCAACGGAGCAAAGCTCAAACTCGTCACCAAAGACCGAGGGCCGGAGGCCGCGGACTCGCTGGAAAAAACGAGGGAGATCCTCCAGGAGGAGAAGCCCGTGGCACTCATTGGATTCTCCGGAACAGCCCCTGTTGAAGCACTGGTTCGGGAAAAGGTGTTGGCCGCGGCGGGTATCCCCCTGGTAGGGCCTCGAACGGGCGCCGTCTCGCTTCATGAGCCGGTGAATCCCTGGATTTTTCACACACGCGCCAACTATGCCCAGGAGGTGCAGAAGATTGTGTCCCACATGGGCATCATCGGGCACAAACGCGTCGCGGTTTTCTACGAGAAGAGTCCGTTCGGGGTTGAGGGCTACGATCGGGCGCTGCGCGCCATCAAGGGAAAAAACCTTCAGCTCTCCGGGACTGCGAGCTACGAATACGGCACGACCGATGTCGGTGAGGCGGTCGCAACCATCCTCAAGGCCAAACCCGATGCGGTGATTTCAGTGGCGACAAGTGCCGCGACCGCCGAGTTCTACAAAAACTTCCGTCAAGGCGGAAGCTCGGCGTTTGTCGTTGCCCTTTCGGTCACTGATGGCGCCGCCGTTGTGAAAAGAATCGGCAAGCAGGCGGCCTACGGATTGGGCATAGCGCTGGTTGTTCCCGACCCGTCCAGCAAGACGTCCATCCTCGTCAGGGAGATGCAGGAAGATCACAGGAAATATGGTGCACCGGGGTCTGACCTGACCCTGGCGGTGACCGAGGGCTACATCGCGGCCAGGGTGTTGGCCGAAGGCCTGAAGCGCACCGGGCCAAACCCGACTTCGGCAAAGATCAAACGATCGCTGGAGTCATTGAGGGATCTGAACCTCGGCGGATTCACCGTCAATTTTTCTCCTGCAAATCACTCGGGCTCGTCGTATGTCGACATCATCGTATTGAGCCCGGACGGTAGAATGCTCCGCTAATTCCAATATAACCGCCGAAAGCAAATCGGCGTCAAAGAAGGCAATGGACTATAACGTCGCGTCGGTAGATGAAGCACTCGGCTTATTGATGCTTGTAGCCCAGAACCCGGGGTTGGGCGTGACCGAGCTTTCCAAAAGATCGGAAATCACCAAGGCCAGGGCGTTCCGCCTTCTCAGCACGCTGGAGCGGCGCGGTTTTGTGCAGCGATCAGGTGACGCCGCGACCTACCACCTGGGCTACAACGCACTGCTTGTGGGCCTGGCCGCCGATGAGCAGGTCAGCCTGGTCAGGCAGGCCGGCAAATACCTTCAGCAACTGGCCAGCCAGTTCAACGAGATCGTCCAGATTCGCGTGCGCGACGGCTTTGAGTCCGTCTCCGTCGCCCGGTGGGACTCCACCCATGACGTGCGCATCCACGGGTCCGTCGGCATGAGAAGGCCTCTTCACGGCGGTGCTTCCGGAAAAGTTCTGCTGGCCTACGCGCCCACGGAGTTTTTGAACGAGTTCTTTGCCCAGGACTTCCAGAAGTTCACCCCCAACACCATTGTTCAGCGCTCCAAATGGAACGAGGAGCTGATCAAGATCCGAAAACAGGGCTATGCCACGTCCCTGGGCGAAATCGCAACGGAGGTCCTCTCCATTGCGGCGCCGGTTCGCGACGGTACGTCAAAAGTCATCGCAGCCATGGCGATCTCGATTCCTGCAAGCCGCATTACGCCCAAAGGATTGGAGAAACTGGCCAAGCCGCTGTGCGCGGCAGCCGACGATCTTTCGGCGGAGCTCGGCTACCGCGCCGGCGCATCCGCGGCCTGACTGCGGTGCGAGGCCTCAGGCCCTCGCTTCACTTGATCAAGAACGCTTCGGGATCACGGGGAGCACCACGTGCGATGGATACCGGCCGCTCATGTGCACCTTGTTGAGCGCCGTTCTGCTTGTCGTTGCCTGGGCTTCGGGATCCCCGGTGTTCGGGTTCACGTCAAAGTGCGGGAAGTTGCTGCTTGAAATGTCAACCCGGATGCGATGCCCGGCCCTGAAAAGGTTGCTTGTGGGAAACGCCTCAATGCGTATGGGGTAGACCGTCCCAGGCGTCATCAACTCCGGGCTCTCCCATGAGTCCCTGTACCGCACCCGCAAAATCCCGTCGGTGAGGTTCATCGCAAAACCCTCTGGATAGTCTTCGTTGGCCGGGTAGACATCGACCAGCTTGACGGTGAAATCCGTGTCGGGGCAATCGGACGACACCCACAGATTCGCCACCACAGGCCCTGTGATTTCAATGTCTTGAGACAGAGGGTCGGTGGAAAAGGAAAGCACGTCATCACGGTCCGTCAAGGGGCGGAACGGTTCCGCGCAGCCAAAGAAGCGCTCATCGGTCGTCTGGTCAAAGGCGCCGGCCAGTATCCCGGGGGGGCGAGAAACCACGCCGCCGCCCAAAGTGGGCACCGGGTTTTTCGGGTCGAAGCGATACTGCAGAACGCCGGCTTCGCCCTCCGGGATGGCGAGCGAAAGTGAACGATTGGTGTGCAGGTGGTAAGGCTTGTACTGCGCGTCTGGAATCGGCCAGTCCTGCTCGGAGCGCCAGCAGCCGCCGTGGTCAAGGCGTCCTTCGGCATTTTTCCGGCCGGACCCGCCTCCCATCACAAACAGCTTCACCGGGGCATCGCCTTCGTTGGCGGTAGGGCCTTTGAGCCAGCGATCGAACCACTTCAACCGGGCCTCAAGAAAGGTCGCCGCGACATGCTGGCCGAACGTGGATTGCTCCCCGAAATCCACATCGCCCGAATAGCTTAACCAGCGGTTGCCGTGCACCCAGGGGCCAAAGACGAGCTGCACAGGTGCACCCATCTTTTTGAGGTTCATGTAGTTTTCAGCCGCAGTGCGCGTATAGACGTCGTACCAGGAAGACATGTGAACCGTGGCCACGTCTTTCAGGTGATGGTAGAAACCTTCCGCATAGATGCCGGGCTGCTTCCAGTATTCATCGAACGAGCCTCGTTCCCATTGGTCGAAAAGAAACTCCTCATACTCGGGTGTTTCGGAAAGCGGGGAGTTCCCGCGGCGCCACGGCATCCTCTTGAACCAGTCATCGACGTCGATATGCTTCAGCGTGCTCGCGACGGCTGTGTTGCCCGACCTCTGGGCGATGCTGGATGCGAAGAGGACGGCCCAGGCCGCCTGCTTCAGCTCATAAGCCCCGCCCTGGCGAATACCGCTCTGGTAGCCGTTCGAAAACCCGCCGGAATCGACATACATCGCCACCAGGCCGGGCGCGCCGGTGGACGCCAGTGCCATTTGTGTATGTGCCGCGTAGGAAAGGCCTTTGGTCCCTATCTTGCCGTTGGACCAGGGCTGGCGGACTATCCATTCGCAGGTGTCATGGCCGTCGTTGGCTTCGCTGAGGTATTTGGTGAACGTTCCTTCGGAGCCGTATCGTCCGCGGCAATCCTGGTACACCACGATATAGCCCTGGGCGACGAAGTAGGTTGCGACCTCCTCCCGTGACATGGGGCCCGTGCTTCCCGGTTCGCGTTCAGTGCGGCTGTCGAGGTGCTTTCCGTATGGCGTACGTTCCATGATCACGGGAAATGACTGCCCGTGCTCGCCAGGCTCTTGCCTCGGCCGGTAGATGTCGGTGGCCAGCCTGACGCCATCCCTCATCGGAACCATCACATTGCGTTCAATCACCATAGCAAGATTGCTGAACGTCGAGTCTTTCATTTACTTCCCTGGTTTGGCGCGGATGGCCACGTGCCACCGCCCTGTTCGTTGATCTGATTACTTCGAAGCCACTTCTTTGATGCTGCTCGCCAACGTGAGCCCGTCGCTGCGGGGGGCCATGCTCAGGCCTTTTCGCAATCCCCATGCAGCCTTGGCGTTGTGCACCGGTATGACGGCAACGTCTTCGGCGGCCAGCCTTGCGGCCTTTCGTTGCAGCTCCTCGCGTTCCTTTTCGTTCAGTGTCCTGGAGGCGGACTGGATCACCGCGTCAAACTCCTTGTTGCTGTAGCGGCCGTAGTTGTTGGCCCCGGTTCCCAGGGCCTTGTCATAGGTGGAAATAGAGGCGGTGTAAGGCTCCAGCGAATCGCCGAGAACCGCGCCGACGCCAAACATGGCCAGGCTGAACTCTGGCGCGCCACCCACTCCGCCGCTCGTCGCCCGTGTCACGAAATTGGCATAGGGGAGGGTCCTGGCGTCGGTTTTGATGCCGGCCTGGGTCAGCATCTGGGCAATCGCCTCGCAGACCCGCGCGTCGTTGAGGTAGCGGTCGTTGGTGCAATGCAGGACCACTTTGAATCCTGATGGATAGCCGGCTTCGGCCAGCAGCGCTTTGGCGCGCGCCGTGTCCGCAGCCTGAAGCTTTAGTGCCGGCTCATATCCAAAGAACCCGGCGGGAACGATCTGCGTTGCGGGTTCCGCATCGCCTTTCATGACGAACTTGTTGATGGCCTCCCTGTTGATGGCCGCCGAGATCGCCTGGCGAACTCTCTTGTCCTGGAAGGGGTTTTTGGCCAGCGGCTTGCCGTCGCTGCCGGTGACATAAGGCGACACCGGGCGGAACTGGTCCATGTGCAGATGGTTGAACATATAGGACGCGGTGGAAACCACGGACACCTTTTCGCTCTTCTTCAAGGTGTCGCTCAAGCCACCGGCGGCGCCGTCAATGACATCGACACTTCCGCCCAGCATCGCAGCGGCCCTTGCCGGTTCTTTGGGGATGAACTGGTAGATCACCTTTGACCAGGCGGGCTTGGCGCCCCAGTAGGCGTCATTGCGTGTCATGGTCACTTGCTGGCTTGGAATGAGCCCCGCGTATTTGAAAGGCCCGGTGCCCACCGCCGCTTTCCCGTTCTCGAAGTCCTCCTCCTTGATCTCCGCGCCGCTTCCCTTCGGAATAATGGCCACAAGGCCCACGTTTTCAGGCAGGGTCGGCGCTGATTCCTTGGTTTTGATGATGACCGTCAGCGGATCCTGTACCCGGATGCTGTCGACCGTTCTCAAATAGGTCTTGAATGTCCGCGGGCCGGCCAGCGCCCTGGCCCTGTCCAGTGAAAACTTCACGTCGTTGGCCGTCATGGGCTCGCCGTTGTGGAATTTGACGCCGGGACGCAACTTGAATTCCCATTGTTTGTCGTCTATCGCTTTCCAGGACAAGGCCAGCAGGGGAATGGGGTGCAGCTTTTCATCCTGGCCGATCAGCGAGTCGTAGACGTTCACCCACACGCTGCGGTTCGCGGCGCCCAGAACATGGGGATCGGCGGACGTCACTTCGGACTTGAATCCGATGCGTAAATCGGCAGCCGATGCAAGACCCGACAGCGTCATAGCCATGGCCGCCACCAGCAAGCGGCGCGGACCCGTTGATGCGATTCCCATTCTGATACTCCAGTAAGTTAGGCCAGGTTGTCTCACAAAATACGTGAAGATTGTTGTATCGTTCAATGATACTTCGTTTTATTCTATGATACAAGAGCCGTTTTTTTTTGAGAGATGCCCGACTCATCTTGAATGGCTTTTCCGGCTCGTGGATGGCAAGGTCCGTCAACCGGGTGCATCTGTCGGCGCAATATCCCTCGCAGCTGCTCCTGCCCATCGTGGCGCAAACCGGCGCCTGAAGGCCCTGAATACCCATGCGCCGATAATCGGTGCATGAGCATTCCTTCCAAGACACCCGCATCCGGCGCGGCAAACACCGATTTCGCGAGCCTTTCGCTGAACCCCGCCATGCTGGCCAACCTGCAGCAGCTGGGCTACCTCAGCATGACAGCTATCCAGGCGGCCAGCCTGCCGGTGGCCCTGCTCGGCAAGGACCTGATCGCCCAGGCCAAGACCGGCAGCGGCAAGACCGCCGCTTTTGCGATTCCCTTGCTGGCCAACCTCAACCCGCGCCGCTTTGCGGTGCAGGCCATGGTGCTGTGCCCCACGCGCGAGCTGGCCGATCAGGTGGCCACCGAAATCCGCCGCCTGGCGCGCGCCGAAGAAAACACCAAAGTCGTGGTGCTGTGCGGCGGTGTGCCGCTGCGCAACCAGACCGCCAGCCTGGAAAACGGCGCCCACATCGTGGTCGGCACGCCCGGCCGCATCATGGACCACCTGGCGCGCGGCAACCTCACGCTCGAGGCGCTCAACACCTTGGTGCTTGACGAAGCCGACCGCATGCTGGACATGGGTTTCTTTGAGGACATCGTCACCGTCGCCAAACAATGCCCCAAGGAGCGGCAGACCCTGCTGTTCTCGGCCACCTACCCCGAAGGCATCGCCAAGCTCAGCCAGCAGTTCATGAAGGCGCCACAAACCATCACGGTCCAGGCCCAGCATGAAAAAACCAAGATACAGCAGCGCTGGTACCAGGTGCCCGACAGCGACCATGACGAAGCCCGCCTGGGCGCCGTCGCGCAGGTGCTGCGACACTTCCGCCCGGCCAGCACGCTGGCGTTCTGCAACACCAAGTCGCAGTGCCGCGCACTGGTGGCTTATTTGAAGGAGCAGGGATTCAGCGCGCTGGCCCTGTTCGGTGAACTCGAGCAGCGCGAGCGCGACCAGGTGCTGGTGCAGTTCGCCAACCGCAGCTGCTCGGTGCTGGTGGCCACCGACGTCGCCGCGCGCGGCCTGGATATCGCGCAACTCGCGATGGTCATCAACGTCGACGTCACACCCGACGCCGAGGTGCATATCCACCGCATAGGCCGCACCGGCCGCGCCGACGAAGAAGGCTGGGCCATCAGCCTGGCCAGCATGGACGAGATGGGCCACGTCGGAAAAATCGAAGTGCTGCAGAAAGCCGAGTCCGAGTGGCACAAACTGACCGAGCTGACCCCCGCGAGCAATGAGCCGCTGCTGCCGCCCATGGTGACCCTGCAGATCGTCGGCGGCCGAAAAGAAAAAATCCGCGCCGGCGACGTTCTGGGCGCTTTGACCGGCGAGGCCGGCTTCACGCGCGAACAGGTCGGCAAGATCAATGTCAATGAGTTCTCCACCTATGTCGCGGTGGACCGCCGCATCGCGAACGAAGCGCTGCACAAACTCTCGACCGGCCGCGTTAAAGGCAAGAGCGTGAAGGTGCGTTTGCTGGAAGATTAAGGGCTGCGGCGTTCACCGACTCGCGTGAGACGCCCTTTCTCCTGAGTCCGTTTGAATGCCGGCATCCTGTCGTGCCTCTGCTGCGAGCTTTCGCTTCGCCTGATTTTCGCTAGCGAACATCCTCCGAGGGACACTCCGCGCCCTCCGCATTCAACTTCGATTTTTCACTCGCAAGCATGCGCTGCGCAGGCAGGCGCACGTCTGTCTGGGTCTGTGTCCACGCCGCGGTTTGTGTCCATTCTCTCTATGAGGGAAGCGTATGCGCGAATGTTTAAACACTATTGGCGTGTTTCCTTGCATGTCTTTACAGTCCGTCCCCTAGTGCGTTGCAAAGGGAGTGGGTGTGGATTGTTTCGATCAAGCTGATGTGTACCCAGACCTGCGGGAAGACCTGCAGCAGGATGCGCACGCCGCTCAAACTGGCTCCGCGAAATCATCTCCCGCTGAGGCGCCGGGCCAGCGGCTCCTCAAGTGGCTGACGTGGGGGGTGATCACGCTCTTGCTGGTGTATGGACTTGTTCTGGGGACCGCACAGGTGCTGGCTCGGGCGATGGGCATGCCCGCCGCAAAAATTTTTCTGGCGCAACTGTACGAAGGAGGTTATTGGTGGCACCCCACGGATAAAGTTTATGCAAAAGATCTTCTTCGCGAAGCCGCTATCTCGGGTGACGTCAGGGCCCAATACCGCTTGGCGCGGTACTACGAAGCCGAGAAGAACTACGCGCAAGCTTTTCTACTGCACCAAGACCTGGCATTACGGGGCTTGGCCGACTCCCAAAGGCGGCTGGGCCTGCTGTACGTGGATGGGCGTGGCGTCAGCCAGAACACGGGTATAGCCATTCAATGGCTGAGAATTGCAGCCGCACAGGGCGATGCCATTGCGCACCTTTCTCTCGGTCTGATTTATTTGGGAGAACTGCCCCACACGTCCCGGGACGTTAGCCAGGCGGTGCAATGGATTCAGTCCTCGGCCTACATGGGTAATGCGCAAGCGCAGGACGCCTTGGCACGCCTGTATGCAACGGGGGAGGGATTGCCCAAAAACCTGAACCTGGCAATGCATTGGGCGAATAAGAGTCTTGACTCTGGCTATGGGCCGGCGAAGGAAACGGCTCAATTTATTCGGTCGCTCAAGCCGTAGAGGCGCAATGGAACGCTTCGTACTGGATATGCGAATCGCGCTCCTTCTGCTTGTGCTTGTTGAGTTCATCGTCTTTCGCAAAGTTAGGCCTTGGGTTCGCCTTTCATTCTGGGTCGTCGGTGGTCTTGTCTTTGTGTATCTGTTTTCGAGGTGAATGCAGGTATGGCGTGTGTTGATGCTTTGCGTAGTGGAATCGCTTCTCTTTTTTGAAAGACAGCCAGTATGGGGCTAGATATTGTTGAAATTCTGAGCTGGTGGTTGAGTCGAACGGTTTGGCGCGTCTTGCCTTTCAAATTTACCCGAGAAAGAAATCTGAGTGACGGGTCTTACGAAGTCCTTGGATTTCTATTGATTGTGTTCGTTGTGGTTTTCTCATTCGCGCTCTGGGGAGTCGCAAGTGCTTAGAAGAAGAAAGAGTAAACGTGGATGTGATTGATCTGATCTTCTATTGGGTTGGACGGCTAACTCAAAGGGCTCTTAACCGCCTTGGCATACCCATTCGGGATATGAACGATGGTGGGTACACGGTACTCGGTCTTTTTACTGTGATTGCTGTGTGTTTTTTTGTTTTTCTTTTTTGGGCGATTTAAATGGCTAGCTTCATAAAATTTTTGACAAGTATTGGCGTGAATAAAGGTGCGGCGGAAATTATCGGAGCCAAAATCGTTGGTGCCGGAGCGGCACTAAATACTGAATCGCTTGGTGGTTATATGAACCCTAACGTGATCGATGGGTACTCGTTTAACCCGTCGGATGGTAATTGGTACAAGCCTTCAATATTCGATGGGAAATTTGACTTCTCTTCTCCTGCCAGCCCCGAGCTACGGGAAAACTTGAACCAGCAAAGATCTTGGCGTGATCTACAAAATAGAGTTGAAAATGTAGGGCCTGCTAATGGAGATGCGGGTGCCTACAGTGCACCGTCGCTGTTCAAGCTGCTGACGAACTTTCCAGGAATCTTCAATAGGTACCGGGAGATCTCGCGAGATTATTTCGTGCCTAGCGATTTTGATATCAAGGACATCGACTACGACCCATTGGGTAACCCCATAGGCACCGCACCGAATGATCTGATCACCTCCCTGAAAACCCAATTCGGCCAAGCCGAACAAGCCCGCAGCCCCCTGATCCTCGACCTCGATGGTGTGAGCGGTGCTGAAACCCTCAGCAAATCTGCCGGCATTTACTTCGACCACGACGGCAACAAGTTTGCCGAGCAGAGCGGCTGGGTCGGTAAGAACGACGGCCTGCTGGTCTGGGACAAAAACGGCAACGGCCAGATCGACAACGGCGCCGAGCTGTTCGGCAATAACACGGTTCTCAACAGCGGGGGCAAAGCCGCCAATGGTTTTGCCGCGCTGGCCGAACTGGATGCCAACAAGGATGGCAAGGTCGATGCAAGCGATGCCACCTCCAGCCAGCTGCGTGTTTTTAAAGACGCGAACAGCAATGGCGTCGTTGATGCCGGCGAATTACTCACCTTGGCTGAAGCCGGCGTGCAAAGCCTGAATACCGGTTACACCAACCAGACAAGTACCGACGCCAACGGCAACCAGCACCTGCAAGCCGGCAGCTTCACCACCACGGCCGGGCAGACCCGCGCCATGGACGACGTCTGGTTTGCCGTGGACACGGCCCGCAGCATCGATACCGACCTGGTAGTCGTCAACGACACCATCGCCGCCCTGCCGGACATCGAGGGTTTTGGCAATGTGCACAGTCTGCAGCAGACCATGGCGTGGGACGCCAGCGGCACCTTGCAGGCGCTGGTGCAGCAATATGCCGGCGCCGCAGATCCGACAGTGCGCGCAAGCCTGCTCAACAACATCATCTACCACTGGGCCGGCGTGCAGGACATCGACCCTGCCAGCCGGGCGGCCACGCTGATCTATGGCAACGTCATAGGCGATGCGCGCAAGCTTGCCACGCTGGAAGCCTTTTTAGGAGAGGGGTACCTGGGGACCTGGTGCTGGGGCACACGAGATCCCAATCCGCACGGCCGCGCCGCACCCATTCTGCTCGGCGCCTATGACCAGCTGGCCCAGTGGGTAGACCGCCAGTTGCTGGCGCAAACCCTGTTCAAGCCGCTGTATGAAAGCATAGGCCTGAGCTGGGATGCCGAAAGCCAAAGCCTGGATTGGGACGTCGGCGCCGTGGTGGCGACGCTGAGTGCCCAATACGACGCCGATCCGGTGCAGGGCCTTGCCATGATTGGCGGTTTTGCCGACACCCTTAAAGCCATGGAGGAGGCAGGCGCCCAGATTCGAACCAAGCTGCAGCAGCAGGGCGACCTTCAGGGCCAGGGATTTGATCTGTACCTGGCCACCTTGGGCAGCAATCCGTTTGTGGGAACGATAGGTGAGGACATTCTGGATGGCATGGCTGGCGTGGACAACTTCTTCATTGCCGGAAAAGGTGCCGACACCCTCAACGGCGGCGATGGCTTTGATACCTATTCCTGGGCCAAAGGCGACGGCAACGACACCATCAACGACATGGGCTTCGAGGCTGGGGTGGTGGTGGACACTTTGGCGTTTCTGGACGTCAGTGCCTCTGAAGTCCGCCTCAGCCGTGATCTGGAACACCTGTATGTCACCATCTTGCCCACCGGCGAGAAAATTCAGGTCACGGGCCATTTCAGCGGTTATGGCGCCAGCCTGGAGCGCATTGAGTTCTCCAGCGGTGGTCCGCTTCTGCTGGCTGACCTGAATGCCGCGCCCTATCGCGGCACCGATGGCGAAGATACCCTGTCAGGGACAGACAGCGGCGAGACCTTTGCTGGTGATAAAGGCGAGGATGAACTCTGGGGAGGCTCCGGCAGCGATTCATACGTCTGGGTGAAGGGGGATGGCAACGACACCATTTCGGACTACGACAGCCAAGGCAACAACACCGACACGCTGAGGCTCGTCGACGTGGCGCGTGAAGACGTCCAGCTCAGCCGCGACCTGGCCCACCTGTACGTCACCATCGTGTCTACGGGAGAGAAAATTCAGGTCGCGAATCATTTCAGCGACTATGGCGCCAGCCTGGAGCGCATTGAGTTCTCCGGCGGCGATCCGCTGCTGTTGGCTGACCTGAATACCGCGCCCTATCGCGGCACCGAAGGCAAAGATACCCTGTCAGGGACTGATAGCGGTGAGACCTTTATTGGCGGCAAAGGCGCGGACGAACTCTGGGGTAACGGCGGTAGCGATTCATACGCCTGGGCCACGGGTGACGGCAACGACATCATTTCGGACTACGACAACGTGGCCGGCAACATCGATACGCTGAAGCTCGCCGACGTGGCACGTGAAGACGTCCAGCTCAGCCGGGATATGACTCACCTGTACGTCACCATTCTGTCTACCGGTGAGAAAATTCAGGTCGCGAATCATTTCAGCGACTATGGCGTCGGCCTGGAGTGCATTGAGTTCTCCAGCGGCGATCCGCTGCTGTTGGCTGACCTGAATGCGGCCCCCTTTCGCGGCACGGCCGGTGCCGATACGCTGACTGGCACAGACAGCGGCGACGTGTTTGCAGGCGGCAAGGGCGCCGATGTCCTTAACGGAGGCTATGGATCAGATTCCTACCTTTGGCGCAAAGGCGAAGGCAACGACAACATTGCTGAATCGGGCTACGGCTGGGGTGACGCAGACTCCGGGGTAGACACATTAAAGCTCCTCGACGTCCAGGCCCCCGAAGTCCGCCTCAGCCGCGACGCCGCCAATCTGTACGTCAATATCGGCGCCGAGAAGATCACCGTCACCAACCACTTCACCGATTCCAGTGCCACACTGGAACGAATCGAATTCTCCGACGGCACGGCATGGAGTGCCTCGGGTATGGCCGCCGCGGCCGCGCTGGCTACCGAAGGCGACGACCAGCTGTTCGGATTCAGTGACTTAAACACCACCCTGTCGGGCCTGGCCGGCAGTGACAGTCTCACCAGCTACGGCGGCAACGACACGCTGGACGGCGGCGCAGGAGCCGACACCCTGGCCGGAGGTTCTGGCAACGATGCCTACGTCGTCGATAACGCGGGTGACGTGGTGATTGAAGCGGCTGGCGCAGGCACAGATACCGTGTTGGCCGGCATCAGCTATACCCTGGGCGCCAATGTCGAGAGCCTGACCCTGACCGGCACTGCCACCCTCAATGGCACCGGCAACAACCTGAACAATATTCTTGGCGGCAATGCGGCCAGCAATGTGCTCGATGGCGGCACAGGCGATGACCGCTACCTCTTTGGCCTGGGCGGCGGGCAGGACACGGTGCTTGATAGCAGCGGCAGCGACCGCATCGTTTTTGGTGCCGGCATCACGGCCGCGCAAGTGACGGCCGGACTGGCGAACGGCCAGGTCACGCTGTCGGTGGCACCCGGCGACAGCATCCGCTTTGCCGCGCCCACCCTGGGCAGCTATGCGATTGAGCAATTCCAGTTCGCCGACGGCAGCGTGAAGGACGTCTCCTGGCTCAACGCTTTGGCCAACCTAGCCCCCAGCGGCGCCAGCAAGACCCTGACGCTCAATGAAGACAGCAGCTGCAAAATCAGCGCCGCCGACCTGGGGTTCCTGGACCCCAATGCCGGCGACAGCCTGAGCGCCGTGCGCATAGACAGCCTGCCCCTGGCGGGCAGCCTCAAGCTCAACGGGGTCGGCGTGGTGAAAGCGCAAGTCATCAGCGCCGCCGACCTGGCCGCCGGCCGCCTGGTGTTCAGCCCGGCCGCCAATGCGAATGGCAATGGCTATGCGGGCCTGAGTTTCTCGGTCAAGGACCAGTACGGCGCGTTTGACACTTCGCCCAAAACCCTGGCTTTCAACGTCACGCCCGTCAATGACGCCCCCACAGGCACGGTCAGCATCAGCGGCAGTGCCGCGCAGAACAGTGTCTTGACCGCCAACAGCACATTGGCTGACGCCGATGGGCTGGGTGCACTGGGCTACCAGTGGCTGGCCGGCGGCGTGGCGATTGCCGGCGCTGTGGGCAAAACTTTTACGCTGGGCCAGGCCCAGGTCGGCCAGGCCATGAGTGTCAGGGTCAGTTATACCGACGGCTTTGGCACGGCCGAAAGTGTGAGCAGCGCGGCCACGGCCAAAGTCGCCAATGTCAACGATGCGCCCACCGGTGTGGTGGGCATCAACGGCACGGCCATGCAAAACCAGGTCCTGAGCGCGGCCCATACCCTGGTCGACGCGGACGGCCTGGGGACGGTGAGCTACCAGTGGCTGGCCAATGGCGCGGCGATCAGTGGAGCCACCGGCGCCACGCTTACTTTGGTCCAGGCCCAGGTGGGCAAGGCCATCAGCGTCAAGGCTTCTTACACCGACGGCTTTGGCAAGCTTGAAAGCGTTGCCAGCGCGGCCACGGCGGTGGTGGCCAATGTCAATGACGCGCCCACGGGCGGTGTCAGCCTGCTGCGCAGCGGCGTGGCGGTAACGGCCGCCACCACCGTGCAGCAGGGCAACATCCTGTCCGTTGCCAGCACGCTGGCCGATGCCGACGGGTTGGGAAGCCTGAGGTACCAGTGGCAAAGCGCGCTGAATGGCGGCGCGGGCTGGAGCGATATTGCGGGTGCCACGGCAGCGAGCTTCACGCTCACACCCGGGCTGGCCGGGCAGAATGTGCGTGTGGCCGTCAGTTATACCGACGGCGGCGGCACGCTCGAAAGTACGGTGAGTGCGGCGACCGCGGCGGTTAACCGCCTGGTGGGCACTGCCGGCGCCGATGCGCTGGCCGGCACGGTGGGTGCCGATCGGCTCGAGGGCCTGGCCGGCAATGACAGCTACACGGTGAATGACGCGGGTGATGTGGTGGTCGAAAACCTCAACGAAGGTACGGACGGCGTCAGCAGTTCCATCAGCTACACACTCACCGCCAATGTCGAGAATCTCACGCTGGCGGGGACTGCCGCCCTCAACGGCACGGGCAATGCCCTGGCCAATACGCTGACGGGCAATGGCGCGGCCAATGTGCTGGACGGTGGGCTGGGCAATGACATCATGGCCGGCGGCACGGGCAATGACCGTTACCAGATGGACCGGGGTTATGGCAGCGACACCGTCCAGGAGAGCGACGCCACGGCCGGCAATACCGACGTGCTGCAGTTCATGGCCGGCACCAGCGCGGACCAGCTGTGGTTCCGCAAGGCGAGCAACAACCTGGAGGTCAGCATCATAGGCACGGCGGACAAGGTTGTTGTGAAGGACTGGTACCTG
>Ga0102587_1001688_pt1 | contig 15081 bp, 10 predicted proteins | sample AraplaF_Col_mTSA_FD_76853 | JGI IMG/M metagenome (GOLD analysis project Ga0102587, IMG submission 76853) | Arabidopsis root microbial communities from the University of North Carolina, USA - plate scrape MF_Col_mTSA (SPADES assembly) (version 2) | ecosystem: Host-associated > Plants > Roots >... | reverse complement strand
GGCATAGGCGCGCTTGTGCAGGCCGCGGCGCTGCAGCTCGGGCACCACGAGGTCGACGAAATGCTCGAGGCCCTCGGGGCTCACGGTGCGGACGAGGTTGAAGCCGTCGATGCCGGCCTCGGTGACCCAGGCCTCGATGGTGTCGGCGATCTGTGCGGGCGTACCGACCACGGGCGCATGGCGCGCGCCCAGCGGCATCTGCGCGAGCAGCGCGCGCGGGGTCAGCGGCGCGCCGCCGGGCCCCTTGAGCGAGGCGACCGAGCTCTGGATCGCATCGGCGCTGCCGCGGCCGATGGCGTCGTCGAGGCCGTGACGCGAGAGGTCGTGGCCGATCGCGCTGCTGAACTGCACCAGGCCGGCCTCGGGTTGCGCGTAGCGGCGGTACTCCTCGTAGCGCGCGCGGGCCTCGGCCTCGGTCGGAGCGGTCACGACCAGCAGCGTGGTCACGAAGCGCACCGCGTCGGCATCGCGCCCGGCCTCGACGAGCGCCGCGCGCAGCTTGCGCACCACGGCCGCGGTGGCGGCCAGGCCCTGGTTGGGCACGAACACCACCTCGGCATGGCGCGCCGCGAAGGCCGTGCCGCGCGCCGAGGCGCCGGCCTGGAACAGCAGCGGCGTGCGCTGCGGCGAAGGCTCGCAGGGATGCACCGCATCGAGACGCCAGCCTTCGCCCGCATGACGGATGGCGCGCACGCGCGCGGGGTCGGCATAGATGCCGCGCTCGCGGTCGGCGATCACCGCGTCGTCGTCCCAGCTCTCTTCCCAGAGCCGGTAGACCAGCGTCATGAACTCGTCGGCCAGGTCGTAGCGCCGGTCGTGGTCGGTGGCGGCGGCCGCGCCCTGCGCGCGCGCCGAGCTGTCGAGGAAGCCGGTCACAATGTTCCAGCCGATGCGGCCCTCGCTCAGGTGGTCGAGCGTGGACATGCGGCGCGCGAAGGCATGCGGCGCCTCGGCCGCGATGGTGGCCGTGATGCCGAAGCCCAGGTGGCGCGTGACGCTGGCCATCGCGCTCACGAGCACGGCCGGGTCGTTGATCGGCACCTGGATGCCGTGGCGCAGCGCGGCCTCGGGGCTGCCGCCCCAGACGTCGTAGACGCCGGTCACGTCGGCGAGGAACAGGCCGTCGAACAGCCCGCGCTCGAGCGTGCGCGCGAGGTCGAGCCAGTAGGGCAGCCGCTTGTAGTCGGTGGCGCGGTCGCGCGGATGCCGCCACAGGCCGTGGGTCAGGTGGCTGGGCGTGTTCATGTCGAACGCGTTCAGCAGGATGGGACGGCGGGGAAGGGGCATGGCTGGCTCGCGCGCGCGCCGCCGCGCGGGGCGGTGGCGCGCATGGCGCTGCGCTTGGGGGAAGGGCCGGTGACGGTGTCAGTACGGGCGGCTGCCCGAGAGGCTGATGCGCTTGAGCACGCGGCGCTCGCCGTTGTCGAAGGCGCTGCGCGCATGCAGCGTGGCCTGGTTGTCCCAGTAGACGATGTCGCCCACGCTCCAGCGGTGCGTGTAGGCGAAGCGCGGCTGCAGCAGGTGCTGGCGCAGGCGCGCGATCAGCGCGGCGCCGTACTGCGGATCGACGCCCACCACTTCGACCTCGGTGCGCGCGCCCAGGTAGAGCACGCGGCGGCCGCTGTCCGGATGGGTGCGCACCAGCGGATGCACCTCGAAGGGTTCGAGGGGTTGATCCGCCGCAGTGCGCGGTAGAGCTCGAACGGCGGCAGTGCGAACGGCGTGGTGAAGCGCTGGGCCAGCACCACCTGGAAGATGTCGCCGGCGGAGATGTATTCCTTCGCCGCGGCGACCATCTCGCCATAGCGGCCGGGGCGCAGCACCGGGGTGAGCTCCACCGCCGCGGGCTCGGCGCGGACCGGGGCGGGCAGGGGGGCGGTGGCGAGCTGGGCCGCCACGGCCTCGATCCGCTCGGCGGACAGGTCGACATCGCCGTCCGGCCAGACCGGGGCGACCAGGAACAGCGCGTCGGCGAGCCGGTCGAACACCAGCACCACCGTCGGGCGCACGAACATCATGTCGGGCACGCCGATCGGATTCTCGGGCGGGCGCGGCAGCTTCTCGACCAGGCCGACCGTCTCGTAGCTGAAATAGCCGACCAGGCAGGCGAGCGCCTTGGGCAGCTCGGGCGGCACGTCGGTGCGGCAGCGTCCGGCCAGCGCCCGCAGTGCATCGAGCGCGGGCTCGGCACAGGGCTTGAAGGCGTGGCGATCGGTCAGCCATTCGGCGTTGATCGCCGCCTCGTTGCCCGTCGCGCGGAAGACCAGGTCGGGGGCCAGGCCGATCAGGCTGTGGCGCCCGCGGACCGAGCCGCCCTCGACCGATTCCAGCAGGAAATCGCCGCGGCCCGGCTCGATCAGCTTCAACGCGGCGGCGACCGGAGTCTCCGTGTCCGCGATCTGGCGCCGCCAGAGCAGTGCCGGCCGCCCCGCGGCATGTGCCGCGCGGGCGGCTTCCAGACCCTCGATCACGTGCTTAGCGGACGCCCTGGCGGGTCAGGTCCGCGCGGAGGCGGGCGATCGCCGCCTCGTTGCGGGTTACCTTGATGTCGGCACGGATCGCGCGGATGAACTCGCGGGCATATTCCGCGGGGATCTGTTGCTGCAGCGCGCTGCGCATGCCGGCCATCGCGACAGGGTCACCCGAGGCGTCATGCGGCTCCACCTTGTCGAGCCAGACGATGTAGAAGCCATCGCGATTGGGAGCTTCGAGCATGCGCGCCTTCCTCGGCTGCATGCTGAAGGCCATCTTGATGAACTGCTCCTTGTCCGCGATTTCCCGGCGCTGGAAGTCGAACGGCTTGACCGGCGGGCCCTTGGCACCGGCATCGGCCAGCGCCTTGTCCATCGGCACGCCCTTGTCGAGCGCGGCGACCACCTGGGTGGCGATGACCTTGGCCTTCTCCAGCGCCTTGTCGAGCAGATAGTCGCGCTGGACCTGCTCGCGGATGCCGGCAAGCGGACGCGGCGCGGCCTGGACGAGCTTGTCGAGCGTCAGGATCGCGAAGCCGCCCTCGGGCGAGGTCTGGACGATCTGCGGTTCGTCGCCGACATTCTCCATCGCGAAGCCGCCGCGCATGATCGCGACGATCGCCGGATCGGGCTTATAGGCTTCATTGTTCGGATCGGTGCCGGTGGCGGTCAGCTCCGGGGTGACCTGCGCGGTCAGCTTGGCGTCGCCGATCAGCTCGGCGAAGTTCTTGCCGTCGCCCACGCCGTCCTCAATCTTCTGGCGGAGGTCCGCCAGCGCCTGCGCGGTCTTGCGCTGGGTGATCTCGGTCGAGAGCTCCTCGCGTGCCTGGTCGAGCGACTTGGCGGCGATCTTCTCGATCTTCTCTACGACCAGGATGTGCCAGCCGAGCTGCGACTTGATCGGGCCGACCACGCCGCCCTGCGCCGCGGCGAAGGCGGCATCGGCGATCGCCGCGGTGGTCTGGCGGGCCAGCTCGGGCTTCTGGACGCCGTCGAAGTTGCTCGCGTCGAGGCCAGCGGCCTTGGCGGCGTCGGCGAGCGGCTTGCCGCCCTTCACTTCGCCGGCGATCTTGTTGGCGGTCGCCTGGTCGAGCACGACGAGCTGGCGCACGCCCCGCTTCTCGGTCGCGGCATAGCGGGTCCCGGCCTTCTTGTAGGCGTCGGCGATCTCCGCTTCGCTCGCGGTCTGCTGCGCGCGGATCTGGTCGATCGACACGGTTGCATAGCGGACGACGCGGCGCTGCGGCACCAGGTAGCGGGCGCGGTGGCTCACATAATAAGCGTTGAGGGTCTTGTCGTCGGGAAGCGGCGGGCGCTCCATCGCGGCGGTGTTGACCATGCCGATCAGGCCGCTGCGGCGCTCGAGCAGCAACGAGGCATAGGGCGCGACCACGCCGTTGGGCACGTCGGTGCCGACCGTGGCGCGGTTGACCAGCCAGTTGCCGAAACGCTCGCGCAGCATGCTGTCGCGGAAGACCGCGGGGGCGATGCGGTTGTCGGCGAGCAGCTTCTCGAACACCTGCTGGCTGAACTTGCCGTCGATGCCGGCGAAGCTCGGGTTGCTCGCGATGTCGGTGTCGATCAGCTTCTTCGACACCTGCATCCCCGACTTGCGGGCGAATTCCACCAGCGCGGCCTGGTTGACCATCTCGTCGATCGCGATGTCGAGCCCGCCCTGGGCGAGGAACTGCTCCATCGTCACGTTCTGGCCCTGCTGCTGCAGGCTGCGCAGGAAGCGCTCGATGCGGTCCTTCACTTCGGTGTCGGCGATCTTCTGCCCGCCCACGGTCGCCAGCGTGCTGTTCGACGCGCCGCTCGCGCCGTTGCGGATGCCGGTGATGTCACCCGCAGCAAAGGCGATGGCGATGAGGCCGAGGAACAGGAACACCGCGATCAGGCCGTAGCGCGACTTGGTGAAATTGCGGAAGAAGCTGAGCATGAAGCGCCGATCGTTGGAATGGTTTGCCCGGTGCTTTAGGGCGCTAGTTCGCGCCCATCAAGCTTGTGCGAACGTCGCCGCCTGCTATCCGCAACCGAAACAGACAAAACGGAGGTTGGGTGATGCGGCGCAAGCTGGTGGCGGGGAACTGGAAGATGCACGGGCTGCGCGCGCAGCTGCCGGAGGTTGAGGCGATCGCCGCCGCGGCCGCGGCGAATCCGTCGGTCGATGTCGCGCTCTGCGTGCCCTATACGCTCATCCACCCGGCGGTGCAGGTCGCGGGCAGCCTGCCGATCGGTGCGCAGGACCTGCACGAGGCCGACAAGGGCGCCCATACCGGCTGTATCTCCGCGCCGATGCTGGTGGAGGAGGGGGCGACCCTTACCATCGTCGGCCATAGCGAGCGCCGCGGCGACCAGCACGAGACCAGCCACGATGCCTATATGAAGGCCGCCGCCGCGCACCGGCACGGGCTCAAGGTGATCCTGTGCTGCGGAGAGCTCGAGGCCGAGCGCGCGGCGGGCCGGGCCGAGCGCATCGTCCAGTCGCAGATCGAGAAGTCGCTGCCCGACGATGCCGATCCGAGCTGGCTGACGCTCGCCTATGAGCCGCGATGGGCGATCGGCACCGGCAAGACTCCGACGCCCGACGAGATCGTCTCGATGCACGCGATCCTCCGCGCCAAGCTGCGCATGATGATCGGCGAGGAGAAGGCCGAGGGCGTCCGTATCCTCTATGGCGGCTCGGTGACCGGGGCCAACGCCGCGCAGATCCTGGCGCTCGACAATGTCGATGGCGCGCTGGTCGGCGGCGCGAGCCTGACCGCCGAGAAGTTCGTGCCGATCATCGAGGGCGCTGCGTCGGTTTCCTGACCTCGCCGAGAGTAAGGAACGCAGTCGCGCCCGAAAGCGCGGCTGCCGCGGCGCCGACCAGTGCGCCCATGTGGAAGGCGCTGACCAGCCCTTCGCCCGCCGCCGCGATCACTGCGCCGGCAATGGCGGTGGCGATCAGCCCGCCGGTGCGCGCGATCGCGCTGTTGAAGCCCGAGGCCGTGCCGGTGTGCGTCTCGTCGACCGAGGCGAGCACCGCGGTGGTCAGCGGCGCGGCGACGCTGGCCATGCCGATCGCAATGGCCAGCGCGCCGGGGAAGACCGAGGTCCAATAGGGCGCGTGCTCGTCCACCAGCAGGAGCAGCGCGAAGCCGATCGCGACGATCATCGGCCCGATGGTCAGCGGCCAGCGCGGCCCTATCTTGGCGGTGATCCTGCCCATGATCCGCGAGGCGATTCCCATGCCGAGCGGCATCGGCAGCAGCGCGAAGCCGGCATGGAGCGCGGAATAGCCACCCGCCTGGATCAGCACATAGGGCAGGAGCAGCAGCACGCCGCCGAGGGCGCCGTAGAGCAGGAAGGTGAGCAGGGTCAGGCCGGCAAAGGCGCGCGAGCCGAACATCGCGACCGGCATCATCGCCCGGTCGCCGCGGCGATGCTCGACCCACAGGAACAGGCCGATGGCGGCCAGTCCCGCCGCGAGCCCGATCGCCACGGTCGCGTCGATCGCATGATGGCTCGACCAGAGGGTGAGTGCCCAGGTGACGGCGCCCAGCGCCAGCGTGGCGGTGAAGGCGCCGGGCAGGTCGAGCGGCAGGTCGCCTTCCGAGCTTTCCTCCACATAGAAGAGCGCGATGCCGATCGCGACGAGGGCGACGGGCACGTTGACGTAGAAGATCGCGCGCCAGCCGATCGCGTCGACCAGCCAGCCGCCCAGCGGCGGGCCGACCGCGCCGGCGATCGCGCCGACGCCGGCCCAGGTGCCGATCGCCTTGCCGCGCGCCTCGCCGGTAAAGGCATGACCCAGCGTCGCCAAGCTGTTGGGCAGCAGGATCGCCGCGCCGATGCCCTGCAGCGCGCGTGCGGCGAGCAGCAGCGTCAGGTCGGCGGCCACCGCGCAGGCGACCGACGCCACCGTGAACAGGGCGATGCCGAGGACCAGCAGCTTGCGCCGCCCGAAATGGTCGCCCGCCGCGCCGCCGATCAGCAGCAGCGCCGAGAGCGGCAGCATGTACGCGTTGATCGTCCATTGCAGCTCGGCCGGCGTGGCGTGCAGGTCGGCGCCGATCGCGGGCAGCGCGACATTGGTCACCGATCCGTCGATGAATGCCAGGCTGGATGCCAGGATGCAGGCGGTAAGGGTCAGATTGGGATGCTTGGCCGCCATGGCGCATGGGTAGCAGAGCCCGGCACCAGCGGGGAAGGGTGGACCCAAGCATAGGCCGAACTCGTCCGAGGAATACGGTAATCTACTGAAATTGCGCAAAATCCACGGCACTCGGCGCCGTGCGGCCGGGGCGCTTTGCTATAAAACCGATATGCCGAAGCCTACGCTTCCTGCCGGCACCCTCGACAGCGAGCGGAATCAAGCGATTCTGGTCGAGCAGTTTCGCGCCCTGCGTAAGCAGGTGCCGCTGATGTACGCGATGATGTTCGTCGATTCGGCATTCCTCGCCTTCGCGGCCCATGGCACCGTCAGCCCCTGGCTGGACCTCGGGATCCCGGCGGCGCTGGCGCTGCTGTCCGCCCTGCGCGCCGCTTTCTGGCTGCGCCGCCGCAGCTTCCTGCCCAGGCCGGAACAGATTCCCCGATATCTGCGCGGCACGATGATCATCTCGGCCGTGCTCAGCCTCGGTTTTGGCGGCTGGGGCCTGGTCCTCTTCGCGGAAGGCGATCTGGTCCGCCGGGTCTGCATCGCGCTGTACATCTTCATCGGTGCGATCAGTTGCTGCTACTGCCTCCAGGCGCTCCCGCGTGCCGGCCAGTCGGTGCTGCTCTTCGGTGCGGCGCCGGTCACGGCCTGCCTGCTCTTCTCCGACGACTGGTTCCTGCGTGGGCTGGGCTTCAACATGGTGGTGGTGGCGATCGTCGTCCTGTGGATGACGCGCACCAACCATGCCGGCTTCATAGAGATGCTCGCCTCGCGCACGCACATGGCGGCCGAACAGCTCCGCGCGGTGGGTGCCGAGCAGCGCGCGCACGACCTGGCCTATCACGACCCGCTGACCGGCCTGCCCAATCGCCGCGCGCTGGCCGAGGCGCTGGAACGCCGGCTCGCGGCCGAAGGCGATGGCGCGCCGCTCGGCCTGCTGATCATCGACCTTGATCGCTTCAAGTCGATCAACGACGTGCACGGCCATCCCGCCGGCGACCAGCTGCTGCGTGACGTCGCGGCGCGGCTCGATGCGTCGGTCGGTTCCGGCGGGACCAGCTACCGGCTGGGCGGCGACGAGTTCGCGGTGATCGTCGATGGCGATGTCGAAGGTGCGCGCCGCACGGCCCATGGTATCGTCCATGCGATGCGGAAGCCCTTTTCCGGGGCCGAGCTCGTCCACCATATCGGCGCCAGCGTCGGCATCTCGCTCTACCCGCAGGACGCACTCGATCTCGACACGCTGATGCGGCGGGCCGACATCGCGCTGTACAAGGCCAAGCAGCTCGGTCGGGGCCAGCACTGCGCCTTCGAGCCGATGCTGGACGCCGAGATCCGCCGCCGCGCCGAGATCGAGCGCGAGATGCGCGAGGCGTTGGAGCGCGATGCCTTCGTGCCCTATTACCAGCCGATCGTCGATCTGCGCAGCGGCGCGGTGGTCGGCTATGAGCTGCTCGCGCGCTGGGACCGCAGCGACGGCGCGGCGATCGGGCCCGAGCTGTTCATCCCGATCGCCGAGGAATGCGGGCTGATCGACACGCTGATGCTTCGCCTGCTGCGCCGCGCCTGCCGCGAGACGCGCGACTGGGAAGTACCGATCGCGATCAACGTCTCGCCGACCCAGCTCAAGGACCCCTGGTTCAGCCAGAAGCTGCTCGGCGTGCTGATCCGCGAGCATTTCCCCGCCCGGCGCCTCACCATCGAGATCACCGAGAACGCGCTGATCGTCGATGCGCAGAGCGCGCAGGAAGCGATAGAGTCGTTACGCAACCAGGGCGTCCAGCTCGCCCTCGACGATTTCGGCACGGGCTATTCGTCGCTCCAGCATCTCCAGATGCTGCCGTTCGACCGGCTGAAGATCGACCGGTCCTTCGTCACCGCGATGGACCGCGATCCGCAGGCGCTGAAGCTGATCCTGGCAATCATTGCGCTCGCCACCACGCTCGAGCTGCCGGTGGTCGCCGAGGGGATCGAGTCGCGCGCGATCGCGGAGACGCTCGCCCGGCTGGGCTGCGCGATGGGGCAGGGCTATCTCTACGGCCATCCGATGTCCGCGGCGGATATCGAGGCGACGCGGAGCGCGACCGCGGCCTGAGGGGCGGGGGCATACTTGCGATGCGGAAAGGCCCGGCGATACGGTGTCCGTATCGCCGGGCCCAAGCCTTTCCCAACAGGGCGACCGACGTTACCGCCCGTACCGGTCCTTGAGCACCTTCCACACGGCCCGCAGGCTCACCGCCTCGGCACCCTTGGGGCGGCCGGGCTTGTGGCTGCCGTTCCAGCAGAAGATGTCGAGATGCGCCCACTGCGCCTTTTCGGGCACGAACTCCTTGAGGAACAGCGCGGCAGTCAGCGCGCCGCCGAAGGGCGCCTCGGCCGCGTTGACCATGTCGGCCACGTCGGACTTCAGCATCTCCTTGTACGGATCGTAGAGCGGCAGGCGCCACATCGGATCCGCCTCGGTCTCCGCCGCCGCCATCAGCTCGCTCGCCAGCGTGTCGTCGTTTGCGAACAGCGCCTGAAGGTCGGCGCCGAGCGCGACGCGCGCGGCGCCGGTGAGCGTCGCATAGTCGATCACCAGCTCGGGGGCCTTTTCCTCGGCCTTGGTCAGCGCGTCGGCGAGGATCAAGCGGCCCTCGGCGTCGGTGTTGCTGTTCTCGACCGTGATGCCCTTGCGCGAGCGCATGATGTCGCCCGGGCGCGTCGCCTCGCCGTTGATCGAGTTCTCGACCGCGGGGACGAGCATGTGCAGCCGCACCGGCAGGCGCGACGACATGATCAGTTCGGCGGTGGCCAGCGCGTGGGCCGCGCCGCCCATGTCCTTCTTCATCAGCCGCATGCCGCTGGCCGGCTTGATGTCGAGGCCGCCCGAATCGAAGCAGACGCCCTTGCCGATGATCGCGATCTTCGGATGCTCGGGATTGCCCCATTCGATCTCGATCAGGCGCGGCTCGCGGCCCTTGCCGGCGGCCTTGCCGACCGCCCAGAGCAGGCCATAGCCCTTCTCGACCTCGTCGCCCTTCACGACCGTCAGCTGGCCGCCATAGGCCTTGACCAGATCGGCGGCGGCGGCCTCGAGATCGGCCGGGCCCATGTCGTTGGCACCGGTGTTGATCCGGTCGCGCAGCTTGTAGGTGGCATTGGCGATGCGCACCGCTTCCTCGATCCGGGCGACGTCGCTGGTCAGCAGCACGCGCGGGCCGGTCGGGGTCTTCTCGTCCTTCTTATAGGCATCGAACTTGTACTGGGCGACGAGCCAGCCATGGATCGCCTTGCCGGGCTCGACGCCCTCGACGCGGTAGCTGCCCTCGGGCAGCGTCTCGGCCAGCTTGGCCAGGCACCAGGGCGAGAGCTTCTCGGCATTGGCAACCACGCTCACCACCGACCAGTCCTCGGCGCCGTCGCCGGGCAGGATCGCGCTCGAATAGGCGCTGGGCGCCAGCTTCTGCGCGGCGGCCGCGGTGCGGTGGCGCGACGGCTGTGCGGCGAGCCAGGCATCGAAGCCCTTGGCGTCGATCACGTGGATGGTGCGGGCGGACTGGCCCTTGTCGGGCTGAACGAGCGTGTTGGGATCAGACATGGCATTGATCTAGGTAATGGGCGGGGCAAGGGCTAGGGGCTTTTGCGTTTCCCAAACGCGTCATCCCGGCGAAAGCCGGTATCTCGTGCGGCTCCTTCCTCGCGCCATTGCCTGAGATCCCGGCTTTCGCCGGGATGACGGGAACGAACATGAATTTTCGTTCACAATGGAACGGTCTCGTTTCGAAACCGGTTCTCGAAGGTCCGTGGGCCACAGGGAGCAGGCGATGACCGACACGCGCTACGAAGGGGAACGCATCCCCTATCTCGAGCCGGTGGAGCCCGCCCCTCGACGCCGCAGCATCGCCGCGATGATCGTCGGTGGCCTCATCGCGCTGATCGGCCTGGTCCTCGCCATTGGCGGCGCCTGGCTCGCGGTGCTCGGTGGCTCGCTCTACTATCTGGTCACCGGCGCGCTGATGCTCTGGTCGGGCATATTGCTGGTGCGCGGGCGAATGAGCGGCGGCTGGCTCTATCTCGCCATCACCGTCGCCAGCGTGTTCTGGGCGTGGTGGGAATCCGGCGCCAATCCCTGGGCACAGGTGCCGCGGGTGATCGCGCCGGTGGTGCTGGCCATCGCCGTGATCCTGGTGTTGCCGACGATGACCACCGCCCCAGGCAAATGGCGGCTGGCGCTGGGGGGTGTCGCAGTCACACTAGTGCTTGGCGTTATCAACTTCTGGGCCGCCGCCGCCGGCATGCCCAACCCCGTGATGGCCGGCCTGCCGTCACCAGGTACGGCTGGAATGATGGACCCCTCGGGTCAGCAGACTGGCGCCGACTGGCCCGTCTATGGCGGCACCACCAGCGCGCGGCGCTATTCGCCGCTCGTCCAGATCACTCCGGCCAATGTCTCGAAGCTCAAGCAGGTCTGGCTCACCCATACCGGCGACCTGCCCAGTTCGCCGATGATCCGGAAGACCTATGGTGCGGAGAACACCCCGCTCAAGGTCGGCGACAGCCTCTATCTCTGCACGCCGAAGAACATCCTGATCGCGCTCGATGCCGCCACCGGCATGGAGAAGTGGCGCTACGATCCCAAGGTGCCCGACGACGCGATCCCCTACACCGCGGCGTGCCGCGGCGTGGTCTATCATGCAATCCCGAATGCGCCGGCGACCCAGGCCTGTGCGACCCGGATCATCGAAGGCACGCTCGACGCGCGGCTGGTCGCGGTCGATGCGAAGAACGGCAAGCCTTGCGCCGATTTCGGCACCAATGGTCAGGTCGATGCCAAGATCGGCATGGGCAAGGTCCCGGCCGGCTTCGTCTCGATCAACTCGCCGCCTACGCTCGTCCGCGGCGTCCTCGTCACCGGCCACCAGGTGCTCGACGGGCAGGACCGTTGGGCTCCCTCCGGCGTCATCCAGGGCTTTGACGTCGTCACCGGCCAATTGCGCTGGGCGTGGGACATGATGCATCCGAGCTGGAACGGCGCACCACCGGCGGGCCAGGAATGGGCGCGTGGCACGCCGAACATGTGGACGCTGGCGAGCGGCGACGAGCAGCTCGGGCTGGTCTATCTGCCGATGGGCAACGCCGCCGCTGACTATTACTCGTCGCTGCGCCGCCCCGAGGAGAATTTCTACGCGACCTCGCTGGTCGCGCTCAACGTGACCACCGGCAAGCCGCGCTGGCGCTTCCAGGCGGTGCGCAACGACGTGTGGGACTATGACTTCGGCGCCCAGGCCACCCTGGTCGACTACAAGGGGGCGCCGGCGCTGGTGCTGCCCAGCAAGCAGGGCGACATCTACATCCTCGACCGCCGCACCGGCCAGCCGCTCACGCCCGTAGGCGAGATGAAGGTACCCGGCGGCGGCGTCGAGCCGCAGCAGCGCGCCGCCACCCAGCGCGTCTCGCTCTGGCATACGCTGCGCAAGCCCGACCTGACCGAGCGGGACATGTGGGGCATGTCGCCGATCGACCAGATGCTCTGCCGCATCCAGTTCCGCCGGGCGAGCTACAAGGGCTTCTTCACTCCGCCCGAGGCCGATCGCCACTCGATCGAATATCCCGGCTATAATGGCGGCACCGATTGGGGCGGCATCGCGGTGGACCCGCAGCGCGGGGTGATCGTCGCCAATTACAACGACATGCCCAACTATGTCCGTCTGGTTCCGCGGGCGGAGGCCGACAAGCTCGGCTGGGCACCCCGTGACCAGGCCCGCGGCAGGATCGGCGGCGCGGAAGGCGCGGGCGATCCCCAAGCCAATACGCCTTACGCGATCAACGTCAATGCCGGCTGGCGGATGCCGTTCACCGGGCTGCTCTGCAAGCAGCCGCCTTATGGCGGGATCCGCGCGATCGACATGGCGAGCGGCAAGACGATCTGGGATCGCCCCTTCGGAGAAGCGCGCACCAACGGCCCCTTCGGCATCCCCTCGATGCTGCCGGTGTCGATCGGCACGCCGAACAATGGCGGCTCGGTGGTCACCGCCGGCGGGCTGATCTTCGTCGCAGCCGCGACCGACAATCTGATCCGGGCGATCGACCTCAAGACCGGCAAGACGCTGTGGAAGGCCGTGCTGCCCGCGGGCGGCCAGGCCACGCCGATCACCTATGAGGCGAACGGCAAGCAGTATCTGGTGATCTATGCCGGCGGACATCACTTCATGCAGACGCCGATCGGCGATGAAGTGGTGGCGTACGCGCTGCCTTGAACCCAATATTCCCCTCCCTGCAAGGGAGGGGCTAGGGGTGGGTTAGAAAAGGTCGGGGCTCAATGCCCCGGCCTTTTCTGTTCTCGGCTACCGGTGGCTGGGCTCGCTCCGCTCGCAACCCACCCCCGACCCCTCCCTTGCAGGGAGGGGAGTTCAGCCCGGATTCGCCTTCACATAGTCGATGAACGCCCGCAGCGGCGCCGGCACCAGCCGTCTCCCCGGATAATAGAGGAACGGCCCGGGGAAGCTCTCCCACCAGTCCTCCAGCACCGGCACCAGCGCGCCGCTGGCGAAGCTCGGCTTGAGCCAGTCCTCGAACAGGCAGACGATCCCGCTGCCCGCCGCCGCGACATCGAGCAGCATGTCGATCGCGCTGCCGACGGTGACGATCAGCGCGGGCGGCGGCTCGACCACCAGGATCTCGCCATGCTTCTCGAACTCCCAGGGGATCAGCCGCCCGCTCTCGAACCGGCCGCGCAGGCAGCGATGGTCGAGCAGGTCGCGAGGATGTGCCGGCACGCCGTGCCCGGCCAGATAGGCGGGGGAGGCCGCTGCGGCGAAGCGCTGTACGCGCGGGCCGATCGGCACCGCGATCATGTCCTGCTCCAGCCGCTCGTCATAGCGGATGCCGGCGTCGCAGCCGGCCGCGAGCAGGTCGACGAAATTGTCCTGCGCGACGATCTCGACCTGGATCTCGGGATAGGCGGCCAGGAAGCCGGGCAGGATCGCCGGCAGCACGATCCGCGCGGCGCCGATCGGCACGTTGAGCTTGAGCGTGCCGGCCGGCCGATCGCGGAAGATATTGACCACGTCCAGCGCGGCCTCGACCTCGCCCAGTGCCGGGCCAAGCCGCTCGATCAGCCGGGCGCCCGCCTCTGTCGGCGCGACGCTTCGGGTGGTACGGTTGAGCAGGCGGACGCCCAGCCGCGCCTCCAGCCGCCGCACCGCCTCGCTGAGCCCCGAGGCGCTGGCGCCCGTCGCGCGCGCGGCATCGCGAAAGCCGCCGGCTCGGGCTACCGAGAGGAACGCGTTCAGTTCGCCGAGATCGAGATCCATTGTTCGAAATTCCGCACAGCCCGTGCGGATTGTGCCCGATTATCGCGCGATGCCGCAAGGCTTAGATGGGTGTCGTGCTTCGAGACTGGAGAATGACGATGACCGATTTTCCGATGACCTATCCGCTGGGCGACCGTACCGTGAACCGCGTCGGCTATGGCGCGATGCAGCTTGCCGGCCCGGGCGTGTTCGGCCCGCCGCGCGACCATGACCAGGCGCTGGCCGTGCTGCGCGAGGCGGTGGCGTCGGGCGTCAATCACATCGACACCAGCGACTTTTACGGCCCGCACGTCACCAACCGGCTGATCCGCGAGGCGCTGCATCCCTATCCGCACGATCTGGTGATCGTCACCAAGGTCGGTGCCCGCCGCGGCGAGGATGCCGCCTGGCTGCCGGCCTGGACGCCGGACGAGATCGAGTCGGCGGTGCACGATAACTTGACCAATCTCGGCATCGAGGCGGTCGACGTGGTCAATCTGCGCATCATGGGCGACATCCACGCCCCCAGCGAGGGACCGATCGCCCCGCAGTTCGAGCGGCTGGCGCGGCTGCGCGAGCAGGGGCTGATCCGCCATCTCGGCCTGAGCAACGCGACGGCCAGGCAGGTCGAGGAAGCCCGCGGTATCGCCCCGGTGGTCTGCGTGCAGAACCAGTATAATCTCGCCCACCGCGAGGATCAGGCACTGCTCGATACGCTGGCCGAGGCGGGGATCGCCTATGTGCCCTTCTTCCCGCTCGGCGGTTTCTCGCCGATCCAGTCGGGCACGCTCGACGAGGTGGCGAAGGGGCTGGGCGCCACCCCGATGCAGGTCGCACTGGCCTGGCTGCTCCAGCGTTCGCCGAACCTGCTGCTGATCCCCGGCACCTCGTCGCTCGGCCATCTGCGCGAGAACCTCGCGGTGCGCGACATCCGGCTGCCGGCCGAGGCGGTGGCGGTGCTGGATGGGATTGCGGGCTGAAAATTCCTCTCCCGGAGGGAGAGGGGGACCGCCGCCGAAGGCGGTGGTGGAGAGGGGGCGCCACGGGCCCGTACAGCTTGGGTCATTTTCTCCCCCCCCCCCCCCCCCCCCCCCCCCCCCCCCCCCCCCCCCCCCCCCGGCGCGCTGCCCCGCTCCCCCCCCCCCCCCCCCCCCCGCCCCCTCGCCCCCGCCCGGCCACCCACGCACGACGCCCC
>Ga0102587_1001687_pt1 | contig 15082 bp, 13 predicted proteins | sample AraplaF_Col_mTSA_FD_76853 | JGI IMG/M metagenome (GOLD analysis project Ga0102587, IMG submission 76853) | Arabidopsis root microbial communities from the University of North Carolina, USA - plate scrape MF_Col_mTSA (SPADES assembly) (version 2) | ecosystem: Host-associated > Plants > Roots >... | reverse complement strand
GGCGCCCGGCGAGGCCTTCCGCCCAGCCTACCGCGTGAGCCCGCGCTACGTCACGCAGGTGAACAACAACATCGTGGTCAACAACACCGTCAACGTGACCAATGTGTACCGCTACCAGCGCCAGCCCGCCGCCGTGACGGCCGTCAGCCGCGAGGACTTCGAGCGCGGCCGGCCGGTGCGTGTGCAGCAGGCACTGAGCCGCGCCGACCTGGGCCGTGCCCAGCTTGTGGCCGACCGCGGCGCGCTGCCGCAACGCCCGAATCCCGCGGAGCTTCGCGAACGGCAACGCCCTGCAGCCGCCTTGCCGCCACCGACAGTGGCTGCACGGCCCGTGCCCGTCGTCAGCAGCCGCGACGACAGGCGTGATGAGCGCCGTGATGGCCGTGACGGCCGCCGCGATGACAACAACCGGGATGAACGGCGCGCCGGCCCCACCGCACCCGTTGCCGCGGGAGCCGCACGTCCTGCGCCCGCACCGGAGCGCAGCACCCCCGAAGCCAGCCAGCACGCGCAGCGCGAACTGCAACGCCAGCAACGAGAGCAGAAGGAACAGCTGCAGGCCCCGCAGTTGGAACAGCAGCGCCGTTCGGGCGAAGAGCCCATAGGCCAGCGCGCGCTGCGCGAGCAGGCCCAGCGCGACGCGCGGGCCCGCAACGAGGCGCAGGAACGCGCCCAGGCGGCCAATGCCAATGCCGGCGCGCAAGCCCGCGCCGAGGCCGAGCGCCATGCCGTCGAACAGGCGCAGCGCAGCCAGCAGCAAGCCCAGCGCGAACAGCAGCGCCAGCAAAGGGAGCAGAGGGAACAGCGAGAGCAAAGGGAAAAGCTGCAAGCCCCCCAGCTGGAACAGCAGCGCCGCTCGGGTGAAGAAGCCATTGGCCAGCGCGCCCTGCGCGAGCAGGCCCAGCGCGACCAGGAAAACGCGCGCCAGCAACAGGCCGCGCAAAGGCAGCAGCAGCAGCAGCAGCAGCAACAGCAACAGCAACAACATCTGCAACAGCAGCACCTGCAACAGCAGCAGCAACAACAGCTACGTGCCCAGCAGGAGCAGCAACGCCAGCACCAGGCCCAAGCCCAAGCCCAAGCCCAGGAACAGCAACAGCGGCGGCAGCAGCAACAGGCGCAGCGCGAAGCCGCCCAGGCCAGGGAGGCCGCCGCCGACAAACCCACCCGCCAGGCACGCGGCGAAGGAAACCCCAACCGAAACCGCGAGCAATAAACCGGCGGCGCGGGATCACGCAAAACTACCTAAGGGTCTGACCGGGTACCGCCTGCGGGAGGGGATAGCTAGGATGACCAGCTGTGTTTCACGGGCCTATGCCCGCGGCTGCATACCCGTCGCGGCCGCCCTGGCGCACCGTGATGTCCAACCCCTTACCTGCCGGAGAGCAATTTGTCCGTGGAGTTCATTCTCGAAACACGAGGGCTGACCAAGGAATTCAAGGGATTCGTGGCCGTCAACAACGTGGACCTCAAGGTCCAGCGCGGGCATATCCACGCGCTGATCGGGCCCAACGGCGCCGGCAAGACCACCTTCTTCAACCTGCTCACCAAGTTCCTGACGCCTACACGCGGCAGCATCGTCTACAACGGCAGCGACATCACCTTCGAGCAGCCCGCGCAGACCGCGCGGCGCGGCATCGTGCGCTCCTTCCAGATCTCTGCCGTGTTCCCGCACATGACGGTGCTGGAGAACGTGCGCGCGGCGCTGCAGCGCAACCTGGGCACCTCCTTCCATTTCTGGAAGGCCGAGGACAGCTTGTTCCACCTGCACGGCCGCGCCCGCGAACTGCTGGCCGAGGTCGACCTCAGCGCGTTTGCCGACGAGCTCACCGTGAACCTGCCCTACGGCCGCAAGCGCGCGCTGGAACTCGCCACCACGCTGGCGCTGGAGCCCGAGCTGATGCTGCTGGACGAACCCACCCAGGGCATGGGCCATGAAGACGTGGACCGCGTGACGCAGCTGATCAAAAAAGTCTCGGCCGGCCGCACCATCCTGATGGTGGAGCACAACATGAACGTGGTGTCGTCGATTGCCGACCGTATCACCGTGCTGCAGCGCGGCGCCATCATCGCCGATGGCCCCTATGCCGAAGTCGCCAAAAATCCGTTGGTGATCGAAGCCTATATGGGCACGGCGAACACCGAGCTGCAGGGAGCCCACTAGATGACCAAAGAGCTCCTCAAAATAGAAGACCTGCACGCCTGGTACGGCGAGTCGCACATCCTGCACGGCGTGAACCTCACGGTCAACGAAGGTGAAGTGGTGACCCTGCTGGGCCGCAACGGCGCAGGCCGCACCACCACCATGCGCGCCATCGTCGGCATGACGGGCGCGCGCAAGGGCTCCATCAAGATCAACGGCGAAGAAGCCATCAAGCTCGCGCCGCACAAGGTGGCCCGGCTGGGTGTGGGCTACTGCCCCGAAGAGCGCGGCATTTTTGCCAGCCTCACGGCCGAGGAAAACCTGATGCTGCCGCCCACCATAGGCCCGGGCGGCATGAGCCTGGACGAGATCTACGCGATGTTCCCCAACCTCAAGGAGCGCGCCGCAAGCCCCGGCACGCGCCTGTCGGGCGGCGAGCAGCAGATGCTGGCCGTGGCGCGCATTTTGCGCACCGGCGCGCGCCTCTTGCTGCTTGATGAAATTTCCGAAGGCCTGGCGCCCGTCATCGTGCAAAAACTCGCCGAGATGATCCTCACGCTCAAGGCCAAGGGCTACACCATCGTGCTGGTGGAGCAGAACTTCCGCTTTGCCGCGCCACTGGCCGACCGCTTCTACGTGATGGAACACGGCCGCATCGTCAAGCAGTTCGCCCAGGCCGAGCTGGCCGGCAACATGGGCATGCTGCAGGAATACCTTGGCGTCTGAGGCCGGCGGCCGTCCATTTTTATTTTTTTGATTCCCCCGTTCACCCCATCCATACCAGGAGACACCATGAAACTCAAAGCACTTGTTGCCGCACTTGCCGTAGGCCTTACCGGCGCCGCCTTTGCGCAAAACACCGGCCCGATCAAGATCGGCATCATCACAGACATGTCCAGCCTGTATGCCGACATCGACGGCCCCGCCGGCGCGGAAATGCTCAGGTGGGCGGCGCAGGATTTCGGCGGCAAGGTGCTGAACCGCCCCATCGAGGTGCTGAGCGCCGACCACCAGAACAAGGCCGACGTCGCGTCGTCCAAGGCGCGTGAGTGGATAGACAAGGACGGCCTGCAGATGCTGATCGGCGGCACCAATTCCGGCACGGCGCTGGCCATGTCCAAGGTCACCACCGAAAAGAAAAAACCCTTCATCGTCATCGGTGCCGGCTCGGCCCGCCTGACCAATGAGGACTGCTCGCCCTACACCGTCCACTACGCCTACGACACTGTCTCGCTGGCCAAGGTGGCCGGCTCCGCCCTGGTCAAGGCCGGCAACAAGAGCTGGTACTTCCTGACCGCCGACTATGCTTTCGGCTACTCGCTCGAAGGCGACGCCTCCAACGTGGTCAAGGCCAACGGCGGCACCGTGGCCGGCACCGTGCGCCACCCGCTGAACGCCTCCGACTTCTCCTCCTTCCTGCTGCAGGCGCAGTCTTCCAAGGCGCAGATCCTGGCACTGGCCAATGCCGGCGGCGACTTCACCAACGCCATGAAGGCGGCCAAGGAATTCGGCATCGGCAAGACCATGAAGGTGGCCGGCCTGCTGGTGTTCATCAACGACGTGCACTCCCTGGGCCTGGCCAACACCGAAGGCCTGCAGCTGGCCGACAGCTGGTACTGGAACCAGGACGACGCCTCGCGCAAGTTCGCCAAGCGCTTCTTCGACAAATACAAACGCATGCCTTCGAGCCTGCAGGCCGCTGACTACTCGGCCACCATGAGCTACCTGAAAGCCGTGCAGGCCGCCGGTACCACCGACTCCGACAAGGTCATGAGCACGCTCAAGGGCATGAAGATCGACGACTTCTACAACAAGGGCCAGATCCGCGCCGACGGCCGCATGATCCACGACATGTACCTGTTCCAGGTCAAGGGCTCCAAGGAGTCCACCACGCCATGGGACTACTACAAGACCGTGGCCAAGGTGCCGGGCGAGCAGGCCTTCACCACGGTGGCCGAATCCAAGTGCGCGGCCGTGAAGAAGTGATGGCACAAGCCCTGAACTGACAAGAAAAGAGAAAACGGAGAAGAACGAGGGGTTTGGTCCAGCCGGTCATTTCTGCGAAATGACCGGCTGCTTCCTTCCAAGCCCCTACGGCTTTCGCCACGACTAACGGCAATCGGTGTCCTGACAGGTTCCCATGGAAATTTTCGGTATTCCCCTGCAAGCATTTATGGGCCAGCTGATGCTGGGCCTGGTCAATGGCGCCTTCTACGCCATGCTGAGCCTGGGGCTCGCGGTGATTTTCGGGCTGCTGGGCATCGTCAACTTCGCGCACGGCGCGCTTTACATGCTGGGCGCCTTTGCCGCCTGGATCATGCTGGACCAGTTCGGCATGAATTACTGGTTCGCGCTGGTGCTGGCGCCGCTGACGGTCGGCATCCTCGGCGTGGTCATCGAGCGGCTTTTCCTCAAGCACCTGTACAAGCTGGACCCGCTCTACGGCCTGCTGCTGACCTTCGGCCTGGCCCTGGTGTTCGAAGGCGTGTTCCGTGAAATCTACGGCGTCTCGGGCCAGAACTACAACGTGCCCGAGCTGCTGGCCGGCGCCATGGACCTGGGCTTTATGCGCCTGCCCATCTACCGCGCCTGGGTGGTCGTGGTCTCGCTGGTGGTCTGCCTGGGCACCTGGTTCCTGATCGAGCGCACCCGGCTGGGCGCCTACCTGCGCGCCGGCACCGAAAACGCGCCGCTGGTGCAGGCCTTCGGCGTCAACGTGCCCATGATGGTCATGCTGACCTACGGTGCGGGCGCCGGGCTGGCGGCTCTCGCCGGCGTGCTGGCCGCGCCCATCATCCAGGTCAACCCGCTCATGGGCTCCAACCTGATCATCGTGGTCTTCGCCGTCGTCGTCATCGGCGGCATGGGCTCCATACTCGGCTCGGTCATCACCGGCCTGGGCCTGGGCATTGTCGAAGGACTGACCCGCGTGTTTTACCCTGAAGCCTCCAACATCGTGGTGTTTGTCATCATGGTCATCGTGTTGATGTTCCGGCCCGCCGGCCTCTTCGGGAAAGAGGTCTGAACATGAGCGCCCTCTCCACCAAAGCCGCCAACATGCTGCGCATCACCTACCTCGTCCTGCTGGCGTTTGCGCTGGCCGCGCCTTTCCTGGGCCTGTATCCGGTGTTTGTGATGAAGCTGCTGTGCTTCGCGCTGTTTGCCTGCGCCTTCAACCTGCTGCTGGGTTTTACCGGCCTGCTGTCTTTCGGCCACGCGGCCTTCTTCGGCTCGGCCGCTTATGTCACCGGCTGGTTCATCAAGTCGCAAAACTGGACGCCCGAGCTGGCCCTGCTGGCCGGCGCGGTGGCGGCCGGGTTGATAGGCCTGCTGGTCGGCCTGGTGGCGATACGCCGCCAGGGCATTTATTTCGCGATGATCACGCTGGCGATTGCCCAGATGGTTTATTTCGTCTGCCTGCAGGCCAGCTTTACCGGAGGTGAGGACGGCCTGCAGGGCGTGCCGCGCGGCAAGCTCTTCGGCCTGCTGCCGCTCGAATCCGACATCAACCTGTATTACGTGGTGGTGGCGATTTTTGTGGCCTGCTTTCTGTTCATCTCGCGCATCGTGCATTCGCCTTTCGGCCAGGTGCTCAAGATGATCCGCGAGAACGAGCCGCGCGCCATCTCGCTGGGCTACAACGTGGACCGCTACAAGCTGCTGGCCTTTGTGCTGTCGGCCGCGCTGGCGGGCCTGGCCGGATCCATGAAAACCCTGGTCATGGGTTTTGCCACGCTGTCCGACGTGCACTGGTCCATGTCCGGCGAGGTCATCCTGATGACGCTGCTGGGCGGCGTCGGCACCTTCTTCGGCCCGGTCATGGGCTCGGGCATCGTGATCGCGCTGCAAAACCTGCTGGCCGACAAGGTCGGCTCCTGGGTCACCGTCATCATCGGCGTGATCTTTGTGATCTGCGTGCTGGCCTTCCGCAAGGGCGTGATCGGCGAGCTGCAGGCCTTTCTGGAGCGCCGCCGCAACGCCGCCAAGGCGGCATCGCAGCAGACCTGAGCGGCACACCGCCCGCAAAAAAGCGCGCAGGCCTTGCGCGCTTTTTTTATGGGGCGGCCTGCTTCAGGCGGTCAAGGCCCGTCGGTCGACAGTGCGTAGTTCACATGCTGCGGCAGCACCAGCTGCCCCAGGCTGTTGGGCACGGCCTCGATGTGGACCTGAGGCTGTGCCGCGCGCACGCTGCCGAAAATCGTGGCGAAGGCGATGTCGGCCGCGTCGCGCCCCGTGGCGAAACGCACAAACCCCATCGGAATCGCCGTGCCCGAAGGGTCGAAGAGGTACCAGCGGTCGCCCAGGTAGACCTCCACATAGGCATGGAAATCCGGCGGGCCCAGCGCGGGGTCGGCGCCGTAGTCCATGCCGCTGGCCATGCGCGCCGGCAGGCTGGCCGCGCGGCACAGCGCGATCATCAGGTGCGCGAAGTCGCGGCACACGCCCACCCGCTCTATCAGGGTGTCTATGGCCGAGGTCGTGCTGTTGCTGGTATTGCCCTGGAAGCTCACATGCTGCTGCACCCAGTCACAGATCGCCCGCGCCCGGCCGTAACCCAGCGGCAGGTGGCCGAACTGGCTGTTGGCCAGGGCCAGCAAACGGTCCGACTGGCAATAACGGCTGGGATACAAATAAGGCAGTACCTCCCCAGGCAAGGCCAGCGGGCCCAGCTCGGGCAGCGAGCCCGGCTGCGCCTCGTAGTGGACCAGGTCCACCACCGCCGTATAGCTCAGCGTGAAGTTGCCGGGTTCGGCATGCAGGCGCAAAAAACGGCTTTGCGTGGCGGGGTCGGTGTAGCTGCTGGTGGCCACCGGCTGGCTCAGGCCCAGGGATTCGTGCATCACCAGCTGCCGTGGTGTATAGGCGGCCTGGATGTTGAAGATGAAATCGCAGCCCGGCGCCATCACCTCGTAGGCCAGCACGGCGGAAAATTCAAGCCTGACCATAGGGTGTCTTGTGCCTTGGGAATTGGCTCCGCAAAAGGAGCCTGTGTGTCCGCGGCGGCGGGAACCCGTCGCCATCACCACCCATTAGGCGCGCAAAAAGGGCCGGTATTCGCGCCTGGCGATATTTGCCGGGAAACCCTGGCCGCCAAGGCCGACACCGCGGCGTCGCCCGCGCCTACAACACATCAGGCGGAGCGAAACTCGCGCCGGTAGGCCGATGGCGAAGTCCCCAGCGTTGCCGCGAAATGCTGGCGCAGCGACACCGCCGAGCCAAAACCCGCATCAAGCGCGATCTGCTCCATGGAGCGGTCCGTCGATTCGAGCTGGCGCTGCGCCAGGCCCAGTCGCTGGCTGGTGAGCCACTGGCCCACTGTGGTGCCCGTGACCTGCCGGAAATGCCGCGTGAAGCTGCGCCGGCTCATCAGCGCGCGCGCCGCCAGGGCATCGAGGCTGTGCGGCTGGTCCAGGTTTTTCTGCACCCAGGCCAGGATGGCCGACAGCCGGTGGCCCGCGCCCGTGGCCGGCAAGGGCTGTTCCACATACTGCGCCTGCCCGCCCTGGCGCTGCGGCGCCACCACCATGCGGCGCGCCACACGGTTGGCCATCTCGGCGCCGTAGTCCAGGCGCAGCACATGCAGGCAGCAATCTATGCCCGCCGCCGTGCCGGCCGAGGTCAGCACGTCGCCGTCGTCCACATACAGCACATCGGGCCGCAGCCGCACCTGCGGGTAGCGCGTGGCAAATTCGCCGGCCAGCGCCCAATGCGTGGTCGCCGGTCGGCCGTCGAGCAGGCCGGCCTCGGCCAGCACAAACGCGCCCAGGCACAGACCCACAATGCGAGCGCCGCGTTGATGCGCGGCCTGCAAAGCCTTGAGCAAGGCCTCGGGCGGGCGCTCCATCGCGTCGCGCCAGGACGGCACCACAATGGTCTGCGCCTTTGCGAGCGCACCCAACCCTTTTTGCACGCTGATGCCGAAGCCCGAGGTGGTATGCAAGGTGCCCGGCTTTTCAGTGCAGACCACCAGCTTGAAGCGCGGCAGGTCGGCCCCCGAAAAATCGTTGCCGAACACCATGCAGGGCACCGACAGGTGAAAAGGGCTGATGCCGTCAAACGCGACCACGGCCACGCTGCCGTCCTGTTTTGCGGGCCTGGCAGGTTTGGCGGCTTTTCGGCGTGGTTTCAGGGTGCGTGGTGACATGGCCCGATTCTATCGAGTATTGGCATTTGGGCCACTGTCGACAAAACGGGCGCCGGCCAACAATCCCTACATCAACCACCGCTTTCAACACAGGAAACTTTTCATGACCGCAAGCAACACCCCAAAAGCCCCACGCCGCGCCCTCGTCGTCATTGACGTGCAAATGGAATACTTCGCCGGCGGTGGCCTGCTGATCGAACACCCGCCCGTGGCGCAAAGCCTGCCCAACATCGCCCGCGCCATGGACGCCGCCCGCGCAGCCGGCATTCCGGTCGTCGTGGTGCAGCACAGCGAATCCCCCGCCGCGCCTGTCTTCGCCAAGGGCTCCGCCACCTGGGCGCTGCACGAGGCCGTGGCCAGCCGCCCGCGCGACCACTACATCGAAAAAACCTGGCCCAGCGTCTACACCGGCACCGACTTTGCCGCCTGGCTGGAGCAGCGCGGCATAGACACCCTGACCGTGATCGGCTACATGACGCACAACTGCGACGCCTCCACCATCTTTGAAGCCACGCACCGCGGCCTGCACGTCGAGTTTTTGAGCGACGCCACCGGCGCCCTGCCCTATGCCAACGAAGCCGGCAGCGCCAGCGCCGAAGAGATCCACCGCGTGTTCAGCGTGGTCTTCCATTCGCGCTTTGCCGCGGCCGGGTCGACCGATGCCTGGATCAAGGCCATAGAAGCCGGCGGCCGGCTTGAGAAAGGCAATATCCTGCTCTCCAACCGCGCGGCGCTGGCCGCGCGCTGAGCTCAATGCCAGCTGGCGGCCAGCACGGGCGCGAGCGCCGTTTGCTGGGCGGCTGTCAAGCTGGTCTGGCCCATGGCCGGCGCCGTGAAGGCGGCCATGGCTTGCACAAGCTTGTCGACCTGGGTGTCCTGCAGCAGCTTGCCGTCGCCGCTCTTGATCTGCTCCACGTGATAGGCATTGCCCAGATACCAATCCTTCACAACAGCCTTGTCCGCCGTGCCTATGATGCTGACCTCCAGGTTGTTGCTCGCCTTGCGGAACCACAGCTGGTCGGAGTTGATGCCGGCCATGAATTGGAGCACGTCGGTGTTGCCGGCCGTGCTGTCGTTTTCCTGGATGGTGTCGGCGCCATCGCCACGATCCAGCAGGTAGATATCATTGCCTGCACCGCCCAGCAGGGTGTCGGCTCCAGCGCCGGCTATGAAGGTTTCGGCTTGGGCCGTGCCATAAATCGTATTCTTGGCCGCCGTTCCCCGGTAAGGCGCAAGATCAAGGCCGGCCTTTAGCCACTTGTCGCCATCGGCAAACAGGATCTGCTCGATAGGCGCAGCCATATAGGATGCGAAGTGATCCTTGATGGTGATTTTCTCCGTCCCAATCGTCACATACAGGTTCATCGCGTCGCGGCTGAGCTGCACATCGGCCGCCTTGGCGTCCGCCAGCTTCAGCGTATCGATATCGGTCGCCGCACCAACGTCATTGATCGTGTCGTTGCCGTCACCCTTGAGCCAGCTGTAGGTGTCACCGCCGGCACCACCATACAGCACATCGGCACCCTTTCCGGTATTGAAGACTTCGGCCTCGGAGCCTCCGTATACGGTGTCATTGGCGGATGTTCCGAGATAGAACGCCGCATCCAGCGTGGCCTTCTGCCAGCTTGTTCCGTCACTGAACCAGATCTGTTCCAGGGACGCATAGGGATCGCTGAAGTGATTGGTGATCTTGATTTTTTCATTTTCAACGATGACATAGAGGCTGGTCTGGTCCCGGGACAACCGAACTTCCGAGGCTTTGGTATCCAGCAGCTTCAAAGTATCCGCCACGGTGCTCAAATCACCTTCCTCGCTGATGACATCGTCACCGTCCCCCTTCGACCAAAGGTAAATGTCAGCGCCTGTGCCGCCGTTAAGCTTGTCAGAGCCCTTACCACCCAGGAAGACCTCCGACTGATTTGATCCGGTCAGTTTGTCGCTGCCGGCGCCCCCCAAGTAGGGCGCTGTATCCAGCATTGCTCTTTGCCAAATGCTGCCGTCGCTGAACTGAAGCCGCTCCAGAGCGGCAGGCATGCCGCCGAAATGGTCGACAACCTTGATTTGCTCGGCGCCTATGGTGATGTAGAGATTGGTCCTATCGCGGCTGAGTCGAATCTCCAAGGCATTGACATCCAGCAGTTGCAATGCGTCTATCCCGATATCGTCGTTGGCCACTTCGACAATTCTGTCGTTTCCGTCACCCTTGGACCATTGGTAAATTTCATCTCCGGCTCCACCATAAAGCGTGTCGTCGCCTTTTCCGGTGCTGAAAAGATTGTTCCTGCCGGCTTTGGCTTTCACGGTATCCACACCTGGCGTACCCATGACAGGGCTGCGACCCATGGTGGCAAGGTACAAGTCAAACCCTTGTCCCTGAATATGTCCCTGCTGTTGCAGCCTGGCGGCAATCAACGCGCCGGTCTCCCCCAAGGTCGCGAGGTGATCGGCAAAGCCGGCGATCATGGCCTGTCCCTGAGCCGGGTCGGCATCGTAGCGGGCCTTCAGCATGACCGCCGTAGCCTGCACATCCAACGTGAAGGTTTGAGCGGAGTCATCCCATTGCAGGCCGATGCTTTCATACAAGGGCTTGTACACGGTTTGGCCCATGAGTTGAACGTACAGGGAGTTGCTGAGCAAAACATAAGCGTCCGCCAGATACACCGCCGCGTAGGGACCGGTGGGCCCTCCCCAAACCGCGACAAAACCCTGGCCCACAAAGGCCTCAAGGGTGTAGAGCTGGCGCGCATCGATACTGGGCCCGCGGCTGGTGGCCGCATACTGGTCGGCCCCCGTCCAAGTCCACAGGATCTGGTCAAACAGCTTACGACGCGATGCCTCATTAACGCTGTTTTGGAAACTCTGCACCAGCCCTTGCAGCTTGCCGCTGCCGTCGCGTGCCATCGCCTGGTGCAGGCTGTGCACATTGCCAAAACCCGCGATGTCCGGCAGGGCGGCAATGGTGCTATTGACGGCGACCAAGTCAGTGTCGATGGTGCGGGCCGTGTCCACGGCAAACCAGACGTCGTCCATGGCGCGGCTTTGCCCGGCCACGGTGGTGAAGCTGCCGGCCTGCAGGTGCTGATTGCCGCTGGCATCGGTCACGCCCTGGCTGGTGTAGCCGGTGTTCAGGCTTTGCACGCCAGCTTCGTTCAAAGTGAGCAGCTCGCCGCAATCCACCACTCCGTTGCTGTTCGCGTCTTTAAAAATCCGCAGATTGGCAAAGGCGGCATCGGCGCTGTCGATTTTTTTGTCTTTGTTCGCGTCCAATTCAGCCAATGCGGTAAAGCCGCTGGCAGCTTTTTTTCCATCCTGGAGAACCGTGTTGTTGCCAAACAGCTCGGCGCCGTTGTCGATCTGGCCGTTGCCGTTTTTGTCCCAGACCAACAGGCCGTCATTCTGGCTCACCCAGCCGGTCAGCTCGGCAAACTTGTTGCCGTCGTGGTCAAAGTGAATGCCGGCGCATTTGCCAATGGTTTGCGCGCCGTTCAGGCCATCTAGATCCAGAATCAGGGGGCTGATGGTATGCAGTGCCTGATCAAACCGGTTTTGCAGGGAGGTGATGAGGTTATCTGGCGCGGTCCCTATGGGGTTACCCAAAGGGTCGTAGCCAATGTCTTTGATATCAAAATCGCTAGGCACGAATTTGTCCTTCGCAATTTCGACAATCTCCGGAAGGTGCTTCAGAAATTCAAATAGCGATGGCGCACCGAGAGCACCTGCATCCCCGTTAGCTGGCCCCACATTCTCGACTCTATTCTGTACGTCACGCCAATACCTTTGTTGATCCAGGCTTTCCCGTTGATCGGGGCTGGCAGGAGAAGAGAAATCAAATTTTCCGTCGAATATTGAAGGCTTGTACCAATTGCCGTCTGACGGGTTGAATGAGTACCCGTCGATGACATTGGGATTCAGATACCCACCGGCGTTTGTCGTATTAAGTACCGAAAGGCCTCCGACCAATCGACCGCCAACGACATCCACTACAGTTGAGTTGACTCCTATCTTGACAAGAAAATTTGTGAATTTAGACATTATTTACTGCTCTCAGAATACGAAAAATAAAATTGCAACTAGAACAACCAATAGAAGCCCGATGGCTTCGTAAGACCCGTCACTCAGGTTTCTTTTGCGTGCAAATTCAAAAGGCAAAATTCGCCAGAATGTTCGCCCCAGCCACCAGAGAAGAAGGTCAAAAATATCCAGCCCCATACCGGTGGCCTTTCAAAAAAGATCAAGTTCAGCCTCACATCAGAAAAATTGACCAACCAATAAAGCAAATCGTCAAAAAACCCAGGGCCCAATACCCGCCGTTGCTCATCTCACGTTTTGCCAATCCGAGATAAATGAATACGCGATGCACCCATCGACCCAGGAACCAAAACAGAACGTCAAATATTTCCATGCGGAAGCAATCTTTTTTCCGCACTGATGGTTTGAATTAACTGAATGGTTTTTCGCGCAGGCCCGAAACCGGCATCCAGACTGCTGTTCGCCCATCGCATCGCCATGTCCAGATCCTCGGGAACGCCTGTTCCCGTTGCATAAAAACGAGCCAAGATATCCCGAGCTTGCCCATCGCCCAGATTGGCCGATGACCGAAACCATTGGATTGCCTGGACAATGTCTTTGGGCGTGCTGGGCAGTGCTCCGAAATAAATCACACCCAGCATGAGATGTGCAGTTGCATCACCCTGTGCCGCAGCACTTTTGAACCATCGGATGGCCTGATTGGTGTTCTGACCGACCCCATGCCCGTCCAAGTACATCAGACCCAACCGCGTTTGGGAGTCCGTCAATCCCTTCAGAGCCAGGTCTTGATGCAGTGAAAAAGCTTCGGTGTAGTTTTTTTCTTTTTCGCCTTCGCGTGCCAGTTGGTACTGGGCCTGGACGTCGCCGGTGGCAACGGCCTTGCGGAGAAAAACCTTTGCGTAAGCTTTATCCGTCGGGTGCCACCAAATGTCATCCGTGTACAGCTGCGCCAAAAAAACCTTCTCGGAGGGCATGTATGTCGTACGGGCCAGCACGTGTACTGCCGCCAAAATAAATCCGAATGCCAGAACAAGTGCGATCACGCACCACTTCAGCAAGCTGATGAGCCTCTGGCACAGCGGTAAGAAAAAATGAAGCCACTTCATTGCACTGATGCTTCCACTTGGGTTCACCCCGTTGTTCCGGCCTTCCGCCGGTTACTCATTAGCTTGGTTTTGATGAAGAAATTAGTGCTCATGAGAATTACTTAATATCCTCAAAATACAAAAAAAAAGTTACAACCCAAACAAGCAATAGAAGTCCGATAGCTTCGTAAGAGCCATCACTGAGGTTTCTTTTGCGCGCAAATTCGAAAAGCAAATGCGCCAAAATGTTCGCCCTAACCACCAATGGAGAAGATCAAAAACATCTAGACCCATACCAGTAGCGCTTCAAAAACCAGGATCAGAGTCAAGCTCGTACTTGTCAGAAATTTGTGAGGCCGAGTATTTAAATTGCCCAGAAGATAAAAACAAAAAAACAAACACCGATCAGCGTAAAAAGTCCTAACACGGCGTATCCACCATCACTCAGGTCGCGAATAGGCACTCCCAGCCGATTGAGACCCATTTGCGTCAACCGTCCTATTCCATAAAAAATCCAATCAATGACGTCCATACTCATCCCTCGAGGCTGCCTAGCTTTTCTTGAGAGATTGAATGAACTGGATCGTGACCTTCGCTGGCTCATAGCCTGCTTCCAGGCTCTTGTCCGCCCAATACCTCGCCATGTCCAGGTTTTTGGGCACCCCTTCCCCTTTTGCGTACAAGCCCGCCAGCATGTCCTGGGCGTGTGCATTGCTCAGGTAGGCCGATGACTGCATCCATTGCGCCGCCTGGGCAATGTCTCGGGGCGAATTGGGCCGGTCTGTCAAATAAACAAAACCAAGAACAAGGTGAGAGTTGGCATCGCCTTGTGCGGCGGCTGTCTTCAGCCACTTGATGCCTTCGGCGGTGTCCTGGCTGACGCCATACCCCTCCACGTACAACACACCCAGCCGTTTCTGGGATTCGGCAAAGCCTCTCAATGCCAGGTCTTGGTACAAGGGGAAGGCTTGCGCATAGTTCTTTTCGGTTTCGTATTGGTACGCCAGGAGGTATTGGGCATCGGCACTACCGGCGATAACCGCCTCGCGAAAAAGCTCTTTTGCGTAGGCCTTGTCCGTCGGGTGCCACCAATATTTCCCTGTGTACAGATGCGCCAAAATGATCTGCGCGCGGGGTATGCCCGCTATCCTGGCCAGCACATGAGCCGTGGTCAACACGAGCCCATACATCAGCAAGACCGCGATCACGCCCCATGTCAGCCACTTGAGAAGCCGCTGGCCCGGCGCTTCGACGGGAGATGATTTCGCGGAACCCGTTTGAGTGGCGTGCGCATCCTGCTGCAGGTCTTCCCGCAGGTCTGGGTATACATCAGCTTGATCGAAACAATCCACACCACTCCCTTTGCAACGCACTAGGGGACGGACTGTAAAGACATGCGGGGAAACACGCCAATAGTGTTTAAACATTCGCGCATACGCTTCCCTCATAGAGAGAATGGACACAAACTTCAGCGTGGACACAGACCCAGTCAGGCGCGCGCCTGCCTGCGCAGCTCATGCGTGCGAATGAAAAAACGGGATTGAATGCGGAGGGCACGGACGTCCCTCGGAGGCTTTTGCGTTAACGAAAATCAGGCGAAGCAAAAGCTCGCACCAGAGGCGCGGCAGGATGCCGGCATTCGAACGGACTCAGGAGAAAGGGCGTGTCACGCGAGCCGGT
>Ga0102587_1001684_pt1 | contig 15115 bp, 10 predicted proteins | sample AraplaF_Col_mTSA_FD_76853 | JGI IMG/M metagenome (GOLD analysis project Ga0102587, IMG submission 76853) | Arabidopsis root microbial communities from the University of North Carolina, USA - plate scrape MF_Col_mTSA (SPADES assembly) (version 2) | ecosystem: Host-associated > Plants > Roots >... | reverse complement strand
CTCCCGTCAGCGTTTCCGCAGCTTCAGTCCCGATGATGTCTCCGATCGGCGCCTGAAATCCAGCCGCCAGCTCGATCGCGGCCCGATCCAGAACGCTGCCATCCGCGAACTCGATCTGAGAGAGGCCAAGCGGCGCTTGGCCGAGATCGAACTGCCCGAAAACCCGAATCGTCATTCCAGTCGTCCCGATGGTGACGATCAGATCGTAAGAACTCCCCGCTTCGAACGAAAACGTCACGTCCGCGAGATTAAGGTCCGTCAGCACCAGAGTGTTGACGTCGGTCTCGGATGCGATCTCACCAATGATGTCGCTGCCATCGGCTGAGGAATAGTAATAGGTGTCGGACCCACCACCTCCGGCCAATTCGTCATCACCGGCACCGCCGGTCAGAACGTCATCACCGCTCCCGCCATCTAGTACGTCTACGCCTGCTTTACCCTCGAGTACGTCGTTCCCGCTTAGGCCAAGCAGGTCGTCATCGGTATTCGAACCGAGGAGGTGATCGTCTCCGACCGCCGAAGTTGAGGCGTCAAGCTGTCGCTGCTGGCCCCCGTCCGATTCGGTGCCAATCTGGGTCGTGACCGGAATGGGAATAGACACACTGTCATACCAGTGATCAGCCCACGTCGAATGCGGAACACTATCGAGACCAAGCATCCCGGCCTTGAAGTTCTCGATGACGACGACGATCTCGGGAGCACCCTTGTAACCAACGTCCCGGAACGTCAGCTCGAGATTGCCGTTCTTCAGTTTCGCCTCGTAATCGACGGCGAATTTTTCCTCTGGGCGGTCGGGCACTTCGATGTACCAGTGCCCCTGCAAACTCGCATACAGCGAGCCAGGCGGGCCATATACTCCCGTTCCGATCACGATGGCCCAATCACTATATGTCGGTTTGTAGGAATACTGATCCTCGGAGTCTTTGAGGCTTGCGACGTCGCTCGCACGGATGACTAGTCGATCCTCGGCACTAGCGTCCTTGATAACGATGCGCTTGGCGCCTCGATCAATGACGAAGATGTCGGCTCCGTCCCCGCCTCTATACTCCGCATCTCCCCTTTGCCCCATAAGAATGTCGTTGCCGGCACCGCCCGACAGCTTGTCCTCGTCGGCGCCGCCATAGAGTTGATCGTTACCTTCGGCGCCATAGATTTCGTCGCGTCCTCCATCGCCATAGAGCTTGTTGGTCGCGCCAGTATCATCCTCGCGGGGAACGCTTGATCCTGCCCTGACGACGTCATTTCCTTCGCCGCCGTGGATGGTGTCACTGCCCACGCCGCCCCAGATCTCGTCCATCTCGGTTCCGCCATCGATCGTGTCGTCACCGGCTCCGCCCTCGATGTAATCCGCGCCATCATCTCCGAAGAGCTGATCGCCACCGCCACCGCCGAATATCTCATCGTTGCCACCCGCGCCGTGGATGAAATCGACTTCTCCATTGCTCGGACCAACCGGGCTGTCACCCCACAGAACATCGCCTCCTGCACCGCCGCGAATGGTGTCCGATCCCATCCCGCCATAGACGTAAACCTTTCCGGTCGAGACGGTGACGTCGATGTTGTCGCCGCCATCGGTGCCAAACACCGCAAGTTGCGCCGCTTGTAAGTCGAGACCGCTCAAGTCTCCGCCGATGGAGATCTCCTTTTTCAGCAACGTCAGGTCGTCACCGATATTCTTGTCGTACATGTGCAAGCTTAGTTTCGCACCAGTCTGCATGATGCTGAAGTCCGCCCCCGACAGGTAAGGCGCGAGAAGGTCGGAATTCTTTGCTGTAACGCTATTGGCATCGAGTCCGGAGCGGTTAGCGATTTCGGTCGTCGTTACCCCCAGCGCGCCAGCGATTCGGGCGAGGTGATTGCCGGCAAGAATGTCATATCCGATGCTCTCCTTGTCGCTGTTTTGCGGGGTATAAATGGCGACATGAGAGTTGACGTCGAACTTGCCTGCCGAAAAATTGAGAAGGCTTAACACCGCGTCGACGGTCGACTTTCCTTCTGCTGCAAGCCCATTGCGGTAAACCACGCCGGTCGTGGCCCTGCCGGTGCTGTCCGCGATTTCGAGCCTCGTCGACGCCTCGCCTAATACTTCGTGAAAGTGCCCCAAGACGGGTTGGACAAACGATTGGTAGACCCACGTCGCGCCCGCGGCAGCGACACCTGCCACTACAACCTCAACCCCGATAGGGAGTGCGGTAACACCAAAGAGTCCAAGCACGGCTGCCTTGGCTGCATTTGCCAGTTCTGCGGCGATCTCGGCCTTGAGAGCGGAGTCGGCGATGATCTTAACTCCGTCAAAATAGAAAAAGCCGTCTTCTCTGGTAATTACCTTGTTAAGTTCGCTGGCGACGCTGCCCGGACCAAAATACTTGTATAGAAACTTGATAGGTAGGGAATTCTGGTTGGTCTGCAGGAGAGGATCGAGAGCGCCGTCTAGGAAATCCCGAAGGGCTTCATAGATCGCCGAAGGCTCCGCCGGCTTCACGGTGTAGTATTCCATCTCCATCTCCCAAGTAATTTTGTGGTAGCGACATTCAGTTCAGTAGACCCCGGCGGGTGGCCGGTGAACTGTCGTTGTCTCTTCGATTGAATGCAGCGGATGAGATCATTGCCGCCGGTCTATCCGTGGCTGGCACTCACCGTCGCCATAGTCTCGCGTGGTAGACGATCATCGTTCGGGCGGCGACTTCCTGGCACTGCATGACGCCTCGTGGTCGCGCCGCATCGCCCTCAATGCCTTCGATTGTGATGGTCTGACGGCTTTTGTTCCATACGATCCGACGAGGAACGTCAAAATTCATCGATAGCGTGACCTCATCCTGTTGGACATCGGTCACGGCACCTTGGTACAGTCGCCCCTCCTTGCCGCGTTCGAAGACCGCTTGTTTCGATGCTGCATCCATCGTGAAGTACATGTCTCCAGCATCCTCACAGCGGACCGAGATCGGATGCTGAATTGGATCGCGAGCCCGGAAGCTCAAAATGCTTCTCGGCGGGGTGACGGTGCATTGGTGAATCAAGGTCGGCCGAAAGGTCGGGGCATCCATTCCAGGCCAGGTCATCGTCTTTTGATTGCGATCGAAAATCAGGTCGAGTCTTCCCGGAAGGACGGGCACGATGAACTCGATTCTTCCATTCTCCGTGGAAATGATCTCTCCAGCGCGTAGATTTATCCCGGAATATGCTTCGACATTCGTCGGTGGCGTTTCGAAGACGATCGCTTTGGCGTCGATGTCGAACGTCGCGAAGTAGGGTCGGACCGGATCGCCACCTTCACATCGCACCGAAAATAACTCAGCGGCTGCTGCGCGATCCGGCAACACCATGAGAAGGAGAATGAGAGCGAGAGGGAAGCTGATGAGCCGCTTCATACTGTTCGCTCCGTTCGCGCATGAGAGTGAAGTCCGCAGCCTGGCGGCAGCGAAACTGCAGTTTAAACTCTCGACATTACCTGGCGATAAATTGGCTGCGTGGCCTTGGTGAGCGCGCAATGAACGTGCGCCGCGCAAACAGTCTCTGAACGTATTCCAAACGCCAGTCACAACCACGGCCCCCGAACATCGATACCGCCTGCGCACTGCGCGCGGGCCGACGTCAACGTCCGGTTGCGGACACTACATAAGAACTTCGAGATGTAAAGAAGCGACACACAACCTCGCGCTTTTCCGAGGACGTGGCGCGCTGACGCGCGAAGCAGCGAAGATTCAAATCAAATTTGGAACCCGCAAGTCCAAGCATTTGAAGATGCTCATTCGATCGCTGTTCAATCGCGATCGATTCGTTTGCCAATGACCGCAATGAGACAGCGAATGAGATCGCGCTCGTTTTGCTTGCGGCAATTTGCCACCATTTTTGAAGCCGGTTCCTTCGCGAACCTCCGGGCAAAATTGGCGGAGACGATGAGATGCCGAGTGCCGAACGATTCTGAACACGATGAATTTGACGGCTTGGCGGGCGCGCAAACTTCGCGCAATGATACCGATGTTCAGCGGCGCCGACACGAACGTTTGGGCTCGGACGAAGCGGCCTCCTTTCCAACGATTTTCTGCGATGACTGCTCCTCGAGGCCCAGGAGCCAAACACCAAATGAGACCCGTGAAGGTCGGATTGCGCCTACCCATGCCGTTCGTTGGTGCCGCAATAGCGATTATCATGGGGGTGCATGGCGTCTACAGACTGAGCCAGTGGTACTCTGCCGGAACGCTCTGGGCGAATTTTCGTAGCAGGGGCGGGCCCAGCAATCATCAACTGATCACGTTTGAAGACCATCCATTCAACTTCGTCGGCTTGTTTGGGCTTCATCTGCTGTTCATCCTGACGGGCTGCTTGGGATTCGTTTTCATCGCACGAGAGATGCGGGCTTGGCTTAATCGGGAAAAATCCGGCAGATAGGGATCGATCGTCGCCTTCGTGGGTGATCCTCACCGGTACCGGTGTTTTCTCGGTGTACCGATGTTGGCCAAGGTTCTTGGGACATCAGGAATGGAATTCTCGCTGCCGGACTGCACTTTGTCGCGCGCCCGTTTGTCGGAACGGACGGATCGGATGAGAGCGCTTGTGTCTGTATCAGTGGTCTGCGCGGCCATCACGTGTGCGTCGGCGGCTCGCAGCGCCGAGCTACAACCGTTCGCTTGGCCGGTTGCCTGCGAGTTGGGAACGACCTGCTTCATCCAGAACTACGTCGACCATGATCCCTCGGACAAGACCTTGGACTATCGATGTGGCCACCGAACCTATGACGGTCACGACGGCACCGACATCCGGCTGCCCGATCTGGACGTTCAGCGAAAAGGGGTCGAGGTCGTTGCCGCCGCGTCGGGGCGCGTTGCCCACACGCGCGATGGCATGGATGACGTCTCGGTCAAGGTCATCGGCAAAGCGGCAATCACCGGCAGGGAATGCGGCAACGGCGCCGTCGTCGAACACGGAAATGGCTGGAGCACGCAATACTGCCACATGGCCAAGGGCAGTCTCAAGGTGAAGCCCGGTGACAATGTCAGCTCCGGGCAGGCGCTCGGTCTGGTGGGTCTGTCGGGAAACACCGAGTTCCCACATCTGCATCTCACGGTGAGGCATGACGGAAAAATTGTGGATCCATTCGCCGAGGGCGCCGCGAAGGGCGAATGCAATTCCGGCCGTTCGCTGTGGCAAAAGGCGCAAGACTCCGTTTCGAACGCTCCGTCCACCGAGATCATCAATGCCGGCTTTGCCGATCACGCGGTGACCATGGACGAGATCGAGACAGGTGAGGTCAAGCGATCCTTGCCTGGCTCTCAATCGGCCGCCATCGTTGCGTATGTTCGCGCAATCGGACTTCAGGCGGACGACGAGCAAGCGCTCGAGTTGAGGTCACCTGAGGGGCAGGTCGGCGCGGGGGATCGCGCGCCGAAACTGCCACGGGACCAGGCCCAGTATTTCATCGCGGCTGGACGAAAGCGCGCAGGCTCCGCTTGGCCGGCCGGCACCTATCGGGCAACTTTCGTTTTGCGCCGACAAGGTGCCGAGATCGCGCGGCGGTCCTTCCAAATGGATATCGCGCGATAGCCATCTCGTCTCCCGCTCGTCCCCTTGGGCAGTTTCCGGGACGAGGCCTTTCACAAGCAGGGTTGACGCTCCAGTCCGGTCGCTGCGACGCGTCATGCATTTCCTGTCTTGTCATTCACTCTGAATAGTTGTTCAGTCCTTGAGGGGCGATTTGCATCTTTTGACGTGACTAAGCGTTCGGTCGCAGGGCGTGCGGCCGGCGTGTGGGACAGGAAGCGCGCCATGGTTTATCGGCGGACGCATCAAGTGGTGAAGCGCCTTGCGGCGCGGCGCAGCGCAATTCTGGCGGCGGCGCGGGAGACTGCGGCGGAAGGCGGGATGGCGGCGGTGCAGATTGCGCCGGTCGCGGTCCGGGCCAATGTCGCGGCCGGCACGGTCTACCGCTACTTCCCCTCCAAGGCCGAGCTGATCTCCGAATTGATCGCCGAGGTCTCGCGGGACGAGCTCGCGGCGATCCGGCGCGCGGCCGATGCAGCACCAGGCCCGTCCTCGGCGCTGGCCGCCGCGGTGACCACCGTGGCGGTTCATACGCTGTCGCAGCGGCGGCTGGCCTGGGGCATCCTGGCCGAGCCGGTCGATGTCGATGTCAGCGCCTCCAGGCTTGCCAGCCGGCGCGAGATCGCGGGCGAGATCGCGGGTCGGATCGACGCTGCGGTGCGCGCCGGTCACCTGCCGGCGCAGGACACCGCGCTCGCCGCCACCGCGTTGCTCGGTGCGCTGCACGAGGCCCTGGTCGGGCCGCTCGCGCCCGATAATCTCGACGATCCCGTCAGGATGCGCGATGCGGTGCAGACCGTGACACTGCTGGCACTGCGCGCGGTCGGCGTCATGGACGCCCGCGCCCGCGGCCTCGTCGTGCAGCAGACGCTGCTTCCGACCACCAAGGCGCTGGTCGGAGCCTGAAAAAACGGAACGCGACCGGGACGCGGACCTGATCCCGCTCAGGTCATTGTCCGGGCGCGCCTATTTGCAGAAGCCGCGCAAATCAGCCGGACCGCCCCAGTTACTGTGCATGGGGTTGTTTTCGACTTTTTTATCTCCGCCCCGCAACCCGGCCGCAGGGAACAGCATTCACACCCCGTTCATCCCGGTTCCCGTTCCATGCCGGACATTCAAGGAGAGGGGACCTCACTTATGTACATTTCCAACGAAGGCCTGCTTGTCATCCTGTTCGTCGGCCTGGTGGCCGGTTGGCTCGCCGGCAAGGTCGTGCGCGGGACCGGGTTCGGCATCATCGGCGACATCGTGGTCGGCATCGCCGGCGCGCTGGTGGCGAGCTTCCTGTTTCCGAAACTCGGCATTCGTCTCGGCACGGGCCTGGTGTCAGAGATCGTTTATTCCGCCATCGGCGCGGTCATCCTGCTGCTGGTGGTGCGGCTGGTGCGCGGCGGCGGCCGGTTCTAGCCCGCGCCCGGCTGATCGGAACTTTCGGGCTCTCGCTTTTCCGGGAAGAGCCTGAAAACCCGCAAGAAAAAGCCGCAAGCCTGTGAAATTCCGGACTTGCGTGCGAGGCCATCAAGGGTAGATGTGGCTGGTGGAGGCCTGGATGAGGTCGACGGCGTTGGACGCGCGGAAAACGCGATGTTAATCCGGGTCAAGTACCTCTGATTTCGCCTTTGAAATCAGGGGCTTTGCCTCTCACCGGAAAGAGATCAGACTGATGGCAGCCATCCCTGGCGTCCGCCGTTCAGAGCTCGGTGACGCCTTGCGCGCTTGTCGCACGGCGTTCATCGGCGTCGGTTTGATGAGCTGCATGATCAACCTGCTCTATCTGACCGGGTCGATCTTCATGCTGGAGGTCTACGACCGGGTGCTGCCGAGCCGCAGCATTCCCACCCTGGTCGGCCTCATCATCCTCGCCAGCTTCCTCTACATGGCGCAGGGCGTGCTCGATATGATCCGCAACCGGATCCTGGGGCGGATCGGCACCGCGCTGGACGAGGCGCTCAACAAGCGCGTGTTCGACACCATCGTGCGCCTGCCGCTCCTGGTCGGCAGTCGCAACGAAGGCCTGCAGCCGCTGCGCGATCTCGACAATGTCCGCTCCTTCCTCGGCGGCATGGGCCCGAGCGCGTTCTTCGACCTGCCCTGGCTGCCGCTCTATCTCGCCATCTGCTTCGCCTTCCACGTCATGATCGGCGTCACCGCGTTGATCGGCGCCGTCATCCTGGTCGGCCTGACGCTGGTCACCGAATTCATGTCCCGCCAGCCGGCGAAGGAGGCGATGGGCCTTGCCGCCCAGCGCAACGATCTCGCCCAGGCCAGCCGCCGCAACGCCGAGGTCATGGTGTCGATGGGCATGGCCGGCCGGATGAACGCGCGCTGGAGCGAGGCCAACGAAAAATATCTCGCCGGCAATCAGCGCGCGAGCGACGTCGCCGGCGGTCTCGGCGCGGTCGCAAAGGTGTTGCGTATGATGCTGCAATCGGCCGTGCTCGCGGTCGGCGCCTATCTCGTCATCCACCAGGAGGCGACCGCCGGCATCATCATCGCCGGCTCGATCCTCTCCGCGCGCGCGCTGGCGCCCGTCGATCTCGCCATTGCGCATTGGAAGTCCTTCGTCGCGGCGCGCCAGAGCTGGCATCGCCTTACCCGCCTGCTGGAGCAGATGCCGGCGCGGCCGATGCCGACCCAGTTGCAGGCGCCGACGAGCCGGCTCTCGGTCGAAGGCGTCGCCATGGTGGCGCCCGGTGACCAGCGTCTCATCGTGCAGGACATCACCTTCGCGCTTTCCGCGGGCAACGGCCTCGGCGTGATCGGTCCGAGCGGTTCCGGCAAGTCGTCGCTGATCCGCGCGCTGGTCGGGGTCTGGCAGCCGGTGCGCGGCAAGGTCCGGCTCGACGGCGCGGCGCTCGATCAATGGTCGTCCGACGCGCTCGGCCGCCACATCGGTTATCTGCCGCAGGACGTCGAATTGTTCGGCGGCACCATCGCGCAGAACATCAGCCGGTTCGACCCCGAGGCGACGTCCGACGGCATCATCGCGGCGGCGAAGGAAGCCGGTGTGCACGAGATGATCATCAAGATGCGCGAGGGCTACAACACGCAAGTCGGCGAGCAGGGCACAGCACTTTCCGCAGGCCAGGCCCAGCGCGTGGCGCTGGCGCGCGCGCTCTATGGCAATCCCTTCCTGATCGTGCTCGACGAACCCAACTCCAACCTCGACACCGAAGGCGACGAGGCGCTGACCCGCGCCGTGCGCGCTGCGCGCGAGCGCGGCGCCATCGTCATCGTGGTGGCGCACCGCCCGATCGGCGTCGAGGCGGTCGACCAGGTCCTGGTGCTGCGCGACGGCCGCATGCAGGCGTTTGGGCCGAAGGAACAGGTGCTCGCCCAGGTGCTGCAGCCGCGCGTGACACCGCCGGCACCGATCAAGATCGTCAGCGAAGGCGGAGTGGCCAAACCATGAGCACGATGGCCATCGGCGGTCCGAAGCCTGCCGCGAAGAAGACCGTTCGGGACTCGATCAAGTTTCACCTCCTGCTCGGACTTGGCATCGTGCTGGTGCTGGTCGTCGGTCTCGGCGGCTGGGCGTCGACCGTGCTGATCTCGGGCGCGCTGATCGCGCCGGGCCAGATCGTGGTCGAATCCAACGTCAAGAAGGTGCAGCATCCGACCGGCGGCGTGGTCGGCGAGGTGCGCGCACGCGACGGCGACCTGGTCAAGGCCGGCGACATCGTGGTGCGGCTCGACGACACCGTCACCAAGGCGAACCTCGCCATCGTCACCAAGAATCTCGACGCCGCGCAGGCGCGTGCGGCGCGGCTGCAGGCCGAGCAGCGCGGTGTCGACAGGATCGAGTTTCCGCAAAGCCTGCTCGATCGCGCCAACGATCCCGACGTCAAGCTGCTGCTTTCCGCCGAAACCAAGCTGTTCGACGTTCGCGTCAACGGCCGCGCCGGACAGAAGGCGCAGCTGCGCGAGCGCATCACGCAGCTCAACGAGGAGATCGCCGGCCTCAGCGCCCAGGAGAAGGCCAAGGACCAGGAGATCGCGCTGGTCCAGAACGAGCTCACCGGCGTGCGGGAGCTCTACGACAAGCGTCTGGTGCAGATCTCGCGACTGACCCAGCTCGAGCGCGACTCGGCGCGCCTCAACGGCGAGCGCGCGCAGTACATCGCCTCGCGCGCCCAGGCCAAGGGCAAGATCACCGAGACCGAGCTGCAGATCATCCAGGTCGACAAGGACGTGGTGAGCGAGGTCTCAAAGGACCTGCGCGAGACCAACGACAAGATCGGCGAGCTGATCGAGCGCAAGGTCGCCGCCGAGGACCAGCTCCGCCGCGTCGACATCCGCGCGCCGCAGGACGGCATGGTGCTGCAATCGACCGTGCACACGGTCGGCGGCGTCGTCACCGCCGGCGACACGCTGATGCTGATCGTGCCGCAGGCCGACGACCTCCAGGTCGAGGCCAAGGTCAATCCGGTCGACATCGACAAGCTCCAGATCGGCCAGAAGACGCTGCTGCGCCTCTCCGCCTTCAACCAGCGCACGACGCCCGAGCTCAACGGCCTCGTTAGCCGCGTCTCGCCCGACGTCACCACCGACCAGCGCACCGGCCAGAGCTACTACACCATCCGCGTCACGATGCCGGCCGAAGAGATCGCCCGTCTCGGCGACGTCAAGATGATTCCCGGCATGCCCGTGGAAGCCTTCGTCCAGACCGGCGACCGCACCATGCTGTCCTATCTGATGAAGCCGCTGCACGACCAGCTGATGCGCGCGTTCAGGGAGAAATGAGGCGCGCGTAGATTCCATGGGCGGTGAGCGTGGCCTTTCCGATAGGTTTGGGTTTCCACACTCGAACCCACGGAGGGTCAGATGCAAGCATCGACTGTAGGCACGCTCACCATCGGCCATAATGGCACAATTTTCGTTGCGCTCGAACTCAGCCAGAAGACGTGGCTGGTGACGTTCCACGCTCCGGATCGCGATCGGATGTCCCGCCACAAGCTGGATGGCGGCGATCATGCCGGACTGCTGGAGCTGATCGAGAAGGTCCGCAGGCGGGCGGCGGACAAGCTCGGATCTGTGCCGCGCGTGGTGAGCTGCTACGAGGCCGGCTATGACGGCTTCTGGCTGCATCGTCTGCTGGAGGCCGCCGGGATTGTGAACTTCGTGTTCGACCCGGCGAGCATTGCGGTGGAGCAGCGATCGCGGCGGACCAAGACGGACCGGATCGACGGCGAGCTTCTGCTGCGGACGTTGATGGCCTACTTGCGTGGCGAGCCGCGGGTGGTCCGGATCGTACGGGTGCCGAGCGTGGCGCAGGAAGACGCCAGGCGTTCCAGCCGCGAACGCGATCGGCTGGTCAAGGAACAGACGGCCCATACCAACCGGATCAAGGCTTTGCTGCGGCTGGCGGGCATGGCGGTCGGCTCCCCGCGTCGCGGCAATTGGCTGGCCTGGCTGGCCAAGCAGCGGGATTGGCAAGGGCAGCCTCTGTCACCGCATCTTCTGGCCGAAGTGACGCGCGAACATGCTCGCCTGATGCTGGTCCGTCAGCAACTCGTCGCGCTGGAGCAGGCCCAGGCGACCCAAGCATGTGCCGTTCCCGAGCAGACAATCGAGCGGCGGGTTCAGCTGGAACGGCTCAAGGCGCTCGGTCCGGCCTTCTCCACCACGATGAGCTACGAGGTTTTTTACAAGGACTTCCAGAACCGCCGCCAAGTCGCCAGTTACGTCGGATTGGCCCCCAGTCCCTGGCAGAGTGGTGGCATCGATCGCGAGCAGGGCATCAGCAAGGCAGGCAACCCGCGCGCCCGCGTCAAGGCGATCGAACTCGCCTGGCTCTGGCTGCAGCATCAGGCCGACAGCGAACTCAGCCGCTGGTATCGCACCCGCACCGCCAATGCCGGCAAGCGAGCCAGGCGCATTGCCATCGTCGCACTGGCCCGCAAGCTGATGGTGGCGCTGTGGCGCTATCTCACCACCGGCCTCGTACCTGTGGGGGCGACGATGAAGGCATAACAGAACCGCACCGGCGCTGCGCTTGGCCGCAGTCCCCGCGCGGGATGGATGATGACCGTGCCACCCTTGGGCTGAACAAACAGCCGTTTTGTAGATGGGTCTCATCCTCAGGGCTTCCTCGCCGCAAGTACGCGGAATGTGGGTCCGGACCACACCAGTCCGACCGGATATGAGGTGATGCAGTGAGCTGCATAAATCTTCGGAAGCCAATCCTCGCCCGGAACACGGTCGTCGCGCTGCGCTACGCATGGCTCCGCGCGCCGCCCTCTCACCTTACCAACCTCACTCAAGCCAATCGAATGGTCTTGACTCACAAATCCCCATATGAGGGTGGGCAAAGGCGCGTTAGCGCCGTGCCCACCATCTCACCGTGATAGCCAACAAGTGGTGGGCACGCTTCGCTTTGTCGTACTGCGTCATAACTGCCGTCGTGGTGCTGGGGCTTTGCTGCCGCAGCAGGGACATCGCGGCATGTTTTGGGCGAGCGCTTTGATCAACCGCGCACGCAGGGTTGCGATCGAGTTTGGAATGTGGCGTTCAGGCCGCAAGGGGGGATCCTCTGGGTCTGTAACCCTCGGGTAGTCCAAATGCCTGGAACGGCGCGGGGCGAGGAGTTGCTGAGGGGGGAATCGTCTCCTTCTCGGAGACCAGGAATCCGTAGGCTGCGATGCACATCGTGGCGTGGTGATGGAAGCCACGCCAGCCGCGCCCTTCGAAGTGCCCGAGCCCGACTTCCTGCTTGAGTTCAAGATAGTCGCGTTCGATACGCCAGCGCAGCTTGGCGAAGTCGACCAGTCCGCGGAAATCAATGTCGGCCGGCAACGTCGACAGCCAATATTTGGTCGGCTCGGCTTCGCCGGCAGGCCACTCGATCAGCAACCATTCCTCCGAGATCAATTCCGGCTTGAGCCGGGTATGTCCGACCCGAACGCGCACGCGGGCAAAGCGCGACGACAACCACTTGGCCGACCCCTCTCGCCATCGGATCGTTTGCCAGGCTTCGTTGGGCAGATCGCGAGCAATGCGTTTGGCCGAGATCAGATCGGGCTCATCGCGACGCCCCGTATTGTTCAGCGGCCGACCTTTCCGCTTCGGTTCGCTCCCGCGCGGCCACATCAGGAGCTTTGGTTGAATGCCAACGACGTAGCTCACGCCCAGCGCCGTCATGCCGGTGCGCAGCCGCGAGTCCACGCCATAGGCGGCGTCCATCAAGGCGACCCCGCGGGGCAGGCCAGCCTCGCATGCCCACCGGATCTGATCGAGCGCGATCTCCGGCTTGGTCTCGAAGCGGATGTCCTTTGGCACGCCCGCCTTCTTCCGCCGCACTTGATCCGCGGCCCACTCCTTCGGCAGATAAAGCCGATAGGCCACCGGCAGGCTGGCGGAGTGATTGGCGATCGACAGCGACACCGCCACCTGGCAATTGGCCTCCTTGCCGAGCTGACCGCAATACTGGACCTGCACGCCTACCGAATGCTTCCCGTGTTTGGGAAAGCCCGTGTCGTCGATGATCCATGCCTCGATCGGCCCTTGCCGTTGCATCGAAGGCAGGACCATCTGGCAAACCTTGGCCAGCACCTTCTCGTCCGACCAGGCCGCGACACCTATGAAATGCAGCAACGACTGGTGCTGCGCGCCCGTTCGCGCCGGTGCCGTCTTCGCGGCCATCGGCTCCACGCTCTTGCGCTCGCCCGGCAGAATTAGCCCGGTGCAATAATCCCGAAACGGACCAAGCCGGTCGGCATGGCCGAGTTCGATCGCAAGACCCTCAACATATGCCGAAAATCTTGCTTCTGCCCGCTCTTCAACCTTCCGATCCATATCAGCACCTCGCGCGCCAATCCTGAATCTTCTCAAATAATTGATTCTCAAGCCCGAAGCGTGAGACCTTCTGACTCAGTACGATTTGCCCACCCTACAGCACTGCTCGTTCATCGCGCTTTCACTGGCGTCATTCCGGGGCGCGCCCTTCGGCGCGAGCCCGGAATCCATTGTGGCGCAGAGATTGCGGACAAATGGATTCCGGGTTCGTCGCTGACGCTACGCCCCGGAATGACGAAAAGAGATCAACAAAAAAGCCGGAGCGGTTGCCCGCTCCGGCGTCATGTTCGTCAGTCGCGAACGCTTACGCCGCGTTGAAGCCGGCGACGGCCTTCACTTCGAGGAAGTCCTCGAGGCCGTACTTGCCCCACTCGCGGCCGTTGCCCGACTGCTTGTAGCCGCCGAACGGCGCGGTGCGGTCGTTGGGCACGCCCTGGAGGTTGACGTTGCCGGCACGGATCTGGCGGCCGACGCGCTTGGCGTCTTCAACGGACGGACCATAGACATAGCCGGCGAGGCCATAGGGCGTGTCGTTGGCGATCTTGACCGCATCGGCTTCGTCCTTGGCGCCGATGATGGTCAGCACCGGCCCGAAGATCTCTTCGCGGGCGATCGTCATGTCTGGGGTGACATCAGCGAAGATGGTCGGACGGACATAGAAGCCCTTGTTGACGCCTTCGGGCAGGCCCGGGCCGCCGGCGACGAGCGTCGCGCCCTCGTCGATGCCCTTCTTGATCAGGCCCTGGATCTTGTCCCACTGGCCGCGGTTGACGACCGGGCCGATGGTGGTGCCTTCGCCGCGCGGATCGCCGGCCTTGGTCTTGTCGGCGACGGCCTTCGCGATCGCGGCGACTTCCTTCATCTTGGAGGCCGGCACGATCATGCGCGAGGGCGCGTTGCAGGACTGGCCGGAGTTGTTGAACATGTGCATCACGCCGCCGGTCACCGCCTTCGTGAGGTCGGCGCCTTCGAGGATGACGTTCGGCGACTTGCCGCCGAGCTCCTGGCTGACACGCTTCACAGTCGGCGCCGCGCGCTTGGCGACGTCGATGCCGGCGCGGGTCGAGCCGGTGAAGGAGATCATGTCGATGTCCGGGTGCTCGCTCATGGCGGCGCCGACCTCGGGGCCAAGGCCGTTGACGAGGTTGAACACGCCCTTCGGCACGCCGGCTTCATGGAGGATTTCCGCGAAGATCAGCGCCGAGGTCGGGGTGAACTCCGAGGGCTTCAAAATCATGGTGCAGCCGGCGGCGAGCGCGGGCGCGACCTTGCAGGCGATCTGGTTGAGCGGCCAGTTCCAGGGCGTGATCATGCCGACCACGCCGATCGGCTCGCGCAGCACCATGGCGGTGCCGACCGGCTCCTCGAAATGATAGTTCTTGAGCACGTCGAGGGTGGTCATGAGATGGCCGAGGCCGGCGCCGGCCTGCAGCTTCTCCGCCATCGGCAGCGGCGCGCCCATCTCGTCGGAGACGGCGGCGCCGATCTCCTTGAGGCGGCCCTTGTAGATCTCGATGATTTTCGAGAGCAGCGCGACGCGCTCCTCGCGGCTGGTCTGGGAGAAGGTCGCGAAGGCGCGCTTGGCGGCAGAAACCGCCTTGTCGACGTCGGCCTTGGAGCCCAGCGCAACCTCGTACATCGCCTCTTCCGTCGCCGGATTGACCACGGCGGTGGACTTCTTGACGGCAGGATCGACCCAGGCGCCGTCGATGTAGAATTGCATGCGATTGACCATCGTTAACCTCTTCTTGGGGGCATGGAGGGGACGTTTCGGCAGGCATCC
>Ga0102587_1001673_pt1 | contig 15196 bp, 17 predicted proteins | sample AraplaF_Col_mTSA_FD_76853 | JGI IMG/M metagenome (GOLD analysis project Ga0102587, IMG submission 76853) | Arabidopsis root microbial communities from the University of North Carolina, USA - plate scrape MF_Col_mTSA (SPADES assembly) (version 2) | ecosystem: Host-associated > Plants > Roots >... | reverse complement strand
AATTTCAAAGGCCTTCGGGCATTCAAATCCAAGTTTCATCCGCACTGGCAACCGCGCTATCTTGCGGTCTCAGGAGGGGGCAATCCGATGATCGCGTTGATGGACGCGACCTTTCTTATCGGTGGCGGATTGAAGGGAGTCATCAGGAAATGAATATCGGTAGAGTTTAAGAGCGGTTGTCCTTTATGTTGTCGCGGAACAAGGGAAGCACGGATTCAAGTCATTGCGTATCTCGAGATGATAATGAATGTTGGTGAACGGGAGTAGCCCGCTGACAAGAGTAATACGTTCCGCTGCATTCGGGGAACTGGGTTCGGTGCACGCAAAAGATAGCTTGGAAAATATGGACGTCAGTCCTTCAGGACTCAAAAAGACCGTCGATGCTGTCGGTCTGCAACCGGATCTAGCTTCCATGCTCGAGCAAGGCTTGAGCAAAGCGAAGGCCGATTTTCAATCGGTGGGCAGCATTTCCCAGTAAGTTCCGGCTAAATCATTGAAATTGTTATATTGACATTTCGCAAGTCTTGCCGCGCCGGCCAGGCCGGGGCCCGCAATCTGGCAAACAAAGCAAATGAGATATTGGCCTTCTCGCCAAAATCTCTGGATTTCAGAATTCTCTTATGGAATCAAGGAATTGAAGCTGAATGTCTCCCAGCAAGATATTGGACCGCACAGCAATGCGCTAGGCTCGCTTTTTAGTCAGCGGTGCAGATCTCGCTGTCAGGTGAAACAGCTGCGGCGTGGGGGGTCCGCGCCTTGTCGGCCACCAGATCACGGTTCCAAAAGTCGCAGGATCCCATCTGGAGAGATTTCTAGTGGGAAAGTTTCCCAGAAATCCAATTTCTCCTCCAGGTACAGCAGAGCGCGATCGCAGTTGCCCTCCAGAGAGGTGTAGGTTCGAAAAACGGGCGCATAGCAATTGATGTCTTCCCAAATGTAATGCGCGAACACTCCGATCGACTTGGTCTGTCCCAGCGGTGTCATATGCCCGCCCATCAGCCGGCATGAGATATCTCCAGCTTTAATCGCCAGGCCGTGAAAGAGCGATACGACGTATAGCGTCAGCACCCGCTTCAAGTGGGAGCTGGAGTCGCAAATCGCCGTATCCAAGTCTCTAGCCTGACATGCGGACAGGAACTGTCCATAGAGTTCGTTTTCGTCGAAAAGCTCGCCGCCATAGTCAACAGAGAATAAGCGTCGAACCAATTCGTCATCGGTCGAGTTGAGCGGATATTTAAAAAGCACCTTCACGCCGTTCTGACCCGAAACCTTTCGCCCGATGTGGGCGATCCGGGATTTTGCCCTCGCGTAAGACATTCCGAGTTTTGTCTCGCAGACGAGTCCCAAGCGGTCTACTAAGTGAGCAAGACCTGCCGCTATTTCTGGCGGTGAAAGCGTTCTGTTCAAGAGGTCTCTAAAAAAGTCAAAGGATAGAACAAGTGATTGCACATTGCTCAATATAGCACCGGCGTCTTTGTCGAAACGATGTGCGATAAGATGCCCAACTTCTCTAATAATCCAGTTTTGACCTGCTGTAGCCCTTAGCGCGAGCAGGATGGTCCCCAGATCCTGTTGCGCGTTCGCGCTCGATATTGAAACCCGATTGAGCCGTGTTTGGAGTTCATAGTTGCTCATGGACATGCCTTTCGCGGCGCGTGCGCTTTGACCTATCGAAGCTGATCTTGGTCCCGATGTCCACGAGCACGCACGACATAGCGATGATAAGCTTGTCCATCTGCTCCCGGAGCTCGGCGGCCGATCATTCGGTAAAGCCGGTACCAACTCTCCCGACATAGACGAGCTAATGTCCTTTCCGCCCGGCAAGCGGAAGCCGTCCGATGCCGCCGAAGGATAAAGTTCACTCGTAGCCGACGATCGCGAAGCCATCGCTCTGGACAGATTTGAATTTCAGCCATACGCGAAGGTGGCCGGAAATATGCAACTGATTGGAGAAGATATCTCGATCATTTCAGGAATTGGAGGCCGCCCAACGTACAGGAGACATAATGCTTGGGGTTAGCAAGTAATCTCTGAGCGGCCTACTCGGATAATACTAAAACATTATCGAGTTTTGCAATTACTTTTGACAAATATCGCGAAATATCACAAATGATCGCCGATTCTCGCAGGCCGCACCTGGAAACACCAGCTTCAAAGTTTTCCTTATTGTAAAGCTTTACAGAGCCGCGCAGAATAATTCTGCGGCGCCAATACGACGTTAGCCAACAAAAGGCCCCCTTTTCTAACCCCCGGTCCAGCGGGGCTTTCTTCTTTATTTTCGAGAAAATCCACTCTGTCACAATTAGAAATTACTCGACATTTGTGCGGAAGCGTACGGAACTCTTGTCAACGCCTTTGCTTTCGTTGACATTCGCCTAGACGAGAAAGGCCGCCCGGCGGGCGGTCTTTCCATTTCTGGGTCAACAAAAAGCTTCGGTCAACCAGCGGCCTTGATGCTCGTGTTGCAAAGGCTCCAATAGCCGCCGCCCTTCTGGATCCACTTCAGATCGCCGAGCGTGCCGGCATCCTTGGCGGCATGGTAAGCGTCAACGCAGGTGTGCAGGCGAGCCTTGCCGGGCGTTTCACTCGAATATTTCTTGTCGATCGCCTTCGGGAATTTCACGTTCTTCGGCGCCGCGGTCGTTGGCTTTGCCGGTTCCTTCTCGGTCGTGGCGGTGACGTCCGCTTCGTCGGCCTTATCGGCAGCGGCGGCATCGGCGCCACAGAACTTTGCGCGGAAATCATTCCACTTCAGGTCCTTGGCGGAACCGTCGACCTTGGCGGCCTGATACTTTGTGCTGCATTCCTTCATCGTCAACGCATGCGCCGGCGATGACAAGAGGAAAGCGGCCACAAGCGAGCCGGCGGCGGAGAGAAGAAATTTGTGCGAGGTGCTATATGACTTGGTCGATGCAACGAAAACCATGACACTCTCCTTGGTTCATTTACGGCGCAACGGTGACACCCAGCGAGTGAACCACAGATGAACAAAGGCCCCTGCGCATATGGCGCCTCCATGCGCACCGGCCGTGGGCGACTTAGAAGCTGGGGCACGGGTGGTTAACGCATTGACACCTTAAGCCGCGGCCAACCCCCGGCCGCTCGACGTACTTGCTCAAAAGTCGTCGCACCCGTGCCCTGAGCCCAACACGCAAGGTGCAACAATCCCTTGGTTTGGACATGGGTACGCTACTAAGACTTCATGCGTTGGCATTGAGCTGGATCAAGGCCACGCCTCCCGTGGTAACCAGCACTAAAATCCTCAATTGGCGCCATTGTCGCAGGATCAACAGTACGTCGACCTGGAACAAAAAGCCGCCGCCGATCGTAGTAGCATTGGGCCGTGCGGAGGTGTGTATTAGAACAGCCATGCACTTCGATACTCTGTGCGGCCCGCTTCAACCTTAGCCCCGCTCAGAATAGGAACGGGAGCCTCCTGTCTCCAGCAGCACACCCCTTGCGAATCTTCGCGATCCGTTCCTCTCCTGCCGGCCTTGGAGCCACTATTTGTCCGGAACCGTAAGGAACTTTTCCGGCTATCTAAAGTTTGACCACGAGGACCGCGCAGGCGCCCCATGGTGGGGCGGTCCGCTTCCCTCTTTCTTCCTGTGCGGTCCCGTACTCTCCAGCCCTCACTTGCCCCGCTTGGCGGGGCTCCTTTTTTACGCGGCAAGGAAAGCTGCCGGTCTGCGGCGTCTGCTGCGCGAAGCGATGTAGAGAAGCAGCGTTTCCTTCGTTGCAAAAACGGAGCTTTAAAACTATAAATATAGTGTCTCTGTGGCGGCAGGTGGCAAAAACAGTATCAAAAGGTGCCCGACTGCGGGACGCTTTTTCCTGTCTGTCACCGTTGCGTACTCTCTAACGGGTCGAGACTGGTTCACGCTGAGATTGTTCCCTTCCAAAAGCTGAAAACACGCAACTTGCCGTGCATCAACTCCTTCTGGAGACAATCCAATGACGATTGCTGAATCAGAAAAAATCGATGTTCCAAAGCCGTCGAAGAAGCAGGTGAGAGAGCAACTTCACCGCATCCTGAAAAGCCCCTCGCTCGACCTTCCGAGTCGGGCACGACGTTTTCTTGAATTTTTAGTGAATGAGACGCTTGCGGGTAGGGAAGATTGTCTGAAGGGCCGCACGATAGCCCAGGTGATCTTTGCACGGGGCCTCAGTTTCGATCCTAACAGCGACCCCTGTGTACGGACCGAAGCGGGCCGTATCGTAAGCATCCGGTGATTGCCGCACCTGGCGCTGATGGTGTGTAGGTTCAGCGGTCTGACTGAAGTGCCGCGACGGCTCTTGCCGCCTTATCGCAGCGCTCTCTAAGTTCTGGGTATGAGAGCCCCATGTGCTCGTTCGCGATCTTGAAGAGATACTGCGCGATGGCATCAACTGAGGCGGTTTGGTTGGCCAGCATGCCAAAGACGGTATCGGCATAGGCATCATATTCGTCTTGCGCTTCAGGAATGTCCGACACCCCGATGGGGTCCCACTCGGTGAGCAATATTTTCCGAATGATAGCTCGGTTGGCTTTGCGATCCATCGTTGATCCTATGCCGCAACGGCTGCTGTTTGCGTCGGTTTCCAGTTCCACGGCAGCAATTTTTCCAGCCTGCTGATCGGCGTGTCGGCAATGTTGGCGAGAACGTCGGCGAGCCAAGCCTGTGGGTCGATGTCATTGAGCTTGGCGGTCATGATCAGCGTGGCCATGAAGGCGGCACGATCAGCACCACGATCCGATCCGGCGAAGAGCCATGACTTTCTTCCGAGAGCAAAGCCTCTGAGCGCGCGTTCGGCGGCATTATTCGTCAGGCAAATCCGGCCGTCTTCGAGGAAGGCCGTGAAGCCGTTCCAGCGCTTCAACATGTAGTCGATCGGCTCAGAGACAGGAGAACTGCGCGACAGCCTTGCCCGCTCGGTTTGGAGCCAGTCGTGCAGTTCGTCGACGAGCGGCTGGCTGTCTTTGCGGCGGCGCTCCAGGCGCTGCTCGGGGCTAAGACCGTTGATCTCCCGTTCGATATCGAACAGGGCATCGATCCGTTTGACGGCCTCCAATGCCATCGGTGAGATCGGTGCGGCTTTGCTGCCCCGTTTGGCGTTCGTGGCAATGTCGGCCAGCACGAAGAACTTGCGGCGCGAATGTGCCCAGCAGAGTGCTTGGCGCAGAGGCGCGGGATCGCGATCTGCTTTGAACAGCGGGTTATAGCCGCCATAGGCATCCGCCTGCAGAATGCCGGTGAAGGTCTTCAGATGTCGCTCTGGATGCTCCTGCCGCCGATCCCGAGAGGAATAGTAGAGGGCGGCAGGCGGTGACTGTCCGCCGAACGGCCGATCGTCCCGAACGTAGGTCCAGATGCGGCCGGTATCGGTCTTTCCCTTCGCCAGGATCGGCACGGTCGTGTCGTCGCCATGCAGCCGCTCGGCCGCCAGGACATGGGCCTCGATCAACGAATGGATTGGCTTCAGGGCTGCGGCACACGCGCCGACCTGATCGGCAAGCGTCGACAGGCTGAGATCGATCCCCTCTCGGGCATAGCGCTCGCTCTGGCGATTGAGCGGCTGATGCTGGGCGTACTTCTCGAACAGGATCATCGCCAGAAGGTTCGGGCCGGCAAAGCCGCGGGGTGTCACATGGAAGGGTGCTGGCGGTTGCGTGATCTTCTCGCACTCGCGGCAGGTGAACTTCTCCCGCACAGTCTGGATAACCTTCCACTGACGCGGGATGACCTCCAGGGTCTCGGTGATATCCTCGCCGAGCTTCGACAGCTTGGCCGATCCACAGCATGGGCAACTGGATGGGGCGGCAATAACGACGCGCTCGCGCGGCAGGTGTTCAAGAAAGGGCTTGCGTGACGGACGCTTGCGCTCGAAGGCCCTGACGGTCGAGCTTTTGGCAACCATCTCTGCCGCGAGTTCGTCTTCGCCGGCATCAGCTTCGAGTTCTTCGAGTTGCAGTTCCATCTGTTCGAGAAGCCGCGTCTTGCGCTCAGAGCTGCTGCCGTAAAGCTCTCGGCGGACCTTCTCGATCTCCAGCTTCAGCCGCGCGATCAGCGCCTCGGAATGTGACACGAGCGCTTTTGCGCTGGCAGCTTCCGCCTTGGCTGTCGCCGCTTCCACCTCGGCAGCAACACGCAGCGCTCGCTCTTCCGCCAGCAGTGCGAGCGCACTGGCAAGGTCATCTGGAAGCTGGTCGACAGGGCTGTTCATGGCGAGATGGAATCATATTCGCCCCCGCTATTCCAGTGTTTTTGCTCATCCAACCGAGGTTGGTCGCCAGGTCTTTTGCGGCATCCGCCAGTCGATACCTTCCAGCAAATAACCGAGCTGCCCAGGCGTGATCACGACCGTCCCATCGGCCGCCGACGGCCATATGAAGCGTCCACGTTCCAACTTCTTCGTGAACAGGCAGGCTCCCTGGCCATCATGCCAGATGACCTTGATCAGGCCGCCGCCACGCCCGCGGAACACGAACAGGTGCCCACACATCGGATCGCGCTTCAGTGTCTCTTGCACCATCAGCGACAGACCGGGAAAGCCCTTGCGCATGTCCGTATGGCCAGTCGCCAACCAGACCTTCACACCAGCAGGAACCGGGATCATCGCCGACCCAGCACACAATCGAGAATGCGGCCAAGTGCCTCCGTGTCGATGTCGCTGTCCACACGGACACGACGACCGCGGCCCAGATCAATCGTCACATCGCTGCGCTTCCGGCGGGGATGCGATGAGGCCGGCGCTTCTGAGGCAGCGGGCTGGGCCGCCGGCGCGGTCTCCGAAACGATCACGGGCACCAAGGTGCTCGACACCTGCGTCGACGGCTCCTCGATCCGGCAGAGTTCCTTGCGCCACCGAAAGAGCTGGCTCACGTGGATGCCGGCCGCACGGGCAATCTCGGAAAGAACCGCACCAGGCTCAAGGCAGGCTGCAACCAGCCGCTCTTTGTCCTCGCGAGACCAGCGCCGACGGCGCTCGACAGACGTGATCACTTCAATCGGATGCTTGGTCATAGGACTACTCCTAGTGTTTGCACTAGGACTTCCGATGTTCGCATCAACCTCGCAAGACGGCCCTCACCGTGGGCTTACGGATTCGGAGTGAATACCAGGTAAATGGAAGCCACCTGGTGCGACCTGACACGTCTAAACTCTTCCCCAACTGCTGACGCAGAATCCCCTCTGGAGATATGATACATCTGCTATCGTCTCCAGGGGGAAAGACTATTTCCGCAGGGATCAAGGAAGACGAACTGCTGGCTTACTGTTGTGCTGGCTGAGTATGCGCGACAACGTTTTTGGGTGAACATCGAAACGAGACGCGACGACGTGGACAGGCTCGCAAAGCGCGTGAACTGCCTCGTAAGCCTGTTCAATTTGAGCTTTGTTTAAAGCCGGACGTCGGCCTATTTGAGCTCCTCTTGCCCTGGCAGCATCCATGCCGGCCTTCGTCCGTTCACTGATGATCGACCGCTCGAATTCAGCCATGGCGCCCATGACGTGGAAGAGAAGGCGGCCGCCCGACGAAGATGTATCAATATTCTCCGTAAGCGACCGGAATTCGCAGCCGCGCCTAGAGAGACGATTAACTGTCTCTATGAGATCAATCAGAGAACGGCCAAGGCGATCGAGCCTCCATACTATCAGCATGTCGCCGGCCTGAATGTGTCGAAGCGTCTTCCGCAGACCCGGTCGCTGAAAATCTGCACCGGACATCCCCTGGTCTGCAAAAATCTCTGCGCACCCGGCTGCGGTCAACGCGGCGATCTGAAGATCGAGGTTTTGCTCGACGGTCGAGACTCGCGCGTATCCCACCAATTTCATGACGACTCGAACCTCTTCAATCGATGCCTAAGCCATTGACATAAAGGAACCTTTTCGCTCTGTCGGTCTTAAAATGGAGCCGAGCCGGAAGTCCTTGAAATGCCAGGGTGTGACCGGGTCGGCAATCACAGGTGTCGTGTATCGGATAAAGGTTCCCTTTCGTTCCCTCGGGTAATCCACGCGTGCGTGGTGGGGAGAAATGTAATTGCTGCTGATCATTGGACTCGCCGTCGTCATTTTCGGCGGCGCATGCGCCATCGTCGCATCGAATAAAAGTCGCGACGTCTTGGGCTGGTTCGTCTTGGGTTTCATTTTCAACTTGATCGCTTTGATCGTCGTCGCGGCACTAACCCCTCTGGACAAGAAAGAATCAGTAGAAGACGCTGGCGACAAGCGTGGCCACGACGACGAGCTACCAGATCGGGACGAGCTGCGGCGGAGGTCAGCCGACCTCGCGGCGTCGCTCGCGCAATCGAAGGCGAAGCTCAACGGCTAATCACACCAAGCGAAGCACAGGGAGACGCTCTGCCATCGGTCTGAGCATCACTCTGCTTTGATCGTGATCGTGTATGTGCAAACAGCCGGCAATTCGATCTCTATTTTCACTCGTGGCCTGGTTCCCGGAGCAGGACCGCACTCCTCAAGGAACTCCAGGTCCTTGTCGAAGCGAGCGGGCTCTGATGTTCTTGGGTATCGGTTTGCGGCGTCTTCGACGAGTTTCAGAATGTCGGGGCTAAGCATGGGGTTCCTGGTTGAAGATGACTGTCAGGGATAGATAGACAGAAAATCGCCGCTGTTCGAAAAAAAGTGCAGTCGGTCGAACTTGTTACGACGTCGGTCACAGTGCATCGAACAGGTGAGGGACCGACGCGGAGTCCGCGTCAGTCAAGCTCACGGTTAGAACTGTTTCAGCCTTGCCCGAACAGTTGCGGCTGCTCGTTCCATCGCACGAGCCTCTCGGCGACGATCGGCTCGACGTTGCTTCTTCTGTTCCTCGGTCAAATCACCCAGCCATTCATACGAGCGCACTGTCTCTTCAGTTTTGCCACGTCGCTTGCGCATAGCCTCCCGATTATAGCGCCTTCGCACGTCGTCGCGGCACTCATGCGGAAGCCGTTTTCGTGAACTGTGCGGCCGAACCTCCTTGCCCTCCAGGCGACGTTCAAAAGCACGCCGTTCTTTCGCATCGCGGCGCCATTCCTCGCGTCTCCGCTCTTGTTGAGCCTGCCGCCAGGACGCGATCAGTGCGGAACGGCGTTCGAGTTGCGCGCGCGCGTCACTCTGCTTTTCGTCGTTGGGGTCAGTGGGTTGGATATAGTTGTCGTCGATGGGCATCTTAGCCTCCTATTCAAACCGCGGGATCTTCCGCGCTGAGTGAATAGTCACCGGAAGGCCGGAGTTTACACAAAATCGCAAAAAAACTTCGACTTGGGAAATGGATAGATCTACCCTCGCCGGAGCGATAATCTCGCGTGTCGCTTTCGTGTGCTTCCGTCCTATTACGTATATATTAGTAAGGAAGTTACTATAACGGTTGGAAAGCACACAAGTTGGTCACGGCCGTAAACTCGCTTCGCTCGCCTGCGCGCCCTTCGGGCTTGCTGGACGCCTTCGGCGTCCAACGAATTCAAACTCTCTCCGGCTTGATCTTCGTTCTCTTGCTGACTCTAATGACTCTAACCACCCATTCGATGTCAAAATACTTCTCCGGCGACAAGGCGGTGTCCGCGTGCTCAGGTTGACTCAGGGATCGTCACCGGCGCGCTTCGTCGGCCCGTCGCGAGTTGCACTATGGAAAAACGATCGTCGCAGCCAGTGACCGGCTATACGACTGCCGGCCTCGACCTGGATGTGTGCAAGTGCTCTCCTCGCTCGTCGTCGCCCGGTCTCTCCTCGTCTCGGGCCGCATGTGCTTGGCCTATGTCGACCGTGCTGGCATGGGTAGTCTCCCTTGTTATTCGACCCAAAAGCACAGGCGCGGCGCGTTTCTTGCAGAGTGGCACGGCTTTGATCAAGGTGCCAAATGTTCCGGCGCCGTGCCTCAGCAAGCACAGCAGTCGAGGAGGAGGAGGCAATCAAACATCACGCGCGCTCCCTCGTCGATCGTTGCAAGCCGTATCGTGTTGAGTGCTCGACGGACATCTGCTCAACTATGTTTCTTCCACTGGCTAGCCGAAGATCTGCGAAATTGGGTTGTGAGCGCATGCCGTTGAATGGACACAGCTCGGCGCGATCAAAGCTCGACCGGTCGAACGATCATCATCGAGCACATACGCTCGAGCCGACGCGAGAAAGCCTTGTTCTATAGCGTGAGCACGCTTTGCCTGGTCATGTTGACAGAAAGGGAAAATCACAAAATCGGCTGATTTTTGTCAACGTAGCGTTAACTTACGTCAACATCAAAGCCTTGTAAGGATGGTCATTAGACAAAATAGGCTGAAAAGCCGTCAACATGCGTTGACGCTAAAATGGCTGTTTTGGGGTGGCCGTGTTGACAGTGGACCTCGCCTGTCAACATCAGGACCGTAGAGATCGGCAGGATTAGGCCAAATGGCTCAGCGCAGCGATTGCGGCCTTGGTGCCCTCATCAACCGTCGCGGACTTGTTGAAGGTGAGCTTTACGATGTGAAGCTTGTTGCTGTCGGTGCTGTAGCGGATCTGTATCTTGCGATCCATCAACGGCCACTCATCGGTATAGAAGGAGAGAGTGCAGGCCGAGGTAGGATGCGCTATCTCGAACCTGGTCTTATATTTGCCGTGCAGGCGCGTGACTGTGGCTACGTTCGCCTCTATCTCTTGTAGCAGCGCTATGCCCTGTTGGAGCTCCGGCGTGCAGGTCGGAAGGGTCTCTTCGAAGACCTCCTTCCATCGGTCGACATAAACGGGATCGTTCTTTCCCTGGAGTTCGTCCTCGATGTAGGCGTTATAGTCCGTCATGATTGGCCTCAGTGCTTGGAGTGGCTCAGCTGCTCTATCGAGAGCGTGGTCAGGCGGTTCTCTTCCTCGAGGGCTAGCCGATTGAGGGCGAGCTCTTGTATGGCCGCGGCTACCTCTCTGTGCGGCTAGCGCGCGGCCTGCCGGTCGAGGGCCCGGTCGACAAGCCGGAGGATGGGTAGTTCAACCACCGAATTGCTCAGCCAGCAGGCAGCATCATGTAAAGCGTGGACGCTATTTTCTAGGACTTCGATCGCGGCTGGCTGAGCAGTGGGTGGCGTGTTCAGCAAAGGCGGGCTACCAGGTTATCAGCGCTCAGGTGTGTATATCGCTTCAGCATTCTAAGCTCTTTGTGTCCCGAGATGCTACTGACTTCGATCACATTCAGCCCCCGCTCGAATAAACGACTTACGCCTTCATGGCGAAGATCGTGAAACCTCAATCCGATGATGTTTGCACGCTTCAGAAGACGTCGCCAAACCTGTTCAAAAGAACCGGGGGCGATAGGAAAGATCGTAGCTTCATCTACCGGCGCATTTTCCTTCCACCAGGAAAGCGCATCAAATGCACGTTGTGACATCGGCACCTCGCGACCGGACCCGTTTTTCGTCATTTCTAGCGTGATGACGCGGCGGTTATGAGAGACGTCATTCCATTTCAAACCAAGGATCTCGCTACGGCGCATCCCGGTCTCAATGGCGACGATAAGCAAGGTCTTCATAAACGCGATCTTGCCACTGTCGCAACCGTCGAGCAGGCGCTGCTCCTCGTCACCTTCTAAGCGGCGCTTACGTTCATTCCTTATGACGGGTCGCCGAACCAGCTTGACCACGTTGCGGCTGAGAGGAAAGCCCCAGTCCCGCATCGCGACTTCGATGACATGACTAAGGATCGCCATTTCACGAACCGCAGTAGATGGAGCTACGCTGCTAAGGCGCTCGTCGCGGAACGATGAGATATCGGGCTGTGAAAGTCCGACCAATGTCCGGTGCGCAATCTCGTGACGCTCAAGCACGTCAATGCGCTGGATCTCTTGCACGCACCCCCGCTTTGTTGGTGATACTTCGGCCTTGTAACGCTTAAGCAAGTCGCCGAGCGTTGTGGTCTCAAGGATTTTTGTGTCAGGGGCAGCGCCGAAACGATCGACCTGACTCTCTAGCTCCCTTGCCCACTTCTCGGCCTCGGCCTTGCTATCGAAACTCTTCGCGCGGGGCTTCATGCCGCGTCGCCGCACTTGTGCTTGCCAGCGGCCTCTAAGCTTCCTGATCGTCGCCATGTTGGTCCTCATCTGATGTCGTTGATCAATGCGTAGGATGCCCCCGCCGGGGAGCCAAGGACTATCCCGGGGCATTGTCCTTGCGCCGCCCGGCCGGGTCTCCTATGAGAGCGCAAGAGCAAAAAGAGGAATGAAATGAAGAAATTCATGATCATAGCGGTTATCGGCGCTGTTACAGCCGGCTGCCAAACTGCGGTCCCACAATCAGTCGCCGACACTCAGCGTCCGCCACCCAAGGCTCTGAAAGCCACGATCGCGAATGCTGCTCGTGATTTCCTACTCGATCCATACTCGATCCGAGATGCGGAGATCTCCAATGTGGTCTTGTTTAACCCACAAGCTCGTATTGAAGCGGTGTGTGTTAAAGCCAACGCGAAGAACGGCTACGGAGGCTATACTGGCAGACAAGCAACAAGCGTGTCGCTGAGGAACGGCATCATTTTGGGTGCAACGACCAATGACCCACGGTGCCTCGACCGTCGTCTTGGTTATCATCCGTTCAGGGAACTGGAGAATTTAAAGAACCTTTAGGTTTAGGCGCTGTTATGATCTGACGTGCATCACCGAGGCTCACCTATGCAGAGTGTAGGCTCATTGCTCGATGAATTAGTCGGTGGCAGCGGGCACGATGGTGAGCATCGAACATCGCCTCTTGCATACCAATTTTGAAGTCTGGCCGCGACAAATCGCATATATTGCAGTGAAATCGGATCGGGTGGCGCAATAAGAAGTAGTTTCCTAACTTTTCCGATTTCGTTCGCGCCGAATATGAAGTGCAGTGAGCAGCCGGCCCCCTGAGCAGCTCTTGATCAACTTCCGAGCCGGCTTTTGCAGGCGCCGCCTAATCGCGAAAGGATCAGTTGCGCTCGCCCGGCCGCTTCTCGAAATCCGCTTATGATTTCGATCCATGGCTGACACATCACCTAGCCCTCGCCAGTCGCAACGAAAGGTTAACCAGTTGCAAGGCAAGACTGTCCGGGTTCAATAAGTCTACCGTTTCGCGGCTTGTGCGTGATACGGAAGCGATCGCAGGAGGGCCGGGAAAGCTGTGACGACGTAAAGGTAGTTGTCCATAAAGGGCGGCCGATAAAATCGACCGGCCACCCTCACATCAGGTCAAATAACGCCTGCCAACAATTCGTCGACGGCCTTCACCTTTTTCCGTTTGACATCTTTTTTGTAGTCCGCTCGTAGTGTGCCTGCCATCGCTCGCGTCCACTTCGGGCTCTTCAAGTCCGATTTATGATCGAACCCCTCCTGGTCTTCGTCAGCAAGTGCCGCATTGAGATCGTGAACCGTAGTTTCTGCGATATCGGCGAAGACCTGAACAAACTTACCCAAGGTCCCTTTAACGAACAGAGTGCTGAAATCGTTGAACACAGCCTTTCCGACCTCGCTGTCTTTGATGATTTCCGCGACGGCGTAAGCAAGAAAATAGCGAGTTAAGCTATAATGGCCCACGCTTCCATCATCGAACGAATCCAGCGCGGGTTCAACAGCTTCAAACGCTCGCAACAGAGCTATGATTTTATATCCGTCAACATCGGGCCGGCCAAATATCTTTGAATGCGATTCGTCCATCACCTTATATCTCTGATGGCAGCTCCAGGGCTCGCCGAGATCCAAGGCGAGAAGAATAAGGCCCACATCTTCATTGGATATGACTTCCTTGCCTTTATGCTTCTCCCCCCTCTTCACTTCGTAAACAACAGCCTGACCATCAATTGATTCGATCTCCTGCTTCAACCTCTGCTGTATACCGTGATTGGCCTTAAGATCTCGCGGCTTAATCGCATTTTGATTGTTGCTGTTGGTCGTAATCTTGTCAGCCAGCTGGCTGTCCCCTTTAACCTCGATAGCCTTCACCAGTATCTTAAGGTCTGGAGAAATCCTATTTCTCTCCGCATTGAGTGAAGTTAGACTCTGGGCGCCATTGACCACGACGTAGTTTCTGATAACGAGCTCCTCGTCCGTCTCAGAAACGAACTCATCACATAATATATTTATGCCGTTATGGTATAACGGGAAGTTTTTATGCTCAGATTTGTCTCTAACGCTCCTTATTAGACTTTTATTAACTTTCGTGTTGCCCAGAGAAAGTCGAACGTTTCTTTCAAACAATTTTCCGTCAGTAATACCCTGAAGGTGAAGCAGCTGCAACGCATCTGCTAGAAACATACGAGCAGATATAGCTTCTGACGAAGTATATTTTATTACCTCCGTATCGGCTACGTTGAATTTGAAATCGGATTTTATTCCCCCAACTGCTCCAAGATCTATATACTCAGAGCAAATCTCTTTTGCATCGTAGAGGGTGATCTCCGGCCGACCTTCGACGTAATCGTCCGCATCTTTATTCGCCGGAATATTGGAAACAAATATTCCTTCAACCCGATAGCCGCTCTTCACTTTATCAATGAGCTTGGTGCGCCTTATGGCCTGCTTCAGCTTGTCGCTCGTGTTGCCAGCCAATACCGATTGGATAGCAATTTCGTCTTTAAACTGCTGAATTGAACCAAAAAACTCCTTAAGTTCAGGATCGCCCAGAGTGCTATTTTCCTTCTGCCGAGTTTTCACCTGGACAAGATGAATAATCTCCGTAACGTCATTTACATATAAACCATCGATTCCTTTGTCCTGAGAAGAATCTACGCAAGCGTCGTCAGCGTCTTGGGGGTCAAGCCTCAAGATATTTTCAAAAAACCACCGAAGAAACTGGCCCGATACAACCGGAGTCCTTTTAGTGTAATTTTTTAGTATCTCGCTTGTTAGGTTCACGTAACTCAAATCTTCGGTCTTCAACATTGCACTCCATTTCCGCCGGTTGCAGTCTGGCGAAGACAACAGGCAATAGTTTAAATTTGAGTTTATGCGCCAGGCAACAAGCTCCTCGCGCCGAGAGCTTTTTATAACAGCCGGTGGGAAAGATCGAGTTTTGCTTGGCGGACACCTCTGGAGGAGTGCCGAGGGTGTGGCCCTGGCCAGTTTCGACAGCATCATCCAAGACTGACAGAAAACGGAACTCGTTGGAAAGCCTAGCAGGGCATGGCGGAGAGGGTGGGATTTGAACCCACGATACCCTTGCAGGTATGCCGCATTTCGAGTGCGGTGCATTCGACCACTCTGCCACCTCTCCGCGGTCTGGTCGGCGCTTGTTCGGCGCGGGCGTTCT
>Ga0102587_1001666_pt1 | contig 15268 bp, 6 predicted proteins | sample AraplaF_Col_mTSA_FD_76853 | JGI IMG/M metagenome (GOLD analysis project Ga0102587, IMG submission 76853) | Arabidopsis root microbial communities from the University of North Carolina, USA - plate scrape MF_Col_mTSA (SPADES assembly) (version 2) | ecosystem: Host-associated > Plants > Roots >... | reverse complement strand
TATCGCGCGGCCCGCCGCCAGGCATTCCATCAGCATGCGCCAGCCCTGGCCGACCTGCTGCTCGCCGCCGATGATCCAGTCCATCGGCACGAACACCTGGCGGCCGTGGATCGGGCCGTTCATGAAGGCGCTGTCCATCGGCCGGTGGCGCCGCCCGATCTCCATGCCGGCCTGCGGCACGGGAATGAGCGCGCAGGTGATGCCCAGCTCTCGCTCGCCTTCCGGCCTGCTCTCGTCGATGGCATGGAAGGCCAGCCCGACCACGGTGGCGACCGGTGCGAGCGTGATGTAGCGCTTGTCGAAATCGACCAGGAAGCCGCGCCGCATGCGCCCGCCGATCTCGCGCTCCACCAGCACGCCGCGATCGGGAATCGAGGCCGCATCCGAGCCCGCGTAAGGCGAGGTCAGCCCGAAGCACGGCAGCTCGCGGCCATCCGCCAGGCGCGGCAGGTAGTGGGCCTTCTGCGTGTCGGTGCCGTAGCGCAGCAGCAGCTCGGCCGGGCCCAGTGAATTGGGCACCATCACCGTGACGGCGGTGGCCACGTTGACGGTGGCGATGCGCGCCACCACCGTGGCGTGCGCATGGTGGCCGAAGCCGAGGCCGCCGAATTCCTCGGGAATGATCATTCCGAAGAAGCGCTTCTCGCGCAGGTAGCGCCACACCTCGGGCGGCAGGTCGCGCGCCTGGTCGATGGCATGGTCGTCGAGCATGCGGCACAGCTCGCGCACTTCGTTGTCGAGAAAGGCCTGCTCGCGCTCGGTGAGCCGGTTCGGGCCCATGGCCGCGAGTGCGTCGAAGTCGGGCCGGCCCGCGAACAGCCGCCCCTCGAAGCCGACAGTGCCGGCCTCCAGCGCGGCGCGCTCGGTATCGCCCAACGGCGGCAGCGCCTTCGAGAAAGGCTGCATGGCCCATCGGCCGATCAATGAAGCCAGTGGCATGGTGCGTCTCCTTCCTGCCGCCGCGGATTCGCGTGCGGATCGTCACCATTCTTCGGGCTTGCGGCCGGCTCGCGGGGCCGGTCAAGGACGTCCCCGGTTGTCGGAGACGGGCGCCTGTCGCCTAGCGCTTCTTCGGTGGCTGGGTCGCGCCGGCACCGGCGGGAGCCGCCGCCGGTGCAGCCGCCGGGTCGCGCCAGCCGTATTCCACGTAGCGCCGGATGATCAGGCAACCCGGCGGCGAATCGATCAGCGAGACCGACGAGGTCGGCTCCTTCTCGTCGGTGTAGACCGCGTAGTTGGGCAGCAGCCGCGTCATCTTGTAGCTGCCCAGTTCCTGCTGGCCGACGCTCGCGCAGGTGAAGGGCGCCACCGAGATGCGCTCGGCCGACACGGTGCAGGCGCCGCTGTCGTCGGGAATCGCGGTGATCGACGCGGCCACGCCCGCGTTCGGAAACTCCATGCCGATCAGCGAGAAGATCGGCCCGCCGTCGGGGCGCTTGCGGTCCCAGTCGAGCAGCACGTCGTGGCTGCGACTGCCCTGCACGGTGAGCGTGGCAAGCCGCGTGATCGCCGGCAGGCAGCGCTTGACGCCCACGCTGGTCGCGGCGCGCGTGAGCGTGTCCTGCGGCGGGGCGGGCGGCGCCAGAACGCCCTGGGCGAGCGCGCTGCCGGCGAAGGCCCATGCGAGGGCCGCCAGCGACAGACGGGGGAATCGTTGGGTCGGCTTCATCCCGGTCCTCATGCGTAAAGGTTTTCGATGGCGGCGGTGTAAACGCGCACGTTCTCCTCGCCCTCGGGGTCGAGGGTGGCGATGAAGCGGCGCGCGCGCTCGCGGTAGGCCGGCAGGTCGGCGTCGTGCTCGGCGAAGGCGCGCCGCAGCGCGAGGCCACCCTCCTCGCAGTCGAAGTCGTGATAGCGGTAGCCGCAGTCGCCGATGAGGTGCGAGTTGTGGATCAGCGGATAGCCGCCGTACAGCGCCTCGTAGTAGAGATAGTTCTGCGCGTTCTCCCAGTGGTGCGCGAACACCGCGTCGATCTTGCCGGGCATCACCTGGAACATCGGAAAGCGCCCCTCGAAGGTGGCCAGCCCGTGCTGCACGATGTCCAGGCTCTGCGCGAAGCCGATGAAGAGCGCCTTGTCCTTCAGGTGGAAGCTGTTGTAGACCCACATCTTCTCGATGAGCCTGGTCTGCGCGCGGTGCGCGGCCTCGCAGCCGAGCATCGGGATGAAGCTGGTCTTCACCATGCAGATGTTGGGCTCGAAGATGGCCACGCGCCAGCGGCCGCGGCCGGGCTCGTAGGCGAAGGGAGCGCCCTGCGGCGCGCGGGCCATGGCGTGCTCCAGCACCATCGGGCTCCACAGGTGCGGCATGAGCCGCACCGGCGCGCGGAAGGTGCTCTCGAAATACGGCTTGCAAGACACCTCGTACTCGGGAATCGTCCAGACCTCGTCGTAGGGCGCGCCCGAAATCAGCAGGCCGTGCGGCTTGTCGAAGATCATGCGCTCGATGTCGATCACGTAGTCGTTGCCCACGCGCATCGAGACGATCTTGCCGCCGCGCTCGCGGAACGCCACCGACCACGGCACGGCGAGCTGGGCGCTCATCTCGAACATGACGTCGAGCTGCTGCCCCGCCGTGGCCATGTCGATGATGGGCACGGGCGAGTCGGCGAGGAAGTTGGTGGCGTCCGCCGGACCGCCGTCGCCGCCGCCGGCCACGAGCACCGCGCTTTCGACGCGCGGCGAGCGCAGCAGCAGCATCACGAGAAACAAACAGTTCTGGTAGACGCCGTTCTCCCACAGGCTCTGCTCGCCCTTGCGGATGAAGATGGAGACGCCGACCTTGAGCTTCGCCGGCATCATGCGGCGGCCCTCGCTGCATCGGCGCGGAAGCCTGCATTGCCGCCCACGAGATGCAGCAGGCGCTGCGCGTAGCCCTCGATGTTCGCGGGGCTGAGCGGGTCGACCGACTGGAACACGCGCTGCGCGCGGGCGCGGTAGTCGTCGAGCTGCAGGTCGTGGGAGCGCACGGCCTCGCGCAGCTGCGCCGCGCCGGCGGCGATGTCGAAATCGGGGTAGTAGTAGCCCGCGTCGCGCAGCCAGGGCGAGTTGTGCACCAGTGGGTAGTTGCCGTAGAGCGCGTCGAGATAGCCGTAGTTCTGGTCGTTCTGCCACTGGTGCGAGACCACCGCGTCGGCGAACTGCACCATGAAGCCCGCGAAGTCGTTGCGGCCGTGGAAAGTCGCCTTGTGCTGGCGCACGATGTCCAGCGAGTTCGCCAGGTACAGCATGGTCGGGTGGTCCTTCAGGTGCAGGGTGTTGAGCACCTGCATCGAAGTCACGGCCGACGGGTCGGCGCGGTAGGCGCCGTCGCAGATGAGCATGGGCACGCTGCAGGTCTTCACCACCGAGATGTTGGGCTCGAAGATCGCCACGCGGAAGCCCGGCTGTTCGGCGGTGCGCGGCCTGTAGCCGAAGGGATAGCCCGCGGCCTCGACCTCTGCGACGCGCTGGGCCAGGAACTGCGGCGACCAGAGGTAAGGCACCTCGTGCACCGGACAGCGGTGGATGGTGCGCATCATGGGCGCGAACACTTCGTCCTTGGGCAGCAGCCACACCTCGTCGCAGCGGTCGGGCTTGCTGAAGTGGCCCTTGTCGGTGAAGACGATGGGCTCGGCCAGCGCCGCGAAGGGCTGGCCCACGCAATGGAACACCACGCGGCCGCCGCATGCGCGGAAGTATGAGAGCCACTGCACGTCGAGGGCGCCGGCCATCTCGATGACCACGTCCAGCGCGTCGGTGAGTTCGCGGGCCCGGCCGAAGCCCAGGCCCATGGCGGCCATGTCGACCTGGGGCGGCATGGCCTGCTGGTCGCCCGCGTCGACGAGGGTCACGGATTCGACGAAGTCGATGCGTTGCAGCAGCCGGGCCAGGAACAGGACGTTCTGCCCCATTCCGTTCTCCCAGATGTTCTGCCCCGCATGGGTAAGGACTGAAATACCTATGCGCATGAGGCGGAGTGTGTACCAGAAAGAACGGCTCCCACGCCGTGAAGCGAGGGAGCCGCCCGTTCGAGGGCCGGTTCGGCGGCCTTTCAGTGGCTTATTTCCCTTATTTCCACTTCCAGCCGATGCCGGCGTTGATGCCCCACTCCTTGCCCGTGGTCGTCAGGCCCGCGCCCCACGACATCTTGCCGTCGTCCGACAGTGCCTTGAAGGTCAGCGCCACCGCGCTGTAGCCCTTGTAGCTGCCCAGGCCCACGCCCACCGTCTTCTCGCCCGGATAGAGCGTCGGCAGGTAGGTGCCCGACATCGCGAACGCCATGGCCGTGCCCGAGTAGGCGATGCGCGCCACGTCGCCGACCTGGCCCTGCACCTGGTTGAGCTGCTGCACGTTGACCGCGTCGCCCGGCAGGATGCCCGCCGCCACGTTGCTGATGCGCGTGCCGCCCGGCGCCTGGCCGTTGCCCAGCGTGATCTGGTTGTAGTTGACCGAGCCGTCGGGGTTGGTCGCGTACTGAACGCTGCTGGCCTTCGACGCCGCCGAGGCTGCCTTCAGCTGCGCCACGTTGGTCGCGTCGCTGTCGGCCGTGCCCGCCGCCACGCCGGTGATCTGGCGGTACTGGCCGTTGGCCGCGTCGCCCACAGACACCGCTGCCTGCGTGCTGGTGGTCGCCTTGATCGCGGCCTCCTGCTGCGCCGTCGCGCCGCCCGGCACATAGCCGGCCATGCCTGCGGCAGTGGAAGCCACCGAGCCGGAGCCCAGCGCCACGCCGCCGCTTTGCTGGACGATCGCGCCGAAGCCGATGGCCGTGCCCTTGGAGACGTTCTGCGCCTGGCTCAGCGGCGTGCCGCCCGCATCCGCGTTGTCGCCCAGCGCCACGCCGCCGCCGCCCGCACGGGCGTTGGCACCGATGGCCTGCGAGCCCGTGGCCAGGGCGCCCGTGCCGATGGCGATCGCGTTGGCACCCGTGGCCTGTGCGCCGAAGCCCACCGCCACCGCGCCGTCGGCCGTCGCCTTCGCACCGTTGCCGGCCGCGAAGGAGTTGGCGCCGCTGGCCACCGACTGCGGGCCGATCGCCACCGCCTCCTGCCCGCTGGCCACCGAGTCGCCCGCCGTCGAGTTGGCGTGGAAGTACTTGGTGCCGGTGTTGTAGATGTTGTTGACCGAGGTGCTCAGGCTGTTGAGGTTGACGTTCGTCGTGCTCAGGCCCGTCGACAGGCTGCCGATGCCGCTGAACGCCGTGCTCAGGCCCGACGAGGTCGAGGTCGAGAGGCTGTTGATGCTGCTCGCGGCGGTGCTCAGGCCGCTCGACGTGGAGGTCGACAGGCTGCTGATGCTGCTGGTAGCGGTGCTCAGGCCCGTGGAGGTCGAGGTCGACAGGCTGTCGATGCTGCTCGTCGCGGTGCTCAGGCCGGTCGACGTCGACGTGGACAGGCTCGCCAGGCCGCTGCCGGCCGAGGACAGGCTGGTGGAAAGGCTGTCGACCGTGCTGTTGGTCGTGCTCAGGCCCGTCGACAGGCTGTTGATGCTGCTGGTGGCGGTGCTCAGGCCGGTCGACGTGGAAGTCGAGAGGCTGCTGATGCTGCTCGTCGCAGTGCTCAGGCCAGTCGAAGTCGACGTGGACAGGCTGTTGACCGTGCTGTTGGTCGTGCTCAGGCCGGTCGACAGGCTGTTGATGCTGCTCGTCGCGGTGCTCAGGCCGGTCGAGGTCGAGGTGGACAGGCTGTCGATGCTGCTGGTGGCGGTGCTCAGGCCAGTCGAAGTCGACGTGGACAGGCTGTCGATGCTGCTGGTGGCGGTGCTCAGGCCAGTCGAAGTCGACGTGGACAGGCTGTTGATGCTGCTGGTCGCAGTGCTCAGGCCGGTCGAAGTCGAGGTCGACAGGCTGTCGATGCTGCTCGTCGCGGTGCTCAGGCCCGTCGAGGTCGAGGTGGACAGGCTGTCGATGCTGCTGGTCGCAGTGCTCAGGCCGGTCGAAGTCGAGGTCGACAGACTGTTGATGCTGCTGGTGGCAGTACTCAGACCGGTCGAGGTGGAGGTCGACAGGCTGTTGATGCTGCTGGTCGCAGTGCTCAGACCGGTTGACGTCGAGGTCGACAGGCTGTTGATGCTGCTGGTCGCAGTGCTCAGACCGGTCGACGTCGAGGTCGACAGGCTGTTGATGCTGCTGGTGGCAGTGCTCAGGCCGGTCGACGTGGAAGTCGAGAGGCTGTCGATGCTGCTCGTTGCAGTGCTGAGGCCGGTCGAGGTCGAAGTCGACAGGCTGTTGATGCTGCTCGTCGCAGTGCTCAGACCCGTCGAAGTCGAGGTCGAGAGGCTGCTGACGGTGCTGTTCGTCGTGCTCAGGCCGGTCGACAGGCTGTTGATGCCGCTCGTGGCGGTGCTCAGGCCCGTCGAGGTCGAGGTGGACAGGCTATCAATGCTGCTCGTCGCGGTGCTGAGGCCGGTCGACGTGGAGGTCGACAGGCTGCTGATGCTGCTCGTGGCAGTGCTCAGGCCGGTCGAAGTCGAAGTCGACAGGCTGTTGATGCTGCTCGTGGCGGTGCTCAGACCGGTCGACGTGGATGTCGACAGGCTGCTGATGCTGCTCGTCGCCGTGCTCAGGCCAGTCGACGTGGAAGTCGAGAGGCTGTCGATGCTGCTCGTTGCAGTGCTCAGACCGGTCGAGGTGGAAGTCGACAGGCTGTTGATGCTGCTCGTCGCGGTGCTCAACCCCGTCGACGTGGAGGTCGACAGGCTGTTGATGCTGCTCGTCGCCGTGCTCAACCCCGTCGACGTGGAGGTCGACAGGCTATTGACGCTGCTCGTGGCCGTGCTCAAGCCCGTGGAGGTCGAAGTCGACAGACTGCTGATGCTGCTGGTGGCCGTGCTCAGGCCAGTCGACGTGGAGGTCGACAGGCTGTCGATGCTGCTCGTGGCCGTGCTCAGGCCAGTCGACGTGGAGGTCGACAGGCTGCTGATGCCGCTGGTCGCGGTGCTCAAGCCGGTCGAAGTCGAGGTCGACAGGCTGTTGATGCTGCTCGTCGCGGTGCTCAGGCCCGTGGAGGTCGAAGTCGACAGGCTGCCGATGCTGCTGGTTGCGGTGCTCAGACCGGTCGAAGTGGAAGTCGACAGGCTGCTGATGCTGCTCGTCGCCGTGCTCAGACCCGTCGAGGTGGACGTGGACAGGCTGTCGATGCGGCTGTTTGCCGTACTCAGGCCGGTCGACGTGGAGGTCGACAAGCTGCTGATGCCGGTGGAAGTCGACGTGGACAGGCTGTTGATGCTGCTGGTTGCAGTGCTCAGGCCAGTCGAAGTCGAAGTCGACAGACTTGCAACAGCGCTGTTCGTGGTGCTCAGGCCGGTCGAGGTGGAGGTCGACAGGCTGTCGATGCTGCTGGTCGCCGTGCTCAGGCCGCTCGAGAGCGAAGCCGTGACGGTCTTCACCTGGGAGACGTTGACGGCATCCGTGTCCGCGCTGCCCGGGGCCACGCCGGTGATCACGCGGTTGCCGACGTTCAGTTCGCCCGACGCGTTCTGCTTGCTGGTCAGGCCGAAGGCGTCGTAGTTCGTCATCGCCGCGGCGCTGCGGCTGGCCGTGGAGTTCGCGCCCAGCGCCACGCTGTTGTCGCCGTTGGCGATGGCGTTCTGGCCGATGGCCACGCTGTTCGCGCCGATGGCCTGGCTGTCCGCGCCGGTGCTGTTGGCGTGGAAGTACTTCGTGCCGGTGTTGTAGATCGAGCTGACCGAAGAACTCAGGGTGCTCAGGTTGCTGTTGGTCGTGCTCAGGCCGGTCGACAGGCTGCCGATGCCGCTGGTGGCGGTGCTCAGGCCCGTGGAGGTCGAGGTCGACAGGCTGCTGATTCCGGTCGACGCTGAGGTGGACAGGCTGGCAACAGAGCTGTTCGTGGTGCTCAGGCCAGTCGACGTGGAAGTCGACAGGCTGCTGATGCCGGTCGACGCCGAGGTCGACAGGCTCGCAACGGAGCTGTTCGTGGTGCTCAGGCCCGTCGAGGTCGAGGCCGAGAGGCTGCTGATGCCGGTCGAAGCCGACGTGGACAGGCTGCCGATGCTGCTCGTCACTGTGCTCAGACCGGTGGAAGTCGAGGTCGAGAGGCTCGTAATGGAGCTGTTCGTGGTGCTCAGGCCGGTCGACGTCGAGGTCGACAAGCTGGCGATCGAGCTGTTGGTGGTGCTCAGGCCCGTCGAAGTCGAAGTCGACAGGCTGCTGATGCCAGTCGAAGCCGACGTGGACAGGCTGCCGATGCTGCTTGTCGCAGTGCTCAGGCCCGTGGAGGTCGAGGTCGACAGGCTCGCAACCGAGCTGTTGGTGCTGCTCAGGGCCGTCGAGAGGCTGCCGATGCTGCTCGCCGAGGTGCTCAGGCCGGTCGACAGGCTGCTGACGGTGCTGTTGGTCGTGCTGAGACCGGTCGACAGGCTGTTGATACTGCTTGTGGCGGTGCTCAGGCCGGTCGAGGTGGAGGCCGACAGGCTGCCGATGCTGCTTGTCGCGGTGCTCAAACCCGTGGAGGTCGAGGTCGACAGGCTCGCAACGGAACTGTTGGTGGTGCTCAGGCCCGTCGACGTCGAAGTCGACAGGCTGCTGATGCCGGTCGAAGCCGACGTGGACAGGCTGCCGATGCTGCTCGTGGCCGTGCTCAGGCCGGTCGAGGTCGAAGTCGACAGGCTGCCGATGCTGCTGGTGGCGGTGCTCAGCCCCGTCGAGGTGGAGGTCGACAGGCTGTTGATCCGGCTGGTCGCGGTGCTGAGCCCCGTGGAAGTCGAGGTCGACAGGCTGCTGACGGTGCTGTTGGTCGTGCTCAGGCCGGTCGAGAGGCTGACGATGCCCGTGGAGGTCGAGGTCGACAGGCTTGCGACCGAGCTGTTCGTGGTGCTCAGGCCGGTCGAGGTCGAGGTCGAGAGGCTGGTCAGGCTGCTGTTGGTGGTGCTCAGGCCGGTGGAAAGGCTCGATGCGGTGGTGCTCAGCTGCGCGACGGTCACGGCGTCGGTCGGCGCGGCGCCGTCGGCCAGGTTGGTGATGCGGCGGTTGGTCGCGGCCGTGCCGCCGCCGAACGAGACTTCGCCGCCGTTGGCCGTCTGCCCGGTCATGTAGGCGGCGCCGGTCGGGGCGGCCGCGCCCGTCACGCTGCCGTTGCCGATGGCCACGGCGTTGGCGTACTGCGCGATGGCCTTGTAGCCGATGGCCACGGCATTGGCGCCAGCCGCATTGGCCAGCGTGCCGATGGCCACCGTGCGCGTGTTCGACGCGAGCGCACCGGCACCGATCGCCAGGGCCTGCTGGGCCGATGCGTTGGCCGTATCGCCCAGCGCCACCGCCGACTGGCCGGTTGCGGTGGTGTTGTTGCCGAGCGCGACGGACTGTTGCGCCGCGAAGCCGTTCACGCCGATTGCGACGGATGCCACGGCGGAAGCGTTGGCGTTCCGGCCGATGGCCGTCGAGTCCTGGACGGCGCTTGCGCTGCTGCCGAGCGCGACGGCGCCCAGGGCCGTTGCGCGCGAGCTGTCGCCGAGGGCGACCGTGCCTGCGCCGATCGCGTTGGTGTTGTTGCCCATTGCGACGGCGCCCTGGCCGATCGCGTTGTTGGCATTGCCGATGGCGACCGCGCCGTTCGCGGCGGTCGTGCCGGCGGCGTCGCCTGCGGCCGTGCTGTCGGCACCCAACACCACGGCGCCGGTGCCGTTGGCGGTGTTGGGATCGCCGATGGCCACGGCGCCATTGCCCGTGGCCTTCTGGCCGCGCCCGATGGCGACTGCGCCCCCCGTGGCCGAGCCGCTGTTGGCGGTGGTGCCGCTGGAGCCGATCGCCACGTTCTGGCCCGTGCCGCCGCTGGTCACGCCATCGCCCTGAGCGATGCCGAAGGCGCCGTTCACCACGGCGCCGCGGCCGAGGGCGATGCCCGAAGTGGCGGTCGAAACGACCGAAGACTGGCCGCCGATGGCGATGGAGTCGGCGGCCGCCGCGGCTGCGCCGCCGGTGGCGTTGCCGCCGATGGCGGTCGAGCCCGCGCCGCTGGCTGCGGTGGCCGTGCCGATGGCCACTGCGTTCGAGCCTGAGCCGAGTGCATTGACGCCGAGGGCGAGCGTCGCATCGACCACCGAGGTCGTGTTCGGCGGCTTGACCGATGCGCCGTTGCCGATTGCGATGCTGCGGGTCGAGCGGTCGTCCGTCGCGGCATTGCCGCCGATGGCGATGCCCGCGTTCTGGGCCGAGACGCCGAACTGGTCGGCGGATGCGCCGGTGCCCAGCGCGATGCTGCCGCCCCAGCTGTTGGCGTTGGTGCCGATGGCCACCGAGTTGACGTCGGTGTTGGAGCCGATGGCGGCGTTCTTGCCGATGGCGATGGAGCCGTCGGCCCTGGCCAGGGCGGTGTTGCCCACCGCGACGGAGCTGTTGCCCAGGCCTGCCGCGCTGGAGCCGACCGCCACCGCGCTCGCGGCAGCTGCGTTGGCGTTGTTGCCGATGGCCGTCGCGCTGGCGCCGCTGGCGTTGGCACCGCTGGCGATCGCAACGGTATTCGTTCCGGAAACCTTGGAGCTGGCGCCGATGGCAACACCGCCATTGGAGCTCGCGGCAACGTTGGCGCCGTCGCCCTGCGCGATGCCGGAAACGCTGTTCACCACGGCGCCGCGGCCGACCGCGATACCCGAAGTCGCAGCCGCCGCCACGTTGGACTGGCCGCCGATGGCGATGCCGTCGGTCGCCGCGGAATTGGCGACGCCGCTGGCATTGCTGCCGACGGCGATGGAACCGGTGCTCGATGCCGTGGTCCCGTTGCCGGCTGCGAGCGAGTTCTGGCCGGAGGCCTTGGCGCCCACGCCGAATGCGGTCGCGCCCTGCGCGGTGGCGCTGGTGCCGTTGTTGCCGATGGCCAGCGTGTTCGTGGCGGTGGCCGAGGTCTGTCCGCCGACGGCGGTCGAATCCTGCCCCGTGGCCTTGGCGCCCGTGCCGATCGCGGTCGAGTCGCCCAGGGAGGCCGCGGTGCCGCTCGCATTGGCGCCCCAGCCGATGGCCAGGTTGCTGGAACCGACACTGGCGGCATTGGCGTTCAGTCCAATGGCGATGCCGTTGACGCCCTGCGCACTGGCCGCATTGCCGACGGCCACGCTGCTGGTGCCGATCGCGTTGGCGGCGGAACCGAGGGCGGTGCTGTTGTCGCCGGCGCTGCGAGCATTGAAGCCGGCGGCCAGGCTCGTGATGCCGGTGGCCTGGGCCTGGTGGCCCAGCGCGGTGGCGAGCTTGTTGGCCACCGCCGCCATGCCGATGGCCGTGGCGCCCGCGCCCTGGGCGGTGGTGAAGGAGCCGATCGTCGTCACGCCCAGGAAGTTGCCGCCGTTCGAGGAGCAGCCGGCGACCGTCGACCACACGCCCGAGCCATCGACCGGGGCGACGGTCGCCCCGTACGCCGTCGTGCCATCGGGGCCGGTGCCGCCGCCGGTCACGCAGGTGCCCGACGGCCCGAGCACCGAGGCCCCCGCATGCGGGCCAAAGGCCATGGAGGCGATCGCCAGACCGATTGCCGCGACCGTGGCGGTCACGCTGGAACCGCTTCGCTTGCCGCGCGCCGAGGTGATCTCCGATGCCGCCACCCAGGCGCCAAGGGATTCATTCCATATGCTTCTGTAAGACTTGTTCATGTGACTTTCGGCTCGCGGTGTGGACGGATTCGGATAGCGGAAATGCGATGCTTCCTGCCTCAGGCTCCATCGCGGAGGCGCCCAATACGGCACCTCAATTACAAGAATGGTGGAATGTACGGAGTTGTTTACATTTCCGATGCACCGCAGCATTCTTCAAAATCAACTCTGATGATTTAGTTCACAAAAATTTCAAAAAGCGTCCTCTCTTGCATGCCAGAAGCGGTCGTCGAACGTTGAAACAGGGTTCCAATTGAAGCCATGCAGACGTCCAACTCCATTCATTTGCATCGAACACCTCCCATCTGGCGGTCTTTTCCAGGCGTTCTCGGTGATGCCGCACAGCGGTTCGCTTTTCGATTTCTTTGAATGCAAAGGTCTGCCGTGAAATTAAAATCGTGAAATTGATCACGACCCAATAGCAAGCCTCGTGACTTTTTTCACGCAAATGAGCCCACCTCCGGCAATTAACATTTAAGAAACAATTCAAATGTCTCTCGCCCCAAGGCTGCGCATCGGAATCACCATCGGCCTCCATCACGAGGCCGAAACGCTGTGGAACAACGGGATCAAGCAGAACGCCGTGTTCCTGGCGGAGGCGCTGAAGCACTGCCCGACCGTGGCCTCGGTGGTGCTCGTTAACACCACGGCCGTCCCGATCACCCAGGCCCTGCCCTGGGACCAGGCACGCTGGCCCACCGTGACCTTCGAGGCGGCCAAGGACAGCGTGGACGTGCTGATCGAGCTCGGAGGCCAGATCGACGCGGCGCAGACCGACTACCTCAAGCAGCGCGGCGCGCGACTGGTGTCGTACTGCTGCGGCTTCGAGTACGTGCACGCCATGGAGGCGATGCTGTTCAGCAAGCCGCTCTGGGGACAGAACCTGTTCGTCAACCAGCGCTACGACGACATCTGGATGGTTCCGCAGGTCGCCAACATCAGCCAGCCGTACTTCGAGGTGCTGCGCCGGGCCGATGCGCGCCCGGTGCCCTTCGTGTGGAGTCCGGTGTTCCTGGACGAGCGCACGCGCGGCCTGCCCGATGCCGGCGTCTACCAGCCGAAGGCCGGCCCGCGCCGGTTGAGCGTGATGGAGCCGAACATCAACGTGGTGAAGTTCTGCCTCTACCCGGTGCTGATCGCCGAGCTGGCCTACCGGGCGCGGCCCGAGGCCATCGCGCTGCTGCAGGTCACCAACGCCGAGCGGCTGGCGAAGGAGAACATGGAGTTCATCACGCTGATGAACCAGCTCGACCTGGTGCGCCAGCACAAGGCGGTCTTCCTGGGCCGGCACGAAACGCCCGTGTTCCTCGCGCAGAACACCGACATCGTGGTCTCGCACCAGTGGGAGAACCCGCTGAACTACTTCTACCTGGAGACCTGCTGGCAGGGCTACCCGCTGGTGCACAACGCCCACCTGTGCGCGGACCTGGGCTACTACTACCAGGGCAACGACGTGTCCGGCGCCAGCACCCGCGTGGTCGAGGCCATCGACACGCACGACGCGCAGGCCGGCGCGTACCGCGAGCGCCAGCGCAGCCTGATCGGCCGCTACCTTCCCGGCAACGCCGCGGCCACCGAGGTCTACGACACCCTGCTGCTCGGCCTGATGCGGCGCGCGGCCCGATAAGCCCGGCAGTCACCCGGCCAACGACAAGCGAACGGAACCGACATGCTCGATCCATCCGAACTCCGGCAGTTCTTCCCAGTGATCGTGACGCCAAGCCACGACGGCAAGGTCTTCCTGAACTACGTCAACTCGATGCTGAACTTCGCCGTGCAGGCCGAGCGTGCTGGCATGCGGCTGCAGGTGTTCACGCACCAGGGCGAGAGCCTGGTGACGCGCGCGCGGAACAACTGCGTGGCCCAGTTCCTGGCCAATCCGCAGTGGACGCACCTTTTCTGGGTCGACGCCGACATCGGCTTCTCGGCGCAGGCGGCCTTCCGCCTGCTGCTGTCGGGCTACGACGTCGCGGCGGGGGTCTACCCGCTGAAGCGGGAGAACTGGCCCGAAGGCGGCGTAGCCGCTGGCACGACGCAGCAGCAGTTCGAGTCCACCTTCACCCGCTACACGGTCAACGCCCAGGCATCCGCGACCACCTCGCGGGTCGAACTGGAGGTGCAGCCCGACGGCTTCATGAAGATGACCGAGGCGCCGACCGGCTTCATGGTGATCAGGCGCCGGGTGTTCGAGCGGCTGATAGCGAGCTACCCCGAGCTGCGCTACGTGCCCGACAGCATCGGCGAGGCCGACCTGGGCCTGCACTACCGCTTCTTCGACGTCATGGTCGATCCGCAGACGCGGCGCTACCTGTCGGAGGACTACGGCTTCTGCCGCCTCTGGACGGGGCTGGGCGAGTCGATCTACATCGACGCCAACTCCAACCTCTCCCACCAGGGCGCCAAGCTGTACCGCGGCGACTTCGCAAACTCGCTGCTGAACGCCCTGCCCCATGCGGTCGGCGGCCCGGCCGGCGCGGCGATGGTGCTCACGGGGCAGGAGTACCTGCAGCCCAACCAGCCTTCGCCCTGAAAAAGAAAAAGCCCCGCAGAAGCGAGGCTTGCGGGGCTCGTTTCATCGGGCGATCCGCAGATCACCCCGGGAGAGCCCGATCAGGCCGCGACCGTATCCGCCACGCCCTTGTAGTCCTCGATCTTGTCGAAGTTCAGGTACTGGTAGATCTTGTCGCCGTTGCTGTTGATCACGCCGATGTCGGCCATGTACTCCTCGCGCGTCGGGATGCGTCCGAGCTTCGAGCAGATGGAGGCCAGTTCCGCCGAGCCCAGGTACACGTTGGTGTTCTTGCCCAGGCGGTTCGGGAAGTTGCGGGTGCTGGTCGACATCACGGTGGCGCCTTCGCGCACCTGTGCCTGGTTGCCCATGCACAGCGAGCAGCCGGGCATCTCGGTGCGGGCGCCGGCATTGCCGAACACGCCGTAGTGGCCTTCCTCGGTGAGCTGCTGCGCGTCCATCTTGGTCGGCGGCGCAATCCACAGCTTGACCGGGATGTCGCGCTTGCCTTCCAGCAGCTTCGACGCAGCGCGGAAGTGGCCGATGTTGGTCATGCACGAACCGATGAACACCTCGTCGATCTTGGCGCCGGCCACGTCCGACAGCGTCTTCACGTCGTCAGGGTCGTTCGGGCAGGCCACGATCGGCTCGTGGATGTCGGCCAGGTCGATCTCGATGACGGCCGCGTATTCGGCGTCGTCGTCGCCCTTGAGCAGTTGCGGGTCCTTCAGCCAGGCTTCCTGCGCGGCGATGCGGCGCTGCAGCGTGCGGGCGTCGGCATAGCCCTCGGCGATCATCCACTTCATCAGCGTGATGTTGCTGTTGATGTACTCGATGATCGGTTCCTTGTTCAGGTGCACCGTGCAACCGGCGGCCGAGCGCTCGGCCGAGGCGTCGCTCAGCTCGAAGGCCTGTTCCACCTTCAGGTCGGGCAGGCCCTCGATCTCGAGGATGCGGCCCGAGAAGATGTTCTTCTTGCCCTTCTTCTCGACCGTCAGCAGGCCGGACTTGATGGCGTACAGCGGAATCGCGTTGACCAGGTCGCGCAGCGTGACGCCGGGCTGCATCTTGCCCTTGAAGCGCACGAGCACCGATTCGGGCATGTCCAGCGGCATCACGCCGGTGGCGGCGGCGAAGGCCACGAGGCCCGAGCCGGCCGGGAAGCTGATGCCGATGGGGAAG
>Ga0102587_1001657_pt1 | contig 15363 bp, 15 predicted proteins | sample AraplaF_Col_mTSA_FD_76853 | JGI IMG/M metagenome (GOLD analysis project Ga0102587, IMG submission 76853) | Arabidopsis root microbial communities from the University of North Carolina, USA - plate scrape MF_Col_mTSA (SPADES assembly) (version 2) | ecosystem: Host-associated > Plants > Roots >... | reverse complement strand
CATCCATTCGCTGGGGATGGCGTTGCCGGCCGAGTCCTTCTGGCCGCCGTCCAGCTTGTGCATCATCACACCGCCGGCGATCAGGGCCTTGTCGAGCGCGATGCCGCTGGCCGCATTCCAGCCCTTGCCGGTCTTGACCATGGAGTCCTGCATGTTCTGCAGCGCCGAGTAGGCGATCTTGTCCTTGATGTTGACGGTGGTGCCTTCCATCTTCGAGAAGCCCATGCTGCCGCCCATGAGGTAGGCATAGCGGTGGGTTTCCAGGAAAGCGGCGGCTTTTTCCATGCCGGGCTTGACCTTGATCCAGTTGGCGTTGCCGTTGTAGAACACCTTGGTGAAGCTGGCGTCGGACGGGTCGGTCTTGTGCACCGTCATGATGTCGGCCGGCTTGAGCGTGTCGGCCATTTTTTCGATCTCGGCGCTGCTGGCATGGCCCAGCTTGATCCAGGAAATCTTCGCGCCTTCGGCCGCCGGGTCGACGGAGAAGCCCGAGCCCAGCTTGCCCACGTAGAGCGTGCCGGACGAGAGGTCTTTCTCGCGGTCGGCCACGAAGACGAAGAGGCCGCTGTTGGTGGCGTCGTCGCCCATCAGCACGGTGCGGTTGTCGGGCATGACCTGCACGAGTTCGTGCGAGATGCGGCCCATGTTGTAGTGCTTCCTGACCGTGCCCGTGCCGTCGGGGTGCACGGTGACTTCGGGCAGGTGGCCGTAGTGGTAGGGGTTGGCCTTGGTCTCATCGCCGTAGACGTTCTTGCTGAACTTCTTGAACTGCGCGCTTTCGGCGGCGAAGGGCGCGTCCGGTTCGTACTCTTCGCTGGAGAGGTGGGTATTCCAGGGCGAGAGGCTGGCGCCGCAGGTGATCCACAGGCCGTGCGCCTTGGACATGTCGACGTTGTGGTACTTCACCAGGCTGAGCTTGCCGGTGGCCTGGTCCTGGTCCAGCGTGAGCACGGCGATGGGTGAGGGCAGGGTACCGTAGGCATCGGCGCCGGCCTGGTCGCGCGTGGTGTATTCAAACTGGACGACGGCAAACACCGCCTTGCCCTGGACGCCGGGCACATTGGCGTTGGGCAGGCCCAGCAGCGAGGTGCCGTCAGGCGAGTCGGAAAACATCTGGCGTTCCTTGCCGGGCACCGAGCGATCGATGATGGGCTTGTTGTTGATGTCGACGTAGCCGCCGCTCAGGATGGTGCCGCCCTTGCCGTCCGGCACCATGTCGCCGGTGACGAAGAAGGGCTGGTAAGCCAGGCGGTAGCTTTGCGTGCTGTTGTCCTTGAGTTGCACCTGCAGGCTGGAGCCCACGGTGGTGGTGGCCATGGCGGCGGTATCGGCCAGCGAAGGGGCGGCCATAGAAGTGAAGCTGGAAGACAGGTAGTTGCCCGCCATGGCCGGGCCGCTGGCGGTGGCGCAGCCCGACAGCAGGCTGCTGGAGGCCAGTGTTCCCAAAGGCAGCATGGGTGCCGTGGCCAGGAACTTCAGGGCGGTGCGGCGGGAGGGAAGGGAGGGTGTGGCCAGGTCGGACATTGTTGTGTTTTCCAGGTTCAGGTGGGGGAGTGATGGCGATGGCGGTGTGCCGTGCCACGGCGCGAGGGCGGGGCCGCTGCGCTGCCGGAATCTTAGGAAGCTTGTGTGACAGTTTCTTGAAACGCGCTGCCATGGAACGGCCCGGCCGCCCTTGCCGTGCTTTGATTAACCCCGCCGCAGGTACTTGAATATCCGGGGGTGTACCGCAAGCTGCGTGGGGCGGGCCAAAATCGGCCCTGCGAAGAACAACAGATCCGAGGCTCCCCATGACCACCCAACTCAAGATTGATTTTGTGTCCGACGTTTCCTGCCCCTGGTGCGTCATAGGCCTGAAGTCGCTGGACCAGGCGCTGGAGCGCGTGCGCGGCGACATCCAGGCCGAGCTGCATTTCCAGCCCTTCGAACTCAACCCCAAGATGGCGCCCGAGGGCCAGGAGATCACCGAGCACATCACCGAGAAATATGGCATCACACCGGCCCAGGCGCAGGCCAACCGCGAAAACATCCGCGCGCGCGGCGCGCAGGTCGGCTTCAAGTTCAGCATGGCCGACGAACCCGGTGGCGGGCGCAGCCGCATCTACAACACCTTTGATGCGCACCGCCTGCTGCATTGGGCTGAACTGCAAGGCGCTGACAAGCAGAAGGCCTTGAAGGAATTGCTGTTCAAGGCCTACTTCACCGATGGGAAAAGCCCGGCCTCGCACGACGTGCTGGCGAAGGCCGCCGCTGAAGCTGGGCTTGACGAAGCGCGCGCCCGTGAAGTGCTGGGCTCCGGCGAGTATGCGCGCGAGGTGCGTGAGCGCGAGCAGTTCTACCTCACACAAGGCATCCATTCGGTGCCGGCCATCATCATCAATGACCGCCACCTGATTTCAGGCGGGCAGCCCACCGAGGTGTTCGAGCAGGCGCTGCGGCAGATCGCCGCTGGCGGCTAAGACGCTCGCTCAAAACGACGCCTTGTCGGAAGAGGGCGAAATCTTCGTAGGACAAGCGGACGCCTCGCCGTTTGCCGTGGATTCAGGCCCTGGCTTCACGCAGAATGAAACGACCCCCTACAGGAGTTTTCATTCATGCCTTACGAACTTCATTACTGGCCCACCATCCAGGGCCGCGGCGAATTTGTTCGGCTCGCGCTGGAGGCCGCCGGCGCCGACTATGTGGACGTGGCGCGCGGCTGCGAAGGCGAGGGCCAGGGCATTCCCGCGATGATGCCTTTCATGGAAAGCGAGGAGGTGCGCACGCCGCCCTTCGCACCGCCTTTCCTGGTGGACGGCAAAACCATCGTCGGCCAGTCGGCGGCCATATTGCTTTACCTGGGACCGCGCCTGGGCCTGGTCCCGAAAAGCGAAACGGCGCGCCTGTGGACGCACCAGATCCAGCTCACGATTGCCGACGTGGTGGCCGAAGCGCACGACACCCATCACCCGGTGGGCACAGGCCTTTATTACGAAGACCAGAAAAAGGAGGCGCTCAGGCGCGCCAAGGAATTCAGGACGGCTCGCATCAAAAAATTCCTGGCCTGGTTTGAAGCCGTGCTGGAGCGCAACCCGCGCGGGAGCAAGCACTTGGTGGGCGGGCGCCTGAGTTACGCTGACCTTTCGCTGTTCCAGTTGGTGGAAGGGTTGCTGTACGCCTTCCCCAAAGCCGCCCGCCGCGCCCTGAAGAAGGCGCCGCATGTGATGGACCTGCATGGCCGCGTCACGCAGCACAGGCGCGTGGCCGCCTACCTGGCGAGCGAGCGGCGCATTCCCTTCAATGAGGACGGCATCTTCCGCCGCTATCCGGAGCTCGATGCCTAGCCACCTATGCCGGCGTGCGCGGCGCTCTCCTACATCCCTGTTTGTGCTTGCCTGACCGCAGCACCCTTTGGTGCGCGGGACCATGGTTTCCAGTGTCCGGGCCGAGTGGCGGCCCGGATATTTTTCAAACCTGCGTTCAACACAAAGGAGATGCACATGGCCAAGGAACACGATCCCAATCTTGACCCGATCAGCAAGGAGCCCGGCGCGCACCCGGTCGGCACCGGCATAGGCGCGGCCATGGGCGGCGTTGCCGGTGGCGCGGCCGCCGGTGTGGTGGCCGGACCGGCCGGCGCTGTTGTCGGCGGTGTGGCCGGCGCGATTGCCGGCGGCATGGGCGGCAAGGAAGCTGCCGAGGCCCTGGACCCGACGGCCGAAGAGGCCTACTGGCGCGACAACCACACCCGCGAGCCTTATTACGAAAGCGGCCGTCCCTTTGACGACTACGCACCTGCGTACCGGCTTGGGTTGCAGGGCCGGCGCGAGTACACAGGCTCCTTCGAGGAGGCCGAGACCGGGCTCGCGGCACGCTGGGACACGCAAAGGGATCGCTCCACCCTGAGCTGGCCGCAAGCCAGAAACGCCAGCCGCGCTGCCTGGGAGCGGGCACATGCGCGCCTGGGCACCGTCAGCAATGCCGACACCGTCGGCGTGGCGGATGACGAGGAGATCATCGACACGCTCAACGACCTGCTGGAATCCTGCCGCGACGGTGAATATGGTTTCCGCGAATGCGCCGAGCACACAAGCTCGGAAGACCTCAAGATCCTGATGCACCGCCATTCGGGCGAATGCCGTGCTGCGGGCCTGGAGCTGCAGACCCTGATACGCCAGCTGGGCGGCAAGCCCGACGACGGCGGCTCCGTCAGCGGCGCATTGCACCGCGGCTGGGTTTCCGTGCGCGCGACGCTCAGCGCCTACAGCGACCAGGCCATGCTCAACGAGTGCGAACGCGGCGAGGATGCCGCGGTGGCCCGTTACCGCAAGGCGCTGAAGCAAAACCTGCCGCAGTCCATCAGGAGCGTGGTGGAGCGCCAGGCCCAGGGCGCACAGCGCAACCATGACCAGGTCAAGGCCTTGCGTGATGCCTTGAAGGCTTCGAAATAAGGCCTGTTTTCAGGAAACGATGCTGGAATAGTTTCTTGCCGACACTCGAGGTTCGGCAAACCGGGGGGCGGCGCAGGCTGCCCCTTTTTTTGCCTAGTTTTTCAGGCGGCTCGCGCAGTCCACCTGCGCATCGAGCTGCATGCCACCGCGCGAATAGTCGGCATCCGTGACCTTGCAGCCCGAGTGTTGCTCTATCGCCTGCAACAGGGCGGTGCGTGCCGGGGGCGTGGTGGGGATGGGGTTGGCGCCAGGGGAGGTGGCTGTCCAGGTGCCGGCGGTGAGGGCGCTGATCAGGTAGGTGCGGCCTTCAACGGTGACGCGCTGTGCGGCGGGGTCTGCGCCCCTGAGGCCGGCACACCCGGCCAGCATGGTACTGCCTACAACAGCGCTGACGACGCTGCTCAGCACGGCCCATTCCCTGATGGATGAGGGATGCCGCAAAGCCTTCATGCGCTCAGGTTCGCGGCTTGCGCCGCAGGCAGGGCTTGCGGCGGAGCGATCGCGGCTTTGGGCTCGGGCACTTTGGGAGGCGCCTTGGGCGACCTGGTGTCGGGGCAGGCGGACAAAAGCAGCAAGCCGGCCAATGTGAAGGGCAAAAGGGGCTTCATGGTGTTGTCTCCATGCGCAGGCTGTTGCGCTGCCTGAAATGATAGGGCGCAGGCAGGCGCAAGGCCAGCGCCGGAAGGCAAGTCGCGGCGGCCACCTACAGGCGGCGGCGTGGGTGCGCGGCGGCCACGCCCATGCGTTGCAGGGCCTCGCTGAGGCTGCGCGCGGGACGCTGGTGGCTGCCGGTTTGCGCGGCGGCGCATTGCTGCTGGGTGGATGGCGGCCGTGCTGTGGCCATGGCCGAAGCGGCCTGCTCCCTGGCACGTTCCGCCGCCAGCCGGCGGCCTTCGGTCTGCAGGTAGAGCGTCAAATCCATTTCGTCGGGCTGCATCATGGTTGCCTCGCAAAGCTCACTGTGCTCATTCTTCTCGCTGCGTCCATTGCAGCTGCTGCATCTGCTGCAGGACGCAAAAAAGTGGAGGCGCATGGCCTCCACTTGGTTTTTCCTGAACTCTTTGGCGGGCGATCAGTTGTTGCTGCGGCCCGATTGGCGGCTGCCCTTGTCCTCGGGCTGCATGTTTTCGTCACGCTCCGTCTGGTTGCCGGACTGTTTTTGCTGCTTGCCCTGCTGGCCCTGGGCGCTGCCGTGCTGGCCCTGCTGGCCTTGGCGCTGGTTGCCCTGGCCCTGGTTCAGCTGCGCGTCGCTGGACTGGTTGACGTTCTGCCGGTCCTGTTGGCCGGGCTGGTTACGCTGGCCGCTTTGCTGCTGCTGTTTGTCCTGGGCTTGGGGGTTGTTGCTTTTCTGGTCGTTCTGGTTCGAAGGCATACCGGTTCTCCTTGAGGGTTGGATGATGAATGCGAAATGGGCGGCCGGTGAAGACGGAAAAATCAGAGAGCAACAAGGCCCGCCACAAGGTTCATTTAAGGGCAAGCCCCGGGGCTGCCGTGTCGGGCCGCGGGCCCAGCCGCTGTAGGAGGTGGATGACATCCACAGGACTTACGCGGCTTTCGCAGGGGGCTTGAACCCGACCTGCTTCATGGCGGCGCCCAGGCTGTTGCGCGACTCCTCATAAGCGTCCCAGGGCTTGTTTCCGGTGGACAGCCGGCCACCCAGGGTCTGCGCCGTCCAGTGAGCACCGCCGGTCAGCGATTCCAGTTCGTCCCAGGCCACCGGCACCGATACACCCAGTCCCGGGCGCGCGCGCAGCGACCAGGCGCACACCGTGGTCGCACCGAAGCCGTTGCGCAGGTAGTCCGGAAAAATCTTGCCGACCCGGTTCTTGGGGCCGCTCTTGGCGGCAAAGCGCTGGGGAATCACGGCGGCCAGGTGCATGACCAGTGCATGCGAAAAATCCTTCACCGTGTCGAAATCGTATTGCCGCTTGAGCGGCACCACCACATGCAGGCCCTTGCCACCGCTGGTCTTGAGGAAGCTGGCCAGCTTCAGCTCGTCGAGGAAGGCATGCACCAGTTGCGCGGCCTCCTGCATCTGCGGCCAGGCCACGCCTTCGCCCGGGTCCAGGTCAAAGGTCATGCGGTCGGGCTTGTGGATGTCGCGCGTCGTGGCGTTCCAGGTATGGAACTCGATCACGTTGAGCTGCGTGGCGGACAGCAGGGCGGAGACGGTAGGCACCTCGAGCAGCGGATCGTGGTCGGGGTCCAGTGACGGGTCCAGCAGCTTGATGCCGGGGATGGAGGTGGCCTCGGCATGCTTCTGGAAGAAGAGCTCGCCGCCTATGCCCGAAGGCGCGCGCACCAGCGAGGTGGGACGCGCCTTGAGATGCGGCAGCATCAGCGCCGCGACCTGCGCGTAATGCTCCACCACGTTCTGTTTGGTAAAGCCGGTACTGCTGTCTATGACCCTGTCGGCGTGGGTGATGCGCAGGGACTTGAGTGCTACCGGGGCGGGTTTGGCGGGAGCGGGCGCTTTTGCCTGCGCCTTCGGGTTGCCCCTGGCGCTGGGCTTTTCGGCGGAAGATCCGGTTTTTTTGGCGGGGTTCACGGCGGCACCTTTCTTGCCGCTTTGCAGGGCGGCGGGTTTTTCACGGACGATGTGGGTAGCGGGCTTGTCGGTGCGCAAGCCCTGGAACACGGAGTGGCGTATGTGGCCGCCGTGGGTCCATTCGCCGAAAGCGATTTCAGCCAGCAACTGCGGCTTGACGAATTGCCCTTTCACGCCGGCGGGCAGCTTTTCCGCGAAGGGGCTGTGGTCCGCGTGGATTTTTTTCAGCTTCGCCGTGAGGTCCCTGAGCACCTTGTCGTTAAAGCCGGTGCCGACGTTGCCGGCGTATTTCAGCGCGCCGTTCTCGTCGTGCACGCCCAGCATCAGCGCGCCCAGGCCGGTGCGCGAGCCTTTGGGGGCCGTGTAGCCGCCAATCACGAACTCCTGGCGCAGCTGGGTCTTGAGCTTGATCCAGTCCGGTGAGCGGCGCGACACATAGGCGGAGTCCATGCGCTTGCCGATCACGCCCTCGAGCCCGACCTGCCGCGCCGATTCGAGCAGGTTCTGCGCGGTCTCCTCGAACGCATCGCTGAAGCGGATGCTCTCCTGCGGGTGGCGGGTGACCAGCGCGCACAGCAACTCGCGGCGCTGGGACAGCGGCAACTGGCGCAAGTCCAGCCCGTCGAAGTAGGGCAGGTCGAACACGTAGTACACGATGCGGGCCGTGCTCGCGTGGTCAAAGGCGTTTTGCAGCGCGCCGAAGTCGGGCACGCCGCGCTCATTCATCACCACGATTTCACCGTCGACCCAGCCCGAGGGAATCTCCAGTGCGGCCACGGCCTCGGCCAGCCTGGACAGCTTGTGGGTCCAGTCGTTGCCGTTGCGCGTGATGAGGCTCACCGAGTCCCCATCGATGCGGGCCAGCAGGCGGTAGCCGTCGTATTTGATTTCATAGGCCCAGCCCTGCGGGTCGGCTGGTGGGGCCGACACCAGCGTGGCCAGCTGCGGTGACAGCATCTCGGGCAGCCTGGCCTCGACAGCGCCTTCGGGAATGCCGGCATCGGCATGCGCGGGAGCTTTTTTGGCCGATTTGGCGGAGGACTTCCTTGGTGCGGTGGAGGCCGTGGCCTTGCGCGCAGGCGTGCCGGATTTTCCTGCAGCGTCACGGGGCAGGGGCTTGCCCGAAAGCACGCTGTTGGGCAGGGCCCGCGCCACGTCGTATTCTTTTTCGGGCCTGGCATGCTCATCATGCTCCTTGATCAGCAACCAGGGCTCCCGGCTTTCATCGCCGCGGCCATGCATGCGCACCAGGGTCCAGCCACCTTTGAGTTTTTCGCCGTGCAGTTCGAACTTGAGTTTGCCGGCACGAAGGCCCTTGACCGGGTCGCCGTGCGGTTTCCACAGGCCGCGGTCCCAGACGATCACATCGCCGGCACCGTACTGTTTGGCGGGGATGCTGCCTTCAAAACCCGCATAGGAAATGGGGTGGTCTTCCACGCGCATGCCCATGCGTTTGACAGCCGGGTCCAGGCTGGGGCCTTTGGGCACGGCCCAGCTTTTGAGTGTGCCTTGCAGCTCCAGGCGGAAGTCGTAGTGCAGGGCGCGCGCGTCGTGTTTCTGGATGACGAAGCTCAGGGATTTGTCAGAACGCGTGCCGCCTTCCGCGGGCTCGGGCGTGCGCGAAAAATCGCGCTTGGCGCGGTAGTGCTTGAGGGAGTCGCGGGCATCCATGGCGCGTGCACTGTGCCTGGGGCTCAGGCGGCGCGGCGTCTGGCGGGCGCATGCGCCCCGGTTTTGGCAGCGGACTTTTTGCGCGCGGGTGCCTTGGCGGCGGCTTTGGGCTTGGATGCGGCCTTGGCCTTGGGCGCCTCGCCGCCGCCCTTGCGCAGGCTGCGCTGCAGCAATTCGGTCAAGTCAATGATCTTGGCGCCGGAGCGGGTTTCGGCCTCGTCCGATTCTTCGGGCTGCTCGACGCTTTCAAGTTTGCCTTCCTTGGCCTTGCGCTCTACCAGCGCCATGATGTCGTCCTTGAAGGAGTCGGTGAACTTTTCCGGGTCCCATTTGCCGGTCATGTCGTCCACCAACTGCTTGGCCATGGCCAGTTCCTTGTCAGACAGCCCCGCGGCCTTGGCGCCCATGGGGGGCAGGTTGAGTTCTTCGAGCGAACGGATGTCCGTGCCCCAGCGCAGCAGGTTCAAGATCAGCGCGGGACCGGAGGGTACCAGCACGGCCAGGTGCTGCTTGGTCTGGATGATGACGCGGGCAATGCCCACGCGCTGGGTCTTGAGCAGCGTGTCGCGAAGCAGTGCGTAGACCTTCTGGCCTTTGTTGATGGGCGAGATGTAGTAGGGCCGCTCCAGGTACACGAAGGGAATGTCGGTATTGGGCACAAAGCTTTCGATCTCGATGGTCTGCGTGGTCTTCGGATAGGCGGATTTGATCTCCTCTTCCGACAACACCACGTACTGGCCGTCCTCGTATTCGACGCCCTTGACGATGTTTTCCTTGCTGATTTCCTTGCCGGTGCGCTTGTTGATGCGCTTATAGCCCACCGGATCCATGCTGCGCTTGTCCAGCCAGTCGAAGTCGACGCCGCTTTCCGAGGTGGCCGAATGCAGCGCGACGGGGATATGGACCAGGCCGAAAGTGATGGCGCCTTTCCAGAGAACGCGGGATGCCATGATGTGTGTCTTTCTTGCGATACGTACGTTGCGGTTTGCAGCTATCGAGCCAGTTTCCGATTCGCGCCAACGCCGTTGTGTCCGCTTCCAAAGGGGTGGCAGCGTCGTCCGGAACCGACTGTTCGCATGGGGTTTGTCCTACGGGCCTGGGTGCGGCGCGCCGCGCACAATCGGCTCAACTTTTCAAGGACTTGAGCCATGCTTTCACGTCGCACTGCCTCCCGTATCTCCCTTGTCGCCATGGCGATGGCCGTTGCCGCCATCACAGGCTGCACCGGGATGAACAAGCAGTCCAGCCTGGTGGCGTTCACCACGCAGCTTCGCGGCGCCAACGAGGTGCCTGCCAATGCCAGCACGGGTAGCGGTTCGGTTGACGCGGTCCTGGATACCAGCACCAACCTCTTTCGCTGGAAGGTCAACTACACCCGTCTTTCCGGGCCTGCGACCGCGGGGCACTTTCACGGCCCGGCCGCTATCGGTGCCAATGCGGGCGTAGCCTTGGGATGGGCCAACCCCATCCACAGTCCCATGGACGGCAGTGCAACGCTGACCCCGGCCCAGGCCGCCGACCTGCTGGCGGGCCGCTGGTACGCCAATATCCACACCGCCGCCTACCCCGGCGGGGAAGTGCGCGGCCAGATGACGGTGGTGCGCAACTAGGCGCACCTGCTCCCGGCTACCCGGGAGCCTCCCGGGCGGGGGTTTGTTAATTGGTTGCGCGCGCAACCGGATGGGTTTATAGTTGCGGACGCAACCATAAACCAAGGCCGGCGGCCCGCATGATCAAACTCGACAGAACCCTGACCTATCGCCTGCACCTGCTGCACAAGCTGACCGACCTGGAAAGCCAGCGCGCCTACCTGGCCGAAGCCCGCCTATCCATGAGCGACGGACGCTGCCTCACGGCCGTCGGCAGCTTCGCGCCGCTGTCGGTCAACGACCTCGCGCAAAAAGCCAACCTCAACAAGGGCCAGGCCAGCCGGGCCGCGCAGTCGCTGGTGGATCAGGGCCTGGTCATCAAGGCCGCCAGCCCGACCGACGGCCGCGGCGTGGTGCTGACCCTGACACCCAAGGGCAAGGCCGCCTGGCAACGCGCCATGCAGGTGGTGGGCCGGCGCAACGATGACATTTTTGGTGTGCTGAGCACGGCCGAACGCGAGCAGCTCAGTGATTTTTTCGACCGCCTGATCGCCAAGGCCAGGGCTGACGGCGGCGCGGCCGAAGAGGGCGATGACGAATGAGTCCAGCACGAAATTTGGGAGCAACTTCAATGAATACCACCATCACTTCCACTACCTCTTTGCGCTACCAGTCCGGCTTTGGCAATGAATTCGCCAGCGAAGCCGTTGCCGGCGCATTGCCCGAAGGCCGCAACAGCCCGCAGCGTGCGCCCTACGACTTGTACGCCGAGTTGATCTCGGGCACGGCTTTTACCGCGCCACGCGCCGAGAACCGCCGCACCTGGCTGTACCGGCGCCAGCCGTCCGTGGTGGCGGGCGGCTACCAGCCGTATGCGCAGCCGCAGTGGACCACGGGGGCAGCCGGCGGCGTGGCCGTGCCGCCCGACCCGCTGCGCTGGAACCCGTTCGCGATTCCCGCGGAGCCGCTGGATTTTGTGGACGGCATACGCACGGTGGCGGCCAACGGCGACGCCGAAGCCCAGACCGGCATGGCGGCGCACATCTACGTGGCCAACCGTTCCATGGCCGGGCGCGCGCTGGTCAATGCCGACGGTGAAATGCTGCTGGTGCCGCAGCAGGGCCGGCTGGTGCTGAGGACCGAGCTGGGCATTCTTGAGGTGAAGCCCGGTGAGGTGGCTTTGCTGCCGCGGGGCATGGCCTTCAGCGTGGCCTTGCCCGACGGGGCGTCGCGCGGCTACATCTGCGAGAACTACGGTGCGCACTTCCGCCTGCCGGAGCTGGGCCCCATAGGGTCAAACGGCCTGGCCAATGCGCGGGATTTCCTCGCGCCCACGGCCGCTTTCGAGCAGGACGACAACTTGGGGAAGGGGTATGAAATCATCAAGAAGTTCGGCGGGCGTTTGTGGTCGGCTACGCAACCGCGCAGCCCTTTTAATGTGGTGGCTTGGCACGGCAATCTGGTGCCCTGCAAATACGACACGGCCAACTTCATGACGATTGGCTCCATCAGCTACGACCATCCGGACCCGTCCATCTTTACCGTGCTGACCTCGCCCTCGGACACGCCGGGCACGGCCAACTGCGATTTTGTGATCTTCCCGCCACGCTGGCTGGTGGCCGAGAACACCTTCCGCCCGCCCTGGTACCACCGCAACCTCATGAGCGAGTTCATGGGCCTGGTCTACGGCCAGTACGACGCCAAGCCCGAGGGCTTCAAGCCGGGAGGCGCCTCGCTGCACAACTGCATGGTGCCGCACGGCCCCGACACCGAGGCCTTTGAAAAAGCCAGCGCGGCCGACCTCAAGCCGCACAAGCTGGACAACACCCTGGCCTTCATGTTTGAAAGCCGCTACCGCTTTATCCCCACGGCCTATGCCATGCAGGGCGGCGCGCTCGACGCCGCCTACGCCGGTTGCTGGTCCGGGCTCAAGGACCAGTTCAAGGGCTGATGCCCGGCTCCTCTTTTCAAGACAACGATGACTGCAACACTGAACGCTACCCACGCCCCCCAGCTGCGCAGCTGGGTGGCATCCGCCAACCAGGCCGGCACGGACTTTCCCATCCAGAACCTGCCTTTTGGCACCTACAGCCTCACTGCGCAGGGTGAGCGCCGCATCGGTGTCGCCATTGGCGACCGGGTGTTGGACCTGCGCGCGGCCGGATTGACCGACACCGGCGACATGAACGTGCTGATGGCACAAAGTGCGCAGGCCATGTCAGCCTTGCGTGCCGCGATCTCGCAAGGCCTGGCCGAAGGCAGCGCAAAGCAGGGTGAGTGGGCCGGTTTGCTGCAGCACCAGGATGCGGTCACCCTGCACCTGCCTTGCCGCATCGGTGACTACACCGATTTCTACACCGGCATTCACCACGCGACCACCGTCGGCAAGCTGTTCCGCCCCGATGCGCCGCTGCTGCCCAATTACAAATGGGTGCCCATCGGTTACCACGGCCGCGCTTCGTCCATAGGCGTGAGCGGCCAGCAATTCCGCAGGCCGCTGGGGCAGACCAAAGGCCCCAACGAAGAGGTACCGCTCTTGCGGCCCAGCCATCGGCTGGACTATGAGCTTGAACTGGGTGTGTTCGTGGGGCAGGGCAATGCCTTGGGTGAACCTGTGCCCATGGAGCAGGCCGAGGCCCACGCATTTGGTCTGGTGTTGCTCAACGACTGGTCGGCGCGCGACGTGCAGGCCTGGGAATACCAGCCGCTGGGCCCCTTCCTGTCCAAGAATTTCGCGAGCACGATTTCGCCGTGGATCGTCACCATGGAGGCGCTCGCGCCGTTCCGCGCGGCTTTCACGCGCCCGGAGGGCGATCCGCAGCCCCTGCCTTACCTTGACTCGCCTGGCAACCGGCAGAGTGGCGGCCTGGACATACAACTCGAAGTCTGGCTGCACACGCAAGCCATGCGGGACGCCGGCCTGGGGCCCGAGCGCCTGTCGCAGTCCAATTACCGGGACGCCTACTGGACGGTCGCACAAATGCTCACGCACCACACCGTCAATGGCTGCAATTTGCAGCCCGGTGACTTGCTCGGTTCGGGCACGCTGTCGGGCCCGCAGCCCGAGCAGGGCGGCTCGTTGCTGGAGCTCAGCGCCGGCGGCAAAAAGGCCTTGACGCTGTCCAACGGCGAAATGCGCACCTTCCTGGAAGACGGCGATGCAATCATTCTTCGCGCGGGCTGCGAGCGCGAGGGCTTCCAGCGCATAGGCTTTGGCGAATGCCGGGGGCAGGTGCTGCCCGCGCGCTGATGCTTCGCCCGGGAACGAAGTGTCGGGCCGGGGTTTCGGGCAAAAATGCCTGCCATGAACCCTGATTCGAAGCCTGACAACATCCTCGCGGCCTCCGCGCATCGCAACCCCTATGCCTTTTACGCGGCGCTGGTCGCCGGCCCCGCGCTGGTGTTCGACGCGCCGCGCAAGCTCTGGATCGCGAGCAGCGCGGCGGCTGTCAAGCAGGTCCTGGGCAATCCCGCCTGCCGCGTACGCCCCGTTGCTGAACCCGTACCCGCCGCCATCGTCGGCTCCGCAGCCGGTGAGGTTTTCAGCCACCTGGTACGCATGAACGAGGGCCTGCGGCACGACGCGCCCAAGCTGGCCTTGCAGCGCTTTCTGGCGGGGGTGGACCTGGACGCAGTGCAGGCCAGGACCCAGGTGCTGGCGTTGCAGCTCGCAGGGAAGGACGATTTGCGCGGCGCGGCTTTGTCGGGATGGGCTTTTGATGTGCCCGTGATGGCGGTGGCCGACCTGCTGGGATTCGGCGAGGCCGAGCTGCCCCAGGTGGCACGCTGGATGGGCGACTTTGTCGCCTGCCTGTCGCCGCTCAGCACGCCGGCCCAGCTCGCAGCGGCTGGTGATGCCGCCTCGGCCTTGCTCGAGCGCTTTTCAGAATTGGTGAAAGACTCGATCGCCCGGCCCGGCAGCGCCCTGGCGCGCCTGCGGCAGGAGGCGGTCCAGGCCGGCTGGCATGATGCGCGGTCGCTGCTGTGCAACGCCATCGGCCTGTTGTCGCAAACCTACGAGGCCACGGCCGGCCTGGCCGGCAACAGCATCGTGGCCCTGGCCACGCAACTCGGCCTGCTGGAGGCCATGGGCCGTGAACCCGTCAGGCTGCTGCAGATGGTCCAGGAGGTGAGCCGCTACGACCCGTCCATTCACAACACGCGGCGCTTTGTAGCCGAGGCTACCGAGGTCGCTGGCATTTCGCTGCAGCCCGGCGACGTGGTGCTGGTGCTGCTGGCCGCCGCGGGCCGCGATCCTGCATGCAACGCCAGGCCCGACGAGTTTTTGCTGGATCGCAAGGACCGCGAGGTGCCCGGCTTTGGCCATGGCGCCCACCAGTGCCCAGGCCAGGCGCTGGCCTGTGCCATTGCCGCGGCGGCTGTCCAGGCATTGCTGGTGTCGGGACGGCTCAAGGAGGCTGCCTCGCTCAGCTGGGACTACCGGCCCTCCATGAATGCCCGCATTCCGCATTTCACGGGCTGATGCCACCATCACAGACGTCCACGCCATCCACAAAGGCCTCCCATGATCGCGATCATCTTTGAAGTGCAGCCCGCTGAGGGCCAAAAGCAGACCTACCTCGACATCGCCGCCGCCCTCAGGCCGCAGCTGGAGAAAATCGACGGTTTCATTTCCATAGAGCGCTTTGAAAGCCTGAGCACGCCGGGCAAGCTACTGTCGCTGTCCTTTTTTCGTGATGAGGCGGCCGTGCTGGAATGGCGCAAGCTGGAGTCCCACCGCCAGGCGCAAAGCCGGGGCCGTGGCGGCGTGTTTGAGAATTACCGCCTGCGCGTGGCCCATGTACTGCGCGACTACGGCCTGAACGAGCGCGATGAGGCGCCGGCAGACAGCCGGCAGGTGCATGGCTGACCGGGGCCGTCAAATCGCCCCAATCACCCAATAAACCACACCGGACGCGCCCGGCAAGGCCTTTGTAGGGCTTAAATGCCCAATAAAGGGGCAAAACCGAGGGTAAACCTTAGAATAGAGGGTTACCCAACGCCCCCATGAACGCCCCCGTCGACGTCTCCTTCTTCACGCGCGCCGCCAAGCCGCTGACCAGCTACCGCAAGTACTGGGCGGCCCGCTTCGGCACGGCCAAGTTTCTGCCCACCAGCCGGGCCG
>Ga0102587_1001656_pt1 | contig 15383 bp, 15 predicted proteins | sample AraplaF_Col_mTSA_FD_76853 | JGI IMG/M metagenome (GOLD analysis project Ga0102587, IMG submission 76853) | Arabidopsis root microbial communities from the University of North Carolina, USA - plate scrape MF_Col_mTSA (SPADES assembly) (version 2) | ecosystem: Host-associated > Plants > Roots >... | reverse complement strand
GCCGACTGCGGCATCGCCTGGCGCAGCACCTGGGAAGTTGAATCGGAGATCGCCGCCGGCCGGCTGACGGCGGTGCTCGAAGATTTCGCCGCGCCGCCCAATGGCATTTACGCCGTGTTCCCGCAGCGCAAGCACCTGCCGCTGCGCGTTCGGCTGTGGGTGGATTTCCTGAAGCACCACTACAGCCAGCCTGAGTTCTGGCGCACGCCGGCGGCGCTCACCGCCAGGCCCTGACATTCCCACGCAACTGAAGACAAGGATTCTGCAATGACCCTCGAAGCCCTGCTCGCCTATGCGCACCTGCTGGCGATTTTCACCATGGTGGTTTTTCTTGCGAGCGAGGCGGCCCTGTGCCGCGTTGAATGGTTGAACGCGGCCGTGGTCGAGCGGCTGGGCAAGATAGACATGGTGTACGGCATCTCCGCAGGCGTCGTGCTGCTGACCGGCCTGGCGCGCGTGTTCCTGGGCAGCAAGGGCGCGGCCTGGTATGCGCACAACCCCCTGCTCTACGTAAAGCTGGCCCTGTTCCTGGTGGTGGGCCTGATCTCCATCAAGCCGACCCTGATGTTTGTGCGCTGGCGGCGCGCGCTGCGCGCCAGCGGCGCTTTACCCGATGCGCCCGAGATCAAAAAAGCGCGGCGGCTGGTGATGGTGCAGGCGCACATCCTGCCCTTCATCCCGCTGGTGGCGGTATTCCTGGCGCGGGGCTTCGGCTAAAACAGCCCGCGCACCAGCCAGAAGGCGGTGCCCCACATCATCAGCGCCACCAGCAGGTCCATGGCGCGCCACACGGCCGGTGAATTGAGCCGGCGCCCCACACACCACAGCGCGACCCCCAGACTGGTGAACCACAGCAATGAGCCGGTGATGGCCCCCAGGCCGAACACCGCGTTGTCGGGCTGCGCATAGGCCAGCGAGGCCGTGCCTATGACCACGGCCGTGTCCAGCCAGGCATGGGGGTTGAGCCAGGAGAGCGCAAGCGCCAGGCCTATGGCCTTGCGGCGCGGGATCGTCTCGGCGGCCGGCGTACCGTCCGCCGCCAGCGGCGCCGGCTGCACGAACCGCCGCATCGCCTGCGCGCCATAAACCACCAGGACCAGCGCGCCCGCGCCTGTCATCGCACCCAGCAGCTTGTCGGACAGGCCGCCCAGCTGCGCCAGCCCCATCACACCCAGGGCGATCAACGCCACGTCGGTCAACACGCAGAGGGCGACCGTCAGCCACAAGTGCTGGCGCAGCAGGCCCATGCGTATCACATGGGCGTTTTGCGGGCCTATGGCCATGATGAGCGAGAGGCTCAGGACCATGCCGGTCAGGAAAGCGGGGGCGGCCAGCGAGTTCATGGATGTTCTTCAAAAGGTTCAGGAAGCGGTCTGTACGCAGTGTCGGGCAAAGCCCATAATGCTTAAACAAAGTTAACTAAAACTCGAACTCATCAATTAATTCTTGATAAAACAAGCCATGCTGGATGCCCGCCAACTCGATGCCCTGGCCGCCGTGATCGAGCACGGCAGCTTCGGCGACGCCGCCAAAGTCCTGAGCCTGACGCTGGCCGCCGTATCGCTGCGCATCAAGTCCCTGGAAGGCGAGCTGGGCCAGCGCCTGCTGGTGCGCGGCAAACAGGTGCGCGCCACGCCGGCCGGCCAGGCCCTGCTGGGGCATGTGCGGCAGCTAAGGCTGATGGAGTCCGACCTGCTGACGGGCCTGCAGGGCGGCGGCAAGGCCGGGCATCTGCAAAGCCTGAGCGTGGCGGTGAATGCGGACTCCCTGAGCAGCTGGTTTTTGCCCGGCGTGGCGCCCGTGCTGCAAGGGCACGGCCTGCTGCTGGACGTGGTGGTGGACGACCAGGACCACACCCATGACGCACTCAAAAGCGGCGATGTCACTGGCTGTGTGACCACGCTTTCCCAGGCCATGCGCGGCTGCGTGGCCGAGCCGCTGGGCGTGATGCGCTATCGCTGCATGGCGGCGCCGGCGCTGGTCGCGCAGTGGAACGAGCCAGCGGCGGCCGGCAAGGCGGCGGGGCCGGGCAGCCTGGCCCATCGCCTGCTGGGCAGCCCGGCGGTGATTTTCAATCGCAAGGATGCGCTGCAGGACGCCTTCCTGGCCCAGCATTTCAAGCTCAAGGACGCACTCTACCCGCGCCACTTCGTGCCGGCGGTGGATGCCTTCGAGCTCGCGCTGGAGCTGGGCATGGGCTGGGGCATGGTGCCCGACATCCTGCTGGCGGCGCGCGCGCACCGCCCGCCGCTGCAGGAAGTGCTGCCGGGCCGCACGGTCGATGTGCGGCTGTACTGGCAGCACTGGGCACGCGAGCCGCTGGCGGCGCAGCGCCTCACCCAGGCCGTCAAGCAGGCGGCCAGGGCGCAACTGTTACAGGACTGAGGGCAAGCCCCCAACTCCAGAGATCAGTTATTTTTTGGCGGAAGCGGCGGCTGCCGGCTTGGCAGCAGGCGCGGCGGCCTTCTTCTCATCGGCCATGCACTTCTTGATATGCGAGTTCTTGGCGGCGCCGGCAAGCTTCTTGTCGGCAGCGGACTTCTCGCAGGCGGGGCTGGGCGCGGCGGCGGCATCGCGGACGCATTTCTTTTCGAAGCTGGCCTTGGCGGCGCCGGCCAGTTTTTTCTCGGCCGACTTGGCTGCGCAGTCGGCTGCGGCATCCGCCGCGTGGGCCGTGGCCGACAAGCTCATGGACATGGCAAAGGTCATAGCGACCAGGGTCAATAGTTTTTTCATAGTTAATCCCAGAGGTAAACGCGGGAAAGCGAAATCGAATTCCCCGGGGAATTCAAACACAGAAGGCCGGGCTTGGCTACGTCAAATTCGACGGCCGGGCACCTCCGGGCCTCAGACGGCGCATCCCTAACCGTAAAATCTCTTGATGCTCTCGATCAAAAAAGACCTGCTCGCGGCCCTGGCCGCGGGCCTGGAAGAACTTTCCCTCGGTGCGGGCGAAAAAGCCGCCTTCGAATCCCCCAAGGTGGCAGCCCACGGCGACTTCGCCTGCACGGCCGCCATGCAGCTGGCCAAGCCGCTCAAGCTCAACCCGCGCCAGCTGGCCGAAAACCTGCGCGCCATCCTGCTCAAGGCCCCGGCCTTCGAGCGCTGGGTGGACGCCATCGAAATCGCCGGCCCCGGCTTCATCAACATCCGCCTGAAGCCCGCCGCCAAGCAGGAAACCGTACGTGAAGTGCTGCAGGCCGGCGCCGCGTATGGCACGCTGGCCGCCGGCAGCGGGCAGCGCATGATTGTCGAGTTCGTGTCCGCCAACCCGACCGGGCCGCTGCATGTGGGCCATGGCCGGCAGGCCGCGCTGGGCGACGCGATCTGCAACCTGTTCGCCACCCAGGGCGCGCAGGTGTGGCGCGAGTTCTATTACAACGACGCAGGCGTGCAGATCCAGACCCTGGCCGCCAGCACGCAGGCACGCGCCAAGGGCATCAAGCCCGGTGACGCCGCCTGGCCCGAGTCGGCCTACAACGGCGACTACATCGCCGACATCGCGGCCGACTTCCTGGCCAAGAAAACGGTCAAGTCCGACGACCGCGAATTCACCGCCTCGGGCGACGTGGAAGACATCGATTCGATACGGCAATTCGCCGTGGCCTACCTGCGCCACGAGCAGGACCTGGACCTCAAGGCCTTCTCGGTGAGGTTCGACAACTACTACCTCGAGTCCAGCCTGTACAGCTCGGGCCGTGTCGATAGCGCCGTGGCCAGGCTGAAAGACGCCGGCAAGACCTACGAACAGGATGGCGCGCTGTGGCTGAAGTCGACCGACTACGGCGACGACAAAGACCGCGTGATGAAGAAAAGCGACGGGACGTATACCTACTTCGTGCCTGACGTGGCCTACCACCTGGCCAAATGGGAGCGCGGCTTCGCCAAGGCGATCAACATCCAGGGCATGGACCACCACGGCACCATCGCCCGCGTGCGCGCGGGGCTGCAGGCCGCCGGCGAGGGCATTCCCCAGGGCTACCCCGATTACGTGTTGCACACCATGGTGCGTGTGGTGCGCAACGGCGAGGAGGTCAAGATCTCCAAACGCGCCGGCAGCTACGTCACGCTGCGCGACCTGATCGAATGGACCAGCGCCGATGCCGTGCGTTTCTTCCTGCTCAGCCGCAAGCCCGATACCGAGTACATCTTCGACATCGACCTGGCGCTGGCCAAGAACAACGAAAACCCGGTGTACTACGTGCAGTACGCGCACGCGCGCATCTGTTCCATCCTCGCGACCTGGACAGCCCAGGGTGGTGACGAAGCCAGCCTGAAAGCCGCCGACCTCTCGGCGCTGGACAGCCCGCAGGCCCAGGCGCTGATGCTGCTGCTGGCCAAGTACCCCGAGATGCTGGCCAATGCCGCCGCCGGCCTGGCACCCCACGACGTGGCGTTTTTCCTGCGCGAACTGGCCGCGAACTACCACAGCTATTACGATGCCGAGCGCATCCTGGTCGATGACGAGGCCGTCAAGCGCGCCCGCCTGGCCTTGATCGCGGCGACCGCGCAGGTGTTGCACAATGGCCTCGCGGTGCTGGGCGTGAGCGCCCCGCGCAAGATGTAAACATGTAAGCACACACCGGTAGCACCCGGATTTTCAGGACAAGTCAATGAACGTGGGCAAGGGAATGAATACACAACGAGGCGGAACCCTGCTGGGTCTGGTGATTGGCGCGCTGATCGGCCTGGGCGCCGCGCTGGCCGTGGCGGTTTACATCACCAAGGTGCCGGTGCCCTTCATGAACAAGAGCCAGGCGCGCAACCCCGACAGCGATGCGGCGGAAGCCAAGAAAAACAAGGACTGGAACCCGAACGCGCCACTGGCCGGCAAGACACCCGCCAAGCCGGCGCCAGCCGCGCCCGCGCCCGCGCCCGCCGCTGAAAGCAACAGCGTCGCGGTTCCCGACCCGGCCGGCCCCAAGGCCGCCGCTTCAGCGCCCGCCAAAACCGCCGCCAAGCCCGCTCCCGCGGCCGACCCGCTGGGCGACCTGGCCAAGGCCAAGGTGGAAGGCCTGTCATCCAGCCCCAGCGTGGATCCGTTCAGCTACTTCATCCAGGCCGGCGCCTTCCGCACACCCGAAGACGCCGAGCAGCAGCGCGCCAAGCTGCTGTTGCTGGGCATGCAGGCCAAGGTCAGCGAGCGCGAGCAGGCCGGCCGCACGGTGTACCGCGTGCGCCTCGGGCCTTTCGACAAAAAGGAAGACGCCGAAAAAGCCAAGGAGCGGCTGGACAACAATTCCATCGAAACGGCGCTGGTCCGCGTGCAACGCTGATGCGTTGAAGCGATAAGCTGAACTTTTCACGGGGCCGGTGTACAAACCCTTGTGCCTCGCACTCTGAGGCAAGCCGCCCGGAGGGGGTGGCCCCACATTTCCGTCATACCAGGAGAAGAATCTGATGCAACGCCGTGAGTTTTCGTTTTCAGCCGCCTCGGCGGCCGTCGCCACCCTGGGCGGCATCGCCCTGCCCACGCTGGCGCAAGCCCAGGCCAGGGCCCCCAAGGACGGCACCGATTACCTGACGCTGGACAAGCCGGCGCCCACCGAGGTCCCCGCAGGCCAGGTCGAGGTGGTGGAGTTCTTCTGGTACAACTGTCCGCATTGCAATGCATTCGAGCCGCAATTTGAGGCCTGGACAAAGCAAGCGCCCAAGTACGTCACGATCAGGCGCGTCCCGGTGGCCTTCCGCCCGGATTTTGAACCGCAGCAACGTCTTTACTACGTTCTCGAGGCAATGGGCAAGGTCGATGAGCTGCACAAAAAGGTGTTCCACGCCATCCACGTTGAAAAACTGCCAATGCACACGGGTGAAGTGATCGCCGCCTGGGCCGAGAAACAGGGTATTCCCAAGGCAAAATTTGTCGAGATGTACAACTCGTTTTCCGTCAGCACCAAAGTGCGCAAAGCGACGCAATTGCAGGACACCTACAAGGTTGATGGTGTGCCTGCGCTGGGGATTGCGGGACGCTACTACACTTCAGCAGCTCAGGCTCAAACCATGACTCGCGCACTTGAGGTAGCCGAGTATCTGATTGCAGCTTCCCGCAAGCAATAAATAACATCGCTCGAGTCAAACCCGCCCCTTTCCCGGCGGGTTTTTTTATGTCCAGATAATTCCCCCGTGCAAGCCATTCCACCACCTTGCATGGCTACAATGGCCGAACCCAAAGCAGCAAGATTCGTGCCTTATGAAACTCCCCCTTTATTCGCTCATCCTGCCGGCCGTTTTGGCGCTGGGGACGGCATTTCCGGCCTGGGCTGAAAAAGCCGACCGCGACAAGCCCATGAACGCGGAGGCGGACGCCCTGCGCTACGACGACCTGAAGCAGACCAGCGTGTTCACCGGCAATGTGGTGATCACCAAGGGCACGACCATCGTGCGCGGCGCGCAGGTCGACGTGAGCCAGGACCCCGAGGGCTACCAGCAGGCGATAGCCATCGCGGCGCCGGGCAAGCTGGCCTTCTATCGCAAAAAACGCGACGGCGTGGACGAATACATCGAAGGCGAGGGCGAGCGCATTGAATACGACAGCCGCGCCGACCTCGTCAAATTCATCAAGCGGGCCGTGGTGCGCCGCTACAACGGCGCCACCCTGGTGGACGAAACCACGGGCGCCGTGATCGTCTATGACAACAACACCGACGTCTTTACGGTGGACGGAGGCAACCGTACTGCCGCCAACCCCAGCGGCCGCATACGCGCCATGCTCTCGCCGCGCGCCGCGGCGTCCGCCCCAGGCAGCACGCCCGCACCGACGGCCCCGCCCGCCACCCTGCGCCCCAGCACGACGCTGGGCAATGAAAAGAACTAGGAAGAGCTCGCTCAGATGGATGTGGTGACTGACACTTCGGCGGCCAAGGCCGCAATCCCCAGCCGCCTCGTGGCGCAGGGGCTGCAAAAATCCTACGGCAGCCGCAAGGTCGTGCAGGACGTTTCGGTGGCCGTGCAAAAGGGCGAGGTCGTCGGCCTGCTAGGCCCCAACGGCGCCGGCAAGACGACCTCCTTCTACATGATCGTGGGACTGGTGCGCGCCGATGCGGGCGAAATTTCCATCGACGGCCAGTCGGTTGAGCACATGCCCATCCACCTGCGCGCCCGGCTGGGACTGAGCTACCTGCCGCAGGAAGCCTCGATTTTCCGCAAGCTCACGGTGGAAGAGAACGTGCGTGCCGTCCTCGAGCTGCAGCTGGGCACGAACGGCAAGCCGCTGGGCCGCGCCGAGATCGAGTCGCGGCTGGATGCCCTGCTGCAGGACCTGCGCGTGGACCACCTGCGCAACTCGCCGGCACCCGCGCTGTCGGGCGGCGAGCGCCGCCGTGTCGAGATCGCCCGCGCCCTGGCGACCCAGCCACGCTTCATTTTGCTTGACGAGCCCTTTGCCGGCATCGACCCCATCGCCGTGATCGAGATTCAGCGCATCATCGGCTTCCTGAAGTCGCGCGGCATCGGCGTACTGATCACCGACCACAACGTGCGCGAGACGCTGGGCATCTGCGACCACGCCTACATCATCAGCGACGGCCATGTGCTGGCCCAGGGAACGCCTTCCGAGATCGTGAACAACGCCGATGTGCGCCGGGTGTACCTGGGCGAGCACTTCAAAATGTAATGGCTCCCCCCTTGTTGTTCACTGCACGTCAATTGCGGCCTTCCACAAGTGTCACCGCCGCATTGGCACGCCCGTCCCCGTCTTTCAAGCGGGGGCCGTGGAACTGGCTTTGCCAGGCCACAGGCGGCGCCCCCTGTAGGGGGGAGGGTGCTACACGCAGTGAGCATCCAACGGGGGGGTGATCTTGAAGCAAGGCCTCTCGCTACGCGTCTCGCAGCACCTTGCGCTGACGCCCCAGCTGCAGCAGTCGATACGATTGCTGCAGCTGTCCACGCTGGAGCTGAGCCAGGAGGTCGAGCAGATGCTCGACGAGAATCCCTTCCTCGAAGTGTCGGAAGAAACCGCAGTGCGCGAGGAGTTCGGGCTGGAGCACGTGAACACGCCGGTCAGCCAGGACAGCCGCGAGTTTGAGTCCGCGGCGGATACGGCCGGCGGCGGCGCGGAAGACGCGGGTGTGCCCACAACCGGCGAGGTCGAAGTCAGCGCGGAACCCAAGCTGGAGGAAAGCTGGGACGGCGACGGCACGGTGGAGACCACGCCCGACGACAGCGAATGGGGTGGCGACGCACCTGCGCGCAAGAACAACAATGAGGAAAGCGAGGCCGAGGCCTCGGACCTTGCAGGCGGCCACGAGTCGCTGCAGGACTTTTTGCACCGCCAGTCGCTGGGCCTGCGCCTGTCCGAGGAAGATCGCGCGGCCCTGCATTTCCTGATCGAGTCGCTCAACGATGACGGCTATCTTGAGGACAGCCTGGCCTCGCTCGCGGCCGGCCTGGCCGGTGGCGACCTGGAGCAGGCGGAAGAAATCGAACAGCGCTTTGCCATGGCGCTCAAGCTGCTGCACCACATGGAGCCGGCGGGAGTGGGTGCGCGCAGCCTGGCTGAGTGCCTAAGCCTGCAACTTCTTGACTGCAAGGACTGCGAAGAAACACGCGCCGCCGTGGCCGTGTGCAAGCACCCCATGGAGCTGCTGGCCAAGCGCGATGTGAAGCGTCTGTCGCATCTCTGCGGTTTTACCGAAGCTGCCATCAAGGGCGCGATCACCGTGATCAGCCGGCTGGACCCCAAACCGGGTCGCCGCTTCGTGAACGTGGAACGCAACCTGATCGTGCCCGACGTCATCGTCGTGAAGTCGGGCCGTGGTTTCAAGGTCACTCTCAACGGCGATGTGATGCCGCGCCTGCGCGTGCACGACATCTACGCCAATGCCCTCAAGCAGCACAAGGGCCAGGACGGCCAGGCGCTGCAGCAGCGCCTGCAGGAGGCGCGCTGGTTCATCAAGAATATCCAGCAGCGCTTTGACACCATCCTGCGCGTGAGCAGCGCCATCGTCGAGCGGCAAAAGAACTTCTTCACCCATGGCGAACTCGCGATGCGTCCGCTGGTATTGCGCGAGATCGCCGACGAGCTGGGCCTGCACGAATCCACGATCTCGCGCGTGACCACCGCCAAGTACATGGGCACACCCTTCGGCACCTTTGAACTCAAGTACTTCTTCGGCTCCGCGCTGGGCACCGAGACCGGCGGCAACGCCTCCAGCACGGCGGTGCGCGCGCTGATCAAGCAGTTCGTCTCGTCCGAGAGTGCCAAAAAGCCGCTCAGCGACAACCAGATTTCCGAGATGCTCAAGGAGCAGGGCATTGAGTGTGCGCGCCGCACCGTGGCCAAATACCGCGAAGCCCTGCGAATCGCTCCTGCCAACTTGCGTAAATCACTCTAGCCGCTCGATCAGGCCGCGCTGCCACGCCCCTCAAAGTCAGTCATGAACCAACTCCAACTTTTTTTACCTTGCGCTGCGGGCGTCGAAGCTCTGCTGGCTACCGAGGTGCAGCGTGTCACCGGCATACAGGGCAAAGCCTGGCGCGCCGGCGTGCAGCTTCAGGCCTCCTGGCGCGATGCGCTGCAGCTCAACCTGCACAGCCGCCTGGCACAACGCGTGCTGATCGAGCTGCAGCACAACCAGTACCGCAGCGAGCAGGACCTCTACAACGCCGCTGGTAACGTGGCCTGGGAGATCTGGTTCACGCCCAAGCAGACCTTCAAGGTGGAGATCACCGCCCAGCACAGCCCGCTGACCAGCCTGAACTTCGCGGCGCTGAAGATCAAGGACGCGATCGCCGACCGTTTCCGCGCCAAGTTCAATGACGTGCGCCCCAGCGTCGACACGCGCTGGCCCGACGTGCGCGTGTACGTGCACCTGACGACGGACACCATCACCATCTACATCGACACCTCCGGCGAGCCGCTGTTCAAACGCGGCTGGCGCGAGGACAAGGGCGATGCGCCGCTCAAGGAAACCCTGGCCGCCGCGATGATCGCCGCCAGCGGCTGGGACCAGCTGTGCAAGGATGGCGTGCCGCTGTACGACCCCTGCTGCGGCTCGGGCACCATCGCCATCGAGGCGGCACAAGTTGCCTGCAACATCGCGCCAGGCATCAACCGTCGCTTTGCCTTCCAGAAATATTTGCCCTTCCAGGGCCATGTGTGGGACGGCCTGCTGGACCAGGCGGAAGCCGCGATCACCCAGCCCACGGCGCCGGTGTTCGGCAGCGATGTGTCCTTCCGCATGGTCGACTTCGCCGAACGCAATGCCGAGCGTGCCGGCGTCGCTGGCGCGGTGGAGTTTCGCGGTGGCGACGCGCTGCAGCGCATGCCGCCCGCGCCGTCCGGCGTGATGCTGGTGAACCCGCCTTATGGCGAGCGCATTGATGTGGCCGGCGTGGCCGGCATCACCGGCGTGCAGGGCCGCGACCAGCGCCGCCAGCAGATACAGCACGACCACCGCAACCAGCCCATCGACGAATTCGGTCAGCCGTTGAACCAGGACGCCGGCGATCACGGTGACACCCGCGAAGAGCCGGCCTTCGAAACCTCGCGTGACCGGTCGGCCAACCCGGGCCGCGAGCAGGCGCAAAACGCCTGGGGCGAAGAAGCCGCCGACTTCTTCCCGCAGTTGGCCACGCACTGGAAGAAGCATTACGCGGGCTGGACGGCCCACGTGCTCACGCCCGACCTGAAGCTGCCCGGCAAGATGCGCCTGAAGGAATCGCGCCGCGTACCCATGTGGAACGGCCCGATCGAATGCCGGCTGTTCCGCTTCGACATGGTGGCCGGCTCGGCGCGGGGCAAGCCCAAGGATTCCCCCGCCCCCCCGGCGAGCGGCCAGCCGTGACCGCCATGCCGCCGCAGCCTGTTGTGCTGGACACCAACATCGTCCTCGACCTGTTTGTGTTCAACGATGCGGCCGCGCAGGCACTCAAGCAGGCGCTGCAGGCCGGCGAGCTCGACTGGCTGGCAACGCAACCCATGCGCGACGAGCTCGAGCGCGTGCTGGCTTACCCGCAGATCGCGCCGCGCCTGGCGTTTTACCAATTGAGCGCCGGCGACGTGCTCGCGGCCTTTGACTGCCATGCCCGGCTGCTGGAGGTCGCCGCCAAGGCCGGCATCACCTGCAAGGATGCCGACGACCAGAAATTCATCGACCTGGCGGTGGCCGGCAAGGCCTTGCTGCTGAGCAAGGACCGGCATGTGCTGTCCATGGCAAGGCGGCTCGGCAAGCTTGGCGTCAAAGCACAGCGCACGATGCCGGCCGACCAGATGCCCGGCCCCGGCCAAGCATATTCAGCCCACGAGGGCGCCGGCACCTGAAACCACCGCACCATCCGGCCCGGCCGGCGCCTGCATGGCAGCGGTGTTGGCGCGAAAGCTGTGCGCGTTGGCCAGCGGCCAGTAGTAGCTGAACACCTTGTGCTGTTGTTCCAGCGAGCCCAGCAGCGCGCCGGGCTCCACCTGCATGATGAGGTTGCTGAGCAGCCGCACCTCGGTGTCGGTCAGGCGCCGCACGATGTGGTGGGCATTGACCTCGCGCGGGTGCTGCAGGCCCGCAGCCTGGACGAGCTCCTTCAGGGCATGCAGCGTGCTGCGGTGGAAGTTGCGCACGCGCTCGGCCTTGTCGGGCACCACCAGGGCCTGCTGGCGCACCGGGTCTTGCGTGGTGACGCCGGTCGGGCATTTGCCGGTGTGGCAGCTTTGCGCCTGGATGCAGCCCAGCGCCATCATGAAGCCGCGGCCGGCGTTGCACCAGTCGGCGCCCAGCGCCATCAGCCGCACCATGTCAAAAGCGCTGACGACTTTGCCGGCCGCGCCTATGGAAATACGGCTGCGCAGGTTCACGCCGATCAGCGTGTTGTGCACCAGCAGCAGCCCCTCTTGCAGCGGCGCGCCCACATGGTCGGTGAACTCCACGGGCGCCGCGCCCGTGCCGCCCTCGGCGCCGTCCACCACGATGAAGTCCGGTGTGATGCCGGTCTCCAGCATGGCCTTGACGATGGCGAACCATTCCCAGGGATGGCCTATGCAGAGCTTGAATCCGGTGGGCTTGCCGCCCGAGAGTTTTCTCAGCCTGGCGATGAAGTGCATCATCTCCACCGGCGTGGAAAACGCGCTGTGGCTGGAGGGCGAGATGCAGTCCTTGCCCTGCGGCACGCCGCGCGTCGCTGCGATTTCATCGGTGACCTTGGCGCCGGGCAGTATTCCGCCGTGGCCGGGCTTGGCGCCCTGGCTCATCTTGAGTTCGATCAGCCTGACCTGCGGGTCTTGGGCGTTGGCGGCGAAGCGCTCCTCGCTGAAGCTGCCGTCCTCGTTGCGGCAACCGAAATAGCCCGAACCGATTTCCCAGATCAGGTCGCCGCCGTGCAGCCGGTGGTGCAGCGAGATCGAGCCCTCGCCCGTGTCGTGCGCGAAGCCGCCCAGCTTGGCGCCCTTGTTCAGCGCCATGATGGCGTTGGCCGAGAGCGAGCCGAAACTCAGCGCCGAAATGTTGAAAACGCTGGCATGGTAGGGCTGGGTGCACGGCTCGACCGAAGGCGATGGATGGCCCGGCGAGCCGCCTATCCATATGCGGAAGTCGTGCGATGCCAGTTTGGTCGGCGACATCGAATGGTTGACCCATTCATAACCCTGGGCCCCCACGTCGAGCTGCGTGCCGAAAGGCCGGTTGTCGGGCTCGCTCTTGGCGCGCTGGTAGACCAGGGAACGTTGGGCGCGCGAAAACGGCGAGGCCTCGCTGTCGCTTTCAATAAAGTACTGGCGCATCTCGGGCCGTATGTACTCGAACAGGAAGCGCATATGGCCTATGACCGGGTAGTTGCGCAATATCGCGTGTCGCGTTTGCCTCAGGTCATGCACGCCAACTTTGACCAGCGCGAGGCAGACCAGCAGGGACAGCAGGGGCACCCAGCCCAGGCCAAAGGCCACTATGCTGAACAATGCCAGCAACACGCCCAGTACGCACAGGGCCATGAAGGAGTAACGGATCGGGAACCGGGCATCCAGACGCTGAAGAAACATGGTGGCGCTTCCGTGGCAAAGGGGCAATATGAGCGGGCCGCGATGCGGCAGATACACTTTGCATCATAAGATGCCTCACGTGACGCTCAGGACTGTTTTTTATGAAGCCCACCGCCAAATCGACCACCCCCTCAACGGTTTTTCTTGAAGCTGAAGACTTCGACGAGCTCGACGCCATCCTGGATGACTTGCGCACCCGCTACGACGAAACGCCGCAGTGGGAATTCTGCGAAGGCTTTATGGCCGCCGTGATCTGCTCGCGCCGGCCCCTGGATGCCGCCGAGTACCTGCCGGTGCTGCTGGCCGTGCCCGCCGAAGGCGAAGCGCCGGACCCGGAAGGCGGCTCCTTCACGAGCGAGGCGCAAGGTGAGCGCTTCCTCGCGCTGTGGAACCGGCGCTGGAAGGAAGTCGAAACCGCGCTGGACGCCGAGGTCGACTCACTGGAAGACGAGAACTGCTACCACCCCGAGGTGATGGATATACGTGGTGCGGTGGCCGAGATGGCGCCCGAGGAACGCGCCGCCTTCAAGCGAGAGGATCTGCCCGCCTTTGCCCAGGTCTGGGCGCTGGGTTTTATGTTCGCGGTTGAAAGCTGGCCCGACGAATGGGCGGCGCCGCGCGACAAGGATGCCGCCAAATGGCTGGACGGCGCGCTGCAGGCCGTGGTGGCCATGACCGAGGACGACACGGCCGCGCCCGAGGTGTCACCCCTGAGCGAAGACGGCGCGCCCAGCACCAGCATTGCCCGGCTCAATGCCTTCGGCGAGGCCATCTGGGCGGTGTACGACCTGCGCGAATTGTGGAAGACGCTGGGGCCGAAGGTGGAAACCGTGCGTGCCCCGGCCACGCCGGGGCGTAACGACCTTTGCCACTGCGGTAGCGGGAAAAAATACAAGAAGTGCCACGGCGCGGGCTGAAGCCTGCCACGGCTATTGCGGCAGCGGCTACATCGAGGCCAGCAGCCGCTCGACGATCGCATGGGCATAGCGGCTCGCCACTTCCTCAACAAAGCGCGGAAAGTCCACATGGGCGCTGTCGTCGGCACGGTCCGAGATGGTGCGCACCGCAGCAAAGGCCACGCCGTAATCCAGGCACACCTGCGCCACCGCGGCGCCCTCCATCTCGACCGCCAGCACCTCATGCCCGGCCCCCGCCAGCGCGGCATGCAGGCTGCGCGACTCACCAGCCCCTGACACAAAGCGATCGCCGCTGGCAATCAGCCCCCGGTGGACGCGCGCGCCTGGAAAGTCCGCGCTCGCACCGCCGTCACCCAGCGCCGCCGTGGCCGCATTGAAGAGCAACCCCGTGAGCGCCGCATCGCCCTCAAACCGGCTGCGGCCGTACAGCGGAACCTCATAGCGCGGAAACAGCGGCGAGGCATCGATGTCATGCTGCACAAAGTCGCTGGCCACCACCACATCGCCCACATTCACGCCAACGCCCAACCCGCCGGCGACGCCGGTAAATACCATGCGGCGCACGCCAAAGCGTTCGATCAGCGCAGTCGCGGTGGTGGCAGCCGCCACTTTGCCGATCTTTGACAGGGCCAGCACCACAGGCCGGCCGTGCAGGTCGCCGAGCCAGAAGTCGCGGCCGGCGTGCATCACTTTCTGCGGCTGGTGCAGCAGCTCCATGAGGCCCTGCTGCTCCTGCAACAGGGCGCTGAGGATGGCGATGGGGGGTCGAGAAGTCGGGGAAAGCGGGGATGTCGGCATGAAAGGATTGTGCCCACAAAGCCTGCATAGACAAACGCCAGATGCGGTCGCAAAAAAGGGCGACTCACGCCGCCCTTAGAAAACCTTTGCAGGCTCTAAAAAAATTACCCCACTTCTTGTAGCTCCGGCATAACAAGCCCTGCAAGCAGGGCAATTGTTAGCCTTCGCTGAAAGAAGCGAGGCTTTGCCTCACTTCTTTTCCCGCAGCTCGCGGCGCAAAATCTTGCCGACCGGTGTCTTGGGCAGCTCGGTACGGAACTCCACCACCTTGGGCTGCTTGTAGCCTGTCAGGTTGGTCTTGCAGTATTCGCGCACCTGGGCTTCGGTGAGGTCGGGGTTCTTCTTGACGATCACCAGCTTCACCGCTTCACCGGACTTGTCGTCGGCCACGCCCACGCAGGCGCATTCCATTACGCCGTCGAGCTTGGCCACCACGTCCTCGATCTCGTTGGGGTAGACGTTGAAGCCGCTCACCAGGATCATGTCTTTCTTGCGGTCGACGATACGGAAGAAACCGTTTTCATCGAGCACGCCGATGTCGCCCGACTTGAAGTAGCCGTCCGGTGTCATGACCTTGGCGGTCTCGTCGGGGCGCTGCCAGTAGCCGGCCATGACCTGCGGGCCCTTGATGGCGATCTCGCCGGGCTGGCCCTGCGGCACTTCGTTGCCGTCGTCGTCGAGCAGCTTGAAGTAGGTGCCGGGAATCG